>Ga0210040_10003711_pt1 | contig 20475 bp, 12 predicted proteins | sample CryGeyCG12114_NA_FD_185462 | JGI IMG/M metagenome (GOLD analysis project Ga0210040, IMG submission 185462) | Groundwater microbial communities from aquifer - Crystal Geyser CG19_WC_8/21/14_NA (SPAdes) (version 2) | ecosystem: Environmental > Aquatic > Deep subsurface > Groundwater | place: USA... | reverse complement strand
TTGTGGTCGTCATGGTCGGGTGTCTGTCTTCGTACGCCGTGTTGTGAGAATGTGTTTGTGCTGGGATATTAGCGCGTAATTTGTGGACTTGTTGCTAAACCTGGTTGTTCATCTGGTTTCGACAGATCGACGGCGAGGAGGGGCGGGCAGACAGCATTTATACCTGCAATTGTTTCCGACAAGGCCACATACAGCCAGGACCCGGCATTTTATACAGTGGGGTCTTTCCGACCAATGGTCCTGTACACATTGTGTGGTTTAGAACAGGGAGGATAGAGTAAGACAGGCTACACTGTATGTCTGATTGGCTCTACCACTAGCTGGCTAAGAGGGTCAGTCAGAAGATGATTAGAAGAGGAGCCTTTTTCTACTTCGCGGACACTCTGACAGGGAGATTTGTATAGAAGCCTCGTCACACATGCAAGGCCACTGCATGCCAGCATAAAACGCAAGGGCCTGACTGTATTTTCCCGTTCTCTTTCGGGGCAGATGTGACCGGTCGCAGAGTTTCTACACCGCAACCGCCATCCGCCCCTTCCTCGGACACTTCCAAAAGTCTCCGAAGAGCTTGCTTGCGCTTCCACCCAACGCGACGCAATGCAACGCAACGTAATGATGTGCCGTATAGGTGTCCTTGATGGCCTTTCAGGCGTCACCCACTGATGTAGGACAATGCTAGGCGGTCTGGTGGAATTGGGCCAGGGGTGGGTGGCCTCAGGCCTGACGCACCTCGAGACAGTCTGCCCTAGCTTGTAGGCATCCATACCGATATGCTCGTTTCATTGATGGGGAGTGACCCGATGAGATACCTTGTGAGTTTTGCGTGGGGATACCTCGGCGGACATGGCGCAATGCAACGTCCTGTTTCGTGGAAGCGCTGCTGATCGATCGTATACCTCCATTCTCGGCTCTTCTCGAATCTAGACGCCATGCACCAGCACGACTGTCTCAAGACAGTGGAGGAGGATTGTCGCTGGCATCCCAGCAGCACAAGGCATTTCGAAACAAATGGAAAACCCGGGCAGCGACCACGTAGCAGGAAACTCAGTTCGGACCAGCAGCTGCTGGCTGCTTTTTTCCCAAGTATGGGCAGCATCGTCTCGGCAAGGAAGCTACTTGAAAGGTAACTTGAGGGCACTTTTTCGTGCCGTCAGGCTGTAGGCGACTGTGCGCAGGTTGAGAAAAACATGGGGAGAGCATACCTATGAAGTCTGCGCCTGGCGAAAACTGGCAGCATTACAAGCTCAATGCTTGAGGGCCACACCACGGCTTCGATGAGGGATGTTGATGCTGTAAAGCTACTGCGAGTGACTCCTAGCCACAATACGGACGATGACTGACTGATATACAGATCTTGAGGTGGGTAGTCCATCTTTCGAACACAGTACCATTGTGCAGGGCGTGTACTGACCAGTTGTGTGGCACGACATCCTATGCTCATATGTCGAAGACTCGACCGCATTGACCCGTAGAGAACCCGTCAAACTTCTCGATCAGATGTTATTCACAATTCATCGATCTTTGACCTCTAAGGCGTATCGCAGAGAGCGCCTTTCCTTAGCCGCGGGAACAGCCTGCAATTCCATAGATCGTAGAGGACCTTGCGAAGGACTTTGATGTCAAGTAGAGGTGTGTGGGTCGAAACGGAAATTCGGGTGCTAAAAAGCGCTTTCGGAGATAATCTCAGCAATAACAGTTCAGAGACCTCCCTGAATCCTGAAGCCTCCAAGTATCAGCACGAGCATATTAACCGTACCCCAGATAAAGGGCGTCCATGTACTCATCCTGAAGTACCCAGCGTTGTAGACTGCTCCCAGCACGAGGCCAACCAGTGAGCCGCCCAACAATGCTTCGATACCACCAACGAACATATATATTACAGGTATCAACCACACCCAGCTTACGCACTCTTGTATTGGCTTTTCACCCAGCAGCTTTTTGTTCTTCGCGCTCAGTGCAGCTCCCTCAGGCGTGTGGTAGAGATAGTGGTGCCTCTGGTAAGCTGTCGAAAATTGCATCAGGACAGCCCATAGAGACACTACAAGATGAGCAGAGCCGATTGTCAGAAAGGTCCAAAACAGAGTGAAGCGCCATATGTCGGTGAGGGAATAGAGGTATTGTGGCGTGCCAGGATCGACGTCGAAGGGCCAGTAAAGAGAAGGAAAGTCTGGTGTTGTATATGAGAGCGGCTGCTGACCGTAGTAGGACATTTTGATGGTGAGACGTCAAACTGGCGTTGGTATCTCAGTTACTGAAGCTGTCCGAGACCATAGCAGGAGCAGGTACCTCCCACATCCTGTTGTGATAGACGAAGATATCTGCAGGAAGTCGCGTACCAAAAGCAAGATGGCTTGTCTTCCTCGCTAAGTCGCTTGGGTGGACAGGTTCTCTCCGTTGGGAAGAACTGTCGGGGAGAAGACTTGCGGTGCTTGCGCTCTCGGTGAGCAAGCTAGGCTTCAAGGGGAATGGCATTCCACTAACTGGATTAACGCCCACTCCAGGCGCTGGCCGTGCCTGATACCTTCACGTGCGACTACACTCGTTGCAGCAGCCACCACAGCCTATCGACTCATATGTTGTATTGTGAATTATGTAAGAGGCTATCGGTAGGTTCTAATAGCCGACTAGAAGCATAGGTCGTAAAAAGCATTACTTTACGTGCTCCTGGGCTAGCACGTTTGCTGCTTGCTTCTTCACATCTTTCGCCCGGACGGATTGTGGACAACCGTACTTCTGAGTTACGACCATCGCTTGTCTACAGCAGCACCAGAGAATTAGTATCCCCAGATCTCTGGTCACGAAAACAGTAGGTAGCTGGGAGAAACAGTAGAGCTTCCAACTATAGCTCTAAGCAGGGATCTTGAATCCAATGAATGTTAAGTAAGTGCGTGCGGCGGTGGAAGCGGAATGATTACGGTGGTCTTTAGAACGGGTCTGAATGAAAAGCTAGGGGAGGAGTACCTAGAGACCTCCGTACGGTTTCCTTTTCCGACCACCTGGACGTATTGTGTCATCATGGAGACGTCACCGGCACGCGAGGACCACGAGCTCAGGTACCTATGGAACGATTCGTGTCTCGATGCATCGCGGTACAGCGTGATCACTTGTAAGCTCTGCTACTAAGATACACATCAAACTCCGGCTGAACAAATGCTATCCCGACTCCAGATTCGACCCGTTGTAGCATCAATCCTCAAGCATACATACTCACCAAGACCCCTGACTATTATAGCACAGCATACCAATCAGCTCGACGCAATCGCAACCGCAACCTTGGCCACCTCCCGACTATCTCAGATTTCTCGACAGTTCTCGACGTCCCCTAGAAGATCAACCATGGACTCCAAGAACAACAACAATGATGCCTTTAAGCTCGAAAACCTTTTCGGGGTCAAGGACAAAGTCGCCCTGATCACAGGTGGTGGTAGTGGTAAGTTTCTTTCATCGAGAGAATCGTCCCGGCTAGGTCTTGGAATGGGTGTTAGTGAAAGTGTTCCCACTGCGGTGCATTGCGGGATGCGTGCCCGTTTGACCACCAGCGCAGTGTCCAGACACGCAACCCACCCAAACTGTAGGACCACATTGCAGTCTACTGACTTCTATCAGGCATCGGTCTGATGGCAACTCAGGCTCTCGCAGTCAATGGTGCCAAGGTCTACATTGTCGGCCGAACTGGAGACAAGCTTGACCGAGTTGCCGAGACCTTCGGCAAGAATATTCCAGGCCAAATAATTCCCATCACAGCAGACATATCTTCCAAGCCAGAGATCTCCAAATTGATAGACCAAATCTCAAGCAAGGAAACCCACCTGGACATTCTCATCAACAATGCCGGTATCTCCATCAACACCCAGCAGACCGAGGCCAGCACAGCCGAAGAGATGAAGAAGAACTTATACGACGACGAAAACGAGACCTTCGACATGTGGTGCGATACGTATCGTACCAACGTTCCTCAGATCTTCTTCATGACCATGGGGTTCCTCCCGATGCTCGCGAAAGCTACAGAGCACCAACACGGCTGGTCTGGCACCGTCATCAACATCACCTCTATCTCCGGTATCGTCAAGACAGCCCAGCATCACTTTGCCTACAACGCATCGAAAGCCGCAGCTATTCACCTGAATCAGATGTTGAGCTCGGAAGTCAACATGAATGGCATCAAGGTCCGAATCAACAGTATTGCTCCCGGCGTCTTCCCCAGTGAGATGACTGCTTCGGAGAGCGGTGAGGACCAGAAAAGTTCGCTTCCAAAGGAGAAGTATGAACAGAAGACACCAGCGAGACGACCGGGTAAAGACGAAGATATGGGCAATGCGATTCTGTTCGCAGCCACCAACCAGTATCTTCAAGCTCAGACAGTAACGGTGGACGGAGGGTACATAATCCAGGCAGGCGCTGGCCCAGCTTAACCGAATAGACAGGTAGAGTGAAGGCATGTCATCGGCGCTTCCCAACGAGGCGTGGTGTAGCAGGAAATCAGCTACGATCAACCACGGTAGCTTACAATGATCTTTGCAGCGACACGGTGAAATTTATGAATTATACGGACTTCGTCGCACCAGCCTCGAGCCAGCGTAGCATTGATCCTCAGTAGCCCGCTCGCCGAAGACATTCACGATTACCATCTTCCTACAATTGTCCTTCAATCTTCACAGTGTCTGAGACCACATATCCAAATTGCTATATAACACCTTACCTCTTCCACCCCTAACACTTACTCCGTGCTTGGCCGCGCGTTCGCACAGACTAACGATTGACCTCATCTTAGCACGCTTGAGTAGGTAGTAACACCGCACCGCACCGCACCGTGACGGGCCCAGACGGGCCCAGACCACACACCACATCACATCACATTAAGCCCAGCCCTGCCCCTGCTTCACCGATCCGATCGTACCCGCACCGACCCCCACAAGGACCTAACGAACCGTGTCACCGCACAGCCCAAACGCAAGATGCCCACAGAGCCATTTCATTTCGAGCGCGCAAGGACAACTTTGCCATGCCATGCCATGCCAGGGTGACGATGACTTCAAGCAAGGACTAAGACCCTGCGACCCACGTTAGTCTCTTCCACGCAGAAAGACAGACACACTCCGAGCCATCACGGGCACAACAAATGCCCTTCTACCTTCAGACCTCAAAAACATTATTCTTGCCCTTCAGCAGCGTCTTCGACGCCTGCATCCTGCTGAACGACCACAACAAATGGAGATTTTGAGCCGTGCTGCCGGCGATATCTGGGCGAGGTCGAGCGACAGGGAACGCAATGGATGATCCTCGTTTTCGGCATCTTGGTGTCTGTCTTGTGCAGGGCAGGCGAGGTTGACGGGTGCCGCGCAGGAGGTGATCACGTTGTTTGGTTCTGATCAGGATGTGTTGGGCGCGCTTGAAAGGGAGGGGTTCCCCCGGTTCTTCGGCAGACTAGGAGATGCTGTGACGTGATCGTAGTACTTTTCGACGCGAGTAAGTTAGTTCCGGGCACCATACCATGTCATGTCGTACGCTGGTCGTCTGGGAGCCTCCGGATCAAATACTCGACCGAAAATCGCATCTTCAATTATCACTATCTAGGCGACAAACCTCTTCCGCGTGCCATCCGCCTCATCCTCGCCGAAACACGGCAACCACACGTCAAGCGCCTTCGTAAACAAATCAAGCCCAATCCTCAGCGGGGAATAATCAGCGTCTATGTCAGGCAGATACCACTCCTCAGCCAGATCCGGGACGTGGACTCGGCCAGGGTAAATCGTGCCGTACCTTGTACCGTTCTTCGGCGGCTGTCCACACGCTGGAATCTCCGTCGTGGGCACGTTGCCGGGCGCACCAAGCTGGGATTCAAGTGAGTAGACTGTGGCCGCACGCCACGGGTCGTATTCACCGTCTGTGAACATTGTGTTCGATGGGTTGATATTCCAGCCGCCGTATTTATTTGTTTCAGCCACACGTGGTCGATCGGGTAGTTCAGCGATGGTTGCGTTGGTGAGATATTGCTGCTCGGTCAGTTGCTGATAGTAGCTGATGTTGAAGTATTGGCTGATGATCGTGACGTTCTCGGGGTTGGAAGCTCGGATCCAGCCGAGTTGGCTGTTCACCTGGTACTCCCAGGATGCCACGTCCGCAAAGCCATTAGGCGGCGAGTCCGAGCTATTTTCCGACACGGCAAATACAAGATCCACGTAATAAGCCTGGTAGACGTGGGTGGCGTACATCATGGCTTCCATGCCTAGAGATAAGTTGCCGTTGTGCTGTGCCAGGAAGCCGGACGGGATAGGTTCGGATGTGCCAGGGTTAGTGACAATGTTGAGATAGCTGTCATTCTGGATTCGTCCTGGTGCTCCGGGTGCGTACGACTCCAGAGCATCACAGAAAACACGTGATGTGTAGCTAAAGCCGTAGGATTGGTAGACAATCGTCGAGAAGGCTTGCCATAATCTCGTTGCGAGAGTGGAAGGGGTGAAAACGTCCTGCGCCTCGGAGATGTTGTATGATCCGGGCAAGTAGTTTGAAAGGTTGGTAGCGAGGCCTAAGACATAGTCGAGCCGTTGCAGCTTGAGCAGCTCATCTTCGCCTTGCTTGCCGGATATGACTGTGTCGATGTAAGGAATCATGGCTCGAACATCCGTTGAGCAATTAGAAGGTAGAGACCGAAGCACGCCATTGAAGAAGGTGCTGCCGTCGAACATCGCTTGTGTGGGTGGTGAAGAGGACCATGTTGAATAAATGACTTCGGGATTCCGTTGCCGAAGCCAGGCTCCACGGTCGCCAGCGTATGAGCCTCCGACCCAAATCCACGGCGTTTTCTTCGGCGACAATTGTTCCATGTGTGCGTTCTGATACTGTCCCGTCTTTAAGTTGTTCGCAAAGTAAACCACATCTTCAAGAGCTTGTTCAATAGTCAAATACTGCCAGCTTTCTGGCGCTCCCTTAGGCTCGTATACAGGACGAGGGCTAAATCTTGGGGGGTCGGAGAGGACCATAGGGAATGGCAGACTCAAGCCATAGTAACGATGTTCCCAGAGAATAGCAAGACCGTCATACTGACGCGCAAGCTCCATCACGGCAGTCGTGCCATCGGTCTCAGCCAGAACGCGGGCAGCTGTAGTGTTTGATATCCCCTGTTCACCCTGGTCGTAGAAGAAGACAGGGCCACCAGGCTGGTAATATGTGTCATTGATGAAATACCTGTTTTTGTACATCCCGGGGCCGGCATCGGTGAAGTGGTCTATAGGTATTGAGATGTTGTAAGAGGGGACCAAATATCCGGTATAGTTGTAGGATTGAGTCCCGACTTGACGTCTTAAAACATCGTGCTGATGGTATGCTGGACCATGTCCAAGCTCGAAGCTGGTTGCAACAGCGAGAAAACTGACGACAACAGGGAGCAGCATCTCGCTAAGCTGAAATCGTCTAGGAGAGAGCTACGATCGAGCCACCGCCTGGGTGACGCCGTCGTTGAGCAGCTAGGAGACCTGTGATGGGGGTGGCCTGCCTGACCTGGTCTTCGGTGTCTTATCAAATTAGCGATGTGCAGCTGCAGGTCGGTAGCCGTGATTGATCAAAGTCTAGCAGATTTTATACATGAGGGTTCGTACGAGCATTCATCCAGGTTCACCTATGCTCACTTACAGTACTAGAATGCATTGCATCAAGCTCGTCTGCACACATGATTGCAGTCAGGTGCCTACGGCTAAATTACAGTCTCCACTCTAGTGGCGGTGTTCGAGCTGGGTAGGGGCTTGCTGGTGATGCCATGGGGCGACTTCCCGTGGCTCTGCATTGGAGGAGCGGTAGCGGCACATTGAAGCCGACTGAACCAGTGTAGGTCGGCAGTGTAATCTTGGCAGGAGATCGGGGACTTGAGTAGTACCGTACTAGGATATCAGGCGATGAAGCTTGTGGGCCGCAGGAAAGCTTAGGTACGTCATAAGGTAACATGCCAGTGGTCAAAGAAAACTTGCTTACCGGTAGAACAGCACCAAGCTTTGGTACCTGCAGAATCGAAGGGCCGGTGTCCCGAGGTTCTAGGCTAGTCCCGCGCCTCAGACGGTTATAGCGGCAGGCTTCGAGGCGGATCGACGGGCGAGGCAGATTCGTCAAAGGAAAGGGACTGTCAGGCGATAGCGTCTTGCAAGAGGAAAGGTGACAAACAGTTCGTGGGCGGATGCGTAGTGCATCTAAGTTCGGAGGATTGAGAGGGGCAACCGATCGGACAGCACCACTGGCGCTGGCTGTTCGCTACTTCTCAAAGCTCGGACCGGTGACTTCGGCTATGATAGAAAGCTCAGGACTAGCCTCAATTTGCTACGTCGTAAGCCAGCAGCAGTTCCAACGGCACGGAAAATGTTATCTGAATTTTTCTCATTCATGGACAACATTATGAACAAACATGCATACAGCACTTGGGACATCAACCCCGTCTATATTGACGGCATCACGTTAAACTCCGTCGTCTTCCTTTCCCCGCATATAGTCACAACCACTTCGTGACTTCAGTGATTCGTGCCAACGTTGGAAAACATCATATGTGCAAAGCGACCTCCCTCAATAATGAACAATAACAAACCCAGTGCCTTCAGGCAACGTCCCCAAACTCCGGTCTCCTTCCATGTCGTCGTGATGCTCTCGCATATAGAGCCGTAGTGTGTACAATCTGTTAGAAAAGTGTTGTGCGTGACCCGAAGGTAAGACTAACCCCACATGCTCTTCGTCTTCCTATGGCGTTCCTCCCTGCCCACGTTTTGCTTTACTGGGCTGTTGGCTTGACTCCTCGGAACGCTGACATCAGTCTGGTAGCTTTCCGTCCTAGAGTGACCGGAGGGCCGTGGTATCGAAGTCCGCTGTGGCGATGACATGCGTGGTTGCAGCGCTCCAGCCATCAGTGCACCCTGAAAGGATTGCCGGTTATCCATAGGTGGTCTTGCAGGAAGTTGTTTCTCCTCCTGACTCGGTTGCCGCTGCGAGATGGGAGGCTCAGGCCGGCTCGTGTCCTTGACTTTTGTGCTCTTTTCGCGTTTCAGCACCATCTCTGTCCAGCCCTTAGCTGAAGCAGATGGAGGTGTGGCCTGCTTGCCGACAGCTTGAGACAGCGCAGCCATCCACTCGTCCTTCGAAGCAGCATTCTCGGCATAAAAGTCAATGACCTCCCCGTTAGCAAAGCGGATTCGGAAACCCTCTTCCACAAACATATAGCCTTCTTCGTCTTCTGCGAAAGCAGATTTCCGGCGACCACCTTTCTTTGTGGAGACCTCCTTTTGTGCCAGATTGACCTTGTCGTCGATCAGCTTCGCTGCTTTGGCGAGGTTGATCGTCGCTCGTGGTTGATGAGTTGTCTCGTGGTAGGCTGTGAGCTTCGTGCCCACTAACCTGAAGAAGCGGCGTCGCCAGTACTGGAATGTGTTAGCTGTGCTCACAATGGGGCCTTGGAAATACCTACAGGACAGTCACCGCCTTGTTGACTGAGGTGACCTTCGAACTCCTTGATCTCAGCTTGTTGCTTGACCTTCTCCTCGGCTTCTCGCATAGCACGAATGGCGCCATTCATGGATTTGGGCATGTCCTCATCCTTAGCACCCTTCGGCTTGGGGACGTACAGCAACTGCAATTCAAGCTTGCCAATCTCGTATGGTGGCCGACGCTGCAGCTGCACGACACCCTTCTTGCTTCGATGACTACCGACCGACACCTCTTCCATCGCCCACTCGTTGAAGCACTTGATGTCCACAGTGACTGGTCGGCCGTAGCATTGTTTCTCGAACTCCGAAGCAGACACGTATGCTCGGGCGAATGAGCCATCCTTTGCCACGATACCCTGCACAAGTTCGTACGCGGATGGGGGAGTAACCGGGCGCCTAGGAGCTTGCGGCTCTGCTGGGCGGACGTCGGACTCCTTCTTCTTCCTCGGTGACCCAAAAAAGCGTCCAAATGCATTCTGTTTCTTAGGCGATGCAGGGGCCTTTGTCGGGGATTCTGGTCGAAGAACAGGCTTCGGTGGTTCTTCCAGCTTCATCTGCAAGGTAAGTTGGAACTCAAGCTCGTTCAGCACAACAAGCTCAAATTCCTGACCAATGGGTGCGCTTCGAGCAAGATCAAGCCATGATGTCGTAACGCAGTGGAGACCATTGTCCAAGGTGAGAGCGAAGTGGGTTCGTTCCTCTTCAGGGTGGTCAGCAGGGATTTGACCCAAAGCACGGGGCGGCTTACGCTGCGGGAAAGGAAGTTGTAGGTCTTTGACACCCACGACTTTGACAAACAGTCTGCCTCGCTCGGCGCCGTCCTCGGTCTCTTCAGCCTCCTCTTCAGCAAGGTCGTCTTCAGCAACTGCACCAAGATCGTGCTGGATGTTGCTGATGTGGCCTGGAAGGGGCGGTGCTGGACCTGCACCAGCCTTTCGTTTCGGACTCTCCTCTCCGTTGACGCGAATGCTTCGCCTTCTGGACTTGTTGTTCCATGGCTCAGCGGTCCATGTTGGTTGGCTGGTTTTCCGTGGAGAAACGACGACCTCGTTCGGGTTGGCATCTGGTACTGTCACGCTGCTAGCAGCATCTGCCACAGTGGGAGATCGTGGCTCGTCGACTGATGTACGCTCGGTTGCGACGACAATCTTCGTATTTTGACGCATAAGGTATCCTCTCTGTCGGTTCGGACTTCTGTTAGCAACATGGTTCTTAAGTGAAAGGGCTCGAGCGCCGGAGGGTTTGGGAAGGAGGGGTATAGGGAGTAAGTTTGGACGACTGCTATGTTCCTTCGTGGCAGGATGCTCAGCAGAGGGGAATCGTCCATGGAAGGGTTGGTAGAGGTTTCGAAGGGAAGATTCAAAAGCTACCTTTTGGGATTCCAGGACACGGTCGAACTCTTGTTCAAGGCCAAGGCTGAGACCAAGACTGCCATTGGTTTCATCTCGTGGGAAGTCAAGCCGTACTAGACTGCTGACGCGCTTGCTAGCCTGCTTTTTCTCGGGTTCGAGGGTGTCGACTTGCTCGGCTGCCTCGTGTTCGACTTGAGGAGGTTCGAGCTCAGGAGCTTCTGCTTGGGGCTCGTCGGTTGTTGGTACTTCTGCTGAAGAGTGGTGCTCTGCCTCGGGCGTTGGCTGCAACGAAGAGTTGTTGCTAGGCTTTTGAGCGAAGTCCTTGACATCAACAGATGATGCTGACCCACTATTCGAGTGTGTCTCTGCCAAGGAGGCGTCATCCTCCGACGCAAGAGATACAGACTTGGAGACAGGATGGCGGATAACGGACGATGGTGTTCCGGGCTCTGATGCCTCCTCTTCTTGAGTGAATGACGGCCTAGGTGGATCAAGTTGCTCCTCTGGCGTGAACGGTCGCGCGATCTCGGTGCGCAGCGCGGCTAGGTCTGGCAGATTCACTTTTGGCTCATATACCACTGCAACTTCGTGATTGTCATGTGGCTCTTCGCTCTTCCTTGTGAAATACTGAGCAAGTCCAAAGGTCAACTCCTTCTCTTGACCAAAACTCATGAAGTCCGGCAGGGACACCCTCCCCGAAGACATAGATGTGTTCCGGACATCGGTAGGTGAATGGGCTCGTGGAGTCTCGGCATTGAGCTCCACGGAGTGCTGGATGCTCGATTGAGAGTATTGGCTCGTCTCCTCATCTTCGGCATCAAGTTGAGAGCTAGTCTTCCGGTACATATCTGGAATTCTGTATAGCTCATCCTCATCAATTGGTTCATCCTTGATGATGACGCTGTCATCTTCGTACTCGTCATCAAAAGTCTGGGTTGGATCTTCCCGAGAAGGAATTGGCACGTCTGGATCGAGGCGGCTTGCTGAGGAGTACTGACTGTTGGATCTCGAAATGTCATCCAAGCCAGCGCGCAGTTGTTGAGTAATGAAGTCACGGGAGAGGCGTCTGTTCTCCGATTTGTGTGCCTTGTCGTCTCCAGCAGCTTCTGGCGTGGCGTCCCGGTCTTCGTCTGTTGATTCACCAGACTTAAACTGGTCTCTGACCGGACTTGGGTCCTTGGAATCGGCCCGCCTCATTCTGCGCTCTCGTTGGGCGTCTGCTTCGGCTTGCGGGGTGGATTCCTTGAGTGCCATCATCTTCAGGCGCTCTTCGAGCGAGAAGGTGCTGTTACTCATGCGCCTGATATCAGCCGTTGTTATGCCGGCGGGTGGTGGAGGTGATGGCAGAGCTCGGTGCGTGCCGCTCAAGCGCTCAAGAGTGCCTGACAGATTGTCACGATGAGACGATGGCCGCTCAGACTCGGCACCCAAATGTGGTGGTAGTGGAGGGAGCGGTCGTGCTTGGCCGTTCGAGTCAATGGACTGGGCACTTGACTGATGTGGTCGTGCAGTCATGCTGCCTGGCCTTGCCTCAGGTGGCGGGGAGCCCACATCATCGCCAAAGACATCTTCATCCTCATGAACAAGGGTGGTCTTTGCAGTCTCGGGGCTCATGAAGCGCCAGTCCTCGGGTAGCACAACAGGAGTCTTCTCAATATCCTCCAGTGAGGCGTCGAAGCTGTCGTCGTGAGGATCAAAGGATGAGCTACGGTCGAAGCTGTATTCATCCTCGTCCTCGTCAAATGATTCGCAGCTGCCTTCTCTTGAGCCAGAGGCAACAGAAGAAGGATCTGGAGTGGGTCTCTCATACTCGTTGACTTCTGGAGGGGCATGGTCGAATGTCACGCTCTTTCCGCGGCTATGCAGGCCGCGCCCCTCGGGCAGCTTCTTCTCTTCATCATCTTCATCTTCCCAGATGCCTGTTGATGGATCGAAACCTGATCGCTTGAAGTTGGCGCCAGTCTTCTTGGAGAGCGAAGACTTGGTGGGAGAAACTTGCATCTTGCTTGGTGAAAGCGGGGCAACATTGGTGAAGGGAGGAGATGCGAGTGTTGCAGGCGGAGGGATGGCCTCCATCGTCACAAGGTCATGAACGAGTGTGCGCTCTGGTTTCGTGGGGCTTGTTGGTGTTGGAGTGTCATTGCTACCAGTGCTACCGGTGCTACTTCCAAAGATGCCCTTGGCGCCAAAAGCATTTCCCTGGAAAGAGGTGCGCAATGGCCTGCCGTCCAGGATCTTGGGCGCAGAGGGGTCGTAGCCGTTCTGCTGCTCCTTTGCGAACATTGAGCTATTCTTGACCCTCGAAGCTCTCTTAAGGTTCTCGATGGAAGATCGCTTGGTGGGAGATAAGTTGTCAAAGGGTGATCGATTCTCGGATACAGGCGAGTTGGGGTCGCGACCTTGCCAGAAGTTTCTTGGTGATGCGTTATTGCTGAAAGCTGAGGGTGATGGTGAAGACTCATGCTTGCTCAAGCTATTCTATGGGATGGTCAGCCAGCTATCATGCCGTGCATTGCTTCAACATACTGTAGGAAAGCTGGGAGAATTGCGCCGTAAAGCCATGGGACTTAGTTCTGATAGTGGTCGGCTCTGGACAAATGACAAGTTCTTGGTCGGCGACGAGCTTGTGCTGTTGCTGCCTTTCTGCACTCGCAGCGGCGGTACCTGTGCGCTCGTTAACACCAACACACTGACACCAGCATAGCACTCACCGACTGCGCAGCCATTCTGACTGGTGCACTCAACAAAGGCTATGTGTCGTCGTCGAGCTCAGACCATAGAGCGGTGATGAGGAATGTGGTGATAGTGGTAGCCTCGTTTGCTTCCAAGCAGCCCAGCTGCACTTCTACAACGTCGCGAACGATTGATAGCGACAATATTTAATAGAGAGCTGCGGCCAGGAAAGCGACCAGTGTCTGATGCTATGAAGACTCGGAGGTAGATGGAGTCTTTTGATCACACTGAAACCTCACAACGGACATGGGGGACGAGCTAGCCCGGCCAAAACAACAGAAGCTGTCGTTGTCATGGGAAACGGCCCGCTTTTAGAGGTTTAGATGCCTGGCCGCCGTTTGCCGACACCCAGGCATAGACAAGCGCTTACCCATATCGAGTTTAACTAGACACGTGCTTTGTTCAACCTGAGGCATCAGTAGCTCCAGCCATGGGCTCGGAATAATTTATTGAGCATGCGCCGCCTCCTTGCCGTCGCATCTATTCCCTCCATCTTTGCTTCGATTTGCTACACCTCCTACATGTCGAGAACAGCGCTGTGTCTCAGCTGCGAACTTCGCGCGCTTGCCAGGGCTTTCCAACCGGTGCAGCAGCCATGTCGCAGTCAGCGGAGAATGGCTTCGGCCATGAAACAGCGGAAGAAGCCAACGAGGATGGTACTGGCAGATGACGTGTCGAAGAACACAAAGACGAGGCAGCAGCAGAGAGACGAGAACCCCTTCGGCGGCATGAATAGATCAGACCCAGGTCCTCGGCTGCGGGGCCTACAAGACAAGACGAGAGCAGCCATGCCGGCAGAAGAAGCACCCAAGCGAACGGGCAAACACATTGTGAAGAACAAGGACGATCGTCCACTGTTCCATGCCTTGAAGATGCAGACTGCCCTGGCTTCCATGTCTTATTCCGCACGAACCACGCTGCAAGACAAATTGGACAAGATCGAGACCTTCGAGCAGTTGGGTATACGGCAGGATATCATCGATGCCCTGTACAACCAAGCTCTAGGCTACCTTGACTATATCGATCCCACTCCTGCTCAGAAACTAGCTATACCAGCCCTGCTTAGCAAGAAAGGCGAAATTGTGCAGAACAAGAAGACGGGGGAGTATCAGTACGACAAGTTCCTGCTTGCTGCTGAGACCGGCTCAGGCAAGACATTAGCCTACCTTATCCCAATCATCAGCCACATCAAGACAGCAGAAGACATCGAGAAGGCTGAAGCCGCCGACAAGGCCCAAAAGGCTGCAAAGGTGAATGACAAGCGCCACGCCGAGCACATCTTCGACGTCGCCCCACCCAAACTCGCCGACGGTCTAGATCCCGATTCTGCCACAGGCCGCCCGAGAGCCATCATCCTCCTCCCCAGTTCCGAGCTTGTCGACCAAGTCGGCAAAGTCGCTAAGCTGATGGCCCACAAAGTCAAATACCGCTCCGCCTCAATATCCGCCTCCAACTCCCCAACCGTGATCCGAAACCGCCTCTTCAACCCAAACGGCATCGACATCATCGTCTCAACGCCCCATCTCATCTCGAGCATAGCATCGAAAGAACCCCACATTCTCAGCAAAGTAAATTACATCGTTGCCGACGAAGCCGATTCCCTCTTTGACCGTTCCTTCCGCGACATTACCCTCGACATTATCGACCGCTCTGCCTCGAGCCTGAAGCAACTCATCTTGTGCAGTGCTACTATCCCACGATCCCTCGACAAGTTCATCGACAATCGCTTTCCCATGATGAAGCGCCTCGTGACGCCTAAACTGCACTCCGTTCCGAGACGAGTTCAGCTGGGTGTTGTAGACATCGACAAGCAACCCTACAGTGGTAACCGTACACTTGCCTGTGCAGATGCCATCTGGCAGTTGGGAAAGGCCGAGCATGACGACACAGGCGCCAACCACACGGTCAAGCATATTATTGTTTTCGTCAATGAGCGGGAGAAGGCAGAGGAAGTTCAGCAATTCCTGGTATCAAAAGGCATCGACGCTGTTGCTTTGACAAGAGACACAACCGAAGCAAGAAGAGGCGACATTCTTGACAGCTTCACATCGCCGAGTCGTGTGGAAGGAGAGCTCAAAAATGCAAAAAGGGACTTCTTGAGCTTCGATACACGTCCGCAGCAGGACACGACAAGCTACAAGAAGCTGGCGAATACAAAAGTGCTCGTCACGACAGATCTGGGATCACGTGGTATCGATACGCTGGCCGTTCGACACGCCATCTTGTATGATGTGCCTCATACCTCCATTGACTTTATCCATCGCCTTGGCAGGCTGGGACGGATGAATAGGAGAGGCCGAGGCGTTGTATTAGTAGGCAAAAATGATCGCAAGGATATCGTTCGAGAGGTCAGAGATGCTATGTTCAGAGGACAAGCGTTGATATAGACTGTACGAAAAGGTGTAGAATAATGCATACGAACGTCTTCCTCTCACCATCTCATGTAGCTTTGCATCTTTATCCCCGTATTAGCGAGGCATCTCCGTTACGGCCAACATCACGTGACGTTCGCAACATCGCGGACTCGCATGCTTTTGTCCGTCGCCTGCCATCAACAACTTGAATGTCACAGTACAGTCTTCGCGCGGCTGTCGTCGAACGGGACTGTACTATCTGCATTATCAAGTCATCGCAATGGACAAGCAAAGACAACAAGCTTTTCTGAAGGTTGGTCAAGGTGTGTCCAAGTATCAGATTCGAGATACTGATTACGGCAAAGCTCAAACCCGCTTGTGTTAATCTTAGCTCCGTCGCCTTGAGGTTCAGGACGAAAGACGCCGCTGTGAAAGATGTGCTCCGTGCACTCGAGGCGGTCAGGGGCGTAATAGACGAATTAGCCAAATCTGACCAACTTGATGCCAAGTTAGCCGAATATGCCTTCTTCCCTCTTGCTCAGCAGGTATTCAACGAAGCGAAACGACTCTCACCGCGATGCCTCGAAGTCGCAGCCGAGTGTGTCACCCTACTCGTATCACATGGCTACCGGCAAGCTCTCGTGCATGAGCTTGGCAAGCAGTTGATCATCCTGATGTCCATGCTTGCTGGAGCAGGACCGAATGCGCAGACCGAGCCCGCTACCGAAGAACTAAAGGTAGCCTGCTTCCAATGTATATATGCTGTCGTTAAGGCATTGAACGCTTCCCAGAAGGGCTCAGATGTGTTTGAAGACCAAGGGACTCGGAATGTGGTTGACCAGCTGGTTTATCTTCTCCTCGAAGCGGTCACCGAAAGTTCTTCCGATCAAGTACAGATATCGGCATCTAGTGTCTTGTTACAGCTGATCACTAGTATCAGTAGTCGAGTTTTCTTAGCCAGCTTACTCCCTCGGACAGCCTCTGCCCTGACCAAAGCACTTAAGCCGAGCACGAAGGCTAGGCGGACACAGAAGGTCTTGACAACGAACCTGAAGGCGCTCCACAGTATTTTGAACGCGACCTTAGCAGATCGAGTTGCTCTCAACCCTTCTGCTGGCGATGAGAGGGAAGCACTGGGCGAATCCTGGTTAAGGGCTACATCAGGGCAGGTCAAGAATGCGCTCATTCAGGTTAGCAAGTTGAGAACGTACGACAGTACCATTGTGCATCGAGCTCTGGAGGAGCTATGCGTCATGGTCATTGAGGAATGCCATGCGACACTTGCGGATTCGGTTTCGGCAATGATTGAAACTCTGGTTGTCCTTTCCGCGCAGCCGGACAACCAAAGCGCAAGGTCGACATGTAGGCACTTGGTAATAGCTTATCCCGAGATCGAAGAGATGCTCAAGGTCAGCTTCATGAATTGGTCAAGATCCCTGCCTCGGTTGATGCAGGCCCAGGATGAGAGAACTAAACAATTCACTTTACAAAAACTGGCAGCAACCTTGCCTTTGCTTTGTGAATCGCAATCAAGCAACGTTACCGTGGTCAACAACTTGGTGCCGCTGCTCGTTAGCGGAATCAGCAATATGATACAGGATACCTCGTCCAAGACTTATGAGCTACGTGGCGACAGCAATAGCACACTTGATGCTCTGGTCAGAGCACTGCCTGCCGAAGACCGAAGATTCGAACAGTTCATACTGTCTCACGAAAGTCAACGAGACACTAAGAGACATCTGGAGGAGCTCGTCAATATCCTGCGGCAGAGCCCCGAACAGTTGAATATAGCGAGATGGCTTATGGAATCCGTGGCCGAGGCAGAAGGTGTGGCGAGGTTGGCCTCGTTCTGGCTAGCATTGCAATTGCTTCAAGACGGTAACGGCACGTCGAAACATATGAGCATAGACGACTTTCTGACTTCGACGAGCAGTCAAAGTGAGCTTACGAGCACGTCTTCTATCCTATCTGACGTTCATGCAACGGCTCTGCCCTTACTCTCTTCGGTCTTTGACGAGAGTTCCGATGAGGAATATGGGTGGCAGGTTCAAGCTCTGGCAATGGAAGCGGTCGTGCTTCACGCTCAAAGCTACTCCGGCGACTCCTACCGGCCGGAGCTCATCGACACCCTGTACCCGGTCCTCTCCTTCCTTGGCTCACCGAATGCGATGCTTCGTTCGCATGCCATAACAGCACTAGACAAACTCGCGCATTCTTGCCAATACGCCTCCACGGCCGATCTTCTGATCTCAAACGTCGACTACTTGGTCAACTCTGTCGCTTGGAAACTCAATACCTACAGCCTCTCCCCTGAAGCACCGCAGATCCTCCGGATGATGGTTCACCTGTGCGGAGCAGAACTGATGCCGTATCTCGATGACCTGATACAATCTATCTTCGCAGCATTAGATAATTATCATGGCTATCCAGAGTGGGTGGAGACACTTTTCAGCACGCTAAAAGCCATGGTCGACGTCGCCGTCAAGCAACCAAACCTTGCGATAGCACAAGGTAGAGACGTACCGGTGCATCATAAATCAGCCAGCCCGATTTCAAACACGAGCGACATCCTAGACGACCTTCGAGCGCGAAAACGACGCAAGCTTGACTTTGGCCGATCAGCCGAGGAACCCCCCAGCAAGGCGCCACAAAGACCGTGGACAGACGCCCTCGACGGCCCGAGCTTCTCTAAACCAGCCGAACCTAGTGATGAAGAGCTCGACAATATGTCCGACAACGAAGCTAACGAAAAGCTGGCGCCACTGAAGCCACCGGCCGAAGAGGAAGAGCAAAAACTAAGCAAATCTCATACACTACTCCTCAACATCGCCAAATCTACCGTACCGCACCTCGCATCTCCGTCCCCCACCGTCCGACACTTACTCCTCGACCTGTTGAAGGACATCTCACCGCTCCTTAGCCGAGACGAGAACAGCTTCCTGCCCTTAATCAATGCAATCTGGCCAGTGATAGTCCCGAGGCTCTTTGCCAACCAGACCGACGACGAAGAAACAGCATACAATATCGCTGCTGCTGCCGATACCATCGCCGTGCTATGCCAGAACGCCGGCGATTTCATGGCTAGCAGGATTGAAGAGGTCATTCAGCAGCTTGTGCGGCTTTTCAGAAGTGTCCAAGGACAAGTCAATACCAAATCACCTTCCTCGCGCTCTAAAGCTTTCAACGGTGTTGCTCAGCCACTCTCACCGTCAACGCCAGCAGGGAAACCACGCTTTGTTGCTAGTGGTGCAATTGATCTTAGGGTCGTCAAGTCGTCAAACGAAGAGACATCCCTAGCAAGCAAGCCAAATTCGGAAAGGCAGATGATGTTTCGACCCGACAGCATGAGGACCAGTCAAGGCCAGATCTTAGATTCTCTGATCACTCTACTTGTCAGCATTCTCGGCAACGTGCGCTTGACGCTCGATACTGGAGACGAGATTATGGCACTGCTGATGCCATTTATGCATCTCAAAGAAGGCCTACGGGGGGCATTGGAGGTATACAACGAAGACGCTGTGTGGCTGTATGATCTGCAGACGGGTCAATACATGTCAGATGAAGAAGCAGGCCGGGGAGTCCTTCGGCTAGGCAGAAGTGGGCCCTTGGATATGCCGAAGCTGAGACCTGCGCTGCAAGAAAAGGGCTTTCGATTGTTGAAGGTCACAACATAGGCTGTATTGGACTGCCATGGAGTTGCTGCGAGACAATCAGGCTGTCGACAGATACCGAATACCTGCGTGTCGCCGTCCTATTCATAAACTCTTGCCTTGCTACTCGTTACCACCTATCGGAAACTAATACCGGACGGACTCTTTAATGATTGGCATAGAGTCAACAGCTGCTTGTTCGATCATGATATTCTCGTTACATGACTTGGACCCTCTGCCCTGCAATTGTGGAGGCGACGGCGTAAGGCGCGAATGAATGCACTGAGCAGACTCCTTAGATGTATGGGAGACCACGTGCCCACGATCCATGACTGTTCCACGCACCTCGCTACATCTTCACCTTCCCTGCGGGAGGCAAATTCACGGCTTCATGATCAGAAGTAGTAATGCTCGGAGTCAACATGAAGCTCAATGGAGCTTGGCGGCTTATATCGGACATCAGCGCATTCATCGGCTTACGCAGCAGTAAGTATTCAACTGCTTTGCAGCAGGCAATCCGCCTCTTTCTGGTCTCTCAAGTGGCGGAAGCTGTGTAAGATAACTTAGATCTACATGTGGACCCTATTGCTCGGTTGATCTGTCATGTCAGTGTGGGGGTCATGCGATTCTCCAAAATGATTAGTGCCATTCGCGAAAGCGTATTCCCACACGAGAACAAGGGGTAGTATATATCCGAGGTTGGGTATGTACACTGAGAGTCCTTTCTTGCGCCAAACCAAGTCATAACTGGAAAGCACGTGTGACAGCCAGACACTGACTGACAGCCCACCAACCAAACAATGGACCTCACAAACCCCCAACCCACCGACCTCTGGCAACAAACAGCCACCCAAATCCTCCCCCTCCTCCTCACCTCCCAAATCACAGTCGAAACCTACGCCAAATCCCTCCTCTCCCGAATCAACACGCG
>Ga0210040_10003710_pt1 | contig 20480 bp, 6 predicted proteins | sample CryGeyCG12114_NA_FD_185462 | JGI IMG/M metagenome (GOLD analysis project Ga0210040, IMG submission 185462) | Groundwater microbial communities from aquifer - Crystal Geyser CG19_WC_8/21/14_NA (SPAdes) (version 2) | ecosystem: Environmental > Aquatic > Deep subsurface > Groundwater | place: USA... | reverse complement strand
CCGTAACGCCTGGGATGTGGGCTGCGGCGGGTAGGGTATGTTGTAATCAGACTGGAGATTGATCTTATGGCTAGGATCAGCCAGGTCACGATGCATTAGACACGATGTGAAGAGGACTTGTGTCTCTGGCGGCAGCAACCCACAGACTACTTGTAGACCTGGGAAGTCACGATGCTCGAAGATCGCGGCATCCTTTGGTGACGCGTCTAGCGGTTTGCCGCCAGCGTACGCTTGGCACGCTGCCTCGATTTGCGATGATGACATGCTACCGGCCGGTCTCCAGATATCTTTCTGATCCTCAGTGAAGTCCTTCCGTTTGCTAAGATCGAACACATTCGGGTCGCTCTCAAGCTCTGCCTTTCTCATGCTCTGATACCGCCAGTGTTCTTTTTGGATGAACTGCGGCGGCGTAGCATGAGTATCATGGTGCACCGAGCTTTTCTGTGAGAGCTAGTCAGCCATACCCGTTCACCTTGCTGGGAACGACATACGAACGCGCTCCGTGGCTTCCGAAGAGAAATCCATGCTGCAAGGAACGCGCGTCAATCTTGGAATTGAAGATGAATCACCGCAGCGAGATCTCGATAATGTAGGCCCCAGATATAGGCGACGCAGTGCGTTTCTTGCGATCATGAATTGTGCAACCACGATTTCTGACGAGAATGCCTGGTTCTGGTTGGTGTCACCGTGGGCTAATAATGGCTGCGTGCCCAGGTGGCCACTGCACGAAATCTGCGGCTGGTCCCGGGTCCAAGCGCTCGCTTACTCATCAGACCCTCTTCTCTGCTACTGCTCACGCCCAACGATCGCCTTTACTCCCACAACATGAGAAGATTCGTCTATCCTCTTCCGGAATGCATTCAACCGAAACGGACGGACATATTGTATTGCCTTATTTGAGGTGAGATGCGCATCAAAGCAGTACAGAACGCGTCGCAATCGCGTTGCAACTCCAGCTTCACGCGAGTATCACGGAATCGTGATCACGATCTTTCCAACGTGCTTGCCGGACGCCAGGTACTCATAAGCCTGAGGAGCCTCGTCAAAAGAGAACACCTTGTCAATGATCACGTCCAGCTTCACTTTCTTCTCGTCCAGAAATGCGTTCAAAGCGTCGTAGTCGTCCCTAGACCCGCCTAGAATACCCCTGTGTCGCGCGTCAGCACAAAGTTAATGATCGAATTGAGATAGCTTACTGTACCCTGCAGGCTTTCAACATGATTTTGAAGAGCAGCTGTGGGTCGAAACTTGCTTCGAATCCTCCCAGGAATCCTACGAGGGCGATACTGCCGTGCTTGCGAATCACTTCTAGATCCTCTGGAATCGAGCTTATGCCAACGTTATTCACCAATAAGTCTACGCCTTTCCCATTCGTCAACTTGAGCGTCTCGGCATTGACATTTGTAGTCACGTAGTTGATGCCCTCAACCATTGGGCTAAATTCCTTGAGCTTCGCTATCTTTTCGTTCGATGACGAGGTGACGATGGGCTTAATGCCAGCAGCTACACATATCAAGAGTGTCATGATGCTGACTCCACCAGTTCCTATCAATCGTCAGCGGATATCCGAATGGCCGGTGCATAAGAGAGCGTACCCTGCATCAAAGCAGTGGCATTAGTAGGAAGCCTCTGCAGCCCGCCCAATGCGTTCCAGGCAGTGAGCCCTGCAACAGTAAGGGTCGACCCCTACGAATCCCATTAGCTCTCATTGGACGAAGGCTTGATGGGTCCCAAACCTCCACCCACGACAAATGCGACGGCAGCCTCACTAAGACCTTCTCTTCGAATATCGCAAACTCCCTCAGCGTTCCAGGGCCATCTCCACCCAACGCGACCTGTTCCATCTCTCTATCGTCGCCCGTCAATCTCAGCAAATCGATAGTCACCGTGACGTGATCACCGATCGTAAACTTCGTTACTTCGAAACCGACAGCAACTACTTCGGCAGCGCAATCGGATGCAGAGACACCCTCGTCTTCGACAGGCACAGGGTACTTGCCTTCCTCGAGCATTGCGGCATCGCGGTAATTGAGTGATACGGCATGGATACGAATCAAGACATCTTTCGCACCAAGCGTGTCGGGTAGTGTCTCGGTAGACAGGACAAGTTTGAGCGGGAAGGGTTTGGCACTCCGGCGCCAAGCGCGGTACGTTTTCGGGTAGGACATGACTCAAGATGCTGGCTGAAGTCTAAGTGGGATGAAGGGCGGGATGACGAGCTCACAGAAGATGATCATGATTTAGAAGTCAGGAAGCCGCGTGCAGCCTCTTGTATGTTGTCGAGGCTCGCACCACCTCAGGACCCTTGGCGGAGTTCCGCTCCACACTCGCTTACTTTTACTCCGCCTTACAAATCTTAATGCGCGAGGCCAATCTTTATGGCTATGATGCCTCTGCTCGACTCGCACAAACATTGCGGGGTATGCTGCAAATCCATAGCCTTTCGATGTGGAGGTTGCTGAAAACAAGGCGTATTGGAGATGCAGTGCAATGGGTCTCCAGCGTCGACAACCATCACTATCTGCAACTGTCCATCTTTCAAGCATTAAGTATGTACAGGACGCGATTACTGTGACCTGGCTGGGCCCCGAAATGTTCCCACTCACGCTAGATTGCAGTCGACTTACTGTGGCAGTAAAGCCAAACATCAGATATCGAGACGTAAAATACGGTAAAGTGACAAGACATGATCGCTGCCATGCAAAATTTCACTCGAATCAATTAACGTGGTAGCGGATGCCGAAGACCCTTTTCCTCTCGTGCACACCACTATGGGTCGGTACCATGGATACACAATGAGACCATATCACGATCAGTGGTCCCCAGTCCCACGCCACACACAAAAGGAATAATTTTCCATTGCAATCCTTGCGTTACTGCTGATTCCATTCACGAGAACGACAATCAGCACCCGCCAACGATGGACGACTCACTACAACAGTTTTGCGATCTCCCTGACGATATTCACCCGATCCTGGCACGCGAAAACTGGACTTGCGAAAATTTTACGAGGGACACGGCTTTTTGGCAGGCCCTGCAACCAGCACTGCGCTTCGCGACCCAGATGCTAACGAACGGTACGTTACGTCTACGTATGAACTGCTTGTGAGACATGCACTAATTTTATACACCTACTCTTAGACATCGCGCTCCTGTGGTGGACCCACCTCATCTTTGGCCAGCCAGCTCAGAATCCGGTGACCCAATGGTGGTATCTGGACAGAACTAAGCGGTCTTGGAATCCACATGCACTAGATGATGTCCGCCAGTACCTCTCACAAAAGGTTGCAGGCCGCATCATACTTGCGTTTGATACCCTAGGTAGGGAGTATGGACGAGCCTGGGGCCTTGCTTTGCGAAAGGACAAGAAACCCCATGTCATATTGCTTGCGGCTGAAATCAGGGACTACTTCACTTCTGGACATCGTTCAACTTCACGAGACCTGTCCACAAGTTTTATGCTTGGCATCACCATCGTCCACGAACTAGCGCATGCCGTCTATTTCCTACTGGACAACGCCTTGCTCGAGCAGTCGAAGTTTGACCGGCAAGCGTCTCAACACCATCACAGCAATGAACCCTTCTTTTCCGAAAATGATATGCCGACTTTTTGGCCAGTAGATGGGCCAGAGCATGGTTGGTGCTTGGAAAGGTACTTATTCGGGTTAGAATTTGATGCCAACCTGACTTCAGACTACGGAGCACTGGCCCTTAATCACCGCCCTCCGTCGAACAGAACAGTTGTAGCCCAAGACGCATCCATATTGGAATACCCAACTCCACAGGAATCAATCACCAAATTTTTCCGAAAAGAGAAATGGGAAAACGTCTCGAAAAAATGCATGTCAGATCTGGCTGAGGAGTTGTTGCCGACACTGCGATACAGCAACAGTCCTGGTAGCGAAAACATGCTGGTCTACGTACCCAATGCAGCCCTTATCGATCCTTCCGATGGCCTTTTTATTTACTCGCTAAATATGGCTCAGCAGCGAGCTACTTCGGATGTCCAGTCCACTGGATTACCTAAGCCAGCTCCGCACCAAGCGAGCTCCCGAGGTCCCTCGTCGAAAGCGGGTCCGTGATTGCCAACCACAATCCACACTAGCACCTCCACGGTGACTCGGACCCTCATTTGCAACGTCATCGAGACGAACGTAACATCATGGACCGATTGCGACGGCGCTGGCTTCCTATATGACCGAGGCGCCGAGCGCGGGGTGTTGACCCTTTGATCCTCCAAACGCGGGGCAGGCGAGGGGCTATTTGAGCGACGATGCCGCAATACGTGGGCTTGAAACCCATGTCACAGCATCGGACTACATCAAACTATGTCTGGCATCCTCGAGAACGCGCAAGGCCGCCTTTCGGCAGTTGCTCAAAGCGGGACAGGAGGCAACGAATACAACTTCCCGGCGTTCGATGATCTACCAAAGGTGGAAAGCATGCCACAAGGCAGCATTTGGGGCTTCTACGATGAAGATGGAAGGAAGGATGAAGCTGGAGGTAAGCGACACATTCACACGGTGAACTTGGGTCGCATGCTCACACACCACAGCCGTCAATCTGCTCACGCCATCCGTCGTGCTCGCTGCTTCGCGCGAGATCAGCACAGGCGAGCGCATCCAGCTCGACTGGCCGTTGCACAATGTTCAATTCCCAGGCTTCAATCGCAAGGAGTTACATCAGAAGAAGATTAATTTCAGTGACTTCTCCGAATTTTGTGCCATGGACGACGAAGTCTCCATCAACACGCAAGCCGGCTCGCAATGGGATAGCTTGAAGCATTTTGCCCACCAAGCGAGTGGGAAGTACTATAACGGCTTGACCCATGAGCAAGCCGGAAAGACCGACACCAATGGCACGCACAACTGGTGCGAAAAGGGTGGCATCGTCGGACGAGGTGTGCTGTGTGATTGGCTGCGTTGGTACGAAGAGAAGAATGGAAAGGCGCCGAGCCCAGTCTCGAGGCATGAGATTCCCATCGAAGAGATTCAGGAAACGCTCAAGTGGCAGGGGACATCGCTGCGGCAGGGCGATATCCTGATGATCCGGAGCGGCTATGTGCGGTGGCACAAGTAAGCGATTGACCGTGTGCGCATTGCAAGCATGACACTAACTTAGACCTAGCAACGCGGGCGAAGCCGAACGAAAGGCTGGTACACGGGATAACAGTGTAGCCATTGGCGTCCAGGCAAACGAAACGACCATCCGCTGGCTCTATGACCAGCACCTGGCTGGTATTGTTGGTGACACCCTCGCGTTCGAAGCATGGCCACCGAAGTTTGAGGACGGTTGGTGTTTGCATGAGTGGTTGCTCGTGCATTGGGGTATGTCTGCGTGACTAAACATGGGAAGTCTTGGCATGCTAACTATTCTTAGGTACTCCAATCGGCGAGATGTGGGACCTCGAGACGCTGAGCGAGAGATGCCAGGCGATGGGCCGGTATACGTTCTTCATGACGAGCGCACCGTTGCATGTCAAGGGCGGCATTGGAAGCCCGCCTGGTGCTATTGCGATCTTCTAAGCCTTTTCATGCAACTCGTATATGCCAGTCACCCACCAAAACTCGGCTGTGGTATCCTGCATGCATTTCGGTAGCGAACCAAATTTTCTCAGCACTGACTCCGCACTCGACATCTCAATCGATCAGTCGAGAGCCACCATTTACCGGAACTGCATCTGTTGTCGCAACACTTCTTCGAGCATCGACGCAAACTTTCACAGAGCGCACAGATCGCGCGTGCTTTGTCGGACGCCTTGTACATCATTCTTACAGCTGTCTTTCGAGTTTCACCCACACCCTTGATCAATGCCATTGTTCTCAACCAGCACAACTGCTTTATTAGTCAACTCCACGCCCTTACTTCGCTTACAATGCGAGAACAACAAAGAACCCGGAACTGTATGCTTAACATGCAGTCCAACACCCAATAATTGGAGATCGTCATTGCTGCACATTGCACGTACGCGCCGAACACAACCACAATAATGCGTCCTAGAGGCCTTTACTGTTAAAAATATAATAGATAAATATATTAATTATCCTTTAAAAGAAAAGATATACTATTTAAGCTATTATAGCTACTTACTAATTATTTAATCTTTTTTAAAACTTTAATACTCTTTTTTAAAGTATATATAAAATAGTAGTAAATAGTAATATAGTATTATAAATAAACTCTCTTTTACTATATACTCTCTATTTTTTCTTTTTTTTTACTTACTCTTAATATTTTTAAGTAGTACTTTTTATAGTAAGCTTTTTTTTAATTCTTAGCTTCTTATAGCTATTATTAGAAAGCTTATAAATAATATTACTAAAAAGAACTTCTTTTTTTATATCTTTTATACTTATTTATAAGTAAAATTATTTAAAATTATTACTATAAAGAAGTTTTATTATACTATTAGCTATATTAAATTTAGTAAAGATATACTAAAAATTTACTAAGCTTTTTTTAACTTTCTCTCTTATAAAGTAGTATTAGATATTAATATACTTTATCTTTAAGTAAAATATAAAATTCTTTATAAAAGTAAAAACTCTTTTATTATCTTTATATATAGTAATTATTACTAGTCTAGTATAATTACTAGTAGTAATACTACTAAAAGAAGTTAGTAGTTACTTAAGCTAGATAGCTTCTTTAGTAGCTTCTAACTTAGTAATATACTTAGCTTTATAACTTAAAAAAGCTACTATAGCTTAGTATTTAGAGTACTAGCTTATAGTAGTTTTATTTAAAGTAAATATATAGCTACTAAATAAGTAGTAGCTTTCTTTATACTTTTAATTAGTATTAATATACTTAGTTAAGTTACTTTTTTAGCTTAAGTTAATAATAAAGCTTTAAGTAATAGTATATCTAAAGTAATATATAACTTAAAAAGTAGTATTTAAGTATTACTAAGAGAAGTTTAAAGAGAAGTAGCTAAGTTAAGATATAGTATAAGTAATATTTAGTTATATATATAGTATAAAGTATATAAATAAACTAATTAAAAACTAATAAAACTTATAGTTATCTTTACTAGCTTTATAAGTATTAGTAGTAAGAACTAAATTAGCTTCTATAAGTATAGTAGTATTCTTAAAGCTAGTAAAGTAATTTTAGTATATTAAAATAATTTAGTAAGTATAAGTAGCTTATATTAAGTATATCTTTAAGTATTTTCTTAATATAAACTATTTATAGTAAATTTTAATACTTAAGTAATATAAGATAAAGCTAAGATCTATTATACTAAATTACTTACTAAGTTTAGCTTTAATACTATTAATTATACTTTTATCTTTTCTAAGTAAAAGTAAGTTATTAATATAAATAGCTATAATTATCTCTAATATCTTATTAGTAAAAACGCTATAATCTTCTAATATTAGTTTAAAGCTAAGGTCTATAAAAATAGCTTTTAGTATTTAATACTAGATCTTAAGAGCTTACTTTAGGCTATATAGTACTTTTTATAATTAGTAAACTAATTCTTATAAGTACTTATTATAGAAATTTAGTAGTAGTTTAATATAAACTTTAGTATTAATATCTCTATAAAAGAAAGTAGTTTTAATATTTATTTACTCTATATACTAACTTAATATATAAGTAAGAATAAATAAAGCTTTATAGCTTATAGGCTTAATAATAAATATAAACGTTTTATTAAAATTAACTCTTTCTTCTTACTTAAAACCTCTTACTACTTACTAAGATTTATACTAAATAAGCTTACTATTAGTATTAACTTTAATTTTATAAATATACTTACTAAAGAAAACTAAATACTTAAAAGTAAAGCTATCTATTATATTTTAAGTATTATTATTAATAAGTAATTAGGTTTTTTTACTTATAGAGTAGATCTATAAGCGCTTATTAAGTCTTTTAATAGTAGCTTTATATATTTTTAGCTTATTATTATTAGTTTAAAGTAATAATAATTTAATAAGTATTAGCTAGTTATTAGACTAGTACTACTTAAGTAATTTAAGAGTAGCTATCTTAGTAATAATAGCTTTAAAAGTACTATTAGTAAGTAACTAAGAGTATTCTAGGTTTAAAGAGATATTAGCTTTAGATAAAAACTAGTATATAGAATTAATATTACTTATAGATATAATAAGAGTAAAGAAAGTAGCTATAGTAGTTATTAAAATTATTAAACTCTCTTCTTTAAGCGCTATAGTAGCTTTATTATTAAGCTTATAAAAAATAAAGTTAAAGACTTTAGCTATAAAAGAGATATTAATAAACTTTTTAAGAAAATCCTCTTTATTAAATTATATATCGCGTATATATATAACTTTCTAGTAATTAATATTTTATAAGTAGTAGTAATTCTCTATTATATATATAGTATAGCTTAAAAAATAGTATTATTTACTATAATTAAAGAGTTTAAGTAAGCTTATAGTAGAGTATAGTACTAGAATTTAGTACTTATAGCTAAAAGACTAAAAGTAAAAAATAAGTAGCTTTTTATTAAAAAAGTACTTATATAGTATTATTTTATCTAAATTAGCTTAAGTAAGCGTATAGTTAAGAAGAAGTACTACTAATTTAAAGAGCTCTTTATAATAAATCTTAAGTAGATTAGAGTATCTTATAATAGCTCTAATAGTAAAGCTTACTAAGCCTATACTTTATTTAAATACTTTATCTTATTTAAAATTATATAAGATAGTTAGTTTATATTTAATACTACTAATAGTATATATTTTATTAAACTTATAGTTACTAAACTTACTACTATTATTATTATATAATATTTTAATAGAAATACTAAATTTATTATCTACTTAGTTTTTAAACTTAATAAAAGTAGCTAGTACTTTATTCTTTATAGCTAAAAAAATAATCTATTAAAACTTAGAAAAATTATTAGTAATAAAGAAGCTAATAACTTTCTTTTTTACGCTATATTTATTTATAATAGTAATAGTACTAAAGAGATTTATAAAAAAGTATTTAAATAACTATAAAGCTTACTAGCTAAGCGCTTTATAATTTATATATAGTAAGCTTACTTTAAGGTAGTTATTATATCTTTCTATAGGCGCTCTAAGAATCTTTACTCTAAGTAATATAAAAAGCTTTTATAACTTCTACTCTCTTATATAAGTAAGTTACTTATACTATATAATAAAAAGAATATTATATTTAATTACTATTATAGTATATAAAATTATATCTATAGTAAGTATATTAGTATTAAGATTAAGAGTATAAAAGTTAATAGTATAGTAGAAGCCTTTAGTAATAATAAAGCTTAATAGCTTATAAAGAATACTTATTATAAATCTATAAGTTTTAAAGCTAATATTAGTAAGTTTACTAAAAGATAAGAGTATAAGCGCCTTTTATAAGATAATATTAAAAGGTAAGTACTTAGTATAAAAGACTTATCAAATTTTAAAAAGCTTATAAACTAAGCTATTAAAGCTATCTATAATAATAAGTAAGTAGACTATACTAATATAAGTTATATTAATTATTCTACTAATACCTATAATCTACTATCTAAATAGTATAGGCTTTAGAAAAGTAATAAAAGATTAGTAAGAGCTAGTATAATAAGCTTTAGTACTACTATCTAAGACTTAGTTAGTATTAGTTACTTTTTTATTTATAGCTATAAAAATAGTTATCTTAAGTACTACTTTATAATTCTAATTATTATCTAGCTTATAAGCTTAAGTAATAGTAATAAGTTATTAAAAAGGCTCTATTTCTATATAGCGTATTTTAGAGCTTTCTTACTTAAGTATTATTTTATTATAGTACTATTTATTACTACTATAGCTACGTTTAGTATACTTCTTATTTTTTTATTTAAAGTAAGCTTTTTTTAAAGCTATATTAGCTAGGTAGTTATAGTAATAGCTAGTTATTACGCCTAGTAAAGCTAGTACTTAAATATATCTTTTATTTTTCTATAAAGGATACTTACTATATACTTTATTACTACTTTTTAACTTATAATTAAAAGCTACTAGTATAATTAAGTTAATACTATTATTAATAAGGCGTTATTACTCTTTAGTAATAATATTATTTACTAATTTATTAAAATTCTTAAGTAACTTAAGATCTATAATAGTAAAGTTATTATATAAAATACTAATATAACTCTTAAAAGAGTTATTTAAGTTATATAAGAACTAGAGATTTATAAGCTAAAGTAGTAAGATATAGCTTTAATTAATAGATTTTAGCGCGTCTTATACTAAGTTTAGCTTATCTTAAAAAGTAGTAATACTTATTATATTTAATAGCTTAGTTTCTAGAAAGTAGTAAAATAAAGTATATAAGTATATACTTCTACTAGTATAATAGACTATAAGCTTCTAGAAAGCTTTATAAAGATTAGTATATTATTAAATAAAGGCTTTAATAGCTAGTATTAGGCTAGTTTATAGAAACTCTATTACTATATCTTAATCTTTAAAGAAGTAGCTTATTATATACTCTAAGTTATAAAATAGCTAGAAGTATAAAGTATATATAATAGAAGTAAATTTATTATACTATTTATTATAGTTAGTTAGCTTAACTAGCTTAAGCTACTTATTTTTTAAAAAAAAGAAGCTAACCTTAATATCTAGTTAGCTATATCTAGTAGTATTATTTCTTTTTTATATACTCTAAAATAGTATAAAAGTATAAGCTATTTACTTAGAGCTTATTTAGACTTATTTAGTCTTTAGTATTTATACTAGTATTATCTTTTTACTTTTTCTTAATTCTTATATTAGTAGCCTATTATCTTAAGCTATTAGATTTATAATAGGCTTACTACTACTAGTATAGCTTACTTATTATTATAAAAGCTTATACTCTTTATATTTAGCTATAGCTTACTTTTATATAGCTACTTAGTAATAACTATTTATTTTATTATTTTTATTAGTAGATAAGTAAATTAATTTATATAAGTTATTATTACTTTTAGGTATAGATTAGAGTAGAGAAGTAGAGTCTAAAGTACTCTTAAAAGCTAACTTAATTTATTATAAGTTAAGCTTTATACTTTTAATAACTTTAGAGCTTAAGTTAATAATTACTTTCTATATCTTCTTTTTTATAAGTAGTATATCTATTTATTATATAAGTATAGGCGCTAGAATAAGTATTTAGTATATTCTATTAGTTATTATTTAATATAATAATAATATAGTTAATAATAGAGTAGTATAATAGTAGATCTAAAGTTAGTAGTAATAAATAGTAAGTATTATATATTTAAGTCTAGATTTTTTAGAGTAAGTACTATAGAGTAGCTTTACTTAGCTTATATTAGATAAGCTAGTAATATATTTTTTTTTCTTACGTTAGTAGCCTAAAGCTAAATAATAATATAGTAAGAAAGCTAGCTTCTCTCTACTTATTTATTTACTAGCTTCTATAAGCTACTTTAAGTATTATATTAAATATTAATAATCTTTTCTAAGTATAGACTATAAGTAATAGTTAGTAGTATAGTAGTTAGTTATTAGTTTAAATTAGTTAGTTCTTATTAATTAGTTTTTATAAATAAGCTAAACTTCTTATTACTAAGTACTATAAGCTATTAAAAAAAAGGTAATTACTATTAAAAAGTATATTATATTTATTACTTTAAGCTATATTTTATAATAAGTAGTCTTTCTATTATTAACTTATAAAAGCTTTTAGTAGTTAAGCCTTATAGTTTTTCTTTAAATTATTATAATCTTAACTTACTATAAAAAGCTAGTAAGTACTTATAATAGTACTTTAACCTATAAGGATAGGACCTAATATATTTTATATAACGTTATAACGCTTAGTATTATAATAATTACTACTATATATAGAAGCGTACTTTTCTTAAATATAGCCTAAGGCCTTAACTTTATTAATAATAACTTTTAATAACGCGTCTACCTCTAATAACTTAATAATTAGTATACTACTATAGTTAATCTATTTCTATTAACTAATAAGTAGTCTTTTATATACTATTAACTAATATATAGTTACCTTTCTACTTACTTACTCTATTCTATAATCTCTCTTTATTATAAACTTCTACTTTACTATAAAATATTCGCCTACTACTTTTCTAGCTACCTAAATTTTAAGTTATAACTTACCTACTACTTATACTTACTACTTATACTTACTACTTATACCTACTACCTATACTCTCTATATACTACGCTCTTATATTAACGCTAAGCTAACTATAGCCTTTTATACTTATTAAAGCTAGTTTACGTATATATCTAGTTATAATATATCTTTATTAAATTTTAACTCTTCTACTATTTAAAGTAAGCTATTTAATAATATAGTAATAAGATAGTTAAGCTAGTCTATCTAATTCTTAATAAACGCTTTATTAGCTAGATACGTATTAATATTATAGTATAAGAAGATAATTATTATACCTACTTAATAAAGCTTAGCGTATTTAAGTAAGCTATTTTAGACTTTATCTAGTACTCTATAGAATTTCTTATACTATATATCTTAATTATCGCCTAAGATTATTAAGAGGTAATTAATAAGTTTTATTTAGTAGATACTATAGAAGTTATTAAGAAGCTAGCTAATAACTACGCGCTATACTAGCTAGTTAGTAATTTTATTATTAATAGTATCTAGAGTAATTATAGTAGATAAGATAAACTAAAGACTAGTAGAAGAAGAAAGTTTTACTTAGTACTTAGTAAAGAATTTTATACTCTAACTTTATACTTTACTATAGCCTTACTATTACTATAGTTTACTTTACTTTACTAATCTTAAAGTAGTATTAAAGTAACTAACTAGTCTTTTTATAACTAAAGTTTAAAGTATATATATAAAACTCTACTACTAGTAAATATAACTTAAACGTATAGTTACTTATATATAGAGAGTAACTACCTTACGTAAGATATTAATAACCTATACTATTCTAGATTAGATATGCCTAGCTAGTGCCTATTAGTATAACTCTAGAAGTACTTACGTCTTATTATAGAAGTTATTATTAAAGAAGTAATAGCTTTATATATTATTAAGATTATAAAGTAAACTAAGCTTATAACTACTACTTTCTATAGCTTATAAAACTAATTATATTACTCTTACTATATTAATACTATAAATATAGTATAAAGATATTATACTTATACTATAACCTCTATACTAGCTACTCTACTATATTATATAGCTTTACCTTATACTACTATATTTATATATAAAAATAATAATAGTACTTTAAGGCTTTTTCTTATACTATACTTTAGCTAAAGCTTAAAAGTCTTTAGAAATAAAGGTAGTCTTTAGTATCTTATAAAAAGTAACTTCTATCTTTTTTATATTTTTATTATACTATTTAAAAGCTATAAAGTACTTTATTAAGCTATAATTTCTTATTAGAAGCGCTTTTAACTATTTCTTATTATAGCTTAAATAATATTCTAAAAGCTAAAAGCTAGTACTTCTTAGTACTTATTTTATAAGATAACTTTAACTTAATACTTAATAAAAGTTACTAAGTTACTATAAAATATAAGCTTTTATACTCTATTATAGCGCCTTAAAGATATTATTTTTTAGTAAGTATTTAAGTATAAGCTATAAGTATTAAGTACTTAATAGTAATCTTATATACATTATACTATTATATATAAGAAAATTAAATATACTTATTATTTATAATTTAGTTAGACTAAATTAGGCGTAGTAAAACGCTAGGCTTATAACTTATTAAAAATATAATAGATAAATATATTAATTATCTTTTAAGAAGAAAGATATACTATTTAAGCTATTATAGCTACTTACTAATTATCTAATCCTCCTTAAAACTCTAATATTTACAGCCTCCTTAGAATATCGCTTATAGTGTTAATCCTCTATATAAACCAAATTATTAAATAAGCGAAACGTTAATAGTATTATAGATATCCTATTTTAAATATTATCTTCCCTCGCGTTTACCTATTAATTAACGCTACTTAATAGTAATAGTTATCGTAATAAAAAGAAACACGTCGTAAGTTAACTAGTATAACTAGAATATATATCACGCAGACTAAATTATAAATAAAAGTATATTATTTCTTTTTCTATATCCTACCTACAGCTATACTTAGTAAGTATAAGCCTATTTTCTTACTTACTAATTTCCCTTACTTCTCTTTAATCTGCGCTTCCCCCTATATATACGAACTAACTCTCTTACTTAGTAACTTCTATTACTGCTCTGTACTTTCTACTTCTTTAATTCTACCTACTGTAATACTTAATACTCGTAGACCTACCCTCTTAAAATTTTATAAGAAGTGTAAAATAAGCATATAAGCTACTTAAAGCCCTAAAGATAGATAAGATAGACTATTTAGCTTTACGTCTATATAGAGAGAATCTATAGACGTATACTTATTTTACACTTCTTATAAAACCTAAGAGCTAGATTCCTAGCTTCTAGTTTCTTCTACTTCTTTACTTATTCTACCTTAGCTACTAAAGCGTACTAATTAACCCTTTTATAGTCCTTAATAAATTTTAGTATTATGCTATCTTCTAGCCTATTAGGCTCTACTCTTCGTTTCCCTTTCCTCTTTATATAATACTTAGTTTTAATTATATTATTAGTTGTTCTTCTTACCTACTAATATAACTACTTCTTTAGATTATTAGGATTAATTGTAGCGCCTTCTATCGCTTATAGTATATATAGTACTTCTATTAGTAACGTGCTTCTTTACACCTCGTCCTAAAATATCTATATTAGTTAACTGTATATCTATCTTATATAGATAGGGAAGATAAAGTAGCTATACATATAGGGCCTATATTAGAATAATATAGTAAGAAATATAAGGAAAAAGTAGTATATTATCTCTTAAGTAGAGCCTTTTTTAGCTAGAAAATTAACATTTTAAAGCTTATATTATAATTATATTCCTAGAAATTAATAGGTTTAATAAGAATTCTAGTAATAATATTACACTTTATAAACTATATTATAGTAACTTTTTAATATATTATATATCTATTTATTACTATATTTTATCTTAAAATTTATATATAATATACGTATTATTATATAAAGATATATAGATATAGGTATATTTTTATATAAATAAAGTTATTTAAAAGCTAAAGTTATAGTATATTATACTAATATATTCTATATAAGAGTAGTATATATAGGGAGTAGACTATAGTATAGAGTAAATAGATAAGGAGAGATAAGAGATAATAGGGAGAGATAATAAAGAGAGATAATAGAGGGAGATAATAGAGGGAGATAATAGGGGGAGATAATAGAGATAGTAATAATCTAAAGTTACTATCTTAAGACTAAATAAACTATATATTATTAGCTTTAGCTCTTAAGACCTTATATAACCTAGAGTTATTACTATCTATAGCGTAATACTAGTATATATAAGCTTTTAGCTACTATCCCCTTAGTCCTTCCTCCTCTCTAGTTATACTTTACTATCTATATTAATTATATAAGCAGTTATATTAAGATTAGTAATATAAAATAACTTAACTATCCCTACTACGTACGCGCTAAAGCTGTATATACTTAAGAGATTATTACTACTATATATAATACTACGAGCTATAAGAGATATATATCTAGATTAAGATAGTAACGCGCTATAAAGCTTAAGGTTACACTTTATATAAAAGTAAGATAAAGGCTAAGATAGAGGATAATAAGGATAAAAGTATATCTAAGAAGAAAGATAATAAAGTAGACTAAGATAGAGGGTAATAAGGATAAAGATATGCCTAAGAAGAAAAGTAATAAGAATAAAGATATACTTAAGAAGAAGAATAATAAAGATAAAAGTACACCTAAAAAGAAGGATAATAAAGATAAAAGTATACCTAAGAAGAAAGATAATAAGGATAAAAGTACGCCTAAGAAGAAAGATAATAAGGATAAAAGTATACCTAAGAAGAAAGATAATAAGGATAAAAGTACACCTAAGAAAAAAGATAACGAGAATAAAAGCACGCCTAGTAAGAAGAAGGATAATAAAGATAAAAGTATACCTAAGAAGAAAGATAATAAAGATAAAAGTATACCTAGTAAGAAGAAGGATAATAAAGATAAAAGTATACTTAAGAAGAAGGATAATAAAGATAAAAGTACGCCTAGTAAGAAGAAAGATAATAAAGATAAAGGCATGCCTAAGAAGAAAGATAATAAGGATAAAGGTATACCTAGTAAGAAGAAAGATAATAAGAATAAAAGTACGCTTAGTAAGAAGAATAATAAATAAAAAGACTATTATAGAGGAGGTTTATTAATATTAATATTACACTCTTTAGAGATATTAAGTCTAAGCTTAAAGAACTCTTTTACTATACTAACTTATAAGTATATCTCTTAGTGCTATACCTATTAATTTAAAAAGTTAAAGTTTAGATTATATTCCTCTACGTAAATAAGTTAGCGCTATTAATAATATACCTATATACGCCTTTATAGTCTTCTCTCTTATCTACTACCTAGTAAAACGTATAAGGCCTTATATCTAAGTAGCTAAGCTATTATTATAGATATATTAGCTATAAGAGAGTATAGTTTAAAAGTAGAAGAAAAATATAAGAGTGTATTAGAGGTATAAGGCTAGAGATATAATATATAGTTTATTTAGGCCTTATAGAGTTAGGGTATTAAATATTACTAGAGTAGTAAGTAGCCTAGTTACGCTTATATAGGCTAAAGATACTACTACCTAAGAATAATATATAAGTAGGTAAAACCTTCTCTACTACTCTTATAGTATCTTCTATTTCTATAGTATAGTTAACTCTTTCTCTTTCTACTCTTTAGCCCTCTTAACTATTAACTTAATTAGCTATCTATTTAAGTAAAAGAGATAGTATTATATAAGTAGATATATTTCTTACTACTAAATATCTTTTTTAGTCTTAATTACCTTTCTCTTTATAACTACTAGCTTCTTTCTTAGATATACTCTTATCTATAACTAGCTCCTTAAGGTTATATATACCTATAGCCTCCTAATAATAAGTAGATTACTACTTTATCTACTTTTTATAGGTATTAGCTTTATTCTTCTAACTTACGTATTAGGTACTAGTACGTAAGGTCGTCTTTATAAGCCCTAGTAATATATTAATATAGTAAACTTTAAAGAATAATCCTACCTAAGCGTCTATACGCTATAGGCTTATAACTAAATAAGGAGAGATAGTATAGGTACTACTACCTCTATATATACTAGTATATATAGTAATTATAATAGGCCTAGATAGTTATATAAGCTTAGATAAAGCGTAGATATATACTATCCTTATTATTAAGTATATATTTAAGTTAGTAAATGTAGTCTTTAACTTAATAGGCTATTATAGATAAGTTTAAAATACTAGATATAAATTATTAACTAACTTATTATATTTATAAAGGTTATATATAAAGTAGTATTATATACTATTATATCCTTATCTATAGCTTTAGTAAGGTCTTTATATAGCTTCTTAACCTTCTTCTTTACTATATATTATACTTATCTATTTTATATATATTAGACTCTTTATTAGAGCTCTTTATATAGTAGTAGTTCTTACTATTATCTCTATAGCCTTTATACACTCTTTACTCTTCTCTTTATAGCTATTATATAGTCTTTACTATTATCTCTATAATCTTAAAGAAGTTTTTTTATTTAGCTTCTTACTTATCTTTCTAAAGTCCTAAATCTCTTTCTTAAGGATAAGGACGCGCTTATAGCTATCTATATTTATAGGCGTCCTCTATACCTTAGTGCCTACTAAGGTATTATAGTTACGTTAGTGTTATAGAATAATAATATAGTTATAATTCTTATTTATATTAGTAAGCTTTATCTATACTTTAGTGTATACTAAAGTATAGTAGTTATATTAGAGTTAGGAAGGTCTTATAAATACGCTCCTTCTTCTAGTTAGTAGTCTACGTTCTATATACGTACTTATAAGTAAAGATATTACTAAGCTATAAGATAGGTACTAGAACTAGGTACTTACAGTATTTCCTAATACGCTAGTATATATAATATTACTAATATAAAAGTTAAAGTTTAAGTTAAGGTTAAGATTACTAAGGTATAAGGCGTTACTAATCTACTTAATTTAGGAACTTATATAATAAGTATAGAACTATTAATTACTATAAAAATCCCCCTCTATATATGCAGATAGTAAATAAGTTAATTTAAAAGCTTTAAGCTACTTCTTAATAAGTATTATAACTAAGCTTCTAGACTCTAAAGTTCTTATTATATCTAAACTCTCTATAAGAAGAGGAATAGAAAGTAATTTATTTTATAGAAAGAGATATAGGTAGTCTATTTTATAGAAGGAGATATAAGTAGTTCTTTTTATAAAGAGAGATATAAGTAGTCCTTTTTATAGAGGGAGATATAGAGAGAAATAGCTAGTATATCTATAAAAGTAATATATTTACTAACTTTAATCTAGTAATATAAGTACGCCTTATACCTTATACTTATAGTAAATAACTTTAACTCTATTACTTCTAAGTTAGACACTTTAAGTAAGGTCCCTTAAGTAATTACTATTAGTAATTAGTTTAATAGGCCCTAGTCTAGTATTCTTACCCTAATTAAGAGATTCTTAAAGCTAAAGCTAAGTTACTCTAAATATTAGGTATACCCTCTTCGCTTACTAACTCTTATTAGATAATTAGGTAAACCTTATATTAAGCTAGCTAAGAAGAGTAGTAGGTATTAACTAAAGCCTTATCTATATAAAACTACTAGTAAATAGTTGCTTTAAGTTTCCTTATAGCTATTACTATACTTCTAAATCTATTACTAAAACCTTAAGCGCTATAACAGCTACCTATTAAGATTAAGCGCTATAATAGCTACTCTAGTTAATAATATAAGCGCTGTAATAGCTACTTAAGTTAAGACTATTAGATCTAGGAAAAAAACTGCTATATATATATATATACTAGAATAGTATAGTTAGCTATATTAAGATAGGCTTATTAGCTATATTAAGATAGGCTTATTAGCTATATTAAGATAGGCTTATTAGCTATATTAAGATAGGCTTATTAGCTATATTAAGATAGGCTTATTAGCTATATTAAGATAGGCTTATTAGCTATTAAGATAGGCTTAAGCGTTAAGATAGGCCTATTAGTAAGTATTAGTATAGCTTAAAGAGGAGGGGAGGGGTACTTAGCTAGATTTAAAATAACTACTATACTAGCCCTATACTAAAACTACTATATATATACTAGAATAATCTAGTTAGCTATATTAAAATAGGCTTATAAAGCCTATAAGCGAGCTTAGAGAGGGCTTTCTAATAGTAAGCTATTATTATTCTAACTTATTAAAGAACCTTAACTCTAAAATGTCTACAGTTACTTATAGTAGAGGATAATAACTTTAATAGTAGAGTAGTTAATAAAGCTACTAGTTACTAGTTTATTGTAAGTATTTAAACGCTAGTCGTTAACTACTTCTAGTATACTTAAAGAGTAGGAACTATACTTAACTTAATACTGCCTAAAGAGTATACGTCTTAAAGTATAGTTAGCTAAGAGTAAAAGAGTTAAGTATATACTCTTATCTAAATACTGCCTAAAGGTATGCATTTTAAAAGTAAAGTAGATAAGAGGATAGAGGTTAGACTTAGCTACTATAAATATATAAAGTATCTTACTTCTAGTATAGCTATAATCTATATACTTTATCTAGAGATAAAGGTAGAGGTATATCTATAGCGTAGTAAATATAATATCTATAGCTAGAGCTAAGAAGTGTAATAAAGTTAGGCTAGAAGAGAGCTAAGTACTATTAAAGATAGTAGAGAGTTTAAGAAATAAGGGGAGTAGTCCTTATATACTTCTAAGGAGACGCTAGTAGCTTAGTATAAAGTAAATAATAAAGATAGTAAGGATAGCGTATAGGTAAGCTGTATAAGTCTAATATATAGATTAGGTAAGTCTAACGTAGTAAGAATAAAGGGTAAAGAGCTATAGGACTTAGTAAAATTTACTAAACTTACTTATAGTACTACTATTATGTATATATAAGTAATATTAAATAAGATAATACTAGAGCTTCTAGCTAATAGATAATACTTTAAAGATATATTATTAGTATTTAGGTATCTAGCTAAGTAGTTAAGTAGGTTAATAGAGTATATAGGACCTTAGCTATTAGAGAGAGCTATAAAGTTAGATATATAGGCTAACTATAAAGTAGTAAGTATAAAAGAACCTCTACTCTTTATTAAAGAGATAGGCCTTATACTATACTAGAGTAATTTACTAAAGGCGCTCTTTTATCTTACTACTACGTAGATAACTTCTCTCTAATACCTAATACTATATTATATATAAGATATTTACTATATATATATATATAAGGCGTTTATAGTTAAGAGGTTAAGGTTAAGAGTATATATATTATAGTAGTAGTAGTAGTAGTAGTAGTAATAATATATAA
>Ga0210040_10003709_pt1 | contig 20482 bp, 13 predicted proteins | sample CryGeyCG12114_NA_FD_185462 | JGI IMG/M metagenome (GOLD analysis project Ga0210040, IMG submission 185462) | Groundwater microbial communities from aquifer - Crystal Geyser CG19_WC_8/21/14_NA (SPAdes) (version 2) | ecosystem: Environmental > Aquatic > Deep subsurface > Groundwater | place: USA... | reverse complement strand
AACGGACCCGGTATGAACAAGGAGGATTTGGTTTATTTTTTAGACTACCAGGATGTTCGCGTTATTTCTTTAAACTCGTATTGGGGAGCGGCCAGCCAGGAAGCTTGGCTGGAAAATGTATTAAAAACCAACCCAAAAAAATGGACGGTGGTTTTATGCCATTACCCTTTGTATTCCGATGCCCGGGCTCAATTTAGCGTGCCCCTCATGAAGCATTGGAAACCACTGTTCGATAAATACAACGTTGATTTAGTGCTGCAAGGCCACGATCATGTTTATAGCCGGGTGCGAGGATTATCGGCTGATAAAAAAAAGAAGGCTAAAGATGCCGGTCCAGTTTATGTTGTTTCGGTGAGCGGACCCAAAATGTATCAATTTGGTGAAGGAACCTGGATGGATCGCGCTGCCGAAAACACTCAGCTCTTCCAGGTTATTTCGGTAGATGAGGACAAGCTTACCTTTCACACCCGATTGGTAACCGGCGAACTATACGATGCTTTTGAACTGCACAAAAAGCAGGATGGTTCGGCGGAATTAAAAGAACTAGAACCAGAAGTAAAAACGGAGCGTCGCTTTAACAATACTCTGGCTCCGGTTAAGGATAATTAACTTTTTAATGTTTCCCTAGCTGTCCAAACTGATGAAGTTTCCTTCGGAGCTACGGCTGTTGCTTATGTGTTATTTATACTTTATATATACTACTTACTTCTAAACAGAAAAGCCTTAGCGAATGCACCAATGACACTTCACTGTTCGAGCGGTCAGCGAGTTTGAAGGGTCTTGATTCTTTTGCTTACTTTTCTCATCAAGGAGAAAAGTAAGGCCGAGCCGGCCAGGCGAAAGCAAACGAGTTAAGAAAGCTTTAAGCTGGGGAATATCATATAATTAATTTGAACTTCGCTAAAATTAAAACTTATATCTATAAACATTACTTACTTACTTACTTACTTACTTACTTACTTACTTACTTACTTACTTACTTGTCCGAACTTACCGCCAAAGAAATCACCGGTATTCCAGGTTGGCCGTTTCGGATCGTTGGCTACCAGGTAGCCGATCAGGAAATTGGTTTTTACGTGCATGGCGGCGGCCTTAAAATCAAAAGGCTGATCCATTTCGTCATCTACTTTGTGATAAATAGTTTTGCGCCAGTCCGCAATTACTTTTGCTCCATCTACCGCCGGATCGCCCGAAATAATACCCCCTTTAATAAATAAAGCCGGTATGCCTTTTTTAATAAAAGAATAATGATCGCTCCGGGTAAATACCACTTCTTCCGGGGCCGGATCGGGGGTAATTTTAATGTCCAGATAATCTGCTGTCGCTTCTACCGGACTGCGCAAACTGGAGTGCTGAATACCGTGCGGAATAATATCCCGTAAGGGATAAAAAAAGAAAGGCATGTCTAAAGCCAGATTAGCCACCAGGCTGGTTGCGGGTACGGTGGGGTTATTCGCAAAATAATCGGAACCGATTAACCCCATCTCTTCCCCGGTACACGACAAGAATATAACCGAGCGTTTAGGCGCTTTCGGTAAGTTTTTAAATGCCCGCACGGTTTCGAGCAGGATAGCAGAACCGGAAGCATTATCGTGAGCACCGTTATTTATAGAATCGCCGTTTACCGGGGTCGTAATTCCCAAATGATCAATGTGGGCGGCATATATAACGTATTCATTTTTCAGGACCGGATCGCTGCCCGGTAGTATGCCCACAATATTATTCGTTATTAAACTGGTGTACTGGCTGCTCACCTGCATATCTAAAGTAACCGGAAATACCACAGAAGCTGGTTTACCCGACCGTAAAACCTTGTAAGCATCTATTAATGTGGTGTTGGTACCGGCAAAAAACTGTTGGGCTAAGTCTTGGTACACACTGCCAATTACCTGCAACTCCGGAAAATAATTACTTACTTTACCGGCTGGGTTTATCCATCGGTTTAAGCCACCCCGGCTGCGTTTAAGCGTGGCATTCCAGGTCATCTGGTTTTCATCGGCCGCTACTACCGTAATAACGCCCACTGCGCCTTTGGCGGCCGCCGTACTTTGTTTAGCCAGTTCCGAAGTAAAATAAGCCCGCTCATTGTTCGGAAAACTACTAGGTGCCCCTGCCAGGTACATAACAATCTTACCCGTAACATTCACCTGCGCATAATCATCGTAGTTTAATTCGGGTGCAGAAACCCCGTAGCCTACAAATACCACCGGCGCCGTTACCTTGCTTTGCGGGTTTACCAAATTGGGTTGCAAAAAATAATCTTTCCCGTAGGTTAAAAGTGGCGCCTGACCCGAGTGTTGCATTTTTAGATAGCTGGCCGCCTCCTGCACTTTGGCGTTCCGGATTATTACTTCCTGTACAAAAGTCTGGCCATTGACACCGGGTTGTAAGCCTAAAGTCCGGAATTGTTTTTCCATGTAATCGGAGGCTAGAGCAAAACCTGGAGTTCCCGGTTTACGGCCTTGCAAGCGATCATCGGCCAGATAACTCATGTGCGCTTTAATGGTCTCAGGATTTATTTTGTTCAAGGCTTGCTTTACTCCTTTGTCGGACAGCTCTTTTTTATACTGACTCTGCGCCATTAAAGGCATACAACAACTCCAGAGTAGGAGTATACCTAAATATTGCGGGTATTTGCTTTTTAGGAAAAGTAAATTATTAAATGCTAAATGCGGAAATGTCATGGGTAGTTTTGGTTTCTAGCAAAAGAATTAGAACTGCTTTATACGGTTCTGGCTTTAAAAAAAGTGGAAAGGTAAAAAAAACTTTATTTGAATTCTTGCTTCAATTTTAGAATAATGCGCAAGTAGTGGCATTAGTCCGTGGTGACATTAAGAAGCCTTTTTTTATTCCGGAAGAGCCGTACTGGCACAATAATGGCTCTGATTTCAGCATTATATTTCTATAAATCACTATAAATTAATCCGCTTAAATACTTAGCAATTGTAGTATTTATCTTCTAACAATTTGTTTTTATAAGAGTTAAAAGGTAAGCAAATTCTATTTAATGAAATGAATAACTATATTTTCCAAAAATTATACATCAAGTTCTTCCTGCTGGCTTTAGCTTTTAATTTTACTAATTGTGTGGGCAAGCAGGGCATGAACACCATCTTTCAAAAAAGAACGCCTCACGAAGCTTACGAAAACAGTCTGCGGCAAGCCAAGTTACACCAAAGTGGTTTAGGACAAGCCTGGCTCCTGGCCGGCCAAAAAGCTTTACAGGATTCTTTATTAATAACCTTGCCCTTTAAAGAAACCGGCTACTTTAAAGCCGACCAGCCCATGGCGGCGAGTTATTCTTTCCGGGCGCGTTTGGGCGAAGTAATTGTGGTACAGGTAAGTACCCGCACCCGGCAAGATATTAAACTTTTTCTCGATTTATTTGAAGTGGAGAACGCCCGCCCGCGGGATGTAAAACACGTGGCCGCCGCCGATACAACGGCTTTACGTTTAGAATACCAAGTAGAAGATGACTTAGTCCATTTGGTGCGGTTACAGCCGGAGTTACTCCGGAGCGGCAGTTTTGATATTACTATTACGAGCCGTCCTTCTTTATCCTTTCCGGTACAGGGCAAAGACAGCCGCGCCATTCAGAGTGTATGGGGAGTGGAGCGTGATGGGGGTACCCGCCGGCACGAAGGCGTGGATATATTTGCCAAAAAAGGCACTCCCGTTATTGCGGCTACCGCAGGAATTGTTACCCGCGTAAATATAACTCCAATAGGAGGTAAAGTCGTCTGGGTATCGGATTTAAGCAGCCAGAAAAATCTATACTACGCTCATTTGGATTCCCAATTAGTGCAAACGGGCCAGCGGGTACAAATTGGTGATACTCTAGGTTTAGTAGGTAATACGGGTAATGCCCGCACAACTCCGCCCCATTTGCATTTTGGTATTTATGGATTTGGCCGGGGAGCCGTTGATCCCTACCCTTTTTTATACGTGAACAAAGAACAACCGGCTCCGGTACGGGTAAGTGCTAATCAAATTGGTGAATGGGGCCGGGTAGCAAAAAATAAAGTTAATGTCCGGCTAACTCCTAGCACCAAAGGCAGTACTGTAAGTATTGTGCCCCGCCACACGCCCGTGCAGGTTTTTGGTGGCACTGCCGATTGGTTCCGGGTGGTTTTACCGGATGGGCGCCAGGGTTTTCTGCACGAAGATACCTTGGAGGGCATCACCAAAGCAGTTCGCAACGAAACGGCCAAAGCTGATGCCGAAATAATGGAGCAACCCCGGCCCGAAGGTTCACCTATAGGTTTGCTAAAAAAGAATTCGCCGGTAGCTATTGTGGGGGTTTACCAAATGTATAATTTAGTACGTCTAACCGATGGTACTTTGGGTTGGTTAATGAATATTTAATTTTTTCCCTATCCATCTCAGGTAATAATATAATATTGGTTGAACATAGGATAACGGGAGCTGATGTGTTATTTTTGTAACATATTAGCTCCTTTTTTATGTCTACCGATCCCAAACGGTTAAAAATAAAAGATTTTACGTATCCTTTACCGGACCACCAAATAGCTAAGTACCCCTTACCCCAGCGCTCCGCTTCCAAATTATTATACTACCGGCACGGGCAAATGCAAGACGAGGTATTTACTTCTTTACCGGCCCTGCTCCCACCTGATTCGCTTTTAATATTTAATAACACCAAAGTGGTACAAGCCCGGCTTTTTTTTCAGCGTCCCAGCGGCAGCACCATTGAGGTATTTTGCCTGGAACCCCTCCTACCCGTAACTGAAATGCAATTAGCTATGCAGCAAACCGGCTCCTGTACCTGGAGTTGCCTGGTGGGCAATGCGAAGCGTTGGAAAGAGCCCGTTTTAACGTTGGATTTTCCGCTGGAAAAAGATCTTACCGGAACATTACAGGTGCAAAAAGGCGAACGTACCCAAGATAGCTTTGCGATAAATTTTGCCTGGGAACCAGCTCATTTAACTTTTGCCGAAATCCTGGAAAAAGCTGGTAATTTGCCTTTGCCACCTTATTTGAACCGGGCTGCTACCACCTCCGACAAAGAAACTTACCAAACCGTTTACGCGCAGGAAGCCGGAGCTGTAGCCGCCCCTACCGCCGGTCTGCACTTTACGCCCGAAATATTTACCGCCTTAAAAGAAAGAAATATTGCTACGCAGGAAGTTACCTTGCACGTGGGCGCCGGTACATTTAAGCCGGTTAAAGCCCCGGAGATGGCAGCGCATGCGATGCACCGCGAAGAACTATACGTCTCGATTGCTTGCCTCCGGGAAATCTTGCAGCATTTACCCAAACCTATTATTCCGGTTGGTACTACGTCCCTGCGCACCTTAGAAAGTTTGTATTGGTTGGGTGTTTCTTTAATTTTACAACCAGGTAAGTTTACGCCAACCGAAAATTTATTAGAGGTTCCGCAGTGGTTGCCGTACGACGTGCAGGAAGAAATACCTTCTGATGCGGCATTACAAGCTTTGGTAACTTACCTGCAAAATAACCAATTAGACTATTTGCGCGCCACTACCCAATTATTAATTGCGCCGGGTTATCAATTTAATATGGTAAATGGCTTGATAACTAATTTTCATCAGCCCGAAAGTACGTTGTTATTGTTGGTATCGGCTTTAATTGGGGAAGATTGGCACCAAGTATACGATCATGCTTTGCGTAATAATTATCGTTTTTTGAGCTTTGGCGATTCTTCTTTTTTGCTGCCGTAAGTATAAAATTGGCCTTCCGGTTCTTTTATATTAAAGTCGATTTGCATCATTAAACGCCCGTCGTCTTCAGCGATATAACTCAAAATAGAACCATCGCTGCTTAAAGCCAAGGACCAATTCCGCCGATCGGTGCCTAATAAGTGTCGGGTAAACACATCGGGTTCAAAATACAGCATAAAAGGCGAAGATACTTCGGCGGTGTGTCCACCGTAGAGAGATATTTCGGCGTGGGTACCATCGGCTTTTTTATTTTCGTGCTTCAGCAAGTAACCCGCTTCGTCTTGCTCTAATATTAAGGTGCGGTAAACTTTTTCTCCGGTATGAATTGGCAACCTAATTTCTTTTTTTGAATTAGAATTTACTTCCAACCAAATAGCCGAGCCTTTAAATGGCGCTTCTTCGCCGGCCGGGTAAATAATGGTACCGGCCAGTTTTTTTCCGGACGCTTTTAGTAAGTTCTGGTAAAAATAGTTGTCAACGGCTGTTTCGGACGGAATTTTTGGCGTACAACTAACCGTACCTATTCCTATCAGGCTAAAGAGCAGAACAATTTGTCGAAGTTTAATTATACTTTTTGCAAACATATATCTTAGCAAATTACTATAAATCAAAACAACTGAAACAGTACAAATTTCAGAACAACTATTTTTTATAGGCTTTATACACTCCGTTCAAAGATAATTATTAAATCTGAATATTATTTATATCATATTATATATTTTCACCACCTACCTAAACTTATATTTATATATTTTACCTGATCATTATTTATTTCTATTCTAAAATTAAGCGCTACTTTAAATTTTATTTTACTTAAGCAAGATGTTTGGTTGGTATGCTATCTTCTTTAAACAAAAAAAATCATGTCCTGCCAGATGATAAATCCATTCATACAAACAATATCTCTCCCCTAAATGGTAGAATTTATTTAAGAGGATTGGCTCCTTTCTGATTTAATTTTTAAACAATATACCAAGTTGATGAAAATTTTTTATGGCATCTGCATTGGAAATTTAAAAATATCCTTTTATACTTGCCGAATCAATTTAGAAAATGAAACAAATACAAAACGCAGCTTTTTATTACTACTTTTTTTTTAGTACCTCGCCGGGGTGTTAAGGAATAGTATTGCGTTTAAAAAACAAAATATAAACTTAAAGCCCCGACTGGTCGGGGCTTTTTTTATGATGCATACACAGACTAAAATAGCAATTCAAGGCGGACCTGCTTCTTTTCACGACGTAGTAACCCAGAAATATTTTACCGGGAAACAGGTTGATATATTACCCTGCATGAGTTTTCGGCGGGTATTTAACTGTCTTCATGCCGGGGAAGCTGATTACGGGGTAATTGCTATTGAAAATGCATTGGCTGGCAGTATTCTGGGTAATTATTCTTTGCTTCATGATTATCCCGTATCTATTATTGGCGAGGCCTATTTACCTATTCAACAAAATTTATTAGCCTTGCCCGGTCAACGGCCAGCCGATATCCGGGTGGTACGCTCCCATCCCATGGCTTTGCTGCAATGCACCAGCTACCTGGAAGCGCATCCGCACATGCAAGCCATAGAAGCCGCCGATACGGCCGAAAGTGCCCGGGAAATACGGGAACACAACTTAACCGGCATAGCTGCAATTGCGAGCCAGGCGGCAGCGGCCCTGTACGACCTAGAAGTGATTGAACCCGCTATTGAGGATTATAAAGACAACTATACTCGTTTTCTGGTAATCTCGCCCGAAACAGATCAGACTAAGGCGCGCGGAAACAAAGCCTCAGTTAATTTCCAGTTACATCACCGTGCCGGCGAACTAGCCAAAATACTAGATGTTTTCCGAGACCAACAGATAAATCTGTCGCTCATCCAGTCGATTCCGGTTCCGGGTAAAATAACGGAGTTTACCATATTATTGGATTTGGAGTTTAAGGATGAAACCGCTTTTCGGGTGGCTATGGCCCAGGTAAAACCCATGACCGTAGAAATTAAAATATTAGGCATTTATAAGAGAGGGGTTAAATAACATGATTATTCCGAAAGCAGATCGCTTAAACCAGGTTCAGGAGTACTACTTCGCCCGCAAACTTGCCGAAGTACGGGCGCTGGTAGCGCAAGGCAACGATGTTATTAATTTAGGAATTGGCGACCCGGATTTACCAGCCTCTGATGAGACCGTGGCGGCATTAAATACCTCAGCGGTAAATCCTAAAAACCACGGCTACCAGGCTTACCGGTCTATTCCGGCTTTACGCCAGGCCATGGCCAACTGGTACGGGCAAGTGTACGAAGTAGCTTTAGACTCTGAAACGGAAATTTTACCGCTGCTGGGTTCTAAAGAAGGTATTTTCCATATTGCCATGGCATTTTTAAATCCGGGCGATCAGGTGTTAGTTCCTAATCCGGGTTACCCTGCTTATGCCGCGGTTACGAAGCTGGTAAATGCCGAACCGGTTTACTTTGACCTGAAAGAGGAAAACAATTGGTTGCCGGACTTACAAGCCTTACGCCAGCTGGATACTTCCAGAATAAAGCTGATGTGGCTGAACTACCCGAACATGCCCACCGGAGCTCTCGCTACCGAAGCAGACTTTGCCGAAATTATTGCGTTTGCCCGCGAGCGCGAAATATTAATTGTGCACGACAATCCGTATAGCCTGGTTTTGAACGAAAAACCGCCCATTAGCATTCTACATGCGCCGGAGGCAAAAGATAATTGCCTGGAGCTAAATTCATTAAGTAAATCATTTAACATGGCCGGTTGGCGGGTTGGTTTAATTGCGGGAAAAAAAGAATACCTGGACGCGATTATTGCAGTTAAAAGCAATTTAGATTCCGGTATGTTTTTGCCGGTACAGCACGCCGCCATTGCGGCCCTGGCTAATCCGGAAAGCTGGCACCAGGAACGTAACGCGGTTTACCGGGAGCGGCGGGAATTGATTTACGAATTGCTGGATGTACTAAACTGCCGGTACTCCAAAGAAGCAACCGGTATGTTTGTGTGGGGCCGCGTACCCGATACCATTACGGATGTAGAAGCTTTTTTGGACCGAATTCTGTACGAAGCGCACGTGTTTCTAACCCCCGGAAAAATATTCGGTAGTAACGGCGAACGCTATGTCCGCATATCGGTTTGTGCTACTGCGGATCAGATTCAAAAAGCTATTACCAATATTAAGCAGTTGCTGGCGAACAAAAGCAATTTAAATACAACAATACCTTTATAAAAAATAATTAATATCCTTTAAACCAAAGGCTTAAATAATTCTTAACTTGCAACCTTTAAAATAACTATACAGTCATGAGTAAACCCAACATCGACCTCCTCCCTCAGTCTGCCCTTCTTCACGAAGATGGTGCTCCCCTGATTATTGCCGGACCCTGCAGTGCCGAATCGGAAGAACAGGTTATGCAAACTGCGCTTCAAATAAAAGATGTACCTGGTGTTTCGGTTTACCGGGCCGGTATCTGGAAACCTCGCACCCGTCCAAACAGTTTCGAAGGCGTGGGCGTACCGGGTTTAAAGTGGTTGAAGCGGGTAAAACAGGAAACCGGCTTAAAAGTAGCTTGTGAGGTAGCCAATGCCATGCACGTTTACGAGTCGTTGAAACACGGAATTGATATTTTATGGATTGGAGCCCGGACCACTGTTAACCCGTTTACCGTACAGGAAATTGCTGATGCGTTGCGGGGCGTAGATATTCCGGTCTTGGTTAAAAACCCGGTTAACCCGGATTTGCAATTATGGATTGGCGCCATCGAGCGTTTAAACCAGGCGGGCATTAAGCAACTGGGTGGTATTCACCGGGGTTTCTCTACATTTGATAATACGCCGTACCGGAATATGCCGAAATGGAACAGCGCTATTGAATTTAAACGGTTGGTACCTGAATTGCCTTTAATCTGTGATCCAAGCCACATTGCCGGCAAACGCGAATTGCTGCAACCAATTGCCCAAAAAGCAATGGACCTGGCGATGGATGGTTTAATGATTGAAACGCATATTGATCCGTCGGTGGCTTTAAGTGATGCGGCGCAGCAAGTAACGCCCACCGATCTTAAAAAACTCCTGAATTCCATCCGGATTGGTAAAGTAGAGCCCGATTCACCTGAAGATCACGAGCAACTAGAAGAGATGCGCCGGGAAATTGATCAATTGGACAACGAGTTAATGGAAGTATTTGCGCGCCGGGCCCGTTTTTCCCGCAAAATTGGTCAATATAAAAAAGAACACAACATGACTATTTTGCAGGTAAAACGTTGGGATAAAATTCTGGAAGATATTCTGGAAAAAGCCAAACAAGAAGGCCTGGAAGAAAAATTTGTTCGTTCTATTTTCCAAACCGTACACCATCACTCCATTAATATTCAAACCGAAATTCTAAACGGTAAATCAGAAGAATAAGCCCGGTAATCTCAGGGTAAAACTTTTCCATGCCGTCCGGTTTTAAGCTATTAATTAGTTTAAAACCGGACGGCATTTGTTTTTGTAAGTTATTAGCCACACTCCTTAATATTATTTAAAATCAGTTCCTATCCTATTATTAATTAGCGTTCGGGATCTTGGTAAGCTAATTCGAATTGATTTTGAGATTTATCCAATACCAGTATCTACTTATGATTACTATTGTAAAACACAGCGGATTAAATTATTAATCTTAAGCATAAATTGTTTTTTCTGTGGATATTATCTCAAAATAACTACTCTTATAGACCTATAATTACCAAGTTCCGAAAGAAATTAATTTATCATAAATTGATAAGGCTCCTTCGGCTCGTGAAATCTGAACAAATGCCATAAATCAAATTGGGCTCTTATTTCAACAACTTCTTATGTATTTTTTATTCGAAGCATCATTAAATATTAAGGTCACCGTCGCAGTAAAATCCGATGCCTAATAGTTTATTATAAATGCAAACCATTCGATTTCAACTACAAACAGCTACCCATTAGATTTACCCAATAGCATTCCTTCCCCTAATTCACCCCATATTTATTTAAACCAAAATAAAAGCTTCTTTACGGTAAATGCTTATTAACCTTTTCTAACCTTTGATATTTTTTGAAATTTTATTTTTTGCCAAATAGCTAATATAACTTTCCTCATTTCATCAGCATTAGCCACACCTAACTGAAAACTATCATATTTATAAAATTATTTTAAGAATAAATTAAGACACTTAAATTTAATTATTTAACTATTTAGATGAATTAAAATAAGTTTATTATTATATAATAAATGATAAATATTATTTAAATACAAATAATTTTTTTAAACACAAAATATTTATAAATCCAAAAGGTGGACAATACAGGGCTTGCTATTGTTTTATGTAATGTTTTGTTACATTTGAGATAAATACAAGGGCTTATTAATCAAATATTACTTTTTACTTTACCATTTATAATACAAAATCACTAATCAGCTATTTCGTTATTGTATGGATAGAATTTTATACTATTTTGTATTCATCTCGTCTTTGGTCTTTTTTACAACCACGGTTAAGGCCCAAAATAAATTAGACAATTTAAATAAAGCAAAGCTAAGTAAACTGGCCTTAAACGAAGCTAATAAATATAAAATATCTCATGAAAGAGGATTAGCGCTGGCAAAAAAATATAAGTTAATTATGGAGGAGCATCGCCCAGATGGCTCTACTGTTTCGCTGCAAGGTTTTAACCAATCTGGTAAACCTGTTTTTTATACCACTTATAATAACACCACTGCTGCCGCTACCACCAGCACCGACAAGATTTGGACCGGCGGCACTGCCGGATTAAACTTAACGGGTTCATCTTCGTTTCTGGCCGGCAAAATCGGTATTTGGGACGGAGGAGCCGTGCGGAAAACTCATCAGGAATTAGTCGGTAGGATTGTAAACCGGGATAATTACAGCAAAGCGGATGCTCATGCCACCCACGTAGCCGGCACCATGATTGCCCGGGGATTAAATCCAACAGCTAAAGGTATGGCCTACGGGGCACCGGACCTGCAATCCTGGCAATTCAACAACGATGTATCCGAAATAGCCGGAGCGGCCAGTAACCTGTTACTATCCAATCACTCTTATGGGCAGCAAACCGGCTGGATGCTTTCCGGCGGTAATTGGTTTTGGTTAGGCAACGTAAAAGTAAGCGACAAAGAAGATTTTAATTTCGGTTATTACGATCAAACCGCTCAAGTTTGGGACGACATTGCTTTTAATGCGCCTTATTACCTGATGGTGAAAGCCATAGGCAACAGCAACAACGCCGCCCAACCTGCTTTAGGCACGCCCTATTACCGGTTTGATGCCAATAATAGAATGGAACTCGTAAGCGCTGGCCGCACCGCAGACATGCGGGAAGATGCTGGCTACGATTTAATTCCGGACCATAGTGTGGCTAAGAATATATTGTCGGTGGGTGCAGTTCATAGTTTAGCCAATGGTTATACCAAACCGGAAGACGTGGTAATTGCCTCTTTTAGCAGTTGGGGACCTACCGATGACGGCCGGATAAAACCAGATTTAGTAGGCAATGGCGTCGGCGTTTATTCTACCGGAGCGTCTCATGATGAAAGTTATTTTGGGGGCAATGGCACCTCCATGGCTTCGCCCAATGTTACCGGCTCCCTGGTTTTGTTGCAAGAATATTATGCCAAGTTAAACAACGGAGACTTTATGAAGGCCGCCACGCTGAAAGGCTTAGCCCTGCATACCGCGAAAGAAAGTGGTGCGAATTCCGGTCCGGATTACGTGTACGGCTGGGGCTTATTAAATACCGAAGGTGCGGCTAAAATACTATCTAATGCGGGTAAAAAGAATCTGGTACGGGAGCTAAAACTGGAGCAAAGCCAAACCTATACGCAAAGCATCACGGCCGCCGGCACAGAACCTTTACGGATTTCTATTTCCTGGACTGATCCGGCCGGACCCGTTATGTCCGTATCGGCGGGGCCCGCTGTCTTGAATAACCGGACGCCCCGCCTGGTAAATGACTTAGATATCCGGGTGAGTGACGGGTCAACAACTTTTTATCCTTGGGTGCTAGATCCGGCTAACCCGGCGGCGGCAGCTACTACCGGCGATAACTTCCGGGATAATATGGAACAAATAGTAATTCCTAATCCGCAACCGGGCAAAACTTACACCATTACGGTTGCGCACAAAGGAACATTGCGAAATAAGCAGCAGGATTTTTCTTTAATTGTTAGTGGTTTGCTAGGTAACCCTTACAACGTTACTTCGCTGGGAAAGACAAGCGGTGCCCGGATTGAAAACGTAACGCTGGGCAGCATCAACAACAATAGTTCCGATTGCAATAATTACGCGGATTACACTACTTTTATTACCAGGGCAGAAGTAGGACAAGTAGTACCTTTTTCTATTAAGTTGGGTTCTTGTGGGGCTGATGCGACCAAAACGGTTAAAATATTAGTTGATTGGAATGAAGACGATGATTTTGAAGATGAAGCCGAAGTAGCGGGTACCAGCCCGGCAATCATGGGGAACGGCACATATACCGGTACAATCCGGGTACCAGCTTTGGGGCGAATTGGGAATACCACTCGTTTACGGGTACAAGTGTTGGAAGCTTTTAACGGTCCGGTTTTAAGCGCCGATAACAGCTTCGAAAAAGGAGAAGTGGAAGATTATACCTTGCTGTTAGCAGCATCCAGTACCGATGTGGGTATTACCAAAATAATAAACCCGGCAGCACCTGAATTTTATGCTACTTCCGGCCAATCCGTAACGGTTTCCTTACGGAATTATGGCTCATCCGCCCAAACTAATATTCCTGTAAGTTTAACCATTACCGATGCTGCCGGACAAGTAAGTACCTTAACGGGCACGTATATGGGTACATTAGAAGCTGCCGAAGAAGTTAACTTTGTGCTTCCCGGCACGTTTCCGGTACGGGCTAATACAACTTATACCTTTACCGCCGCTACTTCCTTGACCCAGGATCAGAATACCGGCAACGATGGTGCAACTATTACTTTAATTTCAGCACCGGCAAATAACACGCTGGTTCTAGCAACCGCTACTCGTTGCTCCGAGAATACCAGTGTCACTTTAAAAGTTACCAGTTCTGAAAATATATTCTGGTACGATGCCCCGCTAGGAGGTAACTTTATCGGCTTGGGTAATAATGTCACCACTACTGTTATTCCCACTAATAAAACTTATTATGCGGCAATTAATGATTTTACCGGTAACACGGCGGAACTATTAAATAAGGAGCCCGGCACTTTTTCCAGCACCAAAGAATCGGTTTATTTTAACGCTAGTTTGCCCTTTATTCTGGAGCAGGTGTCATTGGATGCCCAAACTCCCGGTACTATTACGATCCAATTAATTAATCCGGCTCGTGCTATTATCAACACCACGCAATTACAGGTTATTCCGGGTACCCAAACGTATCCGTTACATTTTACCATACCGGCCGCTGGTGATCGTTACGAGTTAGCGATTTCGGCCAACGCCGGAGGAGTTTCCCTGAACCGCCACGACGGCGCGGGCACCATACAATACCCCTATTCTATCGCCAATTTGGCAACTATTACGGGTTCCTCTTCCGGTAAGAACTCCTTGTATTTTTACAACTGGAAAGTGCGGGCGCAAGGGAATCCTGGTACCCGGGTAGCAGTGTCGGTTAATGGTACGCTTAGCAGCTCCGTTAAAGCGGTTTGTGCGGCTACTAATACGGGTACCTTAAACCTGACCAATTATAGCGGCAACATCATCCGGTGGGAAAAATCAGTAGATAAGGAAACCTGGTTACCGGTTACAGATACTACCGAGCAAATTACATTTACCAATATAGCTGTTGCTACTTATTACCGGGTGGTGTTACAAGCGTTAACCTGCGCCGAGGCATTTTCAGAATCAATAAAAATTGAGCTGTTACCGGCACCGGAAGCTAAAATTACGGCGGGCACTACTGCCGGATGTTCGGGATCTTGCTTCGTCCTGACTGCTACTGCCGGGACTCGTTATTTATGGTCGACGGGAGATACTACCCAAAGTATTCAGGTGCAGGAAGCCGGAAATTATACCGTAACAATAACCAATGCTGGTGGTTGTACCGCCACCTCCCAGCCTTACGAAGTGATTACGAACCTAACCACCTGGACCGGAAAAATCAATACAGATTGGTTTAACCGGGGCAACTGGAGCCAGAAAGTACCTGATGCTACTTCCGAAGTGGTAATTCCCGTCCGGGCCAGTAATTTTCCCAGCATCACGGCCGGCCAGGCGCTCGCGAAACAAATTAAAGTTGCAGGTAGCTTAACGCTCTCCGGCGGAACGTTGTCGGTAAAAGGTAATTTTATAAATACCGGATCTTTCCACCATGAGAATGGCCTATTGGAACTTACTGGTGCGGATACTACTAAACTCGCCGGTGGTCCGTTTTTAAACCTGACCATGGCGGGCTCCGGTACAATTATGTTGGCTTCTGATATTCAAGTAAACGGCAACTTAACCATTCGTAACGGCGGTGTAGTTACCGGTAATCATACAATTATACTGGGCTCGCAAGCCTTGTTATCCGAAGATGATTCTCATTATATAACCGGGCGCGTAGAAACTACCCGTACCTTTAGCTCTACCGAAACTACCCACAATTTTGCTAACCTGGGAGTGAAACTAACAACGGCTGCGGCCCCGGGTAATATAAATGTTATCCGCACCACCGGCCTCTCTACAGATCGGATAAAAAATTCTATTCCGCGCCAGTATGCTATAAAAGTATTATCGGACCTGAAGACCGGTCTGAACGCCACGGTGGAATTCGCTTATTTACCGCACGAGCTACAGGACTTGGATAAAAATAAATTGGCTTTGTTCCAATCAAAAGACAATGGTCTTACCTGGGAATTACAACCAAACGGGGAAATTAACCAATCAGCTGATATTTATAAAATCACGCAAAAAGGTATTAATGTATCCTCAGTTTGGACCGCCGCTATTCATAACAATCTTCCTGCCGACAGTACGGCTTTACCGGTGAAGGTACTATCGTTTACGGTTAACAAAAAAGACAATCAGGTAATAATTACCTGGGAAACAATTTGGGCCAAAGAAAAGTTAGGCATGGCCATTGAAGTATCGACCGATGCCAAAATATTCCGGGAATTATATTATATGGAGGCGAATGGTGCTAATCTTAATTTCCCGCAAATTTACACTTATCTCGATAAAGTAGTGAATAAAACCGGCATCCGCTATTACCGCTTAAAGCAAGTTACTCCGGACGGCAAACCAGTTTATTACGGTATTCAGGCCGTAGATTTGAAAGAAGATTTAAAGGTTGCTTTCCTGCAAGCATATCCGAATCCGAACACCGGTGCCTTTACCTTGGCTTGCCAGGCGGAAAAACCGGAGCCCATGGAACTGAGAGTAATAAATACCTCCGGACAAGTAGTTTATACCGCTATACAGCAATTAAATACTGGCGCGAATAACCTGAGTATAGTATTACCGGCGCACGTAGCACCCGGCATCTACCTCCTGACGGCGCGTTACAAAGACCAAACCCAACAGCTTAAAATAGTACGGCAGTAGTTACAAACCCTATTTTAGCCAGCAGGTACACCAGCACGGCCATAGCAGCGCCGCTCATTTCTACTTCCATCCGGTTTACAGGATCGAAGGTATTATTAATATCCTAGTGATGAATAAAGTACCACTGGGAATTGGGGTTATACATAATTAAAGCCCCGGCCTCACTTTAAAGAAACCAATATCGCTGCCGTAGCCGGGATCAATTTCATTTAAATAGTACAGCGAAAGCAACGGCTGCCATCTCTTTACTTTTTCATTTTGCCGGTGTAGAAAAGATAGATTAATTTTATCTTAAACCCAGAGAGTTCTTACCTGCCAGGTTTAATTTTATTTCTGCAAATCCCATTCGTTATTTAATTGCGCCATAGCAAAGTTTGCCGTCAGATCAAATTGGCAGGGCACGATAGAGGCGTAATTATGCGCCAGAGCCCATTCATCGGTATCTTCGCCTTTATCGGGGTTTACAAAACTGCCGGTCATCCAGAAATAGCGCCGTTTATTCGGATCTTCCCGTTCTTCAAACTCTTCTTCCCATTTGGCCCGGGCCTGCCGGCATACTTTAATACCGGCAATTTTCTTGGTCGATTTTTTCGGGAAGTTAACATTCAGGGCAGTACCCACCGGAATACCATTTGCCAGAGCCTGCCGGGCGATGTGTTCTACCAACTCCTCCGTATGCGAAAAATCAGCTTCGTGGCCAAAATCGCACAACGAAAACCCAATGGCAGGTAAACCCTCAATAGCAGCTTCAATGGCGGCCGACATGGTACCGGAATATAAAACGCTAATACTGGAATTAGAACCATGATTAATCCCGCTCACTACTAAATCGGGTTTGCGATCTTTCAGCACGTAATGCTTCCCTAGTTTTACACAATCAGCGGGCGTACCGGAGCACTCCCAAGCTTCCACATCGTCGAATGCCAACGATTTATCCAAGCGCAACGTGTTTGCCACCGTTATGGCGTGGCCCATGCCAGATTGCGGACTATCGGGAGCAACCACCACCACCTCTCCTATTTTCTTCATTACTTTTACCAACGTCCGGATGCCCGGCGCGGTAATACCATCATCGTTCGAAACTAATATCAGCGGTTTTGCCATGTTGTTCTATTTAACTTAAAGTTGGGCAAATTACAGGTAACTTCCCGATTATTCAACCTGAAAGGTATAGGTAGGCGAAATTTCTAAACCAAACGGCATTTATTTCGCTATTGTTTAACTTTAATGAATGCCTTTAAATTTTATTGTGCCTCCATGAACATGTACTGGACTTATGCATAAATAAATTAATTTTAACAAAACTTACGTCTTGCTGTTCGGGTACTACAAAAAAATCTTATTCAAATTTAATTAGCGATGACATTATTTAAAACTCATTATCCAAAACTACCACTTGGTTTATTGCTGTTACGATTAGGTTTAGGTATTATGTTTGTGCTGCACGGCTGGCCCAAATTGGCGGGTGGTCCGGAAAAATGGGCCGGTTTAGGGGGAGCGATGGCCAATTGGGGAATTAATTTTGCTCCCACTTTTTGGGGCTTTATGGGCGGCTTTTCGGAATTTGCCGGAGGTATTCTTTTAATACTCGGATTATTTTTCCGGCCGGCCTGCGTTTTACTATTCATCACTATGCTGGTAGCCGCAACGATGCACCTGCAAAACGGCGATTCTTTCTCTGATTATTCGCACGCAATAGAATTAGCCATTGTATTCCTGAGTTTATATTTTATCGGCCCGGAACGGTACAGTTTGGATTATAAGCTGAGCAAAGCCAGATAGTCTGTAGCAGTTTACATTCTTCCTGATTTAAACCTGCAGCCGGCACAATCCTTTTTTTGTAAAATTAAACCATTGCCCTTGCTCCCGAAAGTTCTGCATTATAAATAAAAGTAATAAGGATAAAGTTAATCCTCTTAGGCCGGTTGGCCGGGCTGGATTAACTTTATCTTTTTAGTTTTGCTGGAGTAGTCTGTACAATTATTTATTATTCTCCGTTTCGTTTTATGATATCTTCGTTTCCAGTCTTTTTGTTTAGTTTATTCCAGATTTTCGATTTTCTATCCCCTCACGATTGGAAAACGCCCTACGAAAAAAGTAATGGGACCCGAACTACTACGTACCCGGAATGTATCGCTTATTACCAAAAACTTGATGCGGCCTACGATGAAATTGAAATGCGCTCGTATGGCAGCACCGACGTGGGTTTGCCCCTGCACCTCGTGGTTTTATCTTTAGATAAGGATTTTGATCCGGTTTCTCTCCGGAAGAAAAACAAACAGATCTTACTTATTCAGAACGGCATTCACCCTGGCGAACCCGAAGGCATTGATGCCAGTATGATGCTGGCCTGGGATTTACTGCAGCATAAAGAAAGGCGGACGCACCTCCAAAACTTAGTGGTACTGTTTATTCCGGTTTATAATATTGATGGTGCCCTGAACCGCAACAGCAGTACCCGGACTAACCAAAACGGTCCGGAAAGTTACGGTTTCCGGGGCAATGCCCGCAACCTGGATTTAAACCGCGATTACATTAAAACCGATTCCCGGAATGCCCGCACCTTTACCCAACTTTTTCAGGAGTGGCAACCCGATGTGTTTGTAGATACCCATACCTCTAACGGTGCCGATTACCAGCATACCTTAACCCTGCTGGCTACGCAAAAAGACAAACTCCAGCCGGCACTCAGCCAGTATCTCACCCAACAAATGCTGCCCGCCCTGCAAACCGCTATGACCAAACGGCAATATCCATTAACGCCTTATGTCGATACCAAAGGAGAAACCCCCGATACTGGCTTAATTGATTTTATGGATTCTCCCCGTTATTCTACCGGGTACGCTACTTTATTCAACACCATTGGATTTATGACGGAAACCCACATGTTAAAGCCATTTGATGAGCGGGTAAAAGCTACTTATGCCTTTTTAGATATAATGGTGCAAACCATTAGACGCGATGGTGCAACCATTGCGGCGGCTCGCCAAAAAGCCAATACCGCTATTCTTACCCAAAAAATGTTTCCCTTAACCTGGACGCTGGATACCACAGTAGTGGAGCAGACTTTTTCCGGGGCTATACCGCCCACCATAAACCAAGTGCGGTAAGCGGACTACCACGTTTGTATTACGACCAAAAAGACCCTTGGGCAAAAAATATAAACTATTATCAAACCTATAAACCTACCGGGCAGGTAACAAAACCCAAAGCCTATGTCATACCGCAAGCTTGGTCCGAAGTAGTTGCTAAGCTAAAACTTAACCAAGTGCAAATGCGCCAGGTAACCCAGGATACCAGTTTAGCTGCCGATGTTTATTTTATTTCGGATTATAAAACCTATCCACGGCCTTACGAAGGCCACTATCTGCATCATCAGGTAACTGTCCGGACAGAGAAACAAATCCTCAAACTAATGAAGGGCGACTATTTGGTATACCTGAACCAGTCGGCCAACCGGTATGTAATTGAAACCTTAGAACCGCAGGCACTGGATTCTTATTTTAGTTGGGGCTTTTTTGATGCCATTTTACAGCAAAAAGAATATTTTTCGGATTACGTTTTCGAAGACTTGGCGGCTGCGTTACTTAAAAAAGATGCTGGGCTGCGCCAGCGATACGAAGAATGGAAAAAGCAAAATCCGGAACTCACCAAAAATGCCCAGGCGCATTTAAATTTCATTTACCTGCATTCGCCTCATTACGAAAAAACCCATTTACGCTATCCAATAGCACGAATACCGGAATAGAGCACATGCTTACTTCCTAGTTCATTTCAGGTAAAGCCTATAGTCGAAAAATAGCATACCGGTTATTCTTCGGGTGTAAAATATTTTGAAGATTGTTTAACAAATTTGCTTTTTAAATAAGAATCGCCTCTAATACAAATTTAAATATCAATGTACATAACGGATGATCATATATATCTGAGATACAACGTTAATTTCCTATATTTGGTAAAGTTATAAGTGTCTTTTATCAGTACAAATAACAACTCTTTAGTTTTCTTTAATTTAATTTGAACAACGTTCTGGAATTAAATAACTTATCTAAGAAGTACCCCGGCGTACAAGCTTTGGATAAGGTTAGTTTGGCGGTAGAAACCGGTAGCACCTTTGGCTTACTCGGGCCAAATGGCAGCGGCAAAACGACCACTTTGGGTATTGTACTGGATGTTTTAAAGGCCTCGGAAGGTAATTTTAGTTGGTTTGGTCAGCCCTTATCGCGCGCCACCA
>Ga0210040_10003708_pt1 | contig 20482 bp, 18 predicted proteins | sample CryGeyCG12114_NA_FD_185462 | JGI IMG/M metagenome (GOLD analysis project Ga0210040, IMG submission 185462) | Groundwater microbial communities from aquifer - Crystal Geyser CG19_WC_8/21/14_NA (SPAdes) (version 2) | ecosystem: Environmental > Aquatic > Deep subsurface > Groundwater | place: USA... | reverse complement strand
CGACTTCGAAGACGGCTACGGGCACCGCACCGACGACGAGGAGGACGCAGCTGCGGCGGCCGCCGCGACCGCGCTCGCCGCCGCCGCGCGCGCCGACGACGGCCCCGCCTGGATCGGTGTGCGCTTCAAGAGCCTCGAGGCCCCGACCCGGCGGCGCGGGCTGCGCACGCTGGAGCGGGTGCTCGTCGGGGTCCTCGACGCGGGCGGGCTGCCCGACGGCTTCGTGCTCACGCTGCCCAAGGTGACGTCCGTGGCGCAGGTCGCCGCCATGACGGAGGTCTGCGACGCGCTCGAGCAGGCGTACGGCCTGCCGCCCGCCCGCCTGGGCTTCGAGGTGCAGGTCGAGACGGCGCAGGCGGTCCTCGACGCCGCGGGCACCGCGACCGTCGCCCGGATGATCACGGCCGCGCAGGGTCGCTGCACCGGCCTGCACTACGGGACCTTCGACTACAGCGCCGGTCTCGGCATCTCGGCGGCCCACCAGAGCCTGGAGCACCCGGCTGCCGACCACGCCAAGGCGATCATGCAACTGGCCGCCGCCGGCACCGGGGTCCGGCTGTCCGACGGCTCGACCAACGTCGTGCCCGTGGGCGGGACCGACGACGTCCGGGCGGCCTGGCGCCTGCACGCCCGGCTGGTCACGCGCTCGCTCGAGCGCGGCTACTACCAGGGCTGGGACATGCACCCGGGCCACCTGCCGACGCGCTACCTGGCGACGTACGCCTTCTTCCGCGACGCGCTGCCGGCCGCGGCGGCCCGCCTGCGCAGCTACCTCGACGGCGTCGAGGGCGCCACGATGGACGAGCCGGCGACCGCCTCGGCGCTGGCCACCACGGTCCTGCGGGGCGTGCAGTGCGGCGCCGTCGACCCGGACGAGGCCGAGCAGGCCACCGGCGTGCCGCAGCGCAGGCTCGAGGCGCTGGTGCGGCGCAGCCCCGACCCGGCCTGACGACCCGGCCCGACCGCGGGTCAGGCCGGCGGCTCGACGATCGTCACGGTCTGCGCCGCAGGCCGCCGCCGGCTCACCGGGGCGGACCGCCCGTGCCCGACCCGCAGCAGCATCTGCGGGTGGCCGACCACGCCCAGCACGTGACGCATGCGCGCACGCAGGACCGGCACCTCGAGCACCTGCGTCATCGGCTGCACGGCGAGCCCGGCCACCGTCGCCTGCAGGAGCAGCCGGCCGAGGCCCTGGCCGGCGGTGAGCCAGTCGCGGCGCTCGTCGCCCTCGGTGCCGACCACCACGACGGTCGGGTGCTCGGCGGGCGGCGGCTCGGAGCCCGCGGCGGCGTGCTCGCCCTTGCCGGCGTCGAAGTCGCGCAGCACCCACGACGAGCCCCGCAGCTCGACCGGCACCGACGGCAGCGCCCGCGAGGGGATGCCCTCCTGCTCGCGCTCGCGTCGCCACGCCTCGAGCTCGGCGAGGTAGGCCGGGTCGCTGCGCTGGCTGTCGTCGGCGTGCGAGAGCAGCACCTGCAGCTCCACAGCCTCGTCCTGGCCGTCCTCGCGCACCGCGCGCAGCCAGCTGCCCTCCTGCTCCGCGGCGGCGCGCAGCAGCTCGAGCTCGTCGGCGGTGACCGGAGTGCTGTCGAAGGGGTCGCGGTCGGTGCTGCGGACGGGGATCGCCCCGGCCAGCGCGTGCTCGTGCGCCGACGGGTCGCGGCGGCCGCGGACGGTCAGGCGCGCCAGCAGCTGGGGGTCGGCGGGATCGGGCAGCACGGCCGTCGAGACGTCCCAGCCGCGCTCGGCGAACGCCAGCCGGGCGTGCAGCACCGCTGCGCCGCAGCTCACGATCCGCTCGCGGCCGGACGGGTCGAGGACCGGCAGCGACCGGGCCGCGTCCTCGCGCACGCCCAGGCTGACGCCGTCCCAGGTGAAGCTCCAGGGCTGGGTGTTGTGGACCGACGGCGCCAGGGACGCCATCTCCACGACCACGACCAGGTCCCCGTCCAACGCGTGCTCGACGTCTGCCACGGTGGTCCTCCGAGCTCGTGCGGTGCGGTCAGGGTCCATCCTCCCGTCCGCGGCTGCGCCCGTGCGGTCGGGGTCGCCGGAGGGAGGCCGCGGTGGAGGAGCCGTGGGATGCAGGGGCGCCCGGCGTGCTCGTGCTGCCGTCGGGGCGGCTGGTGCGCGGGCGGGCGCTGCGGCGGCCGCTGCCCGAGGGCCCGGCTCCGCAGTGGGCGCTGCACCTGGCCGGCAGCCCGACCTCCCCGGTGCCCTGGCCGTCCCGCGAGCTGCGGTGGCCCGACTTCCGGCTCCCCGCCGACCCGGCCGACGCGCGCGACGCCCTCTCGGAGCTGTGGCGCAGGTCGGCCGGCGAGCGGGTGGAGGTGGCGTGCGGCGGCGGGCACGGGCGCACGGGCACGGCCCTGGCCTGCCTCGCGGTGCTCGACGGGGTGCCCGCCGACGAGGCCGTGCGCTGGGTGCGCGCCCGCTACGCGCGCCGCGCGGTCGAGACACCCTGGCAGCGGCGGTACGTCGCCCGCTGGAGCCGCTGAGCCGCCCGGACGTCGTGGCAGGTTGGCGCTGCGACAGATGAGTTGCGCCGCCTGCGATGGTCGCAGGTGCACGACCCCGTGCCACCAGGAGGACGACCATGCCCGACACCACCCTCGACCCGGTGGTCGACGACGCGCCGACCGGACCGCGCCGACGCCGCGTGCACTGGCGGCGGGCCCTCGTGCCGGCGCTCGTCCTCCTGGTCTCCGTCTTCGTGGTCCTGCCCGTCGCCGGGACGCTGTCGGGCAGGCTCAGCAGCGTCACCGAGAACGACCAGGCCGCCTTCCTGCCCGACTCGGCGGAGTCGACGCGGTCGCTGGCGCTCGAGACCCGCTTCGCCGGAGCGCAGGACATCCCGGCACTGGTCGTCTGGGAGCGCCAGGGCGGGCTGACCGACGACGACCTCGCCGCCGTGACGCAGGCGGCCGAGCGGCTCACCGCGGTCGAGGGCGTGGCCGGACCCGCCTCGCCGCCGATCCCGAGCGAGGACGGCGAGGCCGTCCAGGTCGTCGTCCCGCTCCCCGGGGACAACACCGCCTTCGAGACGCTGCCCGGGATCGTCGAGGAGGTCACCGCCGCCGCGGAGGTCGACGGGCTGTCGAGCTACGTCACCGGACCGGGCGGGCAGTTCGCCGACTTCGCCGCGGCCTTCGAGGGCATCGACGGCCGGCTGCTGTTCACCACGGTCGGCGTCATCCTGGTGATCCTGCTGCTCATCTACCGCAGCCCGGTGTTCCTGCCGGTGCTCCTGTCGGCCGGGCTGGCGCTGGTGCTCGCCCAGGCCGTCGTCTACCTGGTGGCCGACGCGGGCGTGCTCACCGTCGACGGCCAGAGCCAGGGGATCCTGTCCGTGCTGGTCCTGGGGGCGAGCACCGACTACGCGCTGCTGCTCATCAGCCGGTTCAAGGAGGAGCTCCACCGCGAGGACAGCTGGTCGGTCGCCATGCGGGCCGCCTGGAGGGGCGCCTTCCCGCCGATCCTGGCCTCCGGCGCGACCGTGGTGCTCGGCCTGCTCTGCCTGCTCCTGTCGGACCTCAACAGCAACACGTCGCTCGGCCCGGTCGGCGCCATCGGCATCACGTGCGCCGTGCTCGCGATGACGGTCTTCCTGCCTGCGCTGCTCATGGTGCTCGGCCGCTACTGGTTCTTCCCCTTCGTGCCGCGCCACGACGACGTGGTGACCCACGAGAAGGGCATCTGGGGGCGGGTCGCCGCGCTCGTGGGGCGCCGGCCGCGAGCGGTCTGGGTGACGACCGCGCTCGCGCTCACCGCGGCGGCGCTGTTCACGACGCAGCTGCAGACGGACGGGCTCACGACCGCGGAGCAGTTCACCACCGAGGTCGACTCGGTGGCCGGGCAGGAGGTGCTGGGCCGCCACTACCCCGCGGGCACCGGTGTGCCGGTGAGCGTCATCGGGCCGCAGGACGAGGCGGACGAGCTGGTCGAGGTCGTCTCCGACGTGCCGGGTGTCGCGAGCGCCGCCCTGACCGTCGACGGGCCGCCCGGCGACGCCACGGCGCCGCCGCGGGTGGTCGACGGCCAGGTGCAGGTGTCGGCGGTGCTCGCCACGGCCTCCGACAGCCCTGAGGCCGAGGCGACCGTCCTGCGGCTGCGGTCAGCGGTCGACGAGATCGGCCGTGACGTCCTCGTCGGCGGTGGCACCGCGGTCGTGCAGGACGTCAAGACCGAGTCAGCACGCGACACGCGCGTGATCATCCCCGCGATCCTGATCGTGATCTTCCTGGTGCTGGTGGTCCTGCTGCGCGCGGTGGTGGCGCCGCTGCTGCTCGTCGGCACGGTCGTCCTGTCGTTCTTCGCGACGCTGGGCGTCTGCGCCCTCGTCTTCGACCACGTCTTCGGCTTCGCGGGCGCCGACCCGTCGTTCCCGCTGTTCGCCTTCGTCTTCCTCGTCGCACTCGGGATCGACTACAACATCTTCCTGATGACGCGCGTGCGCGAGGAGGCGCTCGTGCACCCGACGAAGCGGGCGACGCTCACCGGCCTCGCGGTCACCGGTGGCGTCATCACCTCGGCCGGCGTCGTCCTCGCGGCGACGTTCTCCGCGCTCGGCGTGCTGCCGCTGGTCCCCTTCGCCGAGCTGGGCTTCGCCGTGGCCTTCGGCGTGCTGCTCGACACCCTGGTCGTCCGCTCGCTGCTCGTCCCGGCGATGCTGTACGAGCTCGACGACCGGGTCTGGTGGCCCGCGAAGATGCGCCGGGGCTGACCGGCCCCTGCCGTCCGTCCGTCCGGCCCCCGTCCGCCCGCTTCCGGCGACGACGGGGGCGGGACCCGGCCTCAGCCGCGCACGAGCTCCCAGGCGGCCGCTTCGACCTGCTCCTGCGACAGCAGCACGTGCAGTGCTGCGTCGCCGAGCGGGATCGGGCTGTCCTCGCTGGCGACGCGCCGGATGCGGGCGGCGGAGCCGCCGTCGACCAGGGCCGTCACCACCGCCTCGGAGACCCCGCCGGTGCGGCGGGTCTCGTCGACGACGAGCACCCGGCCGGTGGCGGCGGCCTCGCGCAGCAGGTCCTCGACCGGCAGCGGCGCGAGCCACCGCAGGTCGACGACGCGGCACCGCACCCCCTGCCGCTCGAGCCGGCCGGCGACGCGCAGGCTCATGTGCAGGCCGTTGGCGAAGCTCACGAGCGTCAGGTCGCAGCCGTCGCCGTGCGTGCGGGCCCGCCCCAGCGGGACGTGGACGTCGGCCCACGCCGCGGGCGGGGCGTACGCCGCCGTCGCGAGGCCGTCGCCCTCGTCGTGCAGGTCCCTCGTGTGGTACAGCGCGATGGGCTCGAGGAACGCGCAGACCGCCCCGTCGACCGCCGCAGCGGCCAGGCAGGTCCGCAGCATGGCGGCCGCGTCGTCGGGCAGGGCCGGTGAGGCGATGACCAGCCCGGGCACGTCGCGCAGCACCCCGACGGCGTTGTCGTTGTGGAAGTGGCCGCCGAAGCCCTTCTGGTAGCCGTAGCCGGCGATGCGCACGACCATCGGGTTGCGGTACTGCCCGTTCGAGAAGAACTGCAGCGTCGCCGCTTCCCCGCGCAGCTGGTCCTCGGCGTTGTGCAGGTAGGCGAGGTACTGGATCTCGGGCACCGGCAGCAGCCCCGACACCCCGGCGCCCAGGGCGAGCCCGAGCACCGTCTGCTCGTCGAGCAGCGTGTCGAAGACGCGGGCGCTGCCGGCCTTCCTGCGCAGCCCGCGGGTGACGCCGTAGACACCGCCCTTGACGGCCACGTCCTCGCCGAACACCAGCGCCCCCGGGTGGGTGGCCAGGCCGTCGAGCAGCGCCCGGTTGAGCGACTGGGCCAGGGTCAGCGGCGGCTCGTGCTCGGGCAGGGTCGCGCCGAACAGCGCCGCCCGCCGCTCGTCAGGCGCTGCCTGCGCAGCGACGGCCGCCACCTCGTCGGGCGTGCGCGGCGCCAGCGCGGCGGTGACCTGCGCGGCCGAGGCGAGCCGCGGCAGGTCGACCACCTCCCGGGCGACCCGCAGCACGTGCTCGCGGGTGCGCTCGTAGCGCTCGAGCACCTCGTCCGGGGTGAGGACACCGGCCCCGACGAGCAGCCGGGCGGTGGCGAGCAGCGGGTCGGCGCGCAGGTCGGCCGCGATCTGCTCGGCGCGGCGGTAGCCGCTCTCGACGTCGGTGCCGGCGTGCGCCATGAGGCGGACGGTGCGCAGGTGCAGGAAGGCGGGCCTGCGGTGCCGGCGGACGAAGGCCGCCGCGGCCGAGGCGGTCTGCACCGCGTCGACCAGGTCGCACCCGTCGGCGGCGAAGTACTCGAGGCCGGGACGGCTGCCGTAGGCGTGCGCCACCCAGCCCTGCGGCGTCGGCACGCTGATGCCGATGCCGTTGTCCTCGCAGACGAGCAGCAGCGGCATCGGCAGTCCGCGGTAGCCCACCGAGATCGCCGCGTTCACCGCACCGGTCGCCGTCGAGTGGTTGGCCGACGCGTCGCCGAAGCTGCACACCGTCACCGCGTCGGCGGGCCAGTCGCCCGCCAGCCCGAGCTTGGCGGCGCGGCTCGTCGCGAAGGCGACCCCGAGGGCGCGAGGCAGGTGGGAGGCGATCGTCGAGGTCTGCGGCAGGACCGCGAGCTCCTTGCGGCCGAAGACCTTGTGACGCCCGCCCGAGATCGGCTCGGCGGTGGCGGCCACCAGCCCGAGCAGCACGTCGCGCACGGCGTCGGTGCCGGGGACCTGCCGCGCCCGCTCGACGTAGAAGGCGCCCGAGCGGTAGTGGAGCAGCGCCGGGTCGTCCGGGCGGAGCGCGGCCGCGACCGCCGCGTTGCCCTCGTGGCCGGACGAGCCGATCGTGTAGAAGCCCTGTCCCCGCTCGCGCAGCCACCGGGCGGCGAGGTCGAGGTGCCGGCTGGTCAGCTGGCTGTCGAACAGCTCGAACGCGCGCTCCGGGGCCAGTCCGGCGCCGAGCAGCGACGGATCCGCGGCGGAGGGCAGCACGAGCGCCCGCACGGCCTCGACGAAGTGCGAGTCGGCGGGCTCCACGGGCGCTCCTGCGGTGACGGACGGACGGGACGGACGGTCGTCCCGAACCTACCGGCACCGACAGGATGATCAGCAGCCGGCCGCGGGACCTTCGTCCCCCCGGGCCGGGACTCCCGCACCTGCCCCGAACGCGTGGCAGGCGGTGCAATGGACGTGCAGGCCGGACCACACGGACCGGCTCTCGACACGAGGAGCGCCGACACATGGCCACCACCTACGACCGCCCCGGCACCGTCCGGACCGACGACGCAGCCGCCTCGCCGGCGCGCCGCACGGACTCGCTCGTCCGCCTGCTCGGCACGCTGGTGATCGTCGCCGGGGTCGTCCTCGGCGTCGCGGGCGCCGGCACCTGGGCGATGGTGCAGACCAGCCTGGCCGACGAGCAGATCACCGTCGCCGAGGACGCCGCCCGCTTCGGCGGCGAGCTCGTCGACGGCCCGCTCACCGCCTACTACCAGGCCGACATCATCGAGCACCACGCCCTGGAGGCCAGCGGCGGCAAGACCTACGCCGAGCTCGACCGCGAGGACCCCGTCCGCGAGACCGTGATGAACGGCAGCTTCCTGCGGGCCAGCCTGTTCACCAGCGTCGTCAGCTTCGGCATCGCCGCGATGTCCATGGGCCTGGGCCTGGTCTTCGTCCTGGTCGGCGTCGCCCTGCGGGCCCTCGGCCGCCCGCAGGCCGCCTAGTCCCCCTCGTCCGCCGCACCGCCGCCGCCGTCCTCCCAGAGGGCGGCGGCGTCGGCGTTCTGCCGGTCCTGCCGGCGGCTCAGCGCCCGGCCGCAGCGCGTGCCGACGACCGTGAGCTGAGCGCCCGCCACAGCGCGCCGACCGGCTGGCGCTCCCCGGTCACGACGTAGTCGCTGACCGGCTCGACGAGCAGCGTGCTGTCCATGGCCCGGCGGCTCGTCGGGCGCCCCGCGAGCAGCAGCTGGTCGTCGGGCTCCAGCACCGTGTCGGCGTCGGGCGTCAGGACGCTGCGGTCCTGCCTCAGCAGCAGCAGGACCACCGCGTCGAGCGAGCGCTCCCGGTCGTCCGGCGAGCGCAGGAGGTCCCCCACCGTCACCGCGCCGACGCCCAGCCACCGCCGGAGGGCCGGCGCCTCCGCGGTGGTCAGGCGCACCTTCCACAGGTCGGCCAGGTGCTCGCCGCACCGCTCGGTCAGGACGGTCAGGAGCCGTTCGGCCCAGTCATCGCCCTGGTCGGGCATCTCCTGCAGGAAGCGCCACAGCAGCGGCGTGCTGAGGTGGGCGTACGCCTCGTGCGCCACCAGCTCGGTCGGCACCAGCACCGCGTCGAGCCCCATCGCCGCGTAGAGCAGGGCGTTGGCCGGCAGGTTGCGACGGCCGATGACGAACAGGTCGGGGTTGAGGTCGCGCGCCGCGTCGGCGAGCGAGAGGTTGGTGGTGTCGTTGTCGGTGCCGGCGACCAGCCCGACCGCGTCGTGCGGCTCGGCCCGCTCCAGGGCACCGGCCTCGGTCCCGTCGCCCTCGACGACCGCGACCCCGTCCTCGCGGGCCGCCTGGGCCAGCCCCGGCTCGCGCTCGACGACGGTGACCTCGAGCCCGGCCCGGCGCAGGTCGGCCGTGACCGCCCGGCCGAACCGGCCGTACCCGCACACGATCCAGCGGCCGGTGCTCGGCGGATGCCCCTCGGGCGGCAGGTCCGCTCCCGGCCCGGCCTCGAGCCAGGTCGTCAGGCGGTAGCTCGACGGGGCGCGCATCGAGAGCAGCAGGTGCTCGCCGAAGCGGTCGAAGGGGTTGATGACGGTCGGCGAGCCGAACGCCCGCATCCGGTGCGCGATCGAGGGCGACACGGTGCGGGCCACGACCGGCACCTCCGGCCGCAGCAGCGCGACCGTCATCACGACGGCGAGGTTGGCCTCGTCGTCGTCGGTGAGCGCGAGGACCCCCTCGCAGTGCGGCGACGCGAGGCCGGCCCGGCGCAGGGAGTGCGAGCTGCGCACGTCGGCGACCAGACCGGGCACGTCGCCGCGGTAGGACATCAGGTCGAGCCCGTCGATCTTCTCGGCGGAGGTGTCGAGGACCACCAGCTGACGGCCCAGGGCGTCGAAGGACCGGACGAGCAGCGCTCCGGTCTGACCGTAGCCCGCCACGACGAGGAACGGCTCGGAGATGCGCCGCACCTTGCGCTCGAAGTGCTGGACCGCCAGCGCCTGGCGGAAGGCACGGTCCTGCAGCAGGGTCAGCAGGGCTCCGATGGCGTACGCCCAGGCCACGACGGTCAGGTAGATGCAGACGACCACCCACAGCCGCTGGGCGGCGGTGAAGGCGTGCGGCAGCTCGCCGAAGCCGATGGTCGTCGCGGTGTAGCTCATGAAGTAGAACGCGTCGAACAGCGTCATCCGCACCGGCTGCCCGTCCGCGTCCTGGCCTGGCACGAGGCTGAGGCCGAGGACGCTGACGGCGAAGACCAGGACCAGCGTGATGAGCGGGACCCGCATCCGGCGCAGGACGAGGAAGACCGCCGCCGACGGCTCGGCCTCGCCGGCCGAGGCGTCGGCCGACGGCGGGTGCTGGCTGGCCGGCCACTGTGAGCGCTGGCGGCTCGTCGGCGTGGCCCCGGTCGGCGTGGACACCGCTGCCCCCTGCCGCTACCGCGACCGGTGGTAGGTGACGGTCTCCACGACGAGCAGCACCACCGAGACGACGTTGGCGAACAGCGCCCCTCCGGACAGCGACACGACCGCCGCCGTCTCGCCCGGGCTGAGCCCCGAGCCGGCGACGCGGTCGGCCACCACCCAGGTGGCCGCCGCGGCGATGAGCTGCAGGTCGGCGACCAGGCTGGTGGCGAGGTGCACCGCGCCGATCTGCGTGCGGTCGCCGAACTTCAGCACGGTGGCCACGAAGTTGACCATGACCGCGGCGAACAGCTCGTAGACGTTGTGCAGGTGCGGGGCGTCGATGTCGCCGAGGAAGAAGCCGAAGTTCAGGGTCGCAGCGAGCAGGACGAAGAAGCCGAAGACGACCTTCTCGAGGTTCACCCGGCGCTCCTGCCCGGCACGTGGGCCGCGGTCACGGGTGACCCGTCGTGTGGACGACCGGAGCGGTCGAGCGCTGGCGCACGGGCAGATCCTCGCAGGTCGGGACCGCAGGATGTCAGACGTCCGGGGTCCGAGGGCATCCGTACGGGGCAGTCCGTCGGCATGTCGTGGTACGCCGAGACGCCCGCCCTGCGCTCCCGCCAGCTGCTGCGCGATGCGGCCGTCCTGCTCTGGGTCCTCGTGTGGCTGCGCGTCGGCGCGGCCGTGCACGACGCCGTGCAGCGCCTGGCCGCACCGGGGCGCTCGCTCGAGCAGGCCGGCCGCGACCTCTCGGAGGGCCTGTCGGGCGCGTCCGACCGGGCCGGCGACGTCCCCCTGCTGGGCGACGAGCTGTCGGGCCCGCTCGACGCGGCGTCGGGCGCCGGGCAGTCCCTGGCGAGGGCCGGCGAGGCCCAGCAGGACGCGGTGGGCCTGCTCTCGCTGGTGCTCGCCCTCGTCGTCGCCGGGCTGCCCGTGCTCGTGGTCCTGCTGTGGTGGCTGCCGTCCCGGCTGGCCTTCGCCCGCGAGCACCGGGCCGCGCGGGCGCTGCGCGGCGACGCGGAGCTCTGGGCGCTGCGGGCGGCGCTGCACCGGCCGCTGCCCGAGCTGGCCCGGCTCGGGCCCGACCCGGTCGGGCGGTGGCGGCGCGGCGAGCCCGGCGCCGCGCAGGCGCTCGCCGCCCTCGAGCAGCGCGCCATGGGCCTGCGCCGCTGAGCCCGGTCGCAGGGGTGCGGTCAGCTCGTCTTCTGGCTCGGCCACGGCGCGTCGGCGGGGCGCAGCGTGCGGAAGCCGTCCGTGCGGGCCCGCTCGGCGGCCAGGACGCCGAGTGCCGCCATGGCGTTCTCGATCTCGCCGGCGAGCACGCGACGCACGGCCTCGCCGAGGTCGACCCACGAACTCGTGAGGTCGGCCTCCTCGTGCTCCTGCACGTCGCGGTCGACGACCCGCAGGTCGCGGGCCAGGAAGATCCGGATGGCCTCGTCGGTCATGCCGGGGCTGCTGAGGACGTCGGCCAGCACGTGCCAGGTGCCGGCGGCGAGCCCCGCCTCCTCGGCCAGCTCGCGCTGGGCGGCCTCGAGGGCCGGCTCGCCCGGCTTGTCGAGCAGACCGGCCGGCAGCTCGTCCAGCCGCCGGCGCACGGGGTGGCGGTACTGGTTGACCAGCAGCACGCGTCCCTGCTCGTCGAGCGCGACCGCGCCGACGGCGCCGGGGTGCACGACGACGTCGCGCTGCGAGCTGGTGTCGCCGGGCATGGTCACCGAGTCCTTGCGGACGCTGATGATCCGGCCCTCGAACACGGTCTGGCTGTCCTCGACCTGGTGGTCGTGCGGGGTGCTCATGGACCCAGCCTCCCAGCAGCGCCGGGCCGGGCCGGCGACGCCTCACCCCTGCAGCGGCAGCCGCTGTCCGTCGGAGTGCCGCACCGCCGCGCCGACGAACGCGCGGAACAGCGGGTGGGCCCGGGTCGGCCGCGAGCGGAACTCCGGATGGGCCTGCGTCCCCACGAAGAACGGGTGGACGTCGGCCGGCAGCTCGGCGATCTCGACCAGGTGCCCGTCCGGCGAGGTGCCGGAGAAGACCAGCCCGGCGGCCTCGAGCTGCGGGCGGTAGGCGTTGTTGACCTCGTAGCGGTGGCGGTGCCGCTCGGTCGCCGGCTCCTCGCCGTACGCCCGCGCGGCCTGCGAGCCCGGGACCATCGCGGTCGGCCACAGCCCGAGGCGCATGGTGCCGCCCATGTCCCGCTCGCCGGCGACGACGTCGTGCTGGTCGGCCATCGTCGCGATGACCGGGTCGGGGCACTCCGGGTCGAACTCCGTCGAGCCTGCCTTGGCGATCCCCGCGAGGTCGCGGGCGACCTCGATGACCATGCACTGCAGGCCGAGGCACAGCCCCAGCACCGGCACCCCCGCCTCGCGGGCGTAGCGGATCGCCTCGAGCTTGCCCTCGATCCCGCGCACGCCGAACCCACCTGGGACGAGCACGCCGTCGACGCCGTCGAGCGCCGCGCGCACGCCCTCCGGGGACTCGCACTGCGCCGAGGCGACCCAGCGGACCTCGACCTTCGCGTCGTTCGCGAAGCCACCGGCGCGCAGCGCCTCCGTCACGGACAGGTAGGCGTCGGGGAGGTCGACGTACTTGCCGACGAGCGCGACCGTGACCTGCTTGGCGGGGTGGTGCACCCGCTGCAGCAGGCGGTCCCAGTCCTTCCAGTCGACGTCGCGGAAGGACAGCCCGAGCCTGCGCACGACGTAGGCGTCCAGGCCCTCGCTGTGCAGGACCTTCGGGATGTCGTAGATCGACGGCGCGTCGACGCAGGAGACGACGGCCTCCTGGTCGACGTCGCACATGTTGGCGACCTTGCGCTTGATCGAGTCGTTGATCGGCCGGTCGGAGCGGCAGACCAGCGCGTCGGGCGTGATGCCGATGGTGCGCAGGGCCTGCACGGAGTGCTGCGTCGGCTTGGTCTTGAGCTCACCGCTCGGCCCGATGTAGGGGATGAGGCTGACGTGCAGGAAGAAGCAGCGGTCGCGGCCGACCTCCTGGCGCACCTGGCGCGCGGCCTCGAGGAAGGGCAGCGACTCGATGTCGCCGACGGTCCCGCCGACCTCGGTGATGACGACGTCGACGTCGCCCGTGGCCAGCGCCCGGATGCGGGCCTTGATCTCGTCGGTGATGTGCGGGATGACCTGGACCGTGTCGCCGAGGAACTCGCCGCGGCGCTCCTTGGCGATGACGGCGCTGTAGACCTGGCCGGTCGTGACGTTGGCGCTGCCGTGCAGGTCCTCGTCGAGGAAGCGCTCGTAGTGGCCGACGTCGAGGTCGGTCTCGGCGCCGTCGTCGGTCACGAAGACCTCGCCGTGCTGGAACGGGTTCATCGTCCCGGGGTCGACGTTGAGGTAGGGGTCGAGCTTCTGCATCGTCACCCGCAGCCCGCGGGCCTTGAGCAGGCGGCCGAGGCTCGAGGCCGTCAGCCCCTTGCCGAGCGAGGAGGCGACACCGCCGGTGACGAACAGGTGGCAGGGGGCGGACGACCCGCCGCTCCGGATCCCGGATGCTCGAACCATGCGCGCGGCTCCCGTGCTCGGTAGCGGGCTCGGCGCGGCCCGCTGCACGGGAGTCCAGTCTACGCACCGTCCGCCGGGACGAGGTGCGCCACGACGGCGACGCGGTCGGGAACTGCGGCGTGCAGGGCGGCGGCGCCGGTCAGGGCGCCGGCAGACTGGGCGGCGTGGGCGTGGCTCCCTCACCTGCGCCGTAGTGCCCGGCGCCGCCCTGCCGCTGCTCGGCGAGCGACAGCACGACGGTCACCAGACCGCTGCCGCGGTCGGCGTCGTCGACCGACGACACCTGCTGGGCCAGGGCGTCCTCGGACCGCAGCGCGCGCACGGTCCCCCGGTCGTCGGCCGAGCCGGACGGTCCGGCGACCACGGCGCCGTCAGCACGCGCGTCGAGCGCACCCGCCATCGCCACGACGGCGGCTTGCTGCGCCTGCTCCGCCGGGGGCAGCCGGTCCGGAGCTGCACCGGTCAGGACGACGGCGAGCGTGGCGGGCTGCAGCGTCTCGTCGGGCGAGGAGAACGCCACCAGGTCGGCCTCGGCGAACGCCGACACGACCGCCTGCGCCTGCTCGGCCTCGACGCCCGTGCCCTCCGCCGGGCGGGTGAGGGCCGCCGCGAGCTCGGCCGTCGCGCGGCCCACCGCGTCGGTGTCGGGCAGCTGCACGCCGGCCGGGACCACCTGCGCCACCAGGTCCTCCACGAGCGCGCGCTGCGCCGGGTCGGACAGCGCGGGCAGCAGCTGCAGGGTGCCGCTCACCTGCGCGCCGGCCTGCTCCAGCATCGGGGTCAGCCGCTCGACCAGCTCGTCCGGCGTCCGGGGAGCGGTGACGAGCAGCACCCGCTGCTCGTCCAGCGCGCCGCGCACCAGACGCGGGCCGGTGCTGAGCGCATAGGCGTCGGCCGCGCCGAGCTGGGAGCGGAGCCGGGTGACCTCGCCCTCGAGCACCTCTGTCTCGGACCCCGCTCGACCGAGGTCGCCGCCGAGCCCGGCCCGGACCGGCCCGTCGAGCGCGGCGCTGCCGAGCACGATGCCGGCCGCCAGCGCGAGGAACACCGCGACGAGCGAGACGAGGTGGTAGCGGAAGTCGATCACGGCCGTACGCTCACCGGCGACTGCGGGCTCACGGCAGCGGCCACAGCCACGACCAGTCCGGAGCCCAGGCCGGCACCACCAGCGCGGCACCGGCGGCCGGGCTGACGGACAGCGCGACCGCCATCGTGAGGAGCGTCGCGAGCACCAGGGCGAGCAGCGACCACAGCGAGATGCGGCTGCGGTGCAGGCGGCTGACGCTCTTGGCGTCGACGAGCTTGCTGCCGACCCGCAGGCGGGTCAGGACCGTCGAGGCCATGCCCTGCCGGCCCTGGTCGAGCAGGTCGGCGAGCGTCGCGGAGGTGCCGACCGCGACGATCAGCTGCGCCCCGCCCTCGTCGGCCAGGAGCAGCGCCATGTCCTCGCTGGTCCCGGCCGCGGGGAACACGACGGCCGGCACGCCGAGGTCCTGCACCCGCGACAGGCCGGGGGCCCGCCCGTCGGCGTGGGCGTGGACGACCACCTCGGCGCCGCAGCGCAGCACCTCGTCGCTCACCGACGCCATGTCACCGACCACGAGGTCCGGCGTCAGCCCGGCCTCGCGGAGGGCGTCCGCACCGCCGTCGACGCCGATGAGGACCGGGCGGTGCTCGCGGACGTACGGCAGCAGCGCGCGCAGGTCCGCGCGGTGGTCGTGGCCGCGCACGACGACGACGGCGCAGCGGCCCTCGAGGTCGGTGCGCAGGTCGGGGAAGCCGACGCCGTCGAGCAGCAGGTCCCGCTCGGTGAGCAGGTGCTCCATCGCGTCGGCGGCGAAGGCCGCGAGCTGCGTCGACAGCCTGGCCCGGGCCTCGACCATCGCGGCGGCGACGGACTGCTCGTCCTGCAGGACGCCTCGGGCGACGACCCGCTCACCGACGTGCAGGCAGTCACCGTCGAGGCGGACGAGCTCGCCCTCGCGGACGTCCCGGAACACCTCGGGACCCACGCGGTCGAGCAGCGGGATCCCGGCGGCCAGCAGGACCTCCGGCCCCAGGTTGGGGTAGCGACCGCTGGTGCTCGGCGCGGCGTTGACGACGGCCGCGACCCCTCGGGCGACCAGCGCGTCGGCGCTGGCCCGGTCGAGGTCGACGTGCTCGACCACCGCGATCTCGCCCGGCTGGACCCTGCGCGCGAGGTGCTGCGTGCGCCGGTCCAGCCGGGCCGGGCCGACGACGCCCGGGAGCCGGTCGCTCGTCCGCCCCCGTCGCAGGAGGTTCACCGGTCCGACTCTGCCAGAGCGACGTGCTCCGCAGGGGGAGGCACTGCGGCGGGTCAGCCGCCGTCGAGCAGGACCGCTGCGCTCAGGGCGCCGCCCGGTCCTGCGCCGCCGCGGCGAGGAGCTCCTCGGCGTGACCGCGTGCCAGGCCGGTGTCGGCGCCGGCCAGCATCCGGGACAGCTCAACGACGCGCTCGGCGTCGTCGAGCAGCACGACGCCGCTGCGGGTGACGGTGCCGGCTGCCGCGCCGTCGGCGGCCTTGACCACCTGCAGGTGGGCGTCGGCGAACGCCGCCACCTGCGGCAGGTGGGTGACGACGATGACCTGGTGGCTGCGCGCGAGCCGCGCCAGCCGCCGGCCGACCTCGACGGCGGCGCGGCCGCCGACACCGGCGTCGACCTCGTCGAAGACCATGACCGGGACGGGGTCGGAGCCGGCGAACACCACCTCGACGGCCAGCATGACCCGCGACAGCTCGCCGCCGGAGGCGCCCTTGTGCAGGGCGCGCGGCGGTGCGCCGGGGTGCGGCACGAGCAGCAGCTCCACCTCGTCGACGCCGTCCTGGCCCGCCTGCAGGACGCGGTCGCCGACGCGCAGGCCGTCCTGCGCCTCCCGCTGCGTCAGGTGGGCCGTGACCTGGGCGTGCGGCATCGCCAGCTCGGCGAGCTCGGTCGTCACGGCCGCGCCGAAGCGCACCGCGGCGGCGGCGCGAGCCTCGGACAGCTCACCGGCGAGCACCCCGAGCGAGCGCTCGAGGTCGGTGTCCTGCTGCTCCAGGGCGGCGATGCGGTCGTCGGCGCCGTCGAGCTCGAGCAGCCGGTCGGAGGCGCGCGCGGCCCACGCGAGGACGCCGTCGACGTCGTCGACGGCGTGGCGGCGCACCAGCGCGGTGAGGGCGGCCAGCCGCTCCTGGGCGGCGCCCAGGCGGGCGGGATCGGCGTCGACGGAGGCCAGGTAGGACGCGAGCTCGCCGGCGACGTCGGTCGCCAGGTGGGCCAGCTCGGCGATCCGGGTGGCGAGGCCGGCCAGCTCCGGGTCGTGGTCGGCGCCAGCCTGCACCGAGCGCCGGGCGGCGACGAGCAGCTGCAGGGCGTCGGTGCCGTCGGGCGCGTCCTCGTCGCCGGTGAGCGCCACCTGGGCCGCGGCCGCCGCCGCACGCAGGTCGTCGGCGTTGGCGAGCCGCTCGATCTCGGCGCTCAGGGCCGTGTCCTCCCCCGCCGTCGGCGCGACGCCCTCGACCTCGGCGACGCCGAGCCGCAGCAGCTCGGCCTCGCGGGTGCGTTCGGCTGCCTCGGCACGCAGCTGCTCCAGCGTGGCGCGCACGTCACGCCACCGCGCCCAGTCGGCCCGGAACCGCTCGCGCGCGACGAGCACCGGCGGACCGGCGTAGCGGTCGAGCGCGCCGCGCTGCTGCGCGGGCTTGAGCAGCCGCTGCTGGTCGCTCTGGCCGTGGACCGCGAGGACGTGCTCGGCGAGCTCGCCCAGCACGCCGACCGGCACGCTGCGGCCGCCGAGGTGGGCCCGCGAGCGGCCGTCGGCGCCGACGCTGCGGCTGACGAGCAGCGCTGCGTCGTCGAGCTCGGCGCCGGCATCGACGGCGCGGGACAGCGCCGCCGACCCGGCCTCGAGCAGCAGCCGTCCCTCGACGACCGCGCGCGGTGCGTCCGGCCGGACCCGCCCGGCGTCGGCCCGGCCGCCGAACAGCAGGCCCAGGCCCTGCACGACCATGGTCTTGCCCGCGCCGGTCTCACCGGTCACGACGGTGAGACCGGGACCCAGCGGCAGCACGGCGTCCTCGATGACGCCGAGCCCGCGGATCCGCATCTCCTCCAGCACGGTGGCAGCGTAGGTCCGACCCGCGACGGTTGCGGGGACGCCGGTCAGCGCTCGCGCGCGCCGCGCCACCCCTCGACCGGCAGGTGGAACTTGCGGACGAGGGTGTCCGTGAACGGCTTGTCCTGCGTGCGCGCCAGCAGCACCGGATCGGTGCCGCGCCGGATCTCGACCCGCGCCCCGTGGCTGATGCTGCGCGTCCGTCGTCCGTCGCAGGCGACGACCGCCGTCGTCCCGCTCGGCAGCACCTCGAAGGCGACGACCGAGCTCGGCGCGGCCACCATCGGCCGGCTGAACAGCGCGTGGGCGCTGATCGGCACCACCAGCAGGGCCTCGACCGTCGGCCAGACGACCGGACCACCGGCGGAGAACGCGTACGCCGTCGAGCCGGTCGGCGTCGCCGCGACGACGCCGTCGCAGCCCCACCGTGACAGCGGCCGCCCGTCGACCTCCACCACGAGCTCCAGCATGCGCTCGCGGGCTGCCTTCTCGACGCTGCACTCGTTGAGCGCCCACCCGGTGTGCACGACCCGACCGTCCTCGACGACGCGCACGTCGAGGGTCAGCCGCTCCTCGACGGCGAAGTCGCGGTCCAGGACGCGGTCGAGGGTCTGGTCGAGGTCCTCCGACTCCGCCTCCGCCAGGAAGCCGACGCGGCCGAGGTTGACGCCGAGCAGCGGGACGGACGCCGCACGGGCCAGCTCGGCGGCCCGCAGGATGGAGCCGTCGCCGCCGAGCACGAGCACGAGCTCGGCGTCGGCTGCCGATCCCGGGCCGCCGTCGCAGAGCTCGATGCCCGTCAGCCCCAGGTCGCTGACCTCCTCGGCCAGGGCGCGCACGTGCACACCGGCCTCCTGCAGGCGGCCGATGGCGTGTCGGGCCGCGTCGGTGATGACGGCTCGCCCGGTGTGGGCCACGACGAGCACGGATCGCGTCACACCCGACAGCCTCGCATCCTGACCCGGACGCTCACGCCGGACGTCACCGGACATCCCACCCGGGACGTCACCGGGGCCCCGCCGCGACCGCGTCGTGCAGGCGCCGCTCGTCGAGCGGATCAGCCCCCGCCCGCAGCCACAGGAAGTACTCCACGTTGCCGCTCGGCCCGGGCAGCGGGCTGGCCGTGATCCCGCGGACGCCGAGGCCCAGCGCTGCTGCGGAGTCCGCGACCTGCCGCACCGCCGAGGCGCGCAGCCCGGGGTCGCGCACCACCCCACCGCTGGGCAGGCGCTCCCTGCCGACCTCGAACTGCGGCTTGACCATCGGCAGCAGGTCGGCGTCCGCTCGGGCGCAGCGCACGAGCGCCGGGAGCACCAGACCGAGCGGGATGAAGCTGAGGTCGGCCACGACGAGGTCCACCGGCGCTCCGACCTGCTCGGGCTGCAGCGACCGCACGTTGGTGCGGTCGACGACGGTCACCCGGTGGTCGGTCTGCAGCGACCAGGCGAGCTGCCCGTACCCGACGTCCACCGCCACGACGTGCGCCGCCCCGCGCTGCAGGAGCACGTCGGTGAACCCGCCGGTCGATGCGCCGGCGTCCAGGACGCGTGTGCCGGCGGGGTCGTAGCCCAGGGCGTCGAGCGCGCCGGCGAGCTTGTGCCCGCCGCGCGAGACGTACGACGGCCCGCTCGGCTCGGCGACCACGAGCGGCGTGCCGGCCTCGACGGCGGTCGCCGCCTTGCTGGCCGTCTGACCGGCGACGCTCACCCGTCCGGCGGCGACGAGCTCGGCCGCCTGCTCGCGACTGCGCGCGAGGCCGCGGCGGACGAGCTCGGCGTCGAGCCGGGCTCTGCGGGCCAGCTCACGCCTCGTCGAGGGCGGCGAGGGCGTCCTGCAGCGTGCGGTGCAGCCCGTCGAACAGCTCGACGTGCTCGTGCACCGGGCGCTCGGCCAGTCCGTCGAGCGCCTGCAGCGCCGTGGCGACCTGCGGCACGGGTGCGCGCACCGGCACGGGCCCCGGCACCGGCGTCGTCATGCGGGGCTCTCCCCCGGCTCCGGTGCGGGTCCGGTCGACGGGGCGCCGGCAGGACCCGGCCCGGCCGCGTCGTCGGACGCCGAGGGCGCTCGGGTCGCCGCCGCCGCCGCGGCCTTCTTGACAGGGCGCCGCTTGGCAGGAGCCTTCTTCGCAGGAGCGCTCTTCGCGGGCTCCTTCTTCGCGCCGGCCTGCTTCGCGCCGGCCCCCTCCGACTCCGGAGGGACCTCGGCCGCGTCGGCCGGCGTCGGTCGCTCCTGCGCCGCCTCCGGCTTCCGGCGGGTGGTGGCCTTCGCCGTCGCCGCCTTCTTCGCCGCCGCCCGCCTCGCCGGAGCCCGGTCCTCACCAGCCGCGGTCGCGTCGGCCGGGACGCCCGCGGTCGCGGCTGCCTCCTTCGCCGGGGCCTTGGCCGCCTTGGCCGCCTTGGCCCCCGCACCCTTGGCCGCCTTCGCCGACGCCTTGGCCGGACCGGCTCCCTGTGGAGCCGCAGCCCCGACGGTGGCCGCGGCGGACTGCAGCTGCGCTTCCAGCTCGTGCACGCGCTGCGTCAGCGCGACGACCTCGTCGGACGTGGTGAGCCCCACGCGGGACAGGGCCCGGTCGACCTCGTGGCTGACCAGGGCGATGACGGCCTCCCGGTTCTGCCGGGTCTGCGCCAGCAGGTCCTCGGCGAGGCCGGTGACCTGCTCGGCCGTGGCCTCGCCCTGGCTGACCAGGGCCCGCGCCGCCGCCAGCGCCGCCTGACGCGTCAGGTCGGTGACCCCGCTGGCGAGGGCCAGGTAGCTGTTGAGCGCGTCCCGCACGGTCGTCCCCTGTCGTCGCAGGCGTGCACCGTACCGCCCGCGTCCGGCGCTACGGTGCCTGCCGGTACGAGCACGACTCGACGGGAGGTCCGGTGGCGTCGCTGCCCGAGTGCGAGGCAGCGCTGCAGGACCTGGCGGCGCGCGTCGCGGCGGTCGATCCCGAGCTGCGCCGCCGGTACGCCGTCGACCGCACCGTGTCGTGCCGCGTCCCCGACCTCGCCGTGGTCTTCCTGGTGCGCGTCGCGGACGGCAGCATCGTGGAGCTGCACCGCCGCCCCGAGCGCGAGGTGGCCGCGCAGGCCGAGGTGCGGCTGTCCGCGACGAGCGACGACCTCGTGGCGCTCGTCGCCGGGGACCTCACGCCACCGGCCGCCTGGGCGACCGGCCGGCTCACCGTCGAGGCGGGAGTGCTCGACCTGCTGCGCCTGCGCTCCCTGCTCTGACCGCACGGGCGTGCGCAGCCGGCGCACCGTCCACGGCCGATC
>Ga0210040_10003707_pt1 | contig 20494 bp, 13 predicted proteins | sample CryGeyCG12114_NA_FD_185462 | JGI IMG/M metagenome (GOLD analysis project Ga0210040, IMG submission 185462) | Groundwater microbial communities from aquifer - Crystal Geyser CG19_WC_8/21/14_NA (SPAdes) (version 2) | ecosystem: Environmental > Aquatic > Deep subsurface > Groundwater | place: USA... | reverse complement strand
AATGAACTGCAACTTACTCGAGGACATTATTATTTGGAGTGGTATCCAAAATGTGAGCATTAGCAATGATTTGAATATTTCGAATGTCCGCATATTTCCCTTTCATGCAATGCGCTGCAGTGAGTATAAACCGATCATTGATAATTGATCCACCACAAAATGGCTGTCGTGTGCCTGCTTCCACTAATGCTATTAGCCATGGGAATTCTCCGTTTTTGGCATCCACACCTAGAAATTATACATAACAAGTTAGTTAATATTGCGTATTAGAAAACTACGAATGCAACTAATCCACAGATTCCTTTCATTTTCCTATGCAAAATACCTGAGACGATTTTGTTCAGATTTGGTTTCAGTCCGCATGCTGAAAGTTACAAGGAATTGATTATGTTAACACAGGTTAACTACTAACCATGAATAAAGTATACAAAAAAGCGTAGAAATTATACACTTACAGCAAAAAGGATTTACTTTTGGCTTCTCTGTAGTAGGTAATGGAATACCCGTCCCTGAAAAACCGAATGTCCCCATATTTATATTTTCGTTACATCCAAAATTTAATCTAACCCATAAAGTATCACCCTACCCCTAGCTGTACAGGTAACAGTGCAGGAAAATTTTTGGACACCCTTTGGATTGGCAGTCTTGGTAGTCTTATAAGTGATGAACAAATCCCGGAGGTCATCCGCAGCTGAAATTTCTTGTGGTCCATCTTTGCCACAAAATGTTTGTTTCCCTCTGTAGCCATCCCGCACTTCAAAATATTCCTCCTCACATTCCCCAGTGGCATTGGGTGGTAACAAATCCATCACTTCACAACTTAACATGGGAATACATGGCTCCGTTCCCTAAATAATGCATTCATCAAACTACAATAGTCAATTCATTATACTCAAAGTTGCGGTCATTTTTCAACCACGTCATAATAATGGCATCATTATATTGTGGCCACCGGGATGAAAATTCAATAATCTGCTCTGCTGACAATGGAACATTGTGAATAACCTGTGCTTGGGCGTATTGATAACACACTTGGATTTGGAGGGCAGACAGTTGCTTTTAAAAGACTACAAATTTGTTGTTTAACTGTTTAAGGTATTAGAATCACGAATCCTAAATACTATACCAGTTATAAATCCAGAACAGTACTAAAAACGTTGGTCTTGCATCTCAAATTGAGTAAAAAAAATTTCATCATCAAATCAATCTCTTGAAAACAAGTTATCCAAAGGAAAACTAACTATGAGCTGAACGAATTCTGCATATTGATATAGTAGAGTCTCTCGAGAACCCATATGTTGTGTTATACAGTGAAACAGAAGTTCCATTGCCAGTTTTTCCATGTAACAAGAAAATTTGCATACAATGAAAGCCCATCTGCAAGTAGGGTCAAATCTCTTGTGCATGGTCAGATTGGATGAGAATGGGGCTGGCTCGTGATATGGAGACATGAACAATGTCTTGGAACATTCCATTTCCAAAGGTACTCCATCTTGTCGTGTCCAACAAATTCATATTTAGAACACACTCAAAATACTGTGAAATCCAAATCTAACTAATGCTTAACTTACGTTTGTAATGCTTCAATCGAATAATGTGAGGAATAGTCTGTACAACAGGAGTGGCAACCGATTGAAGAAACAAAAAAATACAAATTGTTTCGTGACAATTTTTCATGCGCTTGAAAATTATGGCAAAACTGGCGCCATTTCTTTGTCCCTAAATAATATAATACCTCAAGAACTCCTTCCTTTTCTCCCTTATTTGGGCTATCGTTTCCCCCCTCAGAGCCGCCCTCCACAATCTGTATGATGAGAATGATGGAAAAAGTTTTGAATCAATGTATGTGATATGGTACGCAGACCTAAAAGGAACAAATCTTACACTCCGAACGACCCCAAGTTGCTGACCAAATAATTGCCCATTGGTAACGTACAAATTCAAGGTTATAAGAATAAATGGGTCCAAAAAGATGGAGAATTTGGATACAAAGGTCAGTCTCATGTTTGATAGTAGAAAACTTGGATTAAAGCAAAGATGGTGCCATTAGAAATGAGCTGAGCCTGACCTACAGCTTTTTACAGCTAGTTAGTAAAATATATGTAGGAATGCATCCACAACAATATTAGCAGCATGGGATGAGCAATATTTAACGAGTTAACTAACTAACCAAAGCCTACTATTGTTGCAAGGATAACACTTTACCAGTATTGTTTTGGATATAAAAATGCACTTTTTAATGGGGAATAAATACATTTGTAGACACATCATAAAAGAAATTTAACAAACTGAGAGTAGAATTATATTTCTTGAGCACAAAAAAAAATAGAATACAACATGCAGAATAGTAAATAGAAAAGATTACACATAAAGAAAATACAATTTAGTAGTACGTTTTCTTGGTTGCATATGATTGGCTATATGGTAAGCATTAAAAGGTTTCCATTTGCGTTAAATCAGTCACTCCACTATATAATCTATCATCACAACAGTATGACGCACGCATTTTACGAGTCTTTAAATTAATTGTAGGCAAAATTCATAGTACTCACTTCATTTTACAACTAAAACTATCATATAAAATCACGCAGCATTCCAAAAACAACCACAACACTGGTGGCGACCAAAATAAAAAGATGAACACCGCGACAGTTAGTTTTTTTACACACTACTACGAAGCTTTCTGTATGGCAGCTTGTAAATTGTCCAGCAGTTGGTTTATATCCAGCTGCTTCTGAATCTTCACGTACACACCTGAGCTCAGGTTGTAAATACTCATCCATTCGGGAAGAATTGTCGAAAGAAGTCGAACGTGCTCTTCTACTTCACCTGTAAGCCCAAATAAATTGTGAATTTCTCGCTCAAACATTCAATAAATAAATAATGTCTTCGAGACAATTTACCAAAACTAAAAGCCCCATGATGGCTATGACAAATCCGGTCAATAACTTTTTCGAAAGAAAGTGCCGTTTTCTTTTCGGCTACAAAGGTATTTCGCATGATTTTCACCATATTTGGCAACTTATGCATCATGGTCAGTCGTTTCTGGTCTTCAGGAGATAAAGTCATCGTCATAAGGGTTTTACTTTGCTCTCGCGCTCGAATCTACAATTAAAATAACTTTTTCAGCCTAACAAAAAATGGGCAAACAACTCATAACTTCGATTCTACAACAGCCCAAAAATTATTTTCACACCTTCTCTAAAAGACTGATAGAAATCCCTCGAAGACTTTTACTCTGGGACTTTTGTACTACAGCCTCCTTAATTGGGGGTACAGGACTAACACGATCCAAATTAGAATCCTCGGAACTGGGAGAGACCTTATGATTCTTTGGATCCTTTATCTTCTTCATTTTGCCCAGAGCATCATCTTCTTCTACTTTCTTTTTCACCAAATCTTGCATAATTCTCTTCATCCTAGGATTAGCCGTAGATATGATATGCTGTGCTTTTGTGAATACATCATTTGCCGTGGGATTTTTCTCATCCTGAGGAATCGGAATCTCAGAGCATTCCACATTTGGAATCTCTTCGACTCGAAATCGAGGATGCCAACGAGTGACCATGCTCCCTTCCGGAATGATAATTGCTGGTTTCAGACCGGCTAGATATTCCTACATAAAATAGAGCACACATGTAGGGCAAGTTCATATAAATATAAAATAAAAACGAAAGTAGTGCTAATTAAATTAACTTTTACCTTGTGATGTCTATGGCAGATATTGAGAAGGTTTTCATGAAACTTGCGTCTCCTGGCTGTCATAAGGGTCGCGGTCATTTTTTCATCAGCTCCCACATCTAGGGAAATGACTAATTCTTGAATAGATTTACTGGAGCCAAGTGCTTTGACTTTATCAATCGACAATTTGTATGCATTGGGGAAGACGGTTAGGATCTGACCCAAATGTCTCTCTTTGAATGCTGTACGACGAACTTGCGTTTGAACGGCAGCTTTCACTTTCATAAAGGTTATCAGTTCTTTCCTATTGTGAAGAATAGATACGATGGATTCCATTGCATTGAATTGCTCTTCCAATACTTTGAATTTGAATGGAAGGGGGCAATTTGCTCCAGTATCTTGTACCGGGACACTTTTTGTTGGCGAGGAAGTTAAAGTGGATGGAGCAATTTTTTGCACCAAGTGGAATCTGAAAAGTCAAGCATAAATCATTAAAATTGGCCGAAGCAGAAAAGAGTGAATATTTCATTAATTTGGTTATTCAGTCTATCCGTTTGTTTGTATTCCTTTTCTTTTATCATACACATCTATTCAATTGCTCTCGTTCCTTGAGCCTACTTATTCAGCCTCATTTGACTACTGCCAGTAATTATTTAAATGACACTATTTTACATAGGTAAATTAATTGATTTGAATAACAAGTCTAGGAAATGTAAACTACGTACGGAAGACACCAAATTCTGCTCACTATTTGCATACATAAAAATAAACGGTTCGTGTGATTAAATCAATATGCTAAAACAGGATAGGAATTGATAAATTGATTTTACCTTTTTTGAGCCGGAAAATCCCCAGAAACAGATTTTGCCAAAATATCTGCAGAAGCAGAAGGAGCCTTCGAATCGACCAAACCAGATGAAAAAAGCTTTCGCACAGCAACCGGTTTGAATGGAGAATTTCCGGGGCTTTTAATATCGCTCAGTTTTGTCGGACTTGAAAAAATATTTTCATTCCGGTTTTTAGTTGGCGAATAAAACTTGTCAGGAGTGATTCCGGGGGATGGAACAACTGGACCATCCGGTTTCAACAGCTTGGGCACTCGCCGAGTTGGAGAATGCATCAGCATTGGCATTTTCTTGGGAGAACATTTTATTTTATTTCGTTTTTGCTGTTCTGCCAAAAGAATAGCTTTGTCATTTGTGTCTTTTACACTTTTCCGGAAATCTTCCAACTGTTTTGAACAATTATTAAACCGGCCTAGTGCTGCTTGCAAATCGGCAAGTTTAGCTTTGTTCTTTAGTAAAAGTCTCATCTGTTCAGAAGTGATTGGTGCCTTGGGCTGAGCCACTGGTTTCTTCACTGAGCTTTCCTCCTTCAATTCCTCTTTTGATGACCCAGGAATCGCCTCAGAAGTTTTCTTTTTTGGAGCAACGCCGGCCAGTTTGCTGTCTGAAGTGACTGCCTTCAATTTTTTCGCGTCTGCACCACTAGATCCATCCGAATCACGAAGACGTTTCTTCACTCTGAAATATTCCGATAGAGACGACTGCATCTTGAGCACTAAGAACAAAGAAATGAACAAATTATTAGCTCAAAACATAGTGCTAGTAGTTACAAGTCAAATGTAAATCGAGAACTGACTAAAATAATTGGAAATCAATGAGTACAAATACATAAAAATAAAGGTTAGGGCTAGGCAGGACAATCATACGGGTCGTGTGCTGTACATCAGGCAATCATATGGTTTTCTTGCATTTCATTTCACGCATGCAGGTAAAGATAAAATGCATGGATGAAAGGTTTGTTTCTTAAAACTACACAGGTATCATATGCATAGTAAATAGGTCAAAATAGTATCTAGATGGTTGTTTACCAACAAATTATCACAAGATTCAATATACAGTTTATCTTACATTTTGTTTCGTTCAACTTTTGGCGTTCCATATTAAAAATCCAATTTATAATTTGGTCAGTGGCAATTTTTAGCCCGAGGTAGTGGGCTTAGTTAAGCTTTGACTATGACTCTCCAGAAATGAAATTGCTTCTAGCATACAGAATTCCCAGGCTTATACAATTTTTGCATAGACTGATCCTCAGCATTAACTATGCAGCGAGTTCCTTCATGTATGAACGAAATCGTGAAAACTAAAACATAAATACTTGCAAACAAGCTTAATTAAATTTAACTAATTAAGCCCACTAGTAACGCACTCATACCCAAGATATTGCTTAGAGCTACTGTTTTTCTAATAAAAGCTGTTTCTGTGCGCCACGGAGAAGAAATTTCACTAGTATTTAGAACTGTGAACTAGAGATGAATCCAAAATGCATACTAAATAGAAATCCAACTTTCTGGACACTTTTGTTTAGCCATGACCTGTCGTATTGCTTGCAGAAGCATACCTGAGATTAAGCATGCATGAAATGAATGCAAGAATTTCTGGCTAACTAACATCTGACTTGAGACAGACAAGATTATGAACATATTAGAATGCAATAGGCAAACTGACTCTCCAGTAGCCAGTAATCCACTAATTGCACACATACTATCCAAAGTGGATACATACACATTGCTATTTGCTTAAATTCAAAAATTTGATCAATCACTCAATATTTTAAGTACAGCATTCAAGTAAGCTAGTTAGTTGCATCGTTGCATGGTGTGCGTTATTCACATCTTCCTTATCAAAAGTCCACTCACAGCTAGAAGAATCTTTCAACCTAAGACATGTTCAAGTATACAAACTGTAACTAACTGCTGACCAACAATCAGCTGCTATCAAACACATGAACAGTCCTCATATCACATAATTAGGAAAACCAAATTTGCCTTGCTGAAGCATCTAAAATTGGAATTTGTATTTCATTCATACAATGACATTCAATAAAGCTTGAGGAATCATTTGGTATAGTTAGCTCGTTTCGTAGTCATCTCACCAAACACCGATATGCATGTCTTGCGGTGGTCGACTGCCTGAGATAGCATAATTTTTTCACCTACTTTTCATTTTAAATAATAGGGCACCAAAAGAATTCTTCAGTCATTCCACATCACAATGAAATCAGTCCATTATTTAAAGGACAAAGTGAATGTCATATCTTTACTATTTCTCACGCCGTTGGGTGTGTGCAAAACCACTGAAGGCATTGTAAACTCATGGTCCACACAATTCTTAATGTGTGTCGGTCAACCAACTCACCCCCATTCAACAATTAAATCAATATAAATGAGCTTATCAACTTACATTTAATTTAATTCCACACCAAGTAGAACCAGAAATCAAAAGTCCTCAGCCCCAGTCAAAATCCAATCGATGCTATAGCTGAAATCACGAAAAAAAATTTAGTATTTAATATTTTCAATAATAATGTTGGCCAAATCACTATTCCGTTTCGCAGTGAGTCCACTCTTGATTAAGCAAGCATTGCAAAAACTCGAATTATTTGGGCCTACAAAAAATACTACAAAGAAAATCGAGTGAGCAAGCTACAAATCTTACAAAAGTAAAGGGACCAAGAAAAAGCCCTAGGCAAACCCAAAATATCTTTCTTAAGGGGTACCTGCACCTACCTGTATTTATTTGTTATCTCGAAAGGACCTTTCCGACGAACCAAATTACTTGTTATCGTAACCCGTTTGCTAGTCCAGCCAGAGAAAGAATTCTACTTATTATTTACAACACTATAATGGACCAGTTTCATTAAAAAGTTACGATTAAAATAAAAATTCACAATAAAAATAAGGGCTAAAGAATTTGACAACAAAACTAGCTGGCGGCTTCTGTACTGTGGTAGCTAAGCTAGCTAACTTTTCTTTGTGTTTATGTAGGTTGCCAAAATAGATAGCTACTGACGCGCGCTTCATTTTCACCATTGAAAAGTAACTACCATGTTAGAAAATCTGTTCACTGCCGTTCCCAGCCTTTGTTTTCGGATGAAATTGTAGAAGCGGAATGTCTAAGGCCATCAAAAAATTGTAGCGGTACTGATTAGATTCAAATATTATGACAATACAATTTCAATTAAATTAAATTTTTCTCCGAATTTGGGGATTCAATTTAAGTTACAAATTAGCTAATTGTTTTGATTAATATCCGACCTCCTCCATCCTCATCCAATACGTTACTGTGGCTTTCTGTGTATTACCTAGAGTCACGTTAAATACCGTGTTTCTGCTTCCCATTCCAAACAAGTAGCATTTCCTACTTTGACGGTTTTTTTTTGTGACTTTGTTGAAAAAGGCACCCGTGCCAAAAAATAGTGTTGGCGAAACAATGACGATTCGAAATTTTTACATTGGCTTAGTTTTCATCTCCTTTTTTTTCACCCCTTGTGTTTTTTCGGGTTCTCCGTCGAGAGTTTTAGAGCTTAGTGATAGGTAAGTTAAATAATTTTAATTTTAAAATATCCTCAAAAGAGTTTGTCGATGAATGGAACGCGATTTATTGTATTACCTTCTTCTGATTTTAGATTTTTGGAGATAAAAAAAGAGGGACTGTGGCTTGTGAAAGTAATTTATAAGTCTATTGTTTTTCAATTAACTACATTAGTATGTTGTACAAAACAAATGCTTGTTCTTCCTCAACAGTTTTACGCTCCATGGTGTGGCTATTGTAAAAGATTGGAGCCCGTATTTAATCATGTAGCTCAAGCATTACATGACGCAGAAATCCGTGTGGGACGAGTGGATTGCACTCGTTTTCCAGCTGTAGGCAAAGCCTTCAATATTGATGGATTACCAACAATTATGCTGTGAGAAAATTCCCGTATTTCAACTAATTTACTTTGTTCAGGAATGCAGTGGATTGAAATAATTTTTATTGCAACATAATCACTGTGTTTTTAAACCAATGTTTTATACGGTTCTTTGTCAGATTGAAGAATGGAAGAGAACATATATACGAAGGCGACCGAAACACTGAAGATATTGTAAAATATGCTAAACGGTTATCAGGGCCGGCAATAAAAGTACTTGGGAGTCAACCCTTTCAGTCAATTTTAGATAGTCATGAAATTTTCTTTGGCTATTTTGGGGACAAAGAAGACGCTATTTGGGTAAGAATGATTTGCATGTTGGCTTGATTTTTTTACAATAGTCCGAAGAGTAGAGAAAATATTTTCATTGTATAAATATTCTAATATTATTTTAGAATGCATTCAAAGAAGTAGCCATCGATTTTCAGCCTTACTGTGACTTTTTCGCATTCTCATCAAGTCAAGTTCCGGATTCCTTCTTGAAAAAAGTATGTTGTATTTAATTGTACCCATCAGTATCAGCTGATTGTCCATTAGAGATTTTCAAATTTTGAGTCTAGCATTTTAAGTTTATTTGTCTTTTGTAGGATTCCACTGAATCTCAAATTTTTGTCTGGAAAGAAGGAACTGTTCATGTATTCAAACCGGATTCCATTTTGATCCCGGAAACGGACACTGTTGATCCAAATATTACATCATCAGTCAAAGAATGGGTGAAAAGAGAACGATTTAACAAGTTTATGAAAATCACTCGCGGAAACTTTCATCATGTATTAGCCACCAAGAAGTATATTGCTTTGGTAGTAACTGAAGAAGATAAATTGGATAGAATTGAACCTGAAATGGAAGCGTACGTTATATAAAAGACAAACAAATGATAAACACCATCGATAATAGTTAAATTATTATGTATGAAAGTATTTTTGCAATAATTTTTTCATCTACAGGTTTAAAAATCTGATGGAATCAGTTGTGCATAAACATCATGACAAATTCAAAGAGTAAGTTATTGGTAGTAGTCGTAGTACAGTGATAGTGAATCAATTAATTGTAAGAACCATGATTAACTAGGGAACAAATTTTAAGAGTTGTTACTTTTATTATTGTAGACACTTTCAATTCGGATGGTGCGGAGTTCCTGAATTGGCCAACTCTGTAGCAATGTCAACTCTTCCCCTTCCCTCATTGCTAGTTATAAATTCCACATCCTTCCAGCATCATATTCCTGATGACGAAACTTCAGAACTGACCCCAGAAGCTGTAGTCATTTTCTTGGAACAAGTTTTAAATCAAACTGCCACTGTACGAAACCTAAATGAGATTGAAATTCTTCATCCATAAAGATAGATTGTGTACTATTATATTGCATTATCATAAATTCGTAATTTCATAACTTTTTTGGCCTTTATTAGGTGTACGGTGGAAATTCCTGGACAATGAGAGGCTATCGAGCTTTTTTCCAATCTAAGAAGATGCTAGTCGATATGTGGACTGGGAATTGGGTCCTCACCACCGTAGTTTTTGGACTTCCATTAGGATTTCTCTGCCTTATTTGCTATTCTATATTCTTTGCTGATATCCTGGAGGGCGAAGAAGAAGGTATATCTAACTTACTACAGTATATCCACAGGTTTTAGACATTTTAAATACAGAAAGATCTTGTTACTTACTGGATATTTTATTTTCAGAACCAATTCATGAAAAGAAGGAGTAAATCGCTTACAAATCAAATCAATTCGTTCCGGTGCCAGAAAGCAAAGTTTTGAATAACTTGTTGACCAATATCTATCTAGTCAGTCATGGACATGCGACTCGACTGAAAAAATAATTAACAATGTGTTCGCATTCACTCATTGTTTCCCTTGTTTAGACGAACACATTCTCGCATCATTTCTATTTGCACTTTTTGAGACGTTTTACACTCATATATAGCGATTGATAGCATAAAGAAGTGTGTAGTGATAGCATTAAGCATTAGTTAATGCACTTTAAAAAAATGGAGAAGTCAAAGTATCTCATCAACAAACAGCAATTCACAAAAGAGGGAATTAAACTTGAACATGGAAAAAATCAAAAATTAAAGGATCCTTTTTTGCCCTTTCAGTTTTTCAGCCTACCTCACCCATGTTAATTTTTAATTGTTCTTTTGAATACTGTGAGAGCAATTGGGCGCACTGGCAATTAATATTTCGGATTCTGAACAAAACTTTTACGGCGGATTTTCCGTGCTATCTCGCTATTAAGTAAGGTTCTCCACGGATTAATTATTAGAGTTTTTGGTGAACAGTACATCAAATCAAATTGTGAAAATTGTTGATCTCTATTTGCACCGTAACATTAGCTTTGGCATATTATGATGACTGTCTCCAAATTATCATCAAAAATCTATCTACGTGATGGTCAGTATCAACTGCAACTACTTTGTTTTTATTTTTAAGCTCGTCTAGTCAACTTGCCAAACAAATGCATTTTATTGCGTTTGAACTCAACTACAAAATGGCCTATGAAAGGTCAACTATATTATGCTTGTTATTCTGATTATAATTATAATATAAAAGTTCTTATGTACTAACTCGTAGTCATTTTCCTCGTGTATCACACATCTTTGATGACGATGCATAGAGTGAAGGAATTGCACAACAACTTTTTGCTATTCCTGAAGTTTCCACTGTAAATTGATTACTGGATTTGAATGTGCATCGTTATGCGTCCATGTGAAAAATTAACCTTCACGTCATTCAGGACGTCAATAAATTGATCTGGTTAATTCATCTATGCTTATTTATTAGTTGATATTGGAGTTATCAATCTCATGCAAAGAAATTGACGCAATAGACAGCTAGATGATTTATAGTTTGCGAATTTATAAATATTTTATTTGGTTTTATTTTTCGTTAAATAATTTACATGATAGCTATCTCCTAGATTCTCTCCCTCCTTACTTTGCTTTTACTTCCCCCTATTTAGATGATAATATTATGAACAGAACATGCTTAATGTATTTTTACAGTACTTAATAAGACTAAATTAACAAATGGATATAAGAGGTAACGTAGTTGTATGTATTGGTGGTTCGCTAATTAATCTATAAATATTTTACTGCCTTCGCCTCCCCGAATTCTCATTGCACAAAAGTTACTCCACAAGCACAGTTTTGTCTTTTTTCACTCCAAAAACGCTAAAAATCTAACTTCAATCGTCTAATTAGTATTTACAATATGGCACGACAATCTGCGTTTCAGTCATTATCTTCAATATTATTGGCTATCATCGAGTTTCAAATGTGAATAGCAGCTATTTATCCCCCCCCCCATTCTTTAAAAAATATTCAAATCACTGCTCAGTTCACTCTATTATAGAATGCGATCACTGCTTGTACGTATATAATATAACGAGAAAGTTTGATGTTTCGTGTCACCCGTACTCTTTACTTTTATAAATGTTGTTATGAAAGCATTTAGTTTATGATTATCAGAAGAGAGCCATTCATTTCTGAGTCTGAAGCTCAAATGATAGATAGGGAAGTACAGTAGTAAATTCTTCTTGTGCCTACTAACTAATAAATTACATCCACATGTGATTGATCCATGGCTCATCTGTGGAACTGCTGCATGCATTCACGTCAAAAACGGTAACACTCTGCTGTCTTTGTGAAGATGAAGGGACACAATGGAAAACATAATTGCGTCCAAAATTGCTGTCCCAAAATTGTTGACCTTGGCAATGAAATCGCGCCGCGAAGTTGAATTTTCCACCGACTTCCAGCCTATCCATATTCACTGGAATTGAGAACTCAAACCGGTCTGAGAATCCGTCACATGATCCATTCACATAGTTTGCCTATTGTAAATAAAAACTTCCATTCAGTAAGATTCTAGGTTTAATATGATATGATGAGGGCGTTCCTTGATAAAATTTTAAACCTACATGAACTTCTCCAAACGTCTTCCAATCATCCATTGAATAACGTATGTATACTGACTTGTGAAAATCTAAATTCATAACCCGTACCATCCCTTTGACTGTGAAGTTATCCCCCAAATAAGCGTTTTCCAAGAGAACCTAAAATATCCACCGAATGCACTCATATTAAAGAACAATTTTTTGGCATAGGCAATTTCCCCATTGATTGTATATTTAAAATCTTTACCTTTTGATCCCGAATTTTATCAAAGAAGTCTGGCGTTGATATCGGTTGATGAAAACTGGGAAGAAGAGTTTTACTATTGATTGGTTTTGCAGGCATCACTAGTCGTGCAGTCATTGACGCGATAGATCCTGAGGAATTTAAACTCATAGCATCCAACGCCAAATCCAAATCACTACACCAAAAAATTAGTCTTCATCAATCATAGCCATCATACAATAAATTCAAAACCCATCATATAACTAACTAACCTGTAAGCAGACTTGGGTACGCTGGGAATTTCATCCAAAAAAGTGCGCACATCGGCTAAATCTAAACCTAAGACATCAGCAAATCTCACAATCTTCTTACTGGCCGGAGTCCCTGGAGGAGTTTTTCCCGTTTTCAAAGACGAACATCTTCGCATTTTCTTTTCAAACTCCTCTTCATCCTCGCTACTACTATTATCCAAAAATGAAGACTTCTCTCCACCATTACTACTGCTCAAATCCAACTTCTCCGGTCTCCCTTTCACATTTGTCTCCAGTAGCTTTGAAATATCATTATTCTCTTCCTCATGGGTAGCCTCGACATTGCACCCCCTACGATTATTGCCACATGAAAGATCTTTTGGCTCTGAACAACCTTTCACATTGATTTCAAAAGTTTCTCCCGTTTCATCATCTTCCACTGCCTTTCCTCCTTCGTTATCCAAACTTAACTCCTCGTCTTCTTGTCTGATATCTTCCAGACTCTTCAATGTCTTGGGACTGGAACAAACTGAGGAGTCCACATCGTAGTAGATGCTATCCGACGTTTCACTACTACAATCACAATCTCCAGCATCAATGCAATTCTCAATACTTGGAGTGCTACAATGATCATTGATGGTTGAAAGCCAGTGCGCAGGCGCATCACAACCCACGCCATAACCATTGAAATCGTCATAACCACTACCGTTCTGCGCACGTGTATGATCCGAATGGACCCCCAAACATAAATTCAAATCCTTGACATTTGTGGACCCAAAATTATTATTATCTGGACTTGTACTCCCAGTTGGAGAAGAAAATACACATCCTGATTCCATCTCAGGGACCACTTTTGGCACATTGTTATTATTATTGTTGTTGTTATTAGCTAGGAGCAGTACTGAGGTTGACTCGTCATCTTGAGTTGCATTATTACTCCTTTGGCAACTGCCCACGACCAAAGCACAGTCTTGACAATTGAGGTCATCACATTGGTTGATGACCGAGTCTTGAAGTTCCCCCTCCACTATTTCGGGACTGCCGATATCAAAATCAAAGAAATAGTCACTATCGGCCAACATTTCTACAGCACTGGAACTCAAACTATGGTAAATCGTGGCACTACCACTACAACTTGTATCATTATCATCAGGATCAATGTTTTTGTAGTGGGATGGCAGATGTGTGGGTTCAGATCTTGTGGATCGAAATTCCGTCTTGTTGTTCCGATTATTATGGCTGTAGTGATGACTTCCTGCGGGGAATATATTTTTGGATGATGTGGGGGCTACACCTTGAGGAAGCCACGAATATGCTTCGGAAGGGGACATGAGGAAATTCGAGGAGGGATGTTGATTATGGCTTTCAGATTCACTTTCTAAGGAGCCCAGTTTGTGAAGTTTTACCTGCAGTTTTCTAGCAAATGTTTCAGCTCTTTTGCGGCAGCTGAAAGACAAGAGCGACGTAAGCGCTGTTTGAGTTGAGGGATTCGGTTCTCCGTGCATTTCTATGAAAGTTCGGTAAAAAGCATTGTAAGCTCTAAATGCGGAATGTTCGGAATTTAAGGATTTTTTTTAGTTGAAGTACTTACCAGTAGAAACAAATGTCTCTTGAGGAGAAGGTGACTCTAAATCCATCATCTGCGTAACGTTGCATTGAGTTAAACTTTAGTTAGTCGCCAGTTTTCTTTCGTTCATTCATGTAAAGTTACTGAAATCAGAATAGACAGTTAAAAATTAACTTTCAGATTATTATCTTGTGTGAAGGTTAAAATAAAGTTGACTCTCTGAGACCACGCTGACAACTAAATGCCCCAACGGTTACTATTCCAATGAATATGTGCAAAATGTAATGTATAGTTAGTAATGTGCATGTCATGACCTACAGCAGGACTTGACCACAATATGCAATGCAAAATGTAATATCCAGTACTGGATGTTCAACAGTTGTCAACTAACTAACTAACTTCTATAGAAGCTCAAAACCGATTATTTTGGGATTAATCTAAATCTTAATCACTCCTCTTACACTCGCTATGAAGATATGCGAATTAATTTATGTGACAAGGGCTGTATTATGTACATTAAAATGATACTGAAATTTATTCATCCATTTATTACTACCAACTGCTGCTGAAACCTTGCAGCAGCAACAGTTCGTGGTCAGTGCCCTTTGACTTTTATATCCATTTTAGGTTTGAACTAATTGAAATAAATGTATGGTATCGCGCTATGGGAAAGTAATGAGCTTCATTTTCTATATAATTCTAAAAAATGAATGCACAACAGCTTATCATCCATTGCTTTTTAATTGAAGTCACGTCATAAAAGCGCTTAAAATTTTTGCCTTCATTTAACTTCTCTTTTTCATTGCAGATAAAGATTACTTCATAAGCAATGTCCAATATATACATTCTATATTTCCGCTACATGTGGATATCTCATGATTCTGATTAAACTTAACTACTCCAAATTTTTTTCCCACAAAACTCACTAAACTATCAACCTACCTAATTTAATAGCAGCAGCATGCAGTAGGAAACGATGCAAAATTTTATCTTGTTTACTCAAATTTCCATTACTCGGAAAGTTTGTCTTTTCAATCAGTCAAGTCATTGATTATCAACAAATTAGTTTTTCTTATGTAAACAAGATAATGCTATTCACCTATAATACAATTTGGCCTATGTTAATAGGGAGACCAAACAAGGCATTGGCAAATTTTGAAAAGAGTAACGCACTCCATGATCGCCTGACTGTTGAGGTCAATTCTCTCATGGACTTTTTTTCAAGGGCATTTCATCAATAATACTAACTAAACTATTCAGTCCAGAAACTAGTCCTTGTATCTCATATGCTAACGTAAACAAAAAATCCTACTGACAACAATAACGTGTCTATAAATCTAACTCACTAACTAACTAAAAGACAGCATGCAATACATTCCAGTTTAAAAGCCCATTGAGATAGAAAAAGCATGAAAGACCTACATTCTGCGAGCAGAATCCCATTTTCAAATACATTTTCCGTTCTCCAAAATTAGAACGCGTGGGCTGTTGCAAAATGCTTCAGAAACGCAAGTAAGTCGATATCTTTTATAAGTCTTTTAAGCCACATGTATTTTTTTTTTGGCATGCTGTGCAGATTCTGGCTGACGAAACAGTTGTTCCAATAAAATACATGGGATGCATATGCAACTATACAATAATAGGGAGTTAGGGATTTTACGTAGCAAGTAGCAGAACAGGAGGTCGCTCATAGGACAGATGGGATATCTGTACAACACATGAAACGATTCATCTGATCTGTCGTACTACGACGACAAGTAATCCCAAACTCCCTATTGAGCATTCAAATCCTGGCTTTAGTATTCAATTCATATGTAGATAAAAGTATCCATAGTATGAGGATGAGCTCTTGCAGTGTTGTGCAAAAAGTCATTTTGCAAGTAACTAACTAACCGGCTAGCAAACCAAAAGTTGTTTTATTCAGCCTTACTATAAAGGAGCCATTAATATAATATGTTGCGCCTCAGGAGAGATGGGATGACAAACATGAGCCTGATTTTTGGCTCCACAGTGTCGCTCCAACTCTCCATGCATATTATCTGCATGAATTATATCTTTACGTCATATGGCATGTTAGCATAAAATCTAGCCATCTAACTTTATTAACCCGTCTTAGCTAAATGCCTTTCTATAATCAGTAGCTACTTTTCAATCCGCCAATAGAAATGCAGTAATTATACAATCCTGTTAGAAGTCATTTTTTCCTCCAGCAGATTACACATGCTACATGCATGTACTTACTACATGTGTCAGCCAATGATATTAATTATTTTGAGGTGATCTTACAATCAGAAGGTCTAATCAAGGGCAATTTAACAAACCAGCAAAAGGAAAAGTGTGGAGAAAACCGAGTCCGAAGTAGCCTGTGGGTGCAAAAATCATTGAAACAAAGACATAGCTTGCACAATCTGGCATTTGTTTTTCTAGTTAATTGATGGTGGGGTTGATAAATAATCAATTAGGACAAGGATCTTGTCTTAAAACTGGGATCACACACTCGTAATCTGATTGATTGGATGGAAAACTTTCTATTTTTAACAGGGATGTGGGCCAAGAAGCACATGCAGCGCAAACTGCAGTTAAATTGAACCTTTGACAATACTAATTCAAGTACAGTATTAACTAAACTATGCAATTTCGAGTCATCCAAAAACGAGCTAATCCGAATCCGCGGGGTATTAAAATAGACTGAGCTTGGACTTTCATCAAAAATATATAGAACATTGCATTACCCACTAATGCACTTTGGACCCCTTAGAATTCTAAAAGATGCAGTGGAATTCCCTACAATTTTTTTTCCTCCCATACATTTCAATTGGAAAATGTATTGTTTACATTATGTCTGATGCTAAATAATACATACAAAGATTCTACAAGTGATAATGTGAGCATCTATAGTAAGTTAGGTATCAAACAAACACAACTTAAATGGTAAGTTAAATAAATATTTTCAGTCGTGTATAAAAATTATAAGTTTGTTTGATAACATGCATTACATAGTGTGCACTCGTGAAAACTACTTGAGTTTAACAGTCAATAAACCGAGTGAGTGAACATTTTTCTATATTCACTTAGTTAGTGCAGGGATCACGCTTTTAAACATGACTTTTGAGTGAGATTATTTTCAGCACCATGTGCTTTATGTTTTCCAAAATGAATGAATAGAGATGCTTGTTAACTTTCAAAACAAACAGACCTTTAATTATCCAACATTCTGTTGTCCAATCTCATTTACATGCTACAGGCTGCTGTTTGCATTTCCCATTTTTTGTGGACAAAAATTATTATTACAAAACCCTATACCAAGTACTAAATGGTCGTACATGCAATAGCTTTCTCATACAGCAGGTTGACGGAACTATTTGCTTTGTATGCTATTCCCGAGTGCAAGTAATATTCTGGGAATACTTTAAATATAGACAGCAGTTTTTCGTATTACGGCAATGAAATTGAGTGGAATGATGAATATTTATAGGTTTAATCAATCCCAATCAATCTTCAGACATATGACACATGTGAAATGCATTGATAGATTGCATTTAATGAAATCAATATTGAATCTGAATATGCCACTATTACTATGCTGTACATTGGCTTAAGTCTATTTATACTTAATATTTAACTAATGTAAACATTACCCCAATTAATGAATGACTTTGACTACGTGATTCTACCGACGTGCTACAAATTTAATTGCCCATTTATAATTGCTCCAAATCAATGAACCAAGTGTCTCTTCTTATCTTTTGGGAATTTTGTTAATCCAACTTCCCAGTCCTAGCCAAAGACATCAAGCCCAAGAAAAATGCTAGACATAATGATAAATAATCCTTCATGTGACATGATGGTATGTTAAGCGGCGTTGAATTGAAACCCGATAAATGTTGGATCTGCAATGACTTTCGATTTCCCAATACACTCCATAATTGCAGACGAACATGATGATATCAAAAAATCCAAAGGTCACATGTCCTCACTGCCCTTCAATTGTTATCTTACCTACCTTACTTGTAGCTAGCTAGCGTCTAACGAATCTTAGTTAGTGCACAACAATAGGATTTGCTTTATCAATAATGATGATTTTGTATTTATAATTGCAATCTATGCATGATTTTCATTTAAGATATGTTGTACATATGAAATTTGCTTATGCTCAAGGTAGCCCAATGAGAATATGGACAATCTGTGTACATCCATTTGACCGAGTTTTGTATCTCACATGGTAGGGCAAAAAATTAATGCCGCAGGTGTAATGCATAATAGCAACTATGATGCACTAAATACACGTGTGTGTGTATGATTTAGTTAGCTTTATGTTGATTTCCTACACTACACGTCTGACATTCCATTTTTTCATCTTGACTTGAATGATTACTTCCTCTCTAATTTCCGCCTCGTTCAACTTGTCAAGATTTTTAGAATTTTTAAGAATAAATAAAAGAATTTAAAATTTCTCATACCTCAAATTATCACAGCCCATTCACTGAATTGTTAACTTAACGAAGAAACTAAAGTTTTAAACGCCGATTTTTCTTTGTGAAACAGATGACTAATATTTTAAATTCTGCACACTTTTAGTGAGTTAGGTACTAGTATTTCTGCACGTAGGTTCAATTCGGAGAAAGCGGGTAACAGACTGTGCAAACTCCAGCGCAGCAAAAGTTAGGTTGGTACACTAGCACGGATGATTTCAGTGTCATAGGTCAAGGTCGGTTTACATTCCCGGTTCACAGTTGTCAATTTCCAACTTTGACAATTCTTGCAGCTAACTAACTTGCTTCTATGCTAGTCACCAAAAGTTAAAACTTTGTGTATGGGTACAATGACTCAACACAGAACTCAAAATATGAATTTGACCTGTCTAAAATAGTCCTTTCTGGCAAGTTGTATTTCTGGAGTACTTACTTACTGACTGAATGGGAACTAACTAACCAGGCTTAAAGATAGCTAGCTACTAGCTGCGACTGGCCTCACTAGTTTAGTTAGCTAGAGGTGCAGTTGAACTTTTATCCCATTCTATAGCCACCTTAGGTATCTTCACAGCGCACTGCATATTATACATGCATACATAGGAAGCAAACTGAAAAGTTGTAGGAATCAAAATGTATATGCGTGCTGTGACTGTGCACTAGTCAGTACCTAGCTAGCAAAAGACCTGCTCCATCGAAAGAGCCAAGAAAAAAGTCATGCTTCTAGCACTTTTCCTTATACAAGGATTCTAGCAAGTTTTTTGATAATTTCGGTCAGATAAGTTAGTTAGTTATATGGGATTTTGAAAGTAAATAATTTCTTGGGAAGAGAGAAATCCCAATTTAGAGTTTGAAATCAACAATAATTGACAGAATCTAAAAGTTTCCTTCACAGAAGCATAAAATTAAGATTTTAAAATCTAAATTGCATAGTCCTAGGCTTAATCCTGTGTGTTAAAAGGATTCTTAGGTTTATAGCATGGTTAGAAACACAAAAAGTCGAGTTCAAGTGTTACAGGATTTTACTTTTGGACTTGCTGACAAGCAGCATTTTATTTGGGACTTGAATGCACCCCGTTTTATGACTGTAGACTTGCAGCTGAAGAAACTATGACTGTGTCGTACTATAACTTGATATATTCCTGATCAGGCCATCCTAGCCTCACACAGTTTGAGCACGTGAAGGGAATTCTTCCTACACATTTCCTAACTACTATAACTAAACTAACTAACTTACTGTGGTACCAGTTTTGTTAGCAAGTGTTAGTATACACAGAAAATGTGTTAACTCCAACTGTAGCTTAATAGGAAATGCACTTGTGGTCCCTTATATTTAATATTGCATTGTGCATAGAAATTCAAGTATTCAAAAATATTTCCCTTGCTTTGAAATATAAACAAGTAATTCGCAATTATTCACTACTGTCTGTTTCAAAAAACTATGGAAAAATTTTGCCCGAAAGTTATTTGGCATTCTTTGTTTTCTCCTGATTTCCGTGTAAACAAGCTGGAGATGAACAAAGTTTACTTTTTTCCAGTAAATTGCATTTAAAATCACGCAATTTATTTCTATCTTTGAAATTCCTGTAAACTTACTGCTATAACAATGATCCCACTTTTCTCCCATAATGTCAACAAATGACCA
>Ga0210040_10003706_pt1 | contig 20494 bp, 12 predicted proteins | sample CryGeyCG12114_NA_FD_185462 | JGI IMG/M metagenome (GOLD analysis project Ga0210040, IMG submission 185462) | Groundwater microbial communities from aquifer - Crystal Geyser CG19_WC_8/21/14_NA (SPAdes) (version 2) | ecosystem: Environmental > Aquatic > Deep subsurface > Groundwater | place: USA... | reverse complement strand
TATAGTTGATTTCAGAAAAAAATGGAATTTTTTTTTCGGTAGGTTATTTGGCATTGGTTGTTTCGTTGTCAACAAAATATAAACAAATAATTTTTTCAAATAATTTTTTTAAACTGAGAAAATCAGCAATGAATTATTGTTGCCACAACATTTTACAGATTTAGTGATTTACTTGGTATAAATCGACCATTTGTCGGGGATAGCCAAATAACATGGGGCAACTTTTTTTTACTCTGAAATGAACTATAATATTATTTCGGATAATTCGGATTCTGTCCATGAACGAACTCATACTCAAGCTTGATGGTGAAGAAAATATGCACGCACGAAATTTCTTCAAAATCTGTCAAATCTTATCTTATGATATTTATCGTCCTTCATAGCCGATATAGATGGGCAAACAGACAGACTGCATTTCCATAAAGTATTGAATAATCTTTAGTTAGACTTATAAAGTAGCAGATATCTTCTGCGCTACTTGATAAAAAATAATGTCTGCTAACTAAACGAGTAAATTGTTTGCCTTCTTTTCCGATATAGACTACAATCATTTTCATACATTTGTATCCCATTGGCCGGCATAAGCATGGTTTTGAAAATTTTATAGAATTAATGAACTGATAATCTAAACTAAAGGAAGGGTAAAACACGCAATATATAATGTTGAGGATGATTATCTGAGCTATTACATGGATTTGTGGCCAAATAATTTAGTGTTTCCATGCTTTGGAAACCAGGAACGCATGCTGCAGGTACACAAGAGTTGATAACAGTAATCATTAACTAACTGCAGAATCATGATACCAAATTTTTTATCTTCACCTCTCTTGGGTTAGATTTATACCCTTGTTGACATTTATATCCCCTCTCATTCACTATCAAAGTCATATTACTTTTCAACTGCATGGCTATGGCTACAATACAAAATTGGTACGCAAAACATTTTCCGGATTCCTCCACTTTACTAGCCAGTTAACTAGCTAGTTAGTTACCACATTTTTTCTCTCTTTTAGGGTGCAAAAATGTAGTATTCATCACGCGACCACTTTTCCTTTTTTCATTTCCTTAAAACTCGTAATTACTATTGGCATTTATATTGGTTTTACCGTTAGAAGCAATTTTGCGCTGTGTGATTAAATCAGCGGTAACTACTTTTTTTAGCGAATCTATGAAATTTCTTTTACATGGTTCTCACGAAAATTTATTTCTTAGGCCTTGTTATGGTTCGAACTTATTTTGCAATAAAATATGCGGTCTTTTAATTCTCGTAGATTCTTTGTTGTTTTGTAGAAAAACGCATTTTTTTTGGTTGACTGGACTCTGTTTTTAATGTGGTAATCACTGGTGTTATTTGGGAAGAAAAACTGTTGCCAAAAAAATGGCATTGCTTGTTTGTCTGTTGCAGTAGTTATTTGGCATAATGGTTTCCTACATAGTAGTGCGAATGAATTTTAAACGATTCGACTCCTTTATAAGGAGAATAAGATGCAATTTCAATCGCCTATTAACTCGATTTTTTTAAACAATAATTTGTATGCTCAGTATGGAGCCTGGTATATTCCTTCGTTGGAAAAGATGTACATTTCCAGCTAGTGTCATATTTGACTCGATTGAAGTAAAGTATTGCGTTTTTTTGGCTTGGGTGTTGCAAAAAAATATTAAAGGGAAATAGTCGTTCAAAATGATTGTTTGTAACTTACTATCACGAACAAACAAGCTTCTCTATGCAACAATAACCATGATCCCTATTTCTGATCATTACAATACAATGGTGGCAGTTCCTATATTTGGATTCGACATATATGGGAGTATCAGTCAAGTCAAATGAAATAATTTAGTTTCGTAGTCAACGGTACAAGCTCAACTCTTTTTCTTTGCACACCACTCAATCACTGGTTATATCCGGATGTATCTACATAAATGAATGTATTGAATTGCCTGCAAAGAATAGAGGATTTAGCCTTTTTTTGCTCCACCTTTCGCACAGTATGAGTCCTCACATGTTTTTGCTACCTGTGTGAGCAATGGCTGTACAAATATGTTCATAGTTACACATATATTTGTATTCAGCAATTACTGTAGGTATGTAGGTTATAGTTAAAACGTTTACCAATGTGTATTGTTGAACAGTATAAATTTTTGATCCAATTGTATGATTTTTTTGAAAAATGTATGGCATCCCAGGATGCTTTGATTTACAGTACGAAGTTAATGGGCACATGCAAACCAACTAAAACGGAGGGAGTAAAAAACAAACCATTTCGAATGGGCCATTTAGGAAATATCCTTGGCGCTTCTCATGAACAAAGGTTTGGCGTTGCAGAACGCAAATTGCTGTCGCATGGTTCTCTCATTTCCTTACTTCATCGAACTATAGCTTAAATCGCATCGGTTCTGTATGTACCATTTCAGATTATCTATAACTATGAGGAGCATATAGCATACTTTTTCAACTAACAAATAATAACATATTTAGACTCTTTAATGGAATGGAAGGTTCAAGAGGGAGATAGAAAGAATCCGGATCCCAAGTGTCAAGGTTCTTTCAAGTATCGTAAAAATGGGAGAACTATCGCCGTAAATCATAGTTTGCAATTTGGTTGCAAATTTTACGAGTTTTCTTCATCTCTACCTGATGTTTATTTTTTACCACATAGTCATCATAATAATGACAGTCATGTGTGTGTGTATGGAGCCAAGACATGCTAACATGCGCTCAGACAGTATATGATTTTGGCAACTGTAACATATGAGTTGAGCTACATGTATTACATCATAGCGTCAAAAGACGTTAGCAGCTAACTATTTCCCAGGTAGGTTCAGTTGTTTTTCAAATGATGAAGGAACTAGCACAAGTTAGGTGCCAGCCAGGTTATGTTTCTAATGTAAAAGAAAAAAAGGTTCAGGTTCACAGGTACTGGCAAAAAAGAAGAAGGCAATACTCTTTTCAGTCTACTTACATAATGTTCAGTTCACTCTCAATTCACTTGCATTTGCCGTTAACAATGAAATTTCATCCTTATATCACAACTAACTCAAATGTTACTGTGTTGGTGCGTCAAGTAGGGTTCCCATTAACAAACGAAAAAAAAATTGAGTATTTTAAATTCAACGCTAGAGTTCAAGTCAATTTTCAAATTGAATTATTCCAAGTATTTCTAAAACAAACTAAAACAAGCCGGAATAAGATTTTTAAAAGTTGATAAAATCGTTGCATGGATCTAATGTAACGATAAACCTTTATCTTCACTTTTTACGGTACATGGTTCACGGTTCCATATAAACTGTGCACAGACAAGTACAGTTTAGTTTCCCTTTCGTTCCTGTGCAGACGAGAGATCATGCTGTTTGTTAACTAACTAACTATAGGAATGATGGAAACGACGGCAGTTCTTCAACAACCCTCTCACAGTCTCATGCTCTTGGTAGTTCTGTGAGTCTTTGGTATTTATGTGCTCTTTTGCATTTGTCAATAAGTGCAATTTATAGCTGTCTTAGTTAGCTATTGGGATCCCTTAAGGCACTCAAGTGTTGATATAAAATTTTGAATTGATTGAATTCAATAGCGGTACAACTACCTGTGTTTGCTGATTAGATAGTATAATTGCAGTGTAGTAGTGTACTTACCGTATAAAGGTGGCCTCATGCCCTCAAGGTTACAATTTTGTGAATTCTTTACTATTTTAGTTGGATCTAGACTGTGTAAGTTTGTTAATGTTTGATCATTATCATCGTTCAGTTTTCGAGGGTGTGGACCATCCATTTTTTTTGAGTTATGGTGTGAGATTGTACTATGTGTGAAATCAAAAGTGATTGTAACTTTTTAACGATGGTACTGTGAATTGTTTTTTGTGGCTTCAAAGTTAATTGGATTTTAGGGAAGTGGAAATAGGTGAGTTAAGAATTTTTGTAGATAATGGTTTTTCAGTGTGGTAAAAAAAAAGTTTTGGTAATATGAGAGGATATTATGAAATTGAAAGGATTAGAATCATGTTTGTTTTAGATACTCGCCATTTAGGTAGCATTAAATTTGGATTAAGAATGATACAAAAGTTTTCGTGTTAAGATCTGATGCATGCAACTTTAGATAAGGTCAATTGTTTCTAATGATAGGATGATGTAGTGGAATCCTTTGTTTCAGTTTTTTGTTCTGCCAAAAATTATACAATTGTTTACACTTGTCGCAAAAAGTACTTTGTTTCATGCATCCAATTTTATGGCTGTTAACTAATAAGCTATTAGTAAGTGTCCGAATGAAGGATTGTGAAAATGGAGGATTTTTTGCGCATGAAAAATTTAGAGTTCAGAGTGCATTTCACCCAAGATTATTATGTAATATGGAGTTATGAAAATTGTGTATAGTAATGGCCTACCTAAAGTGCATTCAAATTATCATTTGTAAATGTTAGCTTCCAAAAGTAGCTTGCTGCATAATTTATGCAGTAATTTTCATATTCAGAAGTTCTATAAACTGTGAGTTTATTGTAATTTTTAAAAATTAAAGATGACCACAAGTTTTCTAATGAGTATACTAATTTCTTCCCCCTAGGGATACAATTTAAATTATTTACATTTACCACCTAATTGGGCATTTGAGAGATAACCGTAGTTGGGATCATCAATGAGTTCAAGAAGAATGCGATTACGTTTACATAATGTGCGCACATCTTAATGACAATGACCGTGTCTGCTCCATACGGCATCAGAGTTCTAATGAATGAGAATTTTCGCTTTCTCTCGTTCTCATTCATTCCGTCAATTCTGAGTCAATAGACAATTTGCTTTTACGCTTACTTGATTGTTTGTAGCGCTCTATTATTCTAAATACATTTCGTTGTTGATAAATTATTCAGTTGCAAGGACGAGAATTGTACTGTGCACATCCTAGCTCCTAGCTAGTAACTTATGAGTTTCTTTTTCGTTTACTAGTAGTTGAGTTGAGTTAGTGTTTTGATGTTGGATCAATTTTCACAAGTTATCTGTGGAAAAAACTAAAAAATGCATATAATATAAATATATGAGTTGAATAGTTTGATTTCTAACTAAGATTTGTATTACACACTATGTTTCAACTGTCAAACGCCAAAGGAATCTTAATAATTCCTTGTTAGCACCTATGACAATGAATTTTGAGAAACTAACTAACTAACTATGTTGGATCCTGTTGAGTGCACACGATATTTAGAAATGCCAGTCGTTAGAATGAATAAGCAAGTTAACTAACCCTCTAAACTCATTATTATGCAGTGCATATTATTATTACATGTGAGTGTTTGAGTGTGCATGAGAATAATTTATTCGTAGTTAGACTCTCAGCATGTACTGCACTTGCACATTGATGAGGAGAAAATTTGTTAGTAACACAGAAAGTGACAGTAATACGAGACAGAGTGTGAATAAATTGGACTTGGGAATAATTTTGACGAAAGGTAATAAAATGGTCAGGGTGGTATAATATTGTGCAACAATGGTATTCTGTTCCTTATAATGAGAATATATGTCGGGTTTCCAAACATTTTTTTCAATAATCAATAATGTACCACTATTGGCATTCAATTAGAACGGTGAAAATATAGCCTTGACCTTTTTAACAATAAAATAACATTCAATTTGCTGCATGCTTTTTAAAAGCATATTTTTGCGTAATACAAGGATTGAAGGTGTAGAAGTGGAATACTTATAATCAAAAAGTTTTTGAATCTCAGACTTGCAATTTTTGGTTTGTATTCTGTTTGACAAGCTCAATTGATCAAGTAAATCAAGTTGTATATCATGCAAAGTTGATAGGACTAACAATGTGAGGAGATGAGAATTGAAATGCGAATTCATCGTACCTGATTAGTTTCAATCAATGCAGTTTCACAGTGGATTTCCACTTTTACATGCACAATAAATGTGTATGAAGGACTCTATATGCATAATTATGAGATCCCTAGAAGTTTGCATTGAAATCGTCTTGATGAAATGTAAATCATATAAAGTTCCTTAAGTCGAGATTTTGCATTGAAAATCACGGCAACTAAACATTCATTCCGTATAGTCAGTTAGCAATTGGCAATAGTTAGTTAGTAACATTTGGGAACTTTTAACATTTTTTATTGGAAATAGGAAATCAGTGAAATACATGATGAAATGATGGAAACAAAATGATCAAGTATCGACTATTGAACTCAACTAAATAATTTAGTATGTTCAGTTTGTAATTGCAACTCATGTCGAATTCATTATTGCCTATTACTGGTTGGTTAGTTAGTACTGACAGGATCAAACAAAAAAGTAAATGAATGACCTTTGAAACTGTCCGTTTCATTAGAATGAATGAATCGTTACCTCAGTCCGCCATTTGAGTTAGGGTGAGTCAGTAGTGAGTGAGTGCATGTTAACTTTTGCATAACAATAATTAAAATGGCCCCGTCACTGTATCCCTCCCTCTCCAAGTTAATAACTTTATTCGATATCTGGTGATTAAAAATCACTTGCTAACGATCTACAGTCGTGACTTGATTTAAGACACAAATTGTTTATCAGTATGAATAGGAAGTTTGTTTTGAATTAAGATATCACCGTCAACTTTTTTTAAACTTGAGGCTTATTCATTATTGATGCATTATAGTTTGCACTTTTACCAGCAGGTTTAACAGCTGATCTGTCTTTTTTATTCCTTTGACAAAAGTAATGACAAGAAGCAACATGGATTAGGTTGCTGTCAATAGCATTGGATTGGGATTGAGTGAAGCATAACGCAAATACATGACAATCGATTTAAATGAACTATAACTGTGAGTTTTAACAAGGAAGTAAGATATTTATGTGCAGTTTGATATGGAGATGTTGACGCCATGTGTCAAAATGGTGAGAAAGATAAATCGTGAAACTAACTTGACAGAATAGTTCACCAAGCGTGCAATCCCCGTAGTTAGTTAGTTAGTTAGTCTAAGGGAGTTAGTAAGACGAGAACATGTGCAATTTCTATGTTAAGACTCTGCTGAAATGGGATATAACTGTAAGAGAAAAGAGATAGAGTTTATTGCATCCTTCCTGTCAACAGCGAATTCCTTTTGACCAACTATAAGTGGACCATTGCATAATGATATGCCTATATGAAACTTAACTGTTTATAAACAGGTATAGTACAGACAAGATATAGTGAGCCAAGAATTTGCCTGTTCATTTGACCAATAATGATTAGTGATTAGTTGCTGCACAAATTGCTCACACGTCCATAATATTTCTCTAACGGGCTCAATCCCGATTGCAAATTACTTATTTGCTCAACATTAAGTAACATGACATTTTTTGATGCATTCAAGTAGAACTATAGATACAGTAGACAATGTCGATGACATTCGAGACGAACAAAATCAACTTTGTGAATTTTGACGAGACAAGAAGATTACGTTTCAATAAAGAATTCAAGTATGCTATACTTACTTGTTTAGCTAACTAACTACGTGCAATACTAATTTGGTTTATTTGTGAATTTGATACTGCAATAATATAATATATTTTTCGTGATGAAACTCCACCCTAAGTTAGTTAGCAAGCATAGGGGCATTGTAAAATATTATTCTTGGCAGAACGATTGTCAACTAGTATATCTTGTGAGAAAAATGTAAGTCACGGTGCATATCGGTAACTCACATTTATTTATTCAGAAAGGAAACCTTCTTTGTGTCTTTGTATGCACAAATATGCATAAATATACAAACGAGAGCTTGTTTCATGTGAGAGGTAAATTGTTAGAAACAAAGAGTGAGAATAAGAGCAAGGTTTATTGTCTCTCACTGACTGACAGCATATATGAGAATGAGACCGGAGGTGTACATATATTACATGCGTTGTCTAAACCAAATGCTCTCCTTTCTTTATGAAGGCCTTGTTTCACATTGCTGCTCTCTATTACCAGTTTCACGTTTTTAACTGTCCACGGATCTTGTGTGTTTACCTAGTAACTAGTATTAGTTCAAGTGATAATTTAAACTATACAAGTTCATTTAACGCATATTAATAGTTCCAGGCTTCTGGCTCAAACGTACTTTTATGTAAAGTAACGACTTTTACATTATAAGTCATTGTTTATCAGATAGAATTTTTTCAGGGTCCCCGACTAGGCTTAGCAGACCATGACCCAGGAAAACGTATTTAGTGGATTTAATGTAATCAGTGTTGAGTGCACTAGTCGTATCATGCACTACATGAGGAATTCAATGTTCTTCACATAAGTATTATTTAGGCAGAGACCACTGTACTTTGATCTGCTTTAGTTAGTCCACAAAGAAACAGGTTTAGTTGGATACTTCTTGACCGCTTTGATTTCAATTGGGAACGAAATATAAGCACAGACTGCAATGTAATAGCAGCGCAAAATTATACGTGTACTATAGAGCCTTTTAAATGAAAGTGAACTTAATTACTAGCCATGTTTTTTCTTGTATACTTAATAACTGAAGTATAATTAATAGCTAGTTAGCGGAAAGTTGTACAAGATATTAGTAACTGTAACTATAAGATAGCAAGCTTCCCGTAAACTCATTTCCCATGATGATTACTGAGCACGAGCGTGGGAAAATAACTGCAACGCACGTAAAAGAATTGCATCACACAAAAACAGTGTAAAGATTTTAAGTATAGGAGACCCCAGGATACCTTACCGTAATTTTGCATTTTAAACTGCTGAAGGGAGAGTTTGTTTCCAAAGCACGTTTTCAAATGCCTGGAAAAGTTAAACTAATTTGTCTTGTGGACAGCTGAGAAATGAGCTATTGTTGAAATCCCACACTGAACAATCGACTTATTGTCTCACATGTATCGTATAACAAAGATGATATTAATTCCTTTTCATACGGTAACTCGCACCCAAACTCCAATGCCTCCACAATGTGGAATACAAGAGGTGCAAAAAATAAATAAAAAGAGGTTCATGACTTGACTGCCATTTGTAACGAAATGGGTGTATGTAGCCGTAGTGTTTCCTTAATTTGTGAACTATGTATTTTTCTAGTGCTAATGACAGCTCTGAATTATTTGAAAACAGGTGGCACCAGAAGGGAGGTCAGTTGGAAATTCTTCTTCCTCTAAAGAGTACACACAAAATTCATCTGTTCTCGGTCGTTTCCTCAAACTGGGTAAGTCCAAAAGTGATGCCAAAGGAAGCATTGTGAGCTACAGAAGTCAAAGGCCTTCCCCTTCCCAAGAGTTGGAAGATGACGATTTTCGACTATCACCTTTGACTGTACGAGATCCGGTGGAAAAAATGGTTCAAAATCGACGGGACGTGTCTAGATCCCATTCTTGGATCTATGGGTCAGTGAAATTACCTTCGGATCTTCCATTCGGATACCCTTCTCATGGAAATGGTCCCTTTTTCAATTCCAATGGGAGTCCATATCATCATCACCCAGTGAACAGTTGCCATGAGAACCAGTATGGGAGCTCGTATAATTTCCATGGGAACCATAATGAGTCTTCACCATGTGACGCTTGCAGCAATAAAAAGGAGTCTCCATCTGCCGCCAAAGCATTGGTATCCAGTGTTCGAAACAAGCTCACATGGAAGTCATTGAAACAAGCCGTAGTAAAGAAAAGACCGAGTCTGGATTCACTTCGTATTTCCGATATGGTCTACTCCAATCCAAATGGACATGGCGTGTCTAGTGGGTACAGTGTGATTGAGAAAAGTAGCTCGTTTCAAGACATGCCTTTAGTGGTCTCAGATCATCATGCTACCATTCGAGGCCATCATAGATCGTCTCCACCTCTATCTTCAAATGGTGTCAACTACTTTTTCCCTGAAAAGAAGACATTTTTTTCCAGTGGCAGTTGTGGGGATCTATGTTACGGGGAAAATGGGCCCCGAACTTCTCCCCAAATCACAGCTTCAGTTCGATTGCGTCCCAAAAAACATCGAGAATCATGGCATTTCCCCGCAGAGTTCGGCCCTACACGAAATGAAAATTTCGAACCGGTTGAGAGGATTTCCAGTCAAGAGCCTGATTTGTACCATTCAGAGTGGGACTTGAGAGAATGCATGCCATACGACGTGTGGGTGAATACCACAACGAATGTAAAAAGTCGAAATACTAGTGTAAAAAGTGGTGCAAAAGAAGATTGCAAGGAATTTGAACCTAGCCCAGAGATACAAAGCCGGAGAAAGAATTCAGTTACTACTTTTAATACTACTAACAATAATAGTGGCGTTAGCATAAGTAAAACATGTGGAACACAGACTCCGGATAAAGAGTTGTCAGATTCCGGGAGCAATAGTAGTGCTAGTACCATCATGAATGCACAAATCTCTGATAGTGGCGAAAAGAAGAAAAACGAAATTGTGCGACGCTCCAGCATTTTGGCAAATGAGTTGACTGCTTATCAATTGTTACGGACCCAACTCAAAAGGGAATTCTCGGAGGAAAAACATAGTTCAGAAGGGGGATCACACATGGATGATAATAGTGGGGATGACTTGAGTGAGAACGTGTTACTCCTTCCAATGGGGACTCAGAATGAGGCGAGCTTACGGATTGCGGGCCAAGGGATTTCTATGGCTAAACGCACTGCACCTACTTCATGGAAAAACAGTAATCCTGTCCGTACCCATAACAGCCACACTGGTAATAGTAATAATAATAGAGGCGCTGATGATGGCTGGGACGATGACCATCTAACTGTTGCGGTCACCAATTCTAGATTGGTTGATCCTATGGTAAATGATGATAAAGAGGAGGATGATTTCTCGTCTTGTGTGACAAGACGAACAATTGTCAACCAAACTGACAATGATGGGAAGAGGGAAAGCGAGAGGATGGAGGAGTGTGTTCAGGCTGACAATGCGATTGATGCTGGTGTGAACAGATATGGTGCATTGAGACGTGTCAAGAACCGCCGCAATCCTGCTATGTTGGTGGCCAATAAATCTTGTGGTGGTGGTAACAGATTACGGACTCTGGCCATCCTCGAAGAAGAGCAACATGTTGTTGGCTTCAGTAATGCTAGAAGTAGGGCTAATACTAGTAGTGGTAGTAGTGCTAGTAGTGTAGATGTGAATGGGGAAGAGAGAAGCTATTCAGTAAAGATAGTTGTGTCCCAACAAGTGCCAGTAGAAAATGTCAAGTCTATTCTGAAGAGACAAGACAATGGACCGAGCAGTATAGTTAGTGTTGGGTTGTCGGATCCAGTAGATTCCAGAGGGATAGTTTTGAATGGTGAACATGAGAGTAGTTTGTGGACCGTGAAGAAAAAAGTTCAGTTTCATTCGGATGCTCCGACAGTGTGTGTAGTTTCCACTGATGAGGAAGAGGAGATCCCTGAGAAGCCTATTGTGAGACAAACAAGACGGAGCTCATTTGAAGAGCAAGTAGCAGAAAAAGCTGCAGCCATCTCGGCCAAATGGCAAGCTAGAGAAGAACTAGAGAATAGTGTTACAAAGGAGAATCTGGAAGAGCAACAAAATCAAGATATTTACGATGATGTGAATAATTTGAAGAATGGTGGGCAGAAAGATGGAAACGTAGAAGGCACACAAGACATGGTTCAGGTTGACAATTCCTGTGCGACGAATAATAATGAAGTGGTAGACGATAAACAGGCTGAATTGATTGACAATAACAAAAACAGCAATCAAGCGAAAGGCGATTTCATGCTGTCCGCAGCTAAAGGTAAAAATATATTGATTTACTTGGGCATGAATAGAATTTATAGGAAGGATGGGATCTGTTTTGGGAAGTTGGCTTTCTGAGTTTGCTTATTCAATGGTTTTGTTTACATGTATTTGATTAGAGCATGTGGTTTGATTTGGTTTCCATTTCATTTCAATAAGCCCATTCATTAGGATCTGTGTGTGGTAGTAGAAAGGTGGATGAACGTAGTTTGAATTATTGAATTGAGATTCTTGGAAGATGGACTATACAACTAGTTTTGCAATATTTGGTAGTATTACATTGGAAAAGTTGGCATAAGTTTTGCAAAGGATGAAAATGTGTGAATTACGGTTTACATAGCGGGTTTCTCTTTGAGATATTGTGATTGCATTTGAGTTGACTGAAACGAGTCTAATGATTACTATTGTGATGACTGACTGTTGATTTGAGTATTTGAGTGAAAGATTCTTCAAGTTGTCAGTAGTTTTTGTGTGCTCAAGTAGCTTTGTTAGGTAGGTAAGGTATAGTCAGATAATTTTGCTAACCACCTGATAAAGAAGCCAACAAAACACACCTGTCAAACATCTTTCCGCTTCTAAACTTTCCTAGCTAGTTAGTTAGTTCACTCATTTTTTTCACTCCACCAGTTGTAAGTTACTTAAAACTAACTGGTAGCCGTACTAACTGAATGATCTCACATCTTACAGATGAGGTTTTGCCATTCTTCCGCCTTATGTTCATTCAATGTAAATAATTGTACACTAGAGTACCGTAAGTACAGCGTGTATCTTTCTGCTGGTTAGTGAGTTAGTAATAATATGTAATTTAATGAGTTCCATCCCACCCTATCCATAGTCATCTTTATTCGGGTCTAAAGGAATTTACAAGGTTCATTAATTTCAGTGATTATAAATGAGAATCTAAATATCTCAAAGACTGTAACATTTGCATGTAATATAGCTACAGCATAGGAAAAATTTTGTAAGGGATTAATAAAGTTGAAGGGCCGGAACGTTTGTAGTAAAAACAAGTTAGGTTGCAAAAGCTAAAGGTATTGTATTTTCCGTTTTGCGATCGTTAGTCAGTTAGTTAGTGATGCTCTTTTGCACAAGATTATGAAAAACTTCCGCTTTGTTCCATTTTTGCTTAGGCAGTTTGGTCTTATGGTGGTCATAAAATTACTATTGGAACAATGGGATATAGAATGTGTTCAATGAGCTAGTCATGACTTTATTGCTTGTCGATAGTTTTCAATGGTACATTATGATTGACACTTGTGCAAGTCATTGCCTTAACATCTGAAGAAATTGGACTAATAAATGTGTTAACAGTCAATGCAATCATAGAATCGATTAAAAGACATTTTAGTGTTAGTTAGTGTAGCTAGTCTGCTCTATGGCAAAAAAATGTAAAGGCATTTAAGATGGGGCAACATAGTAAGAATGTGAAATTTTGGAGAAGCTATAGCAAAATACAACCGTCTTTGGAGAATGATCTAGCATCAGTACAAATAAGGGACATCAACAGCTTTTATAGTCAGCAGGATGCTTTGATTATGAATGAGTTGGAAACTAAACATGAGCAGTTATTAAATTGGTTAGATAGTAAATATGAATCAATAAGATGGATTCAAAAAGTGAATTCCGCCATGATATAGTTAAATCATTGTACTGAGGAGTCATGGGACATTTATTTCCCAAACAAAGATTCCTGCCGCACTGACTGCAGGACATGGTTGAGATTTATTCTTATGAATTCCCAACTTCCCATAAGGGTAAATAAACTGTTGCGAGTTATGCTGCGTTACTAGTTGCATAGTTCACTGATTGTCCAGTAAATTTGTCTACTTCCGAAAAGCATCATGCAAATTTTGGAGCATATGTCCTTCTGCTACAGAATTGCGTATACATGTCAATTTTTTGACAACACTACGGATGTCGATTCATAAGTATTCTGTATTATTGTACTTTTGCTCCATTCTGTCCATGTTTTGTCTTAGTTTTAAATTTTCCGTCTGTTTTTCTTTGGTTGGTCCTGGTTGAGAAATTCGTCTTCATGGTTGCAGAAGCCTACTACTCACAGTTTAGGTCTATTGAATATGAAGAAGAAAAAATCAGCCCACCAACTGCACTCATTCCTCTCTGTAGATTTAATAATTGTAAGCCAATGTACGAAGCATATTATCTCACATTCACCATTATGAAAATGGACAATAATAATTTGTGGTGAAAATTTACCGCTTCTTTTTTGCGTTAAACATTCTTGAATTGTTCAAACAATGGAATCATATAATGGAATACAGTTGTATTTTTGCGGAGATACAGTCAAAGGAGACAATATAATTTTTTTTTCTTGATTGAAAACTATTGGGGTTTTTATTTGATTGAAAAGTGTTGAGGTTTTCATTTGATTGTAAATTCCAAACATTAGATTTAGTATGGTAAGCAACTTCTGTGTAGTTTTTAAATCAGGAAGAAGCTCAAATTGCATGCATGAAAACTTTTTAGCAAATATTTATATTGCCGGTAAATAAACTACTGCAAGTGAGGGCGAAAAATGGAAAGTGAAGATGGGATGATGATAATCTGTTAGAGGTTTGATTGAGTGGGTGAACTCAAACATTTTGGGGCAAAAGATGCACATGTGTTTGTTGTGTGGTAAGCAGGGAAATGTATTTCCTGTAACTTTTTAAAGCTCATGCGTTATGATAGATCCCAAAAAGATCATCCATCTATTGTATAATGACTAAAGGCCTTATAAAGCTAGCTTACTTGAGTACGTAGATTATTGCACGCCAATTTGTTAAAAGGACTAGATTTCATAATATGAACCCCAGGGGTTAGAAGTATAGATGTATATGCTCCCATTATTAATGTCTTGAACAATGTAGCGTACTAACTAACTAAGTTCTACTTTTCTATTCTACGTAGAGGATGATAAGTGTATGTAGTTTGCAATTGAAATCACCTGGTTATTTCTCCTTTAGCATGTCACAATTTTGATAACAGTGGCGACAGTTAGTAAGTACATTAAGGTTATGTAGTTTCATATTCTAACTGATTGGAGAAACAAAACTAAAGTATGTGAAAGGTTGGTTAGTTAGGGTGGTTACCTAATTAAGGTTAAATAATTACTACGCAAGAGATTAGGATCATCTTAAATGGAGTTTAGAATCCATAAGATTCTTTAGTTTTTAAGATCAAGGAGCTCTATAAAGTGATATTAAATAGACAGTTGGTACTTGTTTCAAAATACGAGTGAATTGTCATTCGGCACAGAAACATTTTGCATTGCGAATTGAGTACAAGCAATGGGACAGATTTGAGTTTAGCTAGAAAGACAATGGCTTAAAAAATGCTCTACTTTTGCTGAAAACTGGCCTCCCTAAGTGTTACTGACTGAATCATTTCACATGCAATTATTACACATAGGATAAAATCAATAAAGTGAAATCAGAAGGTAATTATAAGCAAAAAGAAGTGCTATCTAAAAAAATATCTGTTTTTGACCTCATTGTTTCCACTTGTCAATAATTGAGATTGAGAGCTGGTAATACAGAGATGGTGTTAAAATGCAATTATGAACACTTTAACACAGAAATTCAGCTCGTCAAAAATTAAATTTTCTCTAAAGTACACATTGAATAAGTTTTTTTTGCCTTCATCAGGTTTGACAAGTCTTGATTTTAATGAACGTTTAGTTGGTTACATTACATAGTGAAATCCCTTTTAATCTTTGGTTTCAAACTAAAGCCGGTGCAATAAACTTTTATGGCATACTTTGTATGGAGAAAAAATGAGGAATGAACTGGTAGTCAATAAATAATTAGGATGGGATGGATCATTCAGTTTTTACTAACCATTTCTCTTGGATCTATCAATTATCAATCATTTTAATGGACAGATTTTTGCCAGTTAACGCTCCTATGCAGACGAATTAAGAGTTCTATTGAGTTTGTGCCTTTCATCCCTCGCTTACAGATTTCTCTTTAGACCATTTCCATTTTGTTTTCAATCCCATTATGTGACCATTAATTCCGTTATCTATTAATTATTATTATTCATTCGTTGTAACTTTGCATATTTGGGCTATACAAATTTTAACCAGCGGTGCGCTTGCATTTAATTCACAGACTATCTGATTTATCTATCTTCAGTGCTTAAATGCATCTCTTATAAAGTTATTACGTGTTCAATGAATGTCTTTAATTTCTGCAACGAATACAATTTTTCCCTATTTGGATTGAGTTTCAGAAATACCATAAAACTGAAGTTAGTGGTTTTCATGGACTAAGAAATTTAAAGTCAAGTTACAAAATTTTTGTATCTTGAAGTCACACACAACTTAAGAGTTGAAAATTATGCTTTTAGAATATAAATGGATGATTTAGAACGTATCATGACATAAAAATAGTATTCTAAGAGATTTAGCCTTTGAAAAAAACTGAAAAATTACACACCTGCAAGTTTTACTGTTCCCATTGCTATTATTTTTATTATGATTATCATTAGCAAAGGAGTTGCGCAAAAAAAAAATATATGACAGACGTTTAAATGCTCATGTCAATGCCGACACACAGCACATATAACATTACATGCACACATAAAACGCATACAACAAGCATATTCTTTTCAAGTGCTCGCACAATGGTTATGCATTGCTTAGGAAGAATGGTGGTTCTTATGTGTGCTAATGGTCGTAATGTCGGCATTTTAAATTCTACGTTTTACACAGACTGTAATTATTAAATTCCATCATCACTATTATTTAATCCATGTGTTGAGTTAGTTAGTTAGTTGCTTGCATGCGTGCACTCATTATTTTTGTCCTTCTGTGTGCAAGCAATTTGATGACTCGGCTAAACACAATGCAGGGACAACTTTTACAGGCTCTTGAACTTTAACTATATATTCACTCTCACAGTGAATCGGTGGAAGAGCTGAATTCCAAACAAAATGACTAGTGGAGAATATTGCATTATGGTTGAAGATTGAGTTCCGGGAAACCACTGACTGAGATAAGATTGTTAGGTCAGAAGTATCTAATGTAGGCAGGCGCATTCCTATAGATTAAGGCTGTGTGAACTTTTTAAATTAGTTATAGTTCCATGAGAATGAAAAACACAGTTTCATTCAAGCACAAAAAATCAGGGCTTGTTAGAGAATTCTTACTTCCTTTCTCATAAACTTTTTTGGATAGAAATTTAACTAAACACAGCTTCGTTACTGGCCTTACATACTGTAAATATGCACGGAACCATTTGAAAGTAATGTTTGTTTCCACTGGTTGAACTTAATGATTTTTTTTAATTTTACATTTGTAGAGCGCCTTCATCAAAAGCTGGTGAATCCTAATTCCCTGCTCTTCAATGACACCACTCGTATTCGTCTGAACCAAACCCGTCCTTCAATGCACGAAACATTCAAATTAAATCTGGCTACCCCATCCCCTGGAGGTCGGAACTGCAAAAAAATAATCCAATCAGCCAAAGGTCGTCGCTCAGTCACACATTCTAACTCATTCCGATCCACCACCACCGTCACCCTCGCAGCACCTGCAGCAGCCCATCGTCCCAAAGAGCCCCCTCCCCCACCTCCGGTCCCAAAAACTGTCATCACCTTAAATAGAGCAGTGATTCCAAAAACTGCGTCCAAACAAAGACCAAAGTCAGGATCCAGCACTGGGAGTAAAGGAAGCAGTTTACTTAGCAAAGCAAAAAGTCAAACATCTTCCTTGTACAGTTCGGCCACGAAATCTTACTCCACTGGATCCTTGCGGGGCTCAACAAGTAAGCTATTTGATCACAGCGTAGCTAATGGCAATGGGTCCTTAAAATTGCCCAAAAAATGTCAAATCTCACTTCCCATTGGTGTAACTACCACATCCAATCAAGCTGTAAAACATATGAGCAGTAGTAGCACAGTGTCAGCCCAAGCAATCAAAGAATCCCAAAAGTCTTGTGGCCAAAAACAAGTGGTTACTACTACGAATTGCTCTCAAACAAATAAGTCGACAGATGAATGCGTCAGCTTTCAAAAAGTTAATAACACAAGGACTCAAGGGTCACATAAGGAAGATCAAAATATAGAAATAGTGACCAGAGAAAACTCTGTAAGTGAAATCCGTATCTATTCAACAGGAGAGAGCAGTCAAAATAGGGAAGATAGACCAAATAAGGCAGTGGTCACTACTAAGCCAGTCATTTACGAGTCCTCCAAAACGCTAATTACGTCCACAACTGAGACAGGACATAAAGAAAGAGAAATTATCCACTACGCTGCCATAGATCTAATTGGGACAGAGAAACCTATTATAGCAAAGGAATCCAACACTACTAATAATGCCCCATTGACATACTGTGAGCCAATAGACCTAGTCCCAAGAGAAATACAAAAATCCAACTCAGAGCAAGTCGAAGATATTGACCAAGAACCCATTTATGACGATGTGGAATCATATCGGGCTACTAGAAAAGAACTTTTTGTCAAGAATAAATCCCCTGGCAGGAAATTACCAGCATTGCCGTCTTTAAGCTCTCCTCAACTATCACAACCATTGAAATCAATAAGTTTCGAGCATGATGTGATCCCTGAGGAAGAAGAAGTTGACATCTTGTATAGCGATATTTCGTCCAATGCTCAACTTAATAGGAGTTATTCTGAAGACAGTAGGAGTAGTAGACTTGTCGAAGAACCCGTGATCTATGATGACACTCTATCCGTTCAGTCAGAGAAAAATGAGTCATCGCTCAAGTCAAGACCAAAAGGCGTAGAGGAATATGCGCCACGAATTGAAGAAGAATCGGATGTGGAGGAGCCCCTATATGACGATGTTTTGAGTTTACGAGCTGGCGGGAATAGCAGTGTGAGGAGTGAAGGACCTTCATCCATAGCTCCCGAATTACCTCCTCGGGAGATAGGTAATGACAGTGGCACGGAAAGTGAGGATGGGCCTCCCCCTCCATTACCGACATCGGCACCACCTCCTTTACCTAAAGTGTCTACTGAATTGCCACTTCTCCCCTTCCCCTTACTACAGAATTTCAAATCGGCGAGCAAACCCATAAGTGCAGGGAAAAACGAAGATTTGAAAAAGTGTTTTCCCACCAAAATAATGGAGAGTCGGAGTCAGTCGAGAAATGTTGTGTCCAAAAAAGAAGGGAATAGTAGTCCTAGTAGCTCCAGTACGATCCCAGACAATGCTAATAATGTTCTGGATCGGACTCGGTCTTTATTGAATGAACTGAACGAGAAGTTGTCCAAGTTGGCTACAGCATCGTCCACAAATAATGTGACAGAATACTCTACCTATGTATCCAAAGTTATGGTTTCCTCGAGCTCAGAGTCATCTGGCGTCGAAGAAGATTATCATTCGGATAAGAATAACTCCTTGTCAAATGGGAGTGACGACGCTTCTCATGCGTCCGCCTCATCGGAGGAGAGCTATAATCTAAGTGTGGTTTCCAAGTTAGTGAACGATACGATTTCTATGGCTAGAGGAAAGTTCTTGGACTCTATGAAATTGACGGGACGCAATATAAGTGAGCAAGGGGACGGGGACTCGGATGAGCCAATTTATGAGGAAATTCATGAGCTTTCAAGTAACAATAATAGTAGTAGTAATTGTGGTGGCCAATCAGTTGGGGAAAACGGATCTTCCTCACCGATTTATTCTGATGCGTTTGATGCGAAAAGTATTTTTGATGGAGCTTCACGGAATGAGATTTTAGCCTTTTTGGAATCCATACGAGATCGACTGAGTGGTGTGGACTCTGTAAGTTACATTTTCATATTTGAATGCTTGTTGTTTTTTAGTAGCATACATTACTATATGCATGGTGTAATTTAGTTTTTACGACTGAACTATTAAAATTTAAATGGGATCAGTTCACATGTTAATGGGAAATGTAGACGATTACTTTCTCTGTTTTTAATAATGTTCACACACCATTAGTTAGAAATTGTGGCAAAAAGTTGTCTCATCATGAAGCAAGTTTTTTGGTTTAAAAATTTGAAATAAGAATATTGTGCACTACAGTAGAAAGAGCTAGGAATGCTGCCAAATGACAAGATTGTCCACGCGGTCACGTTTTCATATAATTTTCACACAGTTGGTCTCCCTATGTGACAAAAAATGACCGCAAAAATTGTGATTACACTAATTCGCATAATTTGTGGTGCATTCCTTCAAGAGAAGGAATAATGGGAGTAATCATGAATGGGTGCGTGCATAATTTTTATATTACTTAATCCCAGAGGTGGCATATGCATTCCAAAGGTAAGCTAAATAAATTATTGCGTTGAGTACCGCAAGCACAGAGCAAGAAGAATGAAACTTTTTGATGATCAATTGTCTGTTGGGAGCAAATTGGAATGAAGTAGGACAGTAGCACGTACTTATATATTTGTTTCGTAGACAAACAATAATTCATGGATCGCTCACATTATATTGCATGCCAATACCAAATGCAAACACGCACTTGACTTTCAGTATTATTTATGCTATGAAAAGGAGGGAAAACTTGTAGACTTGGCAGTTTAATAATGAAAACAATGATCTTACTTACTTACTTTGCTGAGTAAGCTTATAGTTAGGTTAGAAGCTGTATTTCGATATAAATTTTGTTGCATGGATGCGAAAAAGTATAGAATGTATTCAACTCTCTGCGAGTGTCACAATCATTTATATATATATTCATTCAGACACGAGTAATTGTATTCAAAACTTAATGTATGCATGAATTAAAGATTTGTACTACAGTAACAGTATCGAAGGGAAATGTGCATAATATGTGTATTCGTAATCTCATTGTTTTCTGGGTCAATTCTCAAGACTGGTCTCACTTCTCACTCTCTATA
>Ga0210040_10003705_pt1 | contig 20496 bp, 25 predicted proteins | sample CryGeyCG12114_NA_FD_185462 | JGI IMG/M metagenome (GOLD analysis project Ga0210040, IMG submission 185462) | Groundwater microbial communities from aquifer - Crystal Geyser CG19_WC_8/21/14_NA (SPAdes) (version 2) | ecosystem: Environmental > Aquatic > Deep subsurface > Groundwater | place: USA... | reverse complement strand
CTGGATGACGCCACCGATCGTCACGGCGACCGACAGGGCAGTCGCGCTGGCCTCGCCACCGGTCGGAACGATGATCAGCGCCAGCATCATCGCCAGGTTGAGCAGCGCCGGCGCAAAGGCCGCGGCAGTGAACCGGGTCAGGCTGTTGAGGATGCCGGAGAACAGCGACACCAGGCTGATCAGCAGCAGGTAGGGGAAGGTGATGCGGGTCAGGAAGGTGGTCAGCGCCAGCTTCTCGCCCGAATAGCCGGACAGCGCGGCGACGAACGCCGGCATGATCAACTGGAACACCAGCGTGAAGATCACCAGCGTCGGCAGGAACACCGCCAGCACTTCTTCGGAGAACCGCCGCGCGTCCTCCGCGCCGCCTTCGCCATGCAGCCGCTGCGAGAACAAGGGCACGAAGCCGGCCGAGAACGCTCCTTCGCCGAACAGGCGGCGGAAGGTGTTGGGCAGCCGAAACGCCACCACGAAGGCGTCCGTCGCGTTGCTTGCCCCCAGGATGCGCGAAGTGAGCATCTCCCGGCCGAAGCCGAGGATGCGGCTGACCATGGTGAGGCCGCCGATCGTGCCGGTGGACTTGAGCAGGTTCATGCGTGCGGTGACCCCTTGCCCCCGGGGCGGTCTACTGGACGGTCGGCTCGCCCTGCGGCAGCCCGCCGGCGGCCTGCTGCTGCTCCATCTGCGCCATGAAGATGGCGGCGAAGTCGATCGGATCGAGCATCAGCGGCGGGAAGCCCAGGTCCTGCGTCGCGCCGGCGATGATCTGCCGCGCGAAGGGGAACAGCAGGCGTGGCGCTTCGACGAGCAGGAACGGCCCGAGCGCTTCTTCCGGCACGTTGCGCAGCGCGAACAGCCCGCCGTAGCTCAGGTCGATGACGAAGTGGACGCCGCTCTGGCTACGCGCCGACGCGTCGATCTTCAGCACGACCTCGTGCAGGTCGTCGCTGGCCTTGTTGACGTTGATGTTGAACTGCACGTCGAGCTGCGGCTGTTCCTGCCACTGGAAGACCTGCGGGCTGGACGGGTTCTCGACCGACAGGTCCTTGATGTACTGCGCCAGCGCCGCAACCTGCGGCTGGTCGCCACCGACCTCCGGATTGGCGTCGCCGTTGGTCGGGGTGAGGGAGTCCTGCTCGGCCATGGATCGTTCAAACCTTCGCGTGCAATGAGGTGCTTGGGACGGCGGCGAAGCGCCGGTCCGGCTGGGGAGCGCGACTAGCAGCCGGGTTGGAGCGGCGCAACCGCGCGCCGGGTTGCACATCGGCCAAAAGGCGGGGGTTGGACCAATGCGACGCAAAGCCTATGTTGTGCGTTAGACTTACCGGACTGGACAGACCTTGGTTTCGATCATCATCCTCGCCCTCGTGGCCTTGTTCATCGGCCTGCGCCTCTACAGCGTGCTGGGCGAGCGCACCGGTCATGAGCAGCAGCTGACCCTCAAGCCGGCCGAGCAGGACGCGGCGGTCGCGCCTCGGCCGCAGCCTTCGCCGCTGGTCCCGACCAACCCGACAGAGCCGACCGGTGATGCCTATCTGCCGACGGCCGGCCCAGGCGTCCGCGCGATCCTGGCGGCGGACAACAGCTTCGACGTCGCCCGTTTCCTGGAGGGCGCGCAGTCGGCCTACCGGGTGATCCTGGAAGCATTCTGGCGTGGCGAACTCGACGACGTGCGCGGGTTCATCGACCCGGAGGTCTATGCGACTTTCGCGGCAGCGGTGGAGGAGCGGCAGACGGCCGGGCACCGCCTGGACAACCGGCTGGTCGCGATCGAGCATTCGGTGATTGCCGCCGCCGCCCTGGAGCGATCGGTGGCGACCGTCACTGTCCGGTTGGAAGCCGACATTGCGGCTGTGACCCGCGACTCCGCGGGCGAGGTGGTCGCCGGCTCGATGAGCGACGCGGTGCAGACCCGCGACAAGTGGACGTTTCGCCGCGACCTCGCCAGCCGCGATCCGAACTGGATCCTGATCGAGACCGACGAAGAAGAGTGAGCTTCTCCCCTCGTTTGCTGGTGGTCGCGGGCGCCGCGCTGCTTAGCGCCGCCTGCGCCACCCGGCCCGCCGCCCCGCCGCCTCCCGTCACTCCGCCTGCATCGGTGGTGGTACCGAAACCCGTGCCGCCAAAGCCGGCCAACGCGGCGGCGGCCGGAGTAACGCTCGCGCCCCCGCGCACGCTCGTGCCCGAGCAAGCCGACCGAGCCCTGACCGCGTTTCGCTTGAGTTGCCCGGCGCTGATGCGGCGCGCGGATGCGTCCGGCCTCACCAGCGGCAACGACTGGCAGTCCCTGTGCGCCGACGCCGCCGGTGTTGCTCCGGGCGACGCCAAGGACTTCTTCGAGAGCCGGTTCGAATGGGTGCGGGTCGGCACCGACGGGGCCTTTGCTACCGGCTATTATGAACCGGAGATCCTCGGCAGTCGCACGCCCGGTCCGGGCTATGCCGTGCCGATCCTCCGCACCCCGCCCGACCTTGTTCGCTGCACCCGCGCCGACGGGCAGACCGGACGCGGCCGAGTCGATGAGACCGGCCAATGCGTCCTCTACTTCACTCGCGCCGAGATCGAGGACGGAGCGCTGGCGAGCAAGGGCTTGGAACTGGCCTACGCCGCCGACCCGATCGACCTGTTCTTTGTCGAGATTCAAGGCTCGGGTCGGCTCAGGCTTCCGGACGGAAGCGTCTTGCGGCTCGGCTACGACGGGCAGAACGGGCGCGACTATGTGGCGATCGGCCGTCTGCTGCGCGAGCGCGGCGTGCTTCCGCCAGGTGGCGCCAACATGGAGTCGATCAAGGCCTGGATGCGCTCGCAGCCCGATGGCGGCCGCTCGCTGATGCGCGAGAATCTGAGCTACATCTTCTTCAAGGAGCTGACCGGGCCTGGGCCGCTGGGCGCGCTCAACGTGCCGGTGACCCCACGCACCACCGTCGCTGCCGACCCGGCCTTCGTGCCGCTCGGCGCACCCATCTGGCTCGACGTCGATCGCCCGGAGGCCGACGGTCTGTGGGTGGCGCAAGACACGGGGGGTGCGATCAAGGGCGCCAACCGTGTCGACACCTTCTGGGGCGCGGGATCTTACGCCCAGAACACTGCGGGCGGCATGGCCGCGAAAGGCGACGCGCTGCTGCTGCTGCCCAAGGGCACCGTCGACCGGGTCCGCGCTATCCGCGCCGCAGCCGCGGCGGCCAATGCGCAGCCTCAGCCCTGACGAGGAGACCCTGTGGGCGCGGGTGACCGCGACCATTCGGCCGCTTAGCCGTCAGCCGCTGCCCGAGCCGGTTCCGCACCAGGTCGAGGCCGCCCCGGACAAGCCGCACGCCACCGTCCGTCCGCCCAGGCCGTCGAAGGGCAGGGTCCCGGCGGAGCGACCGGCACCGTCGCCGACCAAGCCCCGTCCGACCATCCACGGCAGCCTCGACAGTCATTGGGAGCGCCGCCTGCGAAGCGGGACGATCGCGGTCGATCGCACCCTCGACCTCCACGGCCATAGCCTCGAGCGCGCATGGGAAGCCCTCGATCGGGCGCTGGAACAGGCGGTTACGACGGGCGATCGCGTGCTGCTGCTGGTCACCGGGCACCACCGGCCCGGCGAGCCCCCCGTGCAACGCGGCAAGATCCGCGCGGCGGTGCACGACTGGCTGGCCGTCTCCCGCCACGCCGACCGGATCGCCGCGGTCCGCAGCGCCCACAAGCGCCACGGCGGCGGCGGGAGCCTCTATCTCATCCTGCGCCGCTGAGGTGTTGAAGCGACGGCACAGCCTCACTTTTTCTTAAGAGTGGTCAATTACGTCGGTGCCTGGACATACCATGCAAGACGGCACCGCACAGAAACTGAGCAACGTCCTCCTGTCGGCAGCGGCAGGCATTGCCTCGTTCGTGTTCAGCATGGCCGCCTTCCTGACCCTGTCACACCTCAACGACCAGATCGTCGCCAGCGTGGTTGCGGGCGCCTTCTGCCTGCTGGTCAGCTACATCGCCGCCGAGCGGCCCAACAGCGAAAGCGCCCGCGCGCTAGCTGCTCTGCGCGACCGGCTGCTGGCGGTCGAGGACGGCGACCTGACCAGCCCAATTCCGACGCTGGTCGGACTCGTTCACCCCAAGCTCGCGGCCTCCGTGGACCGCCTGTTCGCGGAGGTCCGCTCGTCGATCGAGAATGCCCAAGCGTTGGGCATGTACGATCCGGTGACATCACTGCCGAACCGTCTGAATTTCCGGAACGACGCCGAGCGAGTGCTAGAGGCCGCCGCCACGGGCACAACCGGAGCGCTGCTGTTCGTCGACCTGGACCGGTTCAAGACCGTCAACGACAGCCTCGGCCATGCCCGCGGCGACCAGTTGCTGGTGATGGTCGCCAACCGGCTGCGGGTCGTGGTCAACGCCGAGGTTCAGGCAGATGCTGCCGAGCGTCCGCTCGTGGCGCGGCTCGCCGGCGACGAGTTCACCCTGCTGTTCCCCGAGGTCGGCGACATCGAGAATGCGCAGCGGCTGGCTCGCCGGGTGGTATCGGCGATCGGCGAGCCGTTCGAGCTGCACGGACATAGCCTCGACATCGGCGCTTCCGTCGGCGTCGCTCTGACGCCGCTGCACGGCACCAGCATCGAAGCGCTGATGCGCGCCGCGGACATTGCCATGTACCGGGCCAAGAGCCGGGGCGGCGGCCAGCATTGTCTGTTCAGCGAGGAACTGGCGCAGGAATATAGCCGCAAGGTGGAGACGGAGACGGCCCTGACCGACGCCGTCCAGCGCGGCGAGTTCCTGCTGGCGCTGCAGCCGCAGCTCAGCCTGCTCACTGGAGAAATCACCGGGGCCGAGGCGCTGATCCGCTGGAATCATCCGCGCGAGGGGATGCGCGCGCCCGGCACCTTCATTCCCATCGCCGAGCAGACCGGCATCATCAGCGAAATCGGCGACTGGGTCATGGCCGAAGTGGGGGCGCTGATCGCCTCGTGGAACGAGAGCGGCCTGCGTCGCAAGCGGCTTTCCTTCAATGTCAGCCCGCGCCAGCTCGACCGCGCCGACTTCTTCGGCCGGCTGCGCCAATGTTTCGCTTCAGCGGGCGTGCCGCTCAGCCAGATCGAGCTGGAATTCACCGAAAGCGCCGCAATGGAATGCTCGGCCGCGACGCTGGCTGAGATCGCCGCTCTGCGTCAGGACGGCGCGACCATCGCGCTCGACGACTTCGGCCCCGGCTATTCGAATATCGCCCGCCTGCGCGACCTGCCGATCGACCGGGTCAAGCTCGACCCGTCGCTGATCAAGGATATCGAAAGTTGCGACAAGGCGCGGGTGATCGTCCAAGCCGTCATTCACCTGGTCAAGGGCGTCGGCTGCGAGGTGGTGGCCGAGGCGGTGGAGACGGTGTCCCAGGCCGACATCCTACGCGCCATGGGGTGCGACATCGTGCAGGGCTTCGTGTTCGCCCAGCCGATGTTCGAGACCGAGTTCGTGGCCTGGACCAGCGGCGCCGACCGTGGCCTCAAGGGCGTGGCCTAACCCACCACCCGCTCGACGATCCGCCCGTAGATGCGGGCGAGGGCGCGGATGTCCTCGACACCCGCACTCTCGTCCAGCTTGTGCATGGTCGCATTGGGCAGGCCGAAGTCGACCACGGGGCAGAGCCGGATCAGGAAACGCCCGTCCGACGTGCCGCCGCTGGTGGACAGGGTGGGTGCTTCGCCGGTCTCCTCGCGGATCGCGTCCACCACCAGGTCGTAAAGCTCGCCCGGCGGGGTCAGGAAGGCTTCACCCGAGATCCGGGCGCGCACGGTTGCGTTCGGATCGACCTTCCGGGCGATGGCAGTAACCCGCTCGACCAATTCGGGCCCACGCTGGAGATTGTTGAAGCGGACATTGAGCTGCGCCGTCGCCTCGCCAGGGATGACGTTGCTGGCGCGGGTCGGCGTGTCGAGCCCCGTGAACTCGAGGTTCGATGGGGGAAACCCGTCGGTGCCGTCGTCCAGGTGCAGGGCGTCGAGCTCGGCCACGATCCGCGCGAGTTTGCCGACCGGATTGTCGGCCTTGTGCGGGTAGGCGACATGCCCCTGAGTGCCCGGCACAGTCAGCCACATGTTGGCCGAACCGCGCCGCCCGATCTTCACCGTGTCGCCCAGCCGCGCCTCGCTGGTCGGCTCGCCGATCAGGATCATGTCGGGCCGAATGCCGCGCTGGTTCAGCCAGTCGATGATCAGCGGCGTGCCGTAAGTGGCATAGCCTTCCTCATCGCCGGTGATCAGGAACGAGAGGGTGCCGCGGCGCTGCTCCACGGCGGCGACCGCGGCCACCATCGACGCGATGGCGCTCTTCATGTCGTTGGCGCCGCGCCCGATCAGCCGGCCATCCTCGATCCGGGCAATGAATGGATCGCCGCTCCAGCCCTCACCCGCGGGCACGACGTCGAGGTGGCCGGCGAAGCCGAAGTGCGGACCCGGCCCGGCCTCTCGAATGGCAACCATGTTCTCGGTCGGCCCATCCGGCGCCTCGCCGAGGATGAAGCGGTGGACGGTGAAGCCCAGCCCACTGAGCGCCTCGCCCAGCACGTCGAACACGGGTCCGCTGGCGGGAGTTACGGAAGGGACGGAAATCAGCTTGGCGGCGAGCTCGACCGGGTCGATGATGGGCATGGGCGCGGAGCTAGCACGGGAGGCGCGGATGCCGAAACTGGACCTCGATACGATTGAGCAGACGAATGCGACCGGCTATCCCGAACCGCACAACCACGCAGTGGCTGGCCGCTGGTACCGGCGCCTGGCTCCGTCCGGCGGCCTGACCGACTTCGGGGTGAGCCATGTCGTGCTGAAGCCGGGCGCCTGGTCGAGCCAGCGGCACTGGCACGACGGCGAGGACGAGTTCCTGGTGATGATCGCCGGTGAGGCGACGCTGGTCGAGGACGAGGGCCCGACCATACTCCGCCCAGGCGACTGCGCGGCGTTCCCCAAGGGCGTCCGCAACGGCCACCATCTCTGCAATGACAGCGGCGAAGACTGTGTCTTCCTGGTGGTCGGCGGCGGCGAGCGGAGCGGCGGCAGCTACAGCGACATCGATATGCTGTTCACCGCCGACGATCGCTACATCCGCAAGGACGGCACGCCCTATGCGAAGGAGCGCGTCTAGGCGCCCGAGATCATGTTCAGCAGCCCGATCGTGGTGCCGGGGATCAGGCCGCAGTTCGCCGCCGCCTTGCCGACTTCCAGGGGTACGCGGACGTCGTGAACGCCGCTTGCGACGCGGATCAGGTCGGCGGGGGTAAGCGCCTGCGGGTTGGGGTCGTTCTCGCGATAGGTCCGCGCCAGGCGAGCCAGCTCCTGCAGCTGAGCGATGGACAGGCGGGACTGGAGCCGGTCCCCGACGCAGCGCGCCTGCTGCGGCGCCAGGCCATAGCCCTGCAACGCATCGGTGATCCGGTCGGACGGGGTAGCACAGGCCGCCAGGCCCAGCAGCGGTGTGACATAAAGGAAGCGCATCAGGCGCTTAACGGACCTGCCCCAAGCTTGGTTGCAGCGGCGGTTCAGCTATTTGCCGGCTGCTCATATTGCTCGATCACCCAGGGCTCGTCCTGTGCCTGCTCGATCCATGCGGCGACGTGCGGATGTTCGAGCACCGCCTCCATGTAGCGGCCGGCGAACGGCGGCACTGGTACGGAATAGCTGACAAAGCGGGTCACCACCGGCGCGAACATCATGTCCGTCGCACACCATTCGCCGAACAGGAAGTCGCCCGTACCGCCGTGCCGAGCCCTGGCCTGCGCCCACAACGTCAGGATGCGGTTGATCTCCGCCGTCACGGCCTCGCTGAGCGGGCGCGGGCCGACGTGGCTGCGGACGTTCATCGGCAGGTCGCGGCGCAGGTTGGCAAAGCTCGAATGCATCTCGGCCGCCATCGACCGGGCCATGCCGCGCGCGCTGTCGTCCATCGGCCAATAACGGTCGCGGCTGGTGAGGTCGGCGCAATATTCAATGATCGCCAGGCTGTCCCATACGACCGTGTCGTCGTGCCATAGCAACGGCACCTTGCCCGACGACGGCGCGAACTCGCCACCATCGCGACGCTGGTTCCACGCCTCGTCGTAGAGCGGGACCACCAACTCCTCGAACTCCAGGCCCGATGCTTTGAGCGCCAGCCAGCCGCGCATCGACCAGCTGGAATAAGCGCGATTGCCGATGATGAGCTTCACGCGTGCCTCTCCCCGGGTCAGGCCAGCGCGGCCGCCAGCATCGCGGTCCTCAACTCCGGAATGCCACGGCCCGTTTCACTGCTGGTGGCGATCAAGCCGGGGTGCGCCGCCGGACGCTTCATGGCCTCCTCAAGCGTCGCCGCCATCGTGGCGTCGAGGTCGGTTGCCTTGATCTTGTCGATCTTGGTCAGGACCAGCTGGTAGCTGACCGCGGCGCCGTCGAGCATCTCCATGATCTCACGGTCCACCGGCTTAATGCCATGGCGGCTGTCGATCAGTACGAAGGTGCGCTTCAGGACCTGCCGCCCGCGCAGGTAATCGTTGATCAGGAAGCGCCAGCGCCGGACCATGTCCTTGGGCGCTTCCGCAAAGCCATAGCCGGGCATGTCGCACAGCCGGATCGCCAGGGGCTCGCCGACGTCGAAGAAGTTGAGCTCCTGAGTCCGTCCGGGTGTGTTGGACGTGCGGGCCAGTGACTTGCGGTTGGTCACGGCGTTGATCAGCGACGACTTGCCGACGTTCGACCGGCCGGCAAGCGCGATCTCCGGAACGCCCGGATCGGGCAGGAACTCGAGGCCAGGCGCCGACTTCAGGAAGTCGATCGGTCCGGCGAACAGCTTGCGGGCCTGTTCGGGGAGGTCAGACTCGTCGTTCATCAGCCCGACGCCGCCGCCTTCGCCACCAGCCGCTCGGTGTCGTACTTGCGATACAAATATTTCTGCTGCGCGATGCCGAGCAGGTTGGAGAAGATCCAGTAGAGCTGCAGCCCGGTCGCGAACGGCGCCATGACGAACATCATGACCCACGGCATGAAGCCGAACACCTGCTTCTGCACCGGATCCATCGGCGCCGGGTTCAAGCGGAACTGCAGCCACATGGTGATGCCGAGCGCGATGGGCAGCACGCCCAGGTGCAGCAGGCCCGGCGGGTTGAACGGCAGCAGGCCGAACAGATTGACCGGCGTCAGCGGATCGGGCGCGGACAGGTCCTTGATCCAGCCGAAGAATGGCTGGTGCCGCATTTCCACGCTGACCGTCAGCACCTTGTACAAGGCATAGAACACCGGGATCTGCAGGAACATCGGCAGGCAGCCGGCGGCGGGATTGATCTTCTCCCGCTTGTACAGGTCCATCGTCTCCTGCTGCAGGCGGACGCGGTCGTCCTTGTGCCGCTCCTGCAGTTCCTTCATCAGCGGCTGCAGCCGGCGCATCGACGCCATGGAGCGGAACTGCTTGTCGAACACCGGGTACATCAGCCCGCGAACGATCAGCACCAGCGCGATGATCGCCAGGCCGAAGTTACCGAGCGTGTGGAACAGCCACAGCAGCAGGCTGAAGAGCGGCCGCATGAACCATTCGAACCAGCCCCAGTCGATCGACTTGGACAGCTTGGGCACGCCCGCCGCCTCGTAGCGGTCGAGCATATCCTTCTCCTTCGCACCGGCGAACAGGCGCGTGTCGGTAGTCAGCGCCTGCCCGGGCTGCACCACCTGCTGAGGGTGCGCGAAGTCGGTCTGGTAGGCGCCGGTCGGAGCCTTGCGGAAGCTGGCGGCAAACGCGCCGTTGCCGGGCACCAGCGCCGTCAGCCAGTATTTGTCGGTGAAGCCCAGCCAACCGCCGTTCGAGTTGATCGTCTCGCCCTTGGCGCCGGCCTCGTCGAGCTCCTTGTAGTTGATGCCGTAATTGGCAGCGCCGTTGAGCACGCCCATCGGGCCGACATGATGAGTCCACGAGTCGGGGTCGGGCGACTTGTCGGCCCGGCTGATCAGGCCATAGGGCCGCACGGCAACCGGCGCCGAGCCGCCGTTGGCGACCCGCTGCCGGACGGTGAACAGATAGCCGTCGTCGACCGCGATCACCTGCTCGAACCGTTGGCCGGTCGGGTTGGTCCAGCTAAGCGTCACGGGCTTGCCCGGGCTCAGCACCGGCGCGCTCGCCTGCCATGCGGTGTTGGCGTCCGGCAGCTGCACGCCGTTGCCTGCCCAGCCGAAGCTGGCGAAGTAGGCGCCGCGAGCGCCGGCGGGGGAGAGCAGGCGGGTCGCTTCCGCATCGCGGGTCTGGAGGCCGGAGTGACGCACCATCTTGAGATCATCGATGCGCGCACCCGCGAGATTGATCGACCCCTGCAGCGATGGCGTGTCGATTCGCAGGCGCGGTCCGTTACGAAGCGCCTGCGCGGCCGAGACGACCGGCGCAGTGGCTGTCGGGGAGGTCGCCGGAGCCTGCGCGGCTGACTTGGGCGCGGTCTGCGTCGCCACCGGCTTGGGCGCGGGAAAGAAGCGGTCGCTCAGCACGGTCCAGCCGATCAGCACCAGCGCCGACAGCGCCAGCGCGAGGATCATGTTCTTGGTTTCGGTCACTTGTTGATCGATCCTCTTGTCACGGCACCGGGTCGTGGCCCTGGCCGCCCCACGGATGGCAGCGGAAGATGCGCTTCACTGCCAGCCAGCTGCCCTTGCCGGCGCCATAGCGCGTCCAAGCGGTGATCGCATAGGCCGAGCAGCTGGGCTGATAGCGGCAAGACGGCGGCAGGATCGCCGACGGACCCTTCTGCCAGCCACGCGCGATCAGGATCAGCGCGCGGGCAATCACCGCGCGACCTTCTTGAGGGCGCGGGTAAGCTCGTCGCGCAATTCGGAAAAGGGCCGCTCGATCCCGCTTGGCCGGCCGATCAGCACGTGGTCGGCGCCCGCCAACCCGAGTAGCGGCAGCAGCTCACGGGCGAGCGCGCGGAAGCGGCGCTTCATGCGGTTGCGCACCACCGCGCCGCCGACCTTCTTGCTAACGGTGAAGCCGACGCGCTTGTCGGACGAGGTATCGCCGCGATCGCGGACCAGCAGCACAAAACCGGGCATCGCCGCGCGCCGTCCGGCGTTCGCAGCGAGGAAGTCCGACCGCTTGCGAAGCTGGACTAGGCGCTCAGCTTCTTGCGGCCGCGGGCGCGGCGGGCCGCCAGCACCTTGCGGCCGCCGACCGTCGCCGACCGAGTCCGGAAACCGTGACGCCGCTTGCGAACCAGGTTGCTCGGCTGAAAGGTGCGCTTCATCGCTCATTGCCTCGGAATTGAAATGAAAAGGGCTGCCAACAGGGGCAGCCGCTTGCTCGAGCGGGCCGTTACGGGAGTGACCGTTCAAAGTCAACGCCTCAGCGGCGCGATCGCGGGGCTGGCGGACGCGATTTCCGCCGGCGTCGGGTCGATGGGCGACACCTCCATCCCGCTGGACGGGAGCAGGTCGTCGGTTCGTTCGACGCAATGCGCCGGCGGCGCGTCCTGTCGCTCGCGGTCCTTGCGCATCGCCTCGCGGCGCAGGTGCGAGCCGCGCCGCAAGCCCCAGTCCGCCCACGCGCCGACCCGCGGCTGCCAGCGCTTGAAATGGACGTAGCGACGCTTGGCCCACTCGCTGTTGCGCAGCGCCAGCGCAAGTCCGGCCGCGAACACGAAGATGCCGCCTGGACCCGGCAGGATCGCCACCGCCGGAGTGAGGATCATCAGCAGCAGGCCGAGGACGAACAGGGCCAGGCGCACGGGCCGCAGGGCGAAGAAGGCGCGAACTCGGGCTCGGGTCAACATGGCGACCGGTGATGTGGGGAAGTAAGACAGTGCTCGCAAGAGGACTGTGGTCGCAAGAGGACCGTGGCCGCAAGAGGAGGCTTGAGCCCGCCGTTCCACCGACGTAATCATGGGCGGCCGAGTTAGGGGGACAGTTGCGTTTCAAGTATGTGGGCCGGGGAGGCCGCGGCTGATGGTCGCGGTGGTATCCACGGTCGCCTACCTCGGGCTGGAGGCGCGTGCCGTCGAGGTGCAGGTCCAGCTTTCCACCAACGTGCCGGCCTTCGTGATTGTCGGCCTGCCGGACAAGGCGGTGGCCGAGAGCCGCGAGCGGGTGCGGGCGGCGCTGTCCGCCATTGGTCTGGCGCTCCCGCCTAAGCGGATCACGGTGAACCTGTCGCCGGCCGACCTGCCCAAGGAGGGCAGCCACTTCGACCTGCCGATCGCGCTTGGTCTACTGGCGGCAATCGGCGCAACCGATGCCGAGAGCCTGTCGCACTATGTGGCGGTGGGCGAACTTGGGCTCGACGGGCGAATCGCCGCAAGCCCGGGCGTACTGCTCGCCGCGCTTCACGCCAGCGAGAGCGGCAAGGGGCTGATCTGTCCCGCGGTGCAGGGCGCGGAAGCGGCGTGGGCCGGGCAGGTGGAGGTGCTCGCCGCGCCCGACCTGTTGGCACTGCTCGCCCACCTGAAAGGCACGAATCTGCTGATGCCTCCACAACCGGGCGAGGCGCAGGTGACGGCGCGGGGCCCCGACCTCAAGCAGGTGAAGGGCCAGGAAACCGCCAAGCGCGCACTGGAGATCGCTGCCGCTGGCGGTCACAACCTGCTGATGAGCGGGCCGCCGGGCGCGGGCAAGTCGCTGCTCGCCGCCTGCCTGCCGGGCATTCTTCCGGGGCTGACGCCGACGGAAGCGCTGGAAGTGTCGATGGTCCAGTCGGTCGCGGGCGAGCTCGACGGCGGCCGGATGACCCGCTCGCGCCCGTTCCGCGCGCCGCACCACAGCGCCTCCATGCCGGCACTGGTCGGCGGCGGGCTGAAGGTGCGGCCCGGCGAGATCAGCCTGGCGCACCTGGGCGTCCTGTTCCTGGACGAACTGCCGGAATTCCAGCGCGCCGTGCTCGACAGCCTCCGCCAGCCGCTCGAAACCGGCAACGTCAGTGTCGCGCGCGCCAACACTCACGTCACCTTCCCGGCGCGGGTGCAGCTGGTTGCGGCGATGAACCCGTGCCGGTGCGGGCACCTGGGGGATGCGTCGCTAGCCTGCGCCAGGGCACCGCGCTGCGCCGCCGACTACCAGGCACGCGTATCGGGGCCGCTGCTCGATCGTATCGACCTCCACGTCGAGGTGCAGGCGGTCAGCGCCGCCGACCTCACCCTGCCGCCGCCATGCGAAGGCAGCGCGGAAGTGGCGGAGCGGGTAGGGCGGGCCCGTGCGGCGCAAACAGCACGCTTCAACGACCGTGGTGCCCGAACGAACGCCGAGGCGGACGGCGAGCTGCTGGACGAGGTGGCGACCCCGGACGACCCCGGTCGCAAGCTGCTGGCCGATGCGGCGGCGGCGATGCGCTTGTCTGCTCGCGGCTACCACCGCGTCCTGCGGGTTGCGCGCACCATCGCCGACCTGGCCGGCGCAGAGACGGTCGGCCGAATCCACATCGCGGAGGCGCTCAGCTATCGCCGGCGAGCGCCCGTCAACTGACGGTTGCGTGCGGGCCCGGTTACGATAGGCTGTGAAGCGGAAGATAACGGGGGACGCACGATGACACCGATCGACTATGCGCTGACGCCGCTGCGCAAATATGCCGATTTCAGCGGGCGGGCACGCCGCGCCGAATATTGGTGGTTCTACCTGTTCGTGATCATCGCGTTCGTCATTGCGTCAATTCTCGACAGCTTGCTTGGGTTCGGCGGGTCGGTCGGACCGTACGGCATCCTTTCGGCGATTCTCGGCCTGGCCATGCTCGTGCCGTCGCTGGCGGCGGGCGTGCGCCGGCTGCACGACACCGACCGGTCCGGCTGGTGGCTCCTGATCGCACTCATTCCGCTGGTCGGCGCGATCGTGTTGCTGGTCTTCTACGTGTCGGAAGGCACCCGCGGCGACAACCGCTTCGGCCAGGACCCCAAGTCCGTCGATCGCGGCGCCGCTTATCGTGCGTAGCACGCTTGTCCCCGGAGGCTCGCGCCGCTAGCAAGCGGGCGGGCCCCCGTGGCGGAATGGTAGACGCGATCGACTCAAAATCGATTGCCGAGAGGCGTGTCCGTTCGAGTCGGACCGGGGGCACCAACGTCGGGAACTTCGAGCCTGCGTTCGGCCGCAACTCGTTCCGCAGCTATATGACAATCCGATGAAATGATTGATCGGCGGGGCAGGGCGTTCACTTCAGACTCCTGCTTAACACTGGTTAAGCTATTGAAGGCGCGTGGATTTCAACCCAGATCATGAGCTCGCCCGCATCCGCGGACGAGGCCGCGCACTTCCCGCTGTCCTGGTTGCGTCATTGCTGCTGTGGGCGCTGCTGCTGAGCGTTGTCAGCCATTTCGATTGGATCTGGCTAGCCAACGGCTGAGGCGAAGCGCTCGACCCAGGTCAGTGACGCTCGCGGCGCTGCGTAGCAGCTGCCGAGCGGACCTGGTCAGACCGGCGCCGGCCCGACAGGCCGGTCCACAACAGCATGGGCGCCAGCACCAGTGCGGGCAGGATCCAGATCAGCAACGCGATTAGCCACAAATTCATAGCGCCGGCCCTTTTCGATCCTGGCGAAGCAGAACGGCGGCAATGACGTCTGCTGCCTGACCGGCGCCGGAACGGGGCGTTCACGGTAGCTTCACGGCTCGGCACCCCGAAAGGATGCAGCCGCGTTGAGTTGCTTTGCGCTAACTGATTCTAAACCGATCGAGATTAGCTCCGGGTCCAAGGACAGGGAGCCAGGTCCATGCGTTTCTTCGAATCGGTGTCGCACAGCCTTCGCAACTATGCCCAATTCTCGGGCCGGGCCGCCCGCTCGGAATTCTGGATCTTTTTCTTTTTCGTCCTGGCAGCGCAGTTTCTGGCGCGCTTCTTCGACGCCATCTTCTTCCGCTGGAGCCCGTTCGCGGGCCCCGTGTCGGGGCTGGTGTCCCTGCTACTGATCGTTCCGCAGATCGCGGTCGCCGTTCGCCGCCTTCACGACGTCAACCGCAGCGGCCGTGAGTTGCTCGCGCCGTGCCTCCTGCTGGTCGCGGCGCCGCTGGTGATCGGCTTCGGGCGCGGCTTCCTGCCGCGGATCGTGGCGCTTGGCGTCGCTGGCTTGACCATGCTGATGTTCGCCAACCTGCTGCTGCAGCTGACCCGCAAGGGCGGCACGGTGCCCAACCGCTACGGCGCGAGCCCAGTGGCCTTTTCCTTCGCCCGCTGAAGACGGCGACATGCTGGCGGGCGCGGCGCGCTTGATCTAACCAACGCGCATGGATGTACCTGCGCCCGCCGTCGAGCCCGTCGAACCCCCGCCCAAGCGGGCGCCCACCGTCAGCCGCGATCCCGACCCGGTCGAATTCGTCGAGGGAATGACGATCAAGCGCGACCGCCTGCTGGCGTCGCTGACCCTGATTGCCGGCATAGGCCTGACCGTCGCCCTGCCGTTCGCCCTCCGTGCCGGCGCCGAGTTCTTCTTGCCGGTCACTGCTGCGCTGGTCGTGGCAATCGCGCTGGTCCCACTACTCGAATGGTTCGAGCGCCGCGGCGTGCCCTCGGCCCTGTCGTCTCTGCTGTGCGTGCTGTTGTTCCTGGCCGTGATGGCCTTCGCCATCCTGTCCATCGTCATTCCGGCGATCGACTGGGTCGCGCTGGTGCCCGAGCGCATGCCCAAGGTCCGCAACGCGCTCGAACCCGTGTTCAACCTCTACAAGAGCCTCGATCGCTTCACCGATCGCATCTTCAACCAGCTGCCGTCGGCCACTCCGCAGGGCGGGGGGCGCGTGGTGCGGCTGGAAACACCCAACAGCATGTTCGACCTGCTGACCCAGTCGGCCCCGCATGCCCTGATCCAGCTGTTTTTCGCACTGCTGGTCATCTACTTCTTCCTCGCCGGCTGGACCGGCATGCGCAAGCAGACCATTACCGGTCGCTCCAGCTTCGAGGGCGCGCTTACCACCGCCCGCGTGATCCAGCAGGTGGTGGACGCCACCTCGACTTATATCGGCACGATCACCATCATCAACGTGACGTTGGGCGCCCTGACGGCCACCATCCTGTGGTTCCTGGGTATGGACTCGCCGCTGATGTGGGGCGGTATCGTCGCCGTGCTGAACTACATCCCCTACCTGGGCCCGATCGCCGCGGCGCTACTGCTGGGCCTGGGCGGTCTGATGACCTTGCCGGACGCCTGGACCGCCATCTTCCCGCCGGCAATCTTCATCGGCCTGCACCTGGTCGAAGCCAATGCCGTCACGCCGCTGATCGTCGGCAAAAGGGTGAAGATCAATCCGCTGCTGATCCTCATCTCGCTGTCCTTCTGGGCGTGGGTGTGGGGCACGACGGGGGCGCTGCTGGCGATCCCGCTGCTGATCATCATCAAGACCATCTTCTCCTCCGCGGGCACGCCTGACATTGCCGGTTTCCTGTTCGAACAGGGAACGCTGACCCACGCCGGCGAGGAGGATGAGGAAGAACGCGATTAGGGTCTGGACCCTCGTCGTGCGCAAGGCGGTTGACGGGCGCGGACCGCTCCCCTAGTTGCCCGCCCACGCAAGCGATTGCGGGTGTAGCTCAGTTGGTTAGAGCGCCGGCCTGTCACGCCGGAGGTCGCGGGTTCGAGCCCCGTCACTCGCGCCACTTCTCCTCACGAGAACGCGCGTTTCCGCCATCCGGGTGATGCCTGAACCGGCCCTTCGTCCTGTGGAATTTATAGTCGGGAAAGCCGCGCTGAAGAGCCGGCTTACTCCTCCCCGCCAGCGGTGGTCACGGGCGCGCCGACCTTGGCCGAAGGCGGGATCGTTGCCGCCTGCGCCGGTGCCTTGGCCGGGGTCCCGAGCGGCTTTTGCGCCGCTCCGTCCACCCGCCCGCTCATGCTCCACACGGAACTGGCCGAATTGATCGTGCTAGGCACTGACGCAGGCGCGGTCAGCGGCTGGCCCGGCTTGCCGGTCGGCAGCCGCATGGTCACCCGCGCATCGCCGGTGGCCGTGGTTTCAGCCTCGACCAGCTTGGCGAGTTCGGGCGGCAGCTCACGCTTGGCCTCGACCACGATCTCGGGCACGTCCTCGTCGGTCTTGGGCGGCAGCGCCTGCTCGCGCGCTTCGGCGGCTAGCGCCAGCGAACGCAGCGCGTACGGATCGGCCTCATGCTTGCTGTAGCGCTGGCTGAACGCGCTCGGCTGACCCCAACCGCCCTTCCAGCGATAGAAGATGTGGGTGGCGACGACGGCGTTCTTGCTTAGCGTGGATGCCCAATAAGGCACCACGTAGTCGGCGTGGTAATGCGTCGCATTGCCGACCGGCGCGTACACATAACCCTGCAACGCTTCGTGGGCGAGCTTGCGGGCGCGGTCCCAATAACTGCGCATCGGCTGGCTGTAGAGCGAGCCGTCGCAGGTGAAGCTGAACTGGCAGCCGGTCGGCCGCTCGGAGCCCTGGAAAACGACGCCGCACACGGAGTTCGGGAAAGCGGGATGGCGAACGCGGTTCAGGATTACCTGCGCAACCGCGCGCTGCCCTTCCTCAGGTTCGCGAGCAGCTTCGAAATAAATAGCCTGCGTGAGGCAGGTCAGTGAACGGAGATAAGCCTCGCTCTTGACCGACGCGGCGACAAACGGAAGCGCGGACGGGTTCGGACCCGTCTCGACCGGCATGGCCGCGTTCAGTGCCACGGCCTTGTCGGGCGCGACGTCGCGGACCTGGAACGGCGTGAAAGTCTGCGCCTGCTTGGCGACCGTCGCTACCGCCGCCGGCTCCGGGGGAGCGGATGCCTCCGGCAGCGTGCCAGGGCTGTTGTTGGCGATCAGGCTGAACGCCACCAGCACGGCGGTCGCCACGCCCAGGCTGCCTGCGGCCTCGTGGCGGCGGCGCTGGAACCACGCATGCGTGCGAACGAACGCCGGATGAGCCGCAACCGGCTTAAAGGGGAGAGCAAGACTGGTCATGGATGTGTGTTATTTAGGCAACTCACCGGCATAATTCAAGGCCGGCGGCGTTCACCCCGCCACTGCCCGGTCTCGCTCCAACGCATGATCGGCTTCAACGGCAGCACCCAGATGAACCCGGCCACGAGATAAAAGACGAGCTGCACCGCGGCAGGCCAGCGGCTGACCAGCGGGGACACGCTGGCCACGATCACCGCCCATGCGGCGATCACGCCCAGGATCATGAAGATGCCGATGGTGGGCCGCGGCCGGGGCTCCAGTTCGGAAGTCATGCGGCAAACTCCTGAAAGCCGTCGGGCGAAGCGAAGCCGTCCAGCGGAATGTCCCACGGGTCGGGGGCAAGGGCCTCGGCGACCAGCTGGAACGGCCAACCGACGCCAACGAGCTTGGCTCCAGCGGAGCGCAGCCCCGGCAACGCGCGGTCATAGTGTCCCTTGCCCATGCCGATGCGATTGCCCCCGGGATCGATCGCGATCAATGGAATCAGCAACAGGTCCGGCGAAACGATCGGCGCTAGTGGCCCAGGCTGGCGGATGCCCCACGGCCCCGGATCCAGCGGTTCACCCACGCGGAAAGTCATGCGGCTGTCCCGGTCGGCGAAGAACGGCAGGGCGGCCGTCTTGCCCATCGCCCGCGCGCGCTCCAGCGCTGGCAGGCAACTCACCTCGTCCTTCATCGGGAAGTAGGCGGCGACCGTCGTGCAGGCGAACAGCAAGGGATCGAGCACCTCCGCCAGCAGCGCTTCCAACCGCTTGCGCGTGTCCGGATCCAGGCTCGCCGCATAGTCGCGGCGGCGGCGGCGCACCGCGTCGCGCAGGGCGGGCTTGTCAGGCAAGGGAGGTGACGGGACCACCATGAGGTCGGTGCTCAGAAATCCTCTGACGCCTGTAACGTCAGGTGGGGACCATGTGCACCGGACCTGGATCCGGGCAGGGACAGCCCCCATGGATCGGGAATAGCCTCAGGGATGTCGAAGAGCTCGTGCCTGGCAGTACCCGTCATAGCCTGATCTAGGGTGTCGCGGCCGTTTTCTCAAGGCTGCTGGCCAATCGCTCCAGCCGTTCGGCCAGCGCATCCACCCGCCGCACCACCTGCGGGTCGGGCGGCATCAAGGGCTGCGGTGCCTGCACGCCCTTCTTGTCGATCAGCTGGTCCGCGACCAGCAGGGACGCGAACAGCAGCTGCCGGGCCTCGCTGAGCGCGCCCATGCCGGCCAGCGCCTCGCGGCTCTTGGCATCGACGATCGCCACGGCGGCGCGGAGATTGTCCTCCTCGCCATCCCGGCATGCGACCCGGTAGCGGCGGCCGGCGACGTCGACGTCGAGTTCGGCCACTTCTCAGGCCTCCGCCCGCTGGATCAACTGGTCCAGCTCGGCAATCGCCTCGCGCACCCGGTCGCGCAGCTGGTCTTCTTTGTAGCCCCGCCGCGACAGCGCGTCGGCGGCACGCTCGGCGCGGGCCAGCGCGCGCTCGGCGCGGGTCAGCGCCAGTTCCAGTGCCTGTTCGGTCATGGGACGGAGCTAGGCTCATGGGTGGCGGGCGGCAAGGTTGACGCAACACCGCTCACCGCCCAAAGGAGCCGGGCTATCGGCCCGACCGAGTCCGGCCCGGGACGCGCCCGTGATCAGACCTGGAGAAATCATGCAGCCGACGCAGCGCCGTCTCGCCAATGCCGTCAGGGCGCTGGCCATGGACGCGGTCGAGGCCGCCAACTCCGGCCATCCCGGAATGCCGATGGGCATGGCGGACGCGGCCACCGCACTGTTCACACGAACTCTGAAGTTCGACCCGCAAGACCCGCGCTGGCCTGACCGCGACCGGTTCGTGCTGTCGGCCGGCCACGGATCCATGCTGATCTACGCGCTGCTCTACCTGACCGGCTACGAGCGGCCGACGATGGACGACATCCGCCGGTTCCGGCAGCTCGGGTCACCCTGTGCCGGCCACCCGGAAAACTTCGAGCTGACCGGCGTCGAGACCACCACCGGTCCGCTCGGCCAGGGGCTTGCCACGGCCGTCGGGATGGCAATTGCCGAGCGCCACCTCAACGCCATTTACGGCGACGAGCTGGTCGACCACCGCACTTACGTCATCGCGGGCGACGGCTGCCTGATGGAGGGCATCAACCATGAGGCGGTTGGGCTCGCCGGCAACCTCAAGCTTGGGCGCCTGATCGTCCTGTGGGACGACAACCGCATCACCATCGACGGCTCGACCGACCTGTCGCGCAACGAGGACGTCATGGCCCGCCACGAAGCGTGCGGCTGGCACACAATAGAGTGCGACGGAATGGACGCCGGAAAGGTCGCCGCCGCCCTGGACAAGGCCAAGGCCGATCACCGCCCGAGCCTGATCCGCTGCAAAACCATCATCGGCTATGGCGCGCCCAACAAGCAGGGCACCGCCGCCACCCATGGCGCCGCGCTGGGCAAGGAAGAGGTCGAGGCGGCGCGGGCCGGGCTGGGCCTTGAACCGGCCGAGTTCACCATTCCCGACGACGTGCTGTCGGCCTGGCGCAAAGCCGGCGAGCGCGGCGCGGCCGAGCGGCAGGCGTGGGAACAGCGTCTGGCCGCCAGCGGCAAGGCTGACGAGTTCCGCGCCCGCATGAGCAGCCAGGTCGCGGAAGAGTGGCTCAAGCCCTATCTCGACACCCTCATCGCC
>Ga0210040_10003704_pt1 | contig 20497 bp, 18 predicted proteins | sample CryGeyCG12114_NA_FD_185462 | JGI IMG/M metagenome (GOLD analysis project Ga0210040, IMG submission 185462) | Groundwater microbial communities from aquifer - Crystal Geyser CG19_WC_8/21/14_NA (SPAdes) (version 2) | ecosystem: Environmental > Aquatic > Deep subsurface > Groundwater | place: USA... | reverse complement strand
GGGGGTAGGGGAGCGTGTTCGGCCAGGCCCAGCACGCACCAGCCGGGCTCTATGCCGAAGACGCCGCCGTGCAATACGTAGGTAATCCAGCGGGCCGTGGTCTGGCCGGTATACTGCTCGCTTTCCGGCTCGTATTCGCGCAGTAGCAGCGCGTCACCGACGTGAAAGTCGCGGTCATTTTCGCGCACGTCGAAGGGTTTGGTACCCGCTTCCACGGCCGTGAAGCAACTGGGCCAAATCTTTAGTTCGTGCGTGCGGCCTTGTAGGGGAGCCGTGAGAGCGTAGGGAGAATTAACAAAAGTGTTCATTGGGGTCGTCGTTAGAAGGTGAATCAAAGAAGGCATCTACTACAGGAAAAGAAGGGTTGGTAAAAAGTAGATTGTCAACTGATTACGAATATACTGAATCGGTCGGAGCTTAATGGCCAACGGGTTGGCCGCGCTGCTCCACACTGGCGGCACAAGGTTCGTGCCCGATATACCAACAAGGTAGGAAGTAGCCTGGTTCGAAAGTAAATACTTGATAATAAATAAGTAACGTGGCTTTCAATTGGGTAGGAATACGCAGCAAAGAGTCGTATTTCACGCTATCAATAAAATAGGCAGAAGGGCAGGCTGCCAAGCAGCCTTCCGCCAAATTATCCCTCTTTACTGCATTCACAGAAAACCTTGTTTGGGCGCATCACCCCGCAACAAAATGAGGCGGGGTAGGGAATGAAGTAGGGGGAAGAAGCTGTTGGCCTGCCGGTCCCGCTTGCTTGCTGGTGCTCAACCGCCGGCTACCCGCGTCTAACTGGTATATTTGCGCCTCCTTGGCACCGCCGGCCGGGCCACCCCCAACGCGTTTCGCATGTCCGCTTCCGAACAGCCTACTCCCACTACGCCTCTTTCCACTAAACCCCGCCGCTGGCCCAACCGCCTGGTTCGTATGCTATGGGCGGTTTTCATTATTGGAGTAGGCGTTTTCTTGCTCTACCCCATCCTGGTGAGTTCCAACTTCATGTTCCTGTTTGGCAAGTCGCCGAGCCTGGAGGATCTGGAAAACCCCAAGGTAGAGCAGGCGTCGCAACTCTACACCTCCGACGGCGTGCTGATTGGAACCTACTTCCGCGAGAATCGCTCTCCGGTGGCTTTCAACAAAATGTCGCCCCTGCTAATTCAGGCGCTGGTCTCCACCGAAGACGTGCGCTTCTACCAGCACCCCGGCATCGACGCGACGGCGCTGGCGCGGGCGGCTTCGGGCGTGGTGCGCGGCAACAGGAGCGGGGGCGGTTCTACCATTACGCAGCAGCTGGCTAAAAACCTGTATAAAACCCGGCGGGGTGAGACCCGCGGTGGCCTGGGCCATATTCCGGGCCTGAATATTCTGATCAGCAAAACCAAGGAATGGCTGACGGCCGTGGAGCTGGAAAAGCGCTACACCAAGCAGGAAATTCTGCGCATGTACCTGAACACGATGGAGTACGGCTCCAACGCGTTCGGTATTAAAGTCGCGGCCAAAACGTTCTTTAGCACCTCCCCCGACAGCCTCAAGCCCGAGGAAGCCGCCATGCTGGTAGGCGTGCTCAACAACCCCACGGCCTTCAACCCGCGCTTCCACCCCGAAGCGGCTTTGCGCCGCCGCAACGTGGTGCTGGCGCGCATGGGGCAGGCCGGTTTTCTGAAACCCGGCGCTGTGGACTCGTTGCAGAAGCAGCCCATTGCGCTGCGCTACCACGTGGAAAGCCACATCGATGGGCCGCCTACCTACTTCCGCGGGGCCATCAGCCAGTTTATGAACGACTGGTGCGAAAAGAACGACTACGACCTCTACCGCGACGGCCTGCGCATTTACACCACCATCGATTCGCGGATGCAGGAGCACGCCGAGGAGGCCCTGCACGACCGCATGAAGACGTTGCAGCGGCAGTTCGACAGCGCCGTTCGGAGTAGGGGTGGCAACCCCTGGATTGATGAGCAGGGCAAGGAAATTCCGAATTTCATTGAAACGCAGATCAAGCGCACCGCCCAGTATAAGCGGCTGGCCGAGCGCTATGAGGGCCAGCCGGCCCGCCTCGACTCAGCCTTGCACGCCAAGCGGCCCATGAAGGTTTTCACCTGGAAAGGCGACGGCGATACCACCCTGCTGCTTTCGCCCCTCGACTCACTGGCCTACTACAAAAAGTTTCTGCACGCCGGCATGATGACGATGGACCCCTTCACGGGGAAGATCAAGGCGTGGGTAGGCGGCCTGGACTACCGCTTTTTTCAGTACGACCACGTGAAACAGGGCAAGCGTCAGGCGGGCTCTACCTTCAAGCCCTTCGTCTACCTCACGGCCCTCGACAACGGTTACGCCCCCTGCGACCGAATCCGGGATGAGCGCGTGACCATTAAATACACGGAAAACGGCAAAGCCATGGAATGGAAGCCCGACAACGTGACGCGCGAATACACCGGCATGAACATGACCCTGCGCTATGCCATGGCCCGCTCGGTGAACTCCGTGACGGCCCAGCTGACGGAGCTGGTAGGCTGGGATAAGGTAGCCGACTACGCGCACAAAGTAGGCATCCGGAGCAAGCTGCTGGGCGTGCCTAGTATCGGCTTGGGCTCGGCCGGCGACGTGAGCGTGTACGAAATGGTAGACGCCTACAGCACGTTTGTCAACAACGGCTTCCGTTCGGAGCCAACCATCATCACCCGCATCGAGGACCGCAACGGCAACGTGATTCAGCAGTTTGACCCGCGCCAGAAGCGCGTAATTTCCCCCGAAACGGCCTGGCTAATGACATATATGCTGCGCGGCGGCATGGAGGAACCCGGCGGTACTTCCCAAGCCCTGTGGGACTACGACCTCTGGAAGCACAACAATCAGATTGGCGGCAAAACCGGCACCACCAGCAACTACTCCGATGGTTGGTACATGGGCATCACCAAGGACCTGGTGACGGGCATCTGGGTAGGCGGCGAGGACCGCAGTATTCACTTCTTCCGTACCCAGCAAGGCGAGGGTGGCCGCATGGCCCTACCGGTGTTCGGGACGTACATGGAGAAAATATACGAGGACCCCGAGCTGGACTACACCATGGGCCCTTTCCCAAAGCCTACCGTCACCATCAGCAAGAAGTACCAGTGCGTGACGGATGCCCCGCGCCGCCGCGCCGCCATTGACACTACGATGATGGACAACCTGCTGGAGCAAATGAACAACACCCGCGGCGCCCTACCTCTACCTGACTCGTTGTAGCGCCGCTTAAATTGGTAGTATCCGTGTGGTCGTTTATGGCTTGGTGGCCATATCAGACGAAATGCTACATAAGGTAGTCGTTATGCGCCTTTTGCTGCGCGTTGGAGCCAGAGGAACAGCGCGATAAGGAGTATCAAAATTGCTACGGATAGCAGTTGAAATCTGATGCGCCAGTGTTCAGTAGTACGTATTTCGTGGGTAGCTTCTACTGAATTACTCCATGCAATGAAAGCATCAGCTATGGGCAATTGGCCGAATAGATAGCGCTTGTCGTACCTACCCTGCGTAGGTAGTCCGTAGGCCTCCATGCTATTGCGAAGTCCAATGGCTACGGCTGTGTCAGCGTAGCGCTGCATAGTACGGCGTCCTACCAGAGAAGCAGCACCTCCAACTTGCCAAATCACTGGGCCAGTATCAATGTCTTCTAGTGGCACGGCCCCGCGTACATATTCCCGCACCCCAGGCAAACCCAGTCGGGTAGTAAGGAAGTAGCGACGGTAGCGCAGGAAATGCTTGTGCGCGTATACCGAGTCTATTTCCACAAGAAAATTCAGTAGTTGACTTTGCGAGGAGCCACGGGCCGCCTCGGCTACCTGCCCCGTGCCCGCTTTCGTGCGGTGCGGAATCATATCCAGTGAATCTAATCGTGTATCAACCGCCCGCAGCCAACGCCGAATAAGAGCGTGGTATTGAGGGGGATTGATTTTGTCGTGCCAGGCCAAAGCAGCTACACACATGACTACATCAGCTGGCCAAGCACTGCCCGTATAAGATTCAGGGTAGGGGTTGTCGCTCACCTGTAACACCTGTGCAATCTGCGCGCACTGTTGCTCAAACTGCGCTACCATCACAGAGTTACGATGCGCAGGCTGTTGAGCCGCCAAAAATCGGCCCTGACTATAGGTTAACCAACCCTGGTAAAAAGCTCCAAATGGCAGCGGCAAGTTTGGGTCAAACGTCTGCTGCCCGGTAGGCGACTGAATTTGATGAATAGCCCAAGCCGATTCAGCCAACGCTTCTTGATACAAGGGGGCCTCTGGTGGTAAATGGGATGCTAGCTCCGTCCAACTTAAACTGTACAAGGCATTCAAGTACACAAAGCCTTCCGGATAAATCTGCTGCATCTGTTCAGCCGCGTGGTGATGCAGTGGAACACGCAAAAAGCGCAGTTGAGCCACTACATCCTGATTTACTTGTTGACCTGCAACCAAGCTGAACTGCGGACGATAGTAAAGCTGATAGTTCAGATAAATTAGCAGCACGCCTACTAGTAGGAGCAGTGCTTGTAGCAACCGGCGCATCTAAGTCGGGACTACTCCTCCTTCTGATAGATGGCCTCTAGCGCCCCTTCCAACTGCGGAAACTCGAACGTGAAGCCTTGCTTGAGCACTTTCTCGGCGCTCACTCGTTGCGAGGCCAGAATGATTTCGCTCATCTCGCCCATCACCCATTTCAAGCCGAACGCGGGTACCTTGGGGAGCACTAGCGGCCGGTGCAGCACCTCGGCCAGAGTTTCGGTGAACTCCTTATTGGTGACGGGGTTAGGCGATACACCATTGTAGGTGCCCTGCCAGGCAGCTTCCTCCAGCATCTGAATAAACAGCCGGCACAAGTCGTCGATGTGAATCCAGGACATGTATTGCTTGCCCGAGCCAAACTGCGCGCCGGCACCTAGCTTGGTGGGCTTGGCCATGGCGGGTAGGGCGCCACCATCGTCGCTCAGCACAATACCAATGCGCATAATGGCCGTTCGGATGCCGAGCTGGTGCACCCGCTGGGCAGCTAGTTCCCATTGGTGCGCCACGTCGGCCAGGAAATCTTCAGGAATGGCGGGGGGCGTTTCCTCATTCACGAGCTGGCTTCCTGAATCGCCATAAATACCAATGGCAGAAGCCGACAGGAAGGCCCGCACGTGGTGATTGCCCTTTTTCAACTCGCTTACCAGTAGGTTAGTAGCCGAGAGCCGGCTTTCCGTAATGTCCTTCTTGCGCTCGTCCGTCCACTTCCCCCCCGACACGCTGGAGCCGGCCAGGTTGATAATGTAGTCGGCGTAGGGTACGGCGGTTTCGTCGATGGTTTCGTGGAGTGGGTCCCAGCGAAAGCTGTGGAGTCGGTTAGGGTGCGCCTGTCGGCTCAACACGGCTACTTCATACCCGGCATCAATCAGCATTTCTGCCAACCGGGTACCAACCATGCCCGTCCCTCCCGAAATGAGTACTTTTCGCGACATACAAGTAGTTGCCAGTGCAGCAGCACGCGGGCCGCTGATAACGATGAATGGTTTTGTGTTTTATCCTACTCTGAGAATGGCACAATCTACTCACTCCTCCGAAACTTCCTACGCTTCGTGCCTACTTACCAATCAGCTGCAGGAACTCCTGGCGTAGCGCCTGGTCGTGACCGAATGCGCCGCCGTATTCCGCCGTTAGCGTACCGCTACTCGTGTCGTTTACACCCCGGCTCATCACGCAGAGGTGGTCGGCTTCGATCAATACGGCCACATCATCGGTGTGCAGGGCCAGTTTTAGCTCTTCCGCAATCTGTCGGGTGAGGCGTTCCTGCACCTGTGGCCGGCGGGCGTAGTACTGCACCACCCGGTTCAGCTTCGACAACCCTACCACGTGTTCGCCCGGGAGGTAGGCCACATGGGCTTTCCCCACAATCGGTACGAAGTGGTGTTCACAGCACGAAAATACCGTGATGTCGCGCTCCACCAGCATTTGCCGGTAGTTATAGCGGTTCTCAAATAAGCGCACTGCCGGTCGGTGCTCCGGGTTAAGGCCTCGGAACCATTCCTGCACGTACATTTTGGCCACCCGGTGAGGCGTGCCACTCAGGCTATCATCGCGCAGATCCAACCCGAGCAGGTCCATGATTTCGCGGAAATGCCCGGCAATAGCTTCAATTTTTTCTTCTTCTGAATGCGCAAAAGCATCCGGTCGAACGGGAGAGCGTAGCGCTGCCTCCAGGTGAGCATCAAGCGAAGAAAGTAGGTCGGGAACGGCGGCCGACCCCGTAGGCACGGAATTATCCATGGTATTCAAAATATGTACGGTCGATTTTGTGCGGCGGCACCGGGCAGGTACCGCGCAGCCAGTAGGTAGGGCCTAACCGAATCCGGGTAGTGCTGGCTCTGGTGGTAGCCGGTAGTCAGCAGGTTGAGTTGGGAATAAGAAACTGTTTCGTTGCCCGCACGCAGGTTTCGATAGTCAAAGATACCCAGAATCTCACGTTTACTACGCGTTGATCAAAGGCGCAAACACCAAGAGCCGGTGCACTCACTCCCAATGCCTACCTCTGGCTTGGGCTGCACGTCGCCTTTCTCTATCAGGTAGTACGCCAGTCGGAAGCTAGGTGATAGACTGAAGCGAAAGATAGATAGTCAGTATTGCTTAGGGTATTACAGGAAATCAGACTGATCCATAATGTGAATTTAGCAACTAAATAATACAGCCTATGATTTATTAAACAAAAACAATAATCTGTGAAAAAAACAATTAAAATAAACGTAATTGTATAACCTAACTGCTTAAATTTGGTCAGTTGACACACCGTATCGAAGATTCGGCTTATCTTTTGCAAACCTTCATTTCTACATATTTCACGGCATATGAAACGAAGCTTACTTTTCTCCTTTCTAATGATTGTGCTCACGTGCACGGGGTACGCACAGAAGTCGCCGGTTGACGAAACGGACATGGCCATCAAAGGCATTCCGCGCAAAGGACAGCGGGTTACGATGCAGCTTGACAACAAGCGCGTGGAAGATGCCTGGGCAAAAAAACTGAGCGAAAAGTTTGGTAATAAGGTTAAAAACGACAAAGGCATCTATACCATGGATGGCGTCGTGATTGAGGAAATTGCCCAAACCCCAGTTCGCGTGATCAGCAAAGTGGATGCTACCCCTACTGGCACATCCGTGTGGTGGTCCATCGATTTAGGCAATGCTTATTTAAGCAAAGATGCTACGCCCGCACAGTGGGCTTCCTCGGAAGAGTACCTAAAGAACTTTGCCCGGATGCTCTACCGTCAAGACTTGGCTATTCAAATGCAGGAAGCCGAGCGCGCACTTCTTAATTCTCAGAATAACCATACCAGCGTTATATCCAAACAAGAATCTCTAAAAAAGGATATTGACAAGAATAAACTGAAGAAGACCGAGATTCAGCAACAACTGGCGCAGAACGCCGCCGAAATGCTGCAACTCAACAATATGATTGACCTTAACCTGAAGGAGCAAGAAGCAGCCCGCACCGATATTGTGAATATGCGGATTGCGCTGGAAGCCGTGAAGGACCGAATGAATAAGATAGAATAAAACGTACGACTACCTAATAAGCACCAACGCCCCGCCAATTTTGGCGGGGCGTTGGTGCTTATTAGGTGGGTTATGCATTGTGCTACAGAGCCGCTTTAATCTGCTGCTGCGCAAACTGCTCATCTTTCCAGCCGGCTATGTGAATGGCCGTAGCGCTATGGTGCTGGAACCAGTAGCCCAGGATGGTGCGTATCGTTGGATAGTTGCGCTGAAGTTTTTCCCAGCTGGTAACCCCTGGTAAGATGCGCAAGCCGGGGCGAGCGGGCACTGCCAACGCAATTTGTTGGAGTAGGCCGCCCTCGTCTAGTAAGAGCATACCCACAGGGATTATTTCCAACACGGTGCCAGCGGGCTGGCTTTCTGCTAAAATGAGTACTGGCAAAGGTCGGCCCGCCGGATAACGCGGCGAGGCCTCGGTACGCGTGCCCGGGATGAAGCCGAAATTGCCGGGGTAGGGGAGAAATTTTACCAGCCGGTCGGTGCCGGCGCGCTGTGCCCGCCGAAATTGGCGAGTAGTAGGATCGTAATACTGGATGTGGTTGGTACCGGCAGGCACTTCCACCACGGCTTGTAACAAGTGATGCTTGGTTGAGTAGGCGGGCAGATCGGCGTAATTGGTGCCACAGCTCACCAAAAGGCTGCTGGTAAAAAGGAGTAGGGGAACAAAGAAACGAGCGGGCACAGCAGGAAAGAGGGTGGTAGGCAAGGCGAAAATAAGAGTTCGGGATGAACTGTGCCGCTAAAACCTTTCCCGGTAGCTCGCGTTTGCGTAAACCAGTTTGTTTCCAACCATACCCTCGCCATTTGTTGCGAGCTAACATCTACCCCTATGTCCTTTCAGAAAATTCCTAAAGACGACACCCAGCACGAAGTACACCTTTCGGCTGCCGCAGACTTGCTTAGCGGCAACTTGCAGGCTGAAGCCAATCGTGCCGGTCTGGATAACCATTTCCAGCGCTGGATTGAAGATGTGAAGAATACTGACAACCCTGAGTTCCACGCTATCGTGTCCGACTTGCAGGAGTTGAAAGCCTACATGAACTCCGGTGACCACAATCAAACCGTTATCAGCAAACTGCTGTCGCGGCTTGGGGCAAACACTGCCCGTGCTGCCGTGTTCGCTAACGAAAACGTGGCTCCACACGTGACGAAGCTGGCAGATGCACTGAAGGCCGCTGCCAAGCAATTATCGAACTCCGAGAATACGCCCGCTGAAGACTTGAAAGAAGACTCAGCGCAAAACGGCTAGACTACTCAACTGCCTAACACAAGAAAGCCGGCTCCTCTAAAGGAGCCGGCTTTCTTGTGTTAACACTATTAGCTAGTGACTAAACTATCTTTCTGCGACGCTCTTTGATACGAGCTGCTTTGCCCGACAGGCCACGCAGATAGAACAGACGAGCACGACGCACTTTACCAAAGCGAACTACCTCGATCTTCTCGATATTAGGCGAGAGCAAAGGGAAGATACGCTCGGTACCGATCTGGTTCGAGATTTTGCGAACAGTGAAAGTTTCACCGTTTGAGTTACTGTTTTTGCGCTGAATAACAACACCCTGGAACTGCTGAACGCGCTCCTTGTTGCCCTCGCGAATTTTCACGTGGACGTTAATGGTGTCACCGGCGGCAAATTCGGGGAAGCTGGCGCGGCGCTCCTGGGATTCCTGCTGGATAAAATCGAGTAATACGCTCATGACTGGAAAAAACTATAATGGACGGCGCCGCCGCCCGAGGAGGTTTCATTAAGGAGGCGCAAATATAGAAGTTTGTGCCGAGGATTACAAATGCAGTGAAAGCGGTTAAGTAACCGATTGGCGGAATAGGTAACGGAACGCGCGAAAAAGCCGCTGAAACGTTGCTTGCGCTAACTAGTCAATCCATCTAATAAGTCGGGGCGGCGCTGACGGGTGCGCTGCAGGGCCTGCTCGTGGCGCCATTCTTCTACGAGGGGCGTATTGCCGGAAAGCAGAATAGCCGGGACCGTTTGTCCGCGCCACTCTGCCGGGCGGGTGTATACGGGGGGAGCCAGCAAGTTGTCTTGAAAAGAATCACTGAGCGCCGATTCTTCATTGCCCAGTACGCCGGGTAGGAGGCGCACTATCGCATCGACCAAAATGGCTGCGCCTAGTTCGCCTCCGCTTAACACGTAATCACCTACGCTGATTTCGTGGGTGATATAGGCTTGGCGAATGCGCTCATCGACCCCTTTGTAGTGCCCGCACAGCAGTAGGAGGTTGCCCGCCAGTGAAAGGCGGTTGACTAATGGCTGCCGCAGTGTTTCACCGTCGGGAGTGAGATACACAACGGCGGCGTAGGAACGCTGCGCCAGCAACTCATCAAAGCAGGCGGCAATGGGCTCTACGCGCAGCACCATGCCCGCGCCACCCCCAAACACATAGTCATCGATCTGACCGTGTTTATTGATGGCGTAGCGCCGCAAATCGTGCACGTGAATTTCTGCCAGGCCTTTCTCCTGTGCCCGCTTCACAATAGAATGCGCAAACGGACTCAGCAGTAATTCAGGCTGACAAGTGATAATATCAATACGCATATTTGTAAAGCTATTAGTTACTGGCTATCAGCTTTTTCAAATGAAAGCTAGCAACTACTGGCTTTCATCTTTAAGATTTAAGATAGATAAATATCGAGTAGGCCTTCGGGAAGAACCACATGCAGCTCCTGCGCCTGCTTGTCAGCATGCGATACCAACTCGTCTACCACCGGAATAAGTACTTCCTGGTCTTTGTAGCGCATGGCCATTACGTCTTGCTGGGGCAATTCGTAGAAGGCCTCTACCGTACCCAGCGTGCCTAGCGTAGCGTCAATGACTGTGTAGCCAATCACGTCATGGAAGTAGAACTGATCTTCTTCCAGCGTGGGCAGCTCGGTTAGCGGCAGGTAGAGCACTGCATTGCGAAGCGGCTCAGCCTCCTCAATGCGCCCGATGCCTTTCAGCGTGAGGAGTGCGCGCTTATCCGTTTGGGGCTGTAGGCGCTCCACAGTATACGCCTGTAGCTGATTAGGCGCGGTAGCCGTGGCTGATGCCAGCCAGACCGTTTTCAGCTTGCGATAAACAGATAGATCATCGACATCCAAATACGCGACCATCTGCCCGCGTAGTGCGTGGGGCTTGATAATGGTGCCCAGTTGATAATACTCGTCAAGAATAGCCATTGAAAAGTGCGGCAAGGGGTAGGAAATAAAAGAAGGAGCCCGGAAACCGAATCAGCAAATCACTGCCGTCAGGTTTCCGGGCTCCTCCTAAAAATAGGCAGGTGGCGAATTAAGCGCCAGCTTCCTCCGTCGTTTCGGCGGCACCAGTTTCGGCGGCGCTAGCTTCGGCTGCTTCAGCAACTTCAGCAGCAACGGCCATAGCAGGTGCTTTGGCAGCCTCCAGAGCGGCCTGACGCTGACGAATAACCTCGGCGCGGGCTTCTTTTACTTTGGTTTCGGCAGCTAGCTGAGCCTTGCGCTTCTCGTCTTTGGCAGTGCCCAGAGAAGTGCGCTTATCTTCAATCGCAGCATTCTTCTGATCCATCCACTCGTTGTAACGCTGGTCGGCCATTTCCTGCGAAATAGCGCCTTTGATAACACCCAGTTGCAGGTGCTTGCGGTACAGTACGCCGCGGTAGGAGAGCATGGCCCGAACCGTATCGGTAGGCTGCGCACCCTTCATGATCCAATCGAAGGCCTTGTCGCCATCAAAGTTGATCGAAGCAGGGTTGGTGTTAGGGTTGTAGGTACCGATTTTCTCGATAAAACGGCCATCACGCGGGGCGCGGGCGTCGGCGATTACAATGTCAAATTGCGCGGCTTTTTTACGGCCACGGCGGGCGAGGCGAATTTTAACTGCCATAAACCTAGTTGGTTAAGCGACGCATCCCGTGCGTCTGGTTGAAAAGTGAGGCGCAAAGGTACGCAAAATGGAGGATAATGAGTTGGTTGGTCTATTAATATTTCGAATGGATAGTGTATATAATAAACACTGCTTCTACTATGAAAATTATCAGTGATAGTGTAATTAAGTAAGCATGATATTAAAAATAACGGCTAATTATTGATAAAAAGATAATATATCGTGTTTTATCTGTAAATTTTGCCATCCGAATATATAATTCATGGCAAACGCTTTATCCCGCAGAGATTTTTTAACCAAAAGCGCCGTGCTGGGAGCCGGCGCCTACCCCGCTATGCTGGCGCTCAACTTGTTGCCAGCAGCCCCAGCGCATGCTTTTCAGTTGCCGCCGGGTAGTGCCAAGGGCAAGCACATTATTATACTAGGGGGCGGCTTAGCAGGCATGACCTCTGCCTACGAGCTGGGGAAGCTAGGCTACCGCTGCACAATTCTGGAAGCGCGCAACCGGAGCGGAGGGCGCTGCTGGAGCATCCGGAGCGGCGCCACGGCTGCGGAGACTAGCAATCCGCAGCAGACGGCTCGTTTCGACAAAGGCCTGTATTTCAATGCGGGACCTTCGCGCATTCCGCACCACCATCAACTCACGATGCACTATTGCAAAGAGTTGGGCGTACCGCTGGAAGTCTACAATAATGTGAACGAGGGCAGCTACTACTTTGCCGAAGGCAAGGGGCCGCTGTCGAACAAGAAAGTGCGGGCGCGCGAGATTCACAACGACATGCGCGGCTACATGAACGAGCTGCTGGCCAAGGCCGTCGATCAGCGCCAGGTAGACACCGGCCTGACGCCGGAAGATGCCGCCAAAGTGCTTGAATACCTGCGCGCCGAGGGCGGCCTCGATATCGACAAGCTCTACAAAGCCTCCGCGCGCCGCGGCTACGTGGAATCGCCGGGCGCGGGCAACCTGGAAGGCAAGCTGGGCAACCCCTACCGTTTGGCGGAGATGGTGCAGTCGGGCCTACTCGACCCAGACTTTTACAACGTGGCCGAGTATACTTACGAGCTGCAAATGACCATGTTTCAGGCCGTAGGCGGCATGGACCAGATTGCGCAAGCTCTGGAAAAGCGCGTGGCGCCCAGCCTGAAGCTGGGTGCGGAGGTAACCAACATTCTCAATCAGACCGAGGGCGTTAAGGTTACCTACAAAGACCAGCAGGGCACCCACGAGCTAACCGGCGACTTGTGCATTTGCACGCTGCCACTGCCAGTGCTGAGCAACGTCAGCCACAACTTCTCTTCCGTTGTGAGTAGGGCCATTGACTTCGTGCCCTATATCCAGACGGGTAAAATTGGGCTGCAATTCAAGCGCCGTTTCTGGGAGGAAGACGAACAGATTTACGGGGGCATTACGCACACCAACAACGAGCTGACGCAGATTTTCTACCCTTCCTATGACTACCTCAGTCAGAAGGGCATCCTGCTGGGCTACTACAACTTCAATGAGAAGGCCAAGCAGGTAGGCGAGCTGTCGTACGCCGAGCGCGAGAAGCTGGCCCTGCAAAAAGGGCAACTGATTCATCCACAGTACCCGAAGGAATTCGAGCAGTCGTTTTCGGTGAGTTGGCACAAGCAGCCTTACAACCTGGGCGGCTGGGCGCTCTACTCGCCAGAGGAGCGCCAAACGCTGTATCAGGCGCTGTTGAAGCCCGAGAAGAACGTGTATTTCGCCGGCGAGCATACCACCTACCTCACCGCCTGGATGGCCGGAGCTTTTGAGTCGGCGCGGAGCGTGGTGACGGCCGTGCACGGCCGCCTGAGCGAGCAGCGCGTGCACTACCCCACGGTGGGCAGCAATGGAAATTAAGAGTAGCATTCAACCTAACATTCTAATATCATGGCACTTTCAATGAATCGTCGTCGCTGGCTGAAATCCGGCGCGCTATTGGCCGGGAGCGTTACTCTCCTGCCTACTGGTTTGGATGCGCTGGCCGCTTCGCGCCCGCTGGCTGCGGCTGCGCCCTCGTTGCCCTACCCCCTCACCGACGAAGCGGCTTTGGCGCTGGTGCCGCAGGTAAAGGCACGGCTGTCGGCCAACGAAAACCCGTTCGGGCCGTCCGAGAAGGCCAAACAAGCCATTATGAACTCGCTGTCGACGTGCTATCAGTACCCGATGCAGGCGCGCGCGCTGATGCAGAAGATTGCCGAGTACGAAGGCGTAACGACGGAGCACATTCTTCTCGATGCCGGCTCTAGCCCGTTGCTACTCGCGGCGGCGGAGCATTTTGGCCAGAAGGGCGCCATCATTACCGGCGACCCGTCGTACGCCGACTTGCCCCGTAAGGCCGAGAAGTTCAAGGCCGCCATTGTAGCCGTGCCGCTGACTGCCGAATACAAGCTGGACCTGGACGCTATGGAGAAAAAGGTAGACAGCAGCGCCGCGCTGATGTACATCTGCAACCCCAACAACCCAACCGGCACCGTAGTCGACACGGCCAAACTGAAGGCCTTCACAGCCCGCGTATCCAAGAAAGTGCCCCTCTTCGTCGACGAAGCCTATATCGACTACCTGCCCGATCCGCGCGGTACTACTCTGATCGAAGCCGTGAAGCAGGGGCAGAATGTGATAGTCGCCCGCACGTTTTCCAAGCTCTACGGTTTTGCGGGGCTGCGGGTCGGCTACGTGGTGGCGCAGCCCGACATGATTAAAACGCTGAGCCAGTACGCGGTAGGGCCCATGAGTATTTCGGCGCCGGCTATCCAAGGCGCCGTAGCCAGCTACCAGGATCAGGTATTTTTGCAAGAAGCCCTGAAGAAGACGCTGGCTTCCAAGCAGTTCTTGTATGAAACCCTGAAAAAGGAAGGCTACGAATATATTCCGTCCTCCACCAATTTCGTGATGTTTCCGCTCAAGATGGACGGGAAGCGCTTCGTGGAGGAAATGGCCAAGCGTGGCGTTAGCATTCGCAACTGGCAATTCAACAACCAGCATTGGTGCCGCGTGAGCATCGGGCGCATGGACGAAATGCAGACGTTCGCTGGGGCTTTTAACCAGCTTTCCTAAGCTGTAGCGAGAAGCGCTGCTTCGCGAATTGTTGCTGATGTTGCTGACAAGATAGCAAGGTCAGCTGACGGCCTGCGAAGCAGCGCCTCACGTTACCATACTTCCACTTTTTTACCCCATTCTGATGCGTAAATCCCTACTCGCCGCGGGCTTCTTTCTGCTCGGCAGCGGCAGTGTGCTGGCGCAAACCAATCCGCGCCCGCTCACGCTCGACGAGTATAAGAAAGCCAAAGGCTTTCAGATCAAAGACATGGACGCGGAAAGCTATGTCAAGTTTGACAATGTGTACATTCTCGACCGCTACGAGATGCGCAAGCCCTACTTTATCACCGGCGACGACGGCCTCAAGAAGCGCATCGACCTGTATAAGCTCATTGCCAAGGATGGCATGCAGGAGATCGGCACGATGGTGTTTTACACCAACGAAAAAGGCAAGCGCTATCAAGCCCTACTCCCCGACTTTACGGCTGATGGCAAGGTGTGGGAACAATACTTCGAGGACATCCACGCCATCGATAAAGAGGAGAAGAACTTCGTGCTGAAGCTGTCCTACGTGCTGTCGAAGGAAATGAGCTACCAGCAGTACAAGAATATTAACCAGGGTAAGGACATGCGGGCGGAAGCCGGCACCTACGGCAGCGACATCTGCTTCCCCGGCGACCAGCTGGTCGCTATGGCCGGTGGCGGCCACAAGCCCCTGCGCGATATTCAAGCGGGCGACCAGGTTATCACCATCGACCCGGCTACTCGGCAGGCGGGAGCTACGGAGGTGCAAGAGCTAGTGGCGCACACGGCGCAAAACTATGCTCTCACGCGCCTGGAAATAGTAGCGGTGCGCGAACAGCATGGCCGCTTTGCCACCGAGGCGCATCTGACTAGTCAACTCTTGGAAGCCACGCCCAACCATCCCATGCAAACGCACGCCGGCCAAAAGTCGGCGGGCCAGGTGGAGGTAGGGGAGGAAATTCTCTGCTTCAACGCCGCTTCGCAAACCTATGAGCCCTACACGGTGCTACGCAAACAAGAGTATGCGGGTGGCGTGCAGCCGGTTTACAACATGGTAGCCAGCCACGGTACTACGTTTTTATTGAATGGAGTGATGGTGATGCAGAAGTAGGCTCACGGATTAATCGGATTTCGTGGACGATTTCTAACGACTTCGTTGGAACCCTCACTAAAAAGAACAGCCTCCGCATTCGTGGAGGCTGTTCTTTTTTACTGTACTGTTTGCAAGCGCTTCATTCGTAAAATTCGCCCTAGCCCGTGAGCCTAAGCGGCGGCGCGCATTTTCACTTTCTGTGTTTTGCGCTTGATCTTGATGATGCCCGCCTTGTCCATCGTCCAGATAAACATATAGGTTGGGTCAAACTCCCACCACTTCACGCCGAAGTTGACGCGCATGGGCAGCTTGTGGTGATTATTCTGAAACAACTCCCCGAAGGCCAGGAAATCCAGGGCCAGCGTATTTTTGGAGTGGTCGTGGTTGTCGAAGTTCTGGTAGCCGTATTTGTGGCCGCCCCAGTTCACGATGGCGCCGTGCAACGGACCCATTAAGAAGTGCAGGGGTAGGAGCAGGTACATCCACCAGGCCGTGGCGAAGTTGATGTAGAATAGTACGTAGAATGTGCCCCAGCCCAGGCGCGACATCCAGTGGTCACCGATTGTCTCAATCAGGTGCCATTCAGGGTAATTGCCCTCGAAGCGCTCGGCCAGCTCGTAGTTGTGATTTAGCACATCGTTGTAGATGTTCTTGGTCTTCCACATCATTGTGAAGGCATTCGACGAGTAGAGCGGGGAGTGCGGATCCAACTCGGTGTCGGAGTAGGCGTGGTGCATGCGGTGCAGCAGCGCATACGCCCGCGGCGACAAGAACGACGAGCCCTGGCAGATGTACGTGAACAGGAAGAAAAACTTCTCCCAGAACTTGTTCATCGTGAACATCTTGTGCGCTGCATACCGATGCAGGTAGAACGTCTGCGTAAACAGCGACAAATAGTAGTGGGCAACGAAGAAAACGAGGATCGGCATGGGCCAGAGAGGTTAAAAAACTAAAGGAAAATCACCCAATACTGCCTGTTCAAGCTACAAGTGCAGCATTAAGTTCACATTGCCTTCACAAACCTACGGCCAGTACACGCCTGATTCAATATTTTATCCCAAAAGGCCAAAATATTATTAAAAGGTGAAATTGTATGCGTCATAAGACGATGTTTCAGGACAGATATTCGCCCACAAAACAAGAAGCGTCGTCGTACAATCACCACTCGAGCTACTCTATATGTTAGTATAACTATCAGCGCTACTCCCTACCTCGACCCTCTGCCGGAAAGGTGCCTTATAAAAAGGCCTTCGCGGCTTCCCAATGCGCGACTTCGGGCAATGGCGCTTGAAAGCACATTTGCTCCTTCGTAACGGGGTGCTGCAATTCCAGCTGCCGAGCGTGTAAGGCAATGCTGACGTCGGGTAGGGGCGATAAGAAACCATACTTCACGTCGCCAACGATGGGCATGCCCAGGCCAGTAGCCAGTTGCACCCGAATCTGGTGGGGACGGCCCGTAATAGGGTTCACCTGCACCAGCCAGCGGTTGCCGGCTTGGCCCAATACTTCATAGTCCAGATCCGACTTCTGCCCTTGGGGATGCAGCTTGGGGTAGGCCTTCGTTACGTTGCGAATGGGGTCCTTCACCAGCCAATGGGTGAGGTGGCCGCTGATGGGTTCGGGTGCTTTCCCTACCAAGGCCCAGTAGGTTTTGTGCACCTTGTTATCGCGAAACAACTCGTTTAGGCGGCTCAATGCTTTGCTGGTTTTGGCCAGCGCCACCACGCCGCTCACAGGTCGGTCGAGGCGGTGCGCCACGCCCACGAACGCCGCACCGGGCTTTTTGTACTTGAAGCGTAAATACTCTTCTGCCTTGGCCGAAAGGGGTTCGTCACCGGTAGCATCGCCCTGCACGAGTAGGCCAGCGGGCTTGTTGATAATCAATAGATGATTGTCTTCGAACAGGATTTCCTGCTTTTCCGACCACAAATTCGGACGATTCACTAACGGAGCGTAAAGAGTGAGCAACGCGCAGTGATTACCAGAAATTCAACGGTAAGCATTACACTCCGCAAAATTAACGGATAAAAAATAGCGAGTAACTACAGCTAAGATGAATAGCGCCTACTTTTCCTTATACCGCCTGAGTTTGACGCTGCCGCGCCAGTATAGTAGGACTGTCTGATGCAATATTATGGTTGATATACAAGAAAAGAGACTTAATAAATGCTACCACGCCAATCATTTCCAATGACTCTTCAATTACTGCCGTTATATAATAATAACCCATGTTGATCTGATTTGAGTGATGATAAAGATAGCCGCCAATTGCTTCCGTTATGAACGCCCCTGATACGAATATGACACCCGAAAGGACAAAATTCCGCTTTGACCGCCACGGCAGATATAGCAAAAATTTGTAATAGGATATAAACAGACTCAGGGAAACGGCTAAGCCAAAAGCCGCAATGCCATAATTAATAACGTACGACTGCGAAACGAGGGTACTTTCAACCAAATGCACGATTTTCTCGTGTAAGCTGATGCTCTCGTCCACACACATAAACAAAAAACCCGCCGCTAACCCATACCAATGACGCCAATAGGTATCGCCGTGATATTTACGGTCCTGCGCAATAAGCATCAGGAGCAGACTGGCAAAACCCAGATTAAAGGAGGAGAAGAAAGCAGGAGCAGTGCCTTCTGCATCGAGGTTAAATAAGGGAATAAAGCCCATGGCACTCTCCAATTTGGTAAACGTTTGTAAACCTGCCACGATGGCTCCCATAATAATCATGAGCACCATAGTAGTTGTTATGGTAATCATTAAGAATCGAGGGTTAATGTAGATTTTGAGTACCATACTTTTGAAAAAAGTAAATATTAAGAAGGAATAATCCTATTAAAGTAGCAATATGAAGCCCAGAATGCAGAAAAATTTCAACTATTTCTGCTCAAATATAAGCAGTGTTATACAGCATGAATATCATAAATATTTTAGAAAGCTTCAATAAACCTTTTGGTATGCGTGCTAAAAAATATAAACTACTGAAGATGTTATACTTAAAAAAATACAGGTAAATTTCATAAATATTTAACGTAGGACTGTATTTGCCCTATTCAGAATACATAGAGAATACAGTATTTTAAAAGTTACAAGTATTTAATGTGCTTATTAATATAATGGTATAGTTCGAATAATTGATCAGCTTAGATTAATAATCTATTGAGAGCAGACTATGCTGCTAGTAGCTATTTAGTTGGATCTTATTATAAATAAGTACTCCTTCACCATTTCTCCTTCTGACTGAAAAACTATCTTCAGTTAGTGCAAATTTAATAATAAGCTGAGTTGTTGCTGGAATAAACGAGGAAACCGGCAGCAAGCAGGTAGATAGTTAACGTGAAAAAAGTGAAGGTATCTGACTCCTACCCTATGGCTTGAGTAAATGGATTAACAATTATTAGCTGGTAGTAGCAAATTAATAAGCCTCTTCCTGACTAGGAAAATCGCGGCTCTTTACATCCTGAATATACCGCGTAACCGCGTCGTGCATGGTATCGGCCAGGTCGGCGTAGCGGCGCAGGAAGCGGGGCTTAAACTCCTTCGTGATGCCCAGAATGTCGTGTACGACCAAGACTTGCCCGTCGACCTCGGGGCCGGCGCCAATGCCAATAACAGGAATGGTGAGTTGTTTTGCTACTTGTTGGGCTAGTTTAGACGGTATTTTTTCCAGCACTACAGCAAAGCAACCTATTTCTTCTAACAGCAGCGCATCGGACAGCAATTTCTGTGCCTCGTCTTCTTCCTTGGCCCGCACCGAGTAGGTGCCAAACTTATAAATACTTTGCGGCGTGAGGCCCAGGTGGCCCATCACCGGAATACCGGCCGTCAGAATGCGTGTGATGCTGTCCTTGATTTCGGCGCCGCCTTCCAGCTTGATACCGTGCCCACCCGACTCTTTCATGATGCGAATGGCCGAGCGCAGGGCCTCCGACGAATTTCCCTGGTAGGAGCCGAAGGGCATATCCACTACCACAAAGGCGCGCTTCACGGCTCGCACCACGCTCTGAGCGTGGTAGATCATTTGATCCAGAGTAATAGGTAACGTGGTTTCGTGCCCAGCCATTACGTTGGAGGCGGAGTCGCCAACTAGTAGCACATCAATACCGGCCCCATCCAGAATCTGCGCCATAGAAAAATCGTAGGCCGTGAGCATTGAAATCTTTTCGCCGCGCTGCTTCATGGCCAGCAATTGGTGCGTGGTCACGAGCTTCACCTCTTTGTGCTGAGACATGGGGTAGGGTCTTGAAATAGTGGGATGCTGAAAGGAGCTAGGGCTTCCTCTCGGTCCGCATTGTTAGCCGAATTGGCCTGCAAACTTATCAAACTTTGTGGCATCCAACCCAGCAGAGACCCTAGTTGTTCAGGAAGGTCTTGTTGCGGCTGAGCTTCAGACTTTGCAATAAAGCCGATTTGGCCGCAATGGTGACGTAGTAGCCCTTGGTGTAGCCGAAGGGGCGCCAGTTGCCCGTAATCTGCCAGCAGTGCAAGTCGCGCACGAAGTCGAGCGACGTGATGGTGACGTTGTTATTCTTGAAGTCGTAGCCGGTGCTGTAGCCAAAGCGCAGGTTATCGGTAAGCTTCACGTTGCCGCTCATGTTCAGCGAGGCCGCGCCCAGGGCGTTGGGCCGCACGTAGCCCACAACAGTCCGGCGCGGACCGGGGTCGGTGTAGCTGGCCGTGAAGCTGGCGCTCAACTCCCAGGGAATGGTGAAGTCCACATAGTCCTCGTAGGGGTTGATGCGGTTATCGAGGGCCGGGTCGTTGGTAGGGGCCAGGGCCCGCGGCACGGTCGACTTCTTGTTACCCGAAGCTGGGTTGAATTGGTAGGACAGCTGCAAGCCTGCATTGGCCAGGCGCGCCAAACGGCCCTGCTCAAACAGGTACCGGTCGATGACAACACCAGCCGTGTCGCGCTGGTAGAAGTCGAA
>Ga0210040_10003703_pt1 | contig 20501 bp, 22 predicted proteins | sample CryGeyCG12114_NA_FD_185462 | JGI IMG/M metagenome (GOLD analysis project Ga0210040, IMG submission 185462) | Groundwater microbial communities from aquifer - Crystal Geyser CG19_WC_8/21/14_NA (SPAdes) (version 2) | ecosystem: Environmental > Aquatic > Deep subsurface > Groundwater | place: USA... | reverse complement strand
GGATCATTCTCTGGAGGCACTGTTTCGATGTCTTGTTCAGTATAGACAGAAAAATAGATCTCTGGGAATATCTGGCGAGGTCCAACTTGAACTGCCTCCGGAATGGTAATCGATGGGAAAGCGTGCTTCTGTGCCCCGGGGAGAGGATCTTCGTCTTCTTCGCTCTTTGGCTCAATTTTCCAGGGCCTAGGTAGGCACGCAAGCTCCCAACTGTTCTTAGCCTCCTCTTGCATATGTCTTTGCAGCAATGCCAGAGAGCTCGTACTGCTGGTCTCCGTGCCTGCTTCCATGGATGGAAAAGGATCGACCAAGGCTTCCAATGTGTGAGGCGTCGAAGCGATAATGTCCGTCTTTTCAAGGAGCGCGTTTGCTAGGTCTGTAAAGCCACTGGCTGAGGAAGCCATTGTGTAGGGTATGGTCAGCAAGATGATCTTAACCAGTTCTAGGCCAAGGGACTGCACGAGAATGTCAGCAATGGAGTCCTGTTCAGGTACAAAGAATGACTGACGTCTTCTGATGAGTTTGTCTGTAGATCTGCTGCACGGTTGAACAGAGTATCTAATATCGGAAAGACACCTTCATCCTCGAACATGCCCTGCAAGCCACCCAAGAACCGTAGGAACAGCTTGACATCACGCCATGAGCCTGCATCGAGTGACTCTTGGAGCGCATCGCCCACCTTCTTCAAGACTTCGGTGATGAAGTCTGGCTTGTGTATATTGATGTGAAGAACGATCGCGGCAACGAAGGGGATTTTGAGAGGCTGTTCGGCTGTCCTGACAGAGAGTTAGTGAATGTGCTTTCGAAATATTTCTGGTATCTTACAGTTGTACTACAAGATCCAGAAAGCCCGATGTAAGGTCGTGGTCAAAGTAATTGTCGGCCACTGTCTTGGCTATGCTTGCTACATCGTCCTCGGCTTTGCGTACAGGCTGTCTGCGTTTAGTTGTTATTCTTTCATTTCGTTGATAAGGCATACCGATTCCGCAATCGACAAGACCTGCTTTCGCAGCGTTACAGAAAGGGGCTCTTCATAGCGTCTGCGCTGTGGTCGGCGGTCATCGAAGTCGTCATCTGAACGTGCGTTTAGATGTGCACCATTGAGGTTATGCAACGCATCCGCGTACCTCTGTATCTCCTTTTCCTGTCGTTGAAACCGCCTCCACCTCCTCTTCCACCTCCACCTCGTCTAGGCCGTCGATCGTAGTCTGCCATGAGAAACCTTCAGAGAAGTGAGCTCGAGAGTAGCGCAACTGAAGGAGTGTTGTGTTGAGTCAAGTAGCAGAATTGAATATGGTTGGAGAATGGGTTCGCGAACGCGGTCTGCGCAGACAGATGATCTGCGGAGGGCGGCGCGACAACTTCAACTTCAACTTGGATTGATTTGAGCAGTCCCAGTCTGCAGCCTCACCCTGAGGTCATGCTTGGCACAAAGAAAGGCAATCTAGAGTTCCGATCCTTTCACCATGTCACCCATGTGAATAGTCTGGAACACACCGACGTCTCAGGCGGCCTGTCCCATCACATTGGTACGATCTGTGTATTTCATACCGCATGGCTACCTAGATGTCTCGCCCAGAGTAGTGTCTGGTGACACAAGTCGCCGTGCACAAATACGACAAGGGAATGCCAGACATGTCTAAGCATGAATTGAAGGTATCCTAATTCTCGTGTATGACAGTCTCTCAAATACTTGTCTCTCGAGAGGTATAGTCCCTGGCAATATAAGCAGCTAAAGCCATACGCTGCAACCCACGAGCTTTGTGTAGCTCCCCATCTTCGTAACCTTGCTCACTCCTGCCTCCTTCCATGGTGCTAAAGACCATTCGAGCTTACAGACTCCTGACAAGTCCACCAGTAGCCGCACAAGTTTTTGTAAAGACTGCAGCACAAGCTCCCATTTTATTTCTTCCCATTCCTTTTCGTTCAAGCCTCGCGTCCTTTTACGAATTGGAGAGAAAGAAGATGCCGTCAAGCGAGTTTAGGACATCCGCCAAAAATGCCAAGGCGTATGTGAACGGGAGAGGCTATCTGTGAGATCAGCATATGCTATGAAGCATAGGGCGCTGTAAAAGATGCAGTCAGACGCGAATGTTTCAGGTGTACACGACTCCCAACAACGTCACTTCGTAACACGTAATATTGATGCCGCCTAATCGAGGCGAGCCATCATTTCGTCCTTCGACAAGGGTTTGAAGTTGTCCAAGTCAATGCCTTGAGACACCAAAAGAGACCTTGCGTGTGGAGGCACCAGCTTCTGGTTGAGATGTGGGGCAATTGACAATTCTATACTTGGTCAACATAGGCATACACGATCAACAGTAAACAACTTACCATGTCGAGAGAAATTGAAAAGCTCGGGAAGCTCACGAGAGGCCCCACCTGCGTGACGTGAATCTGGAAGGCGTGTGCCAGGCTCTCGCAATTCATCGAAGAATGGCTGACACATAGCGTCAATCGCGGATAGCCTCTGCGTAGGTGTGTACTCCAGTAAAGCCGATATCAACTCTATGGCGTCCGGGGTAGCTTTTCGGAAGACTTTGTTGAAAGGGTGCGGCTTGATCTGTGGGAATTTGTGCTCCATATAATTCGGGTTCATTGTGCGAATCTGGTCTCTCGTCGGGGTCCCAAGGACTTTGATAATTTCCACCAATTGGTCGATGCCGGACTCGCCAGGGAACAGCGGTTGACCAAGCATCAATTCAGCCATAACACAACCAGTGGACCAGACATCTATAGGAAGTCAGTATCGGATGCTCGCCTTGTCGAAACGAGATAAATTCCATACCAATCTTGGTAGTGTAGTTCGTTGCACCAAAGATTAACTCTGGAGCCCGGTAGTATCTTGAGCAAATGTAGGAGACGTTGGGCTCGTTTTCGACCAGGATCTTTGCACTTCCGAAATCACAAAGCTTCAGTATTCCACTTGCGGGGTCGAGCAAGAGATTTTGCGGCTTGATGTCTCTGTGGCAGATACCTTGCGAGTGGATGTAGGCGAGCGACCTGAACAGCTGGTAGATGTACAACTTGACTTCAAGTATAGGCATAGTGGTTTTCATCTTGTTGAAATATCGGGATGCGCGGTACACGGTCTCGGGAACAAATTCGAGGACGAGGTTAAGGTAAACCTCGTCTTTCTAAACCATAAAATTAGTATATCCTCTTTGAAATACAGAGATGAAACTTGACGTACCCTCTCGCCGTTGGAATAGTAGAAAGCCTTGAGTTCCACGATATTTGGATGTCGCACAATACGCATAATCTGAAGCTCACGATTCTGTACCGAGTCAGCAACTGACAGCAACTGGTTTTCTCAGATACCCACCTTGAACCTCTTGTCCTGGAGTACACGTTTGATGGCTGCATCCTCACCGCTGGGTGACAACTTTGTCTGGAAGACTACGCCGAAAGAACCATTGCCGACGATCTTGCATTGGGTATATTGCATCTCTCGAGTCTCGCCAGTAAGGCCATCCTGGACCTTTTCTCGAATAACTTCTACAATGGGAGTGTTAGTGCACGTGCCATGAAAGCGCAGGAGCACAGGGTCGATGCAGTGGACAAGTAAACGTACCTCCCATTCGGAGACCTGAGAAGACACCTCCGGGCCTATTTGACATAGTCTTTCACTGTAGTGCTTGCTTCTCGATCCACCTTGACGGATGCGAGCTGTACCTGGTGTTGGGGCGGAGGTTTGACGATGACCTCGGGCTGGTTGGGGGCCAAAATCTAAGCAGCCGAAGCAGGCTACGACAGAGTCGGGAGGGATGCGAGCAGTGGAAAGGATCAGGGCGACCAGAAGTCACAAAGTGTAAAGGAGGACTGGTTGTTGTTGCGAGAATAGAAAGAGAAGGCGGATGAAGCGCTAATTTCCCCACTTTGCATATGAGGTTCGAGGTTCGAGGTGAGGGAGGGGTGTCGCGCCGCAATGACGAAGGTCAGGTGAAGCGCAGCGTCTAGGTGATGCGGTACTTCAGGAGGGTGAAGAAGGCGTGAACGAGAAGAGGTGTAAGAATGTGTGGGTTTGAGGTGGATGAGATGCAAGGAGATAGGTTGCAAGGTCAAAGTGTCTTTCTTTTTGTGCAGCCTATGTGTGGCAGGAATCAACGAATCGAGAGGTGAGGGAAAGTGCAAGAGCAAGTGCAGCAGGCTGAGGAGCGGGCAAGACTCAAAAGGGCAGGGGAGGGCAGTAGTAGTGGGCACAGAGGTACAAGTAAGGTATGGTGCTTCGAGTTCCAGTTGTGGGTGCCGGGTGCGGGTGCCAGACTCTCAGTGCTTTCTGTGGTTTGGGAGCGAAGGGGAGCGAAAGAGAGGATTAGCGCCAGTTAGCCAGTGCTGTTTCTTGGGCCCTCAGGCTCCATACAGACTATCTACTCATACAGTAGTAGTCTGGCGGGCTCGCGGGGCCTTCCAGGGTTGTCGTGCGTGGCTCAGGCTTGTTGCTGCAGGCGCATGCCTCTCGCATCGCCTCTTTCTTCATATGCTTTTGCGCTTGCCTGCCCTTTCGCAGGTCATCTGATGCCCAGGCACCGCTACGGACCAATAATGCCGCTGGGCGGCGTCCAGGGCCCCAGAACTGTATGGGTACTTCGTTGTGTTCCTAGATCCACTGCAAGTCTCAAACCCACTCATTCACCGAATACTAATTCGCCCATTACACTACTGGCACGAGGCATGCTTGGTCCATACAAGCTAATTACGAAATCCGGCGTGATCATGGCCGTGCATGGCAGCCGGATGCTGGCTCGAGCGTTTGCCAACGACGCGTGAGGTACCACTGGTACAGAAACTACTATAGCATGTCGCGTGTGTAGCCAGGTACAAATACTCAACGCCTGGCTCGGCTATTGACACCGACGTCATGTTTTGTACTGGTGGGCGGGTGAAGCATACTCCCATACCTACCTAGGTATGTAGGTAGGTAGGTAGGTAGGTAGGTAGGGAGCATCATGATGAGCATGATCTCGTCCACAAGAAGCGATTGAGTAGCTTCAGGTTGTTACAAACACCTGCAGCATACCTGAGTACCTTACCGCCTACATGGTCAGTGTTTGGCTGAGGTCAAGGCCAGTCAGGCACAAGATCGTCCTACCACTACAGCGTCTTGCCGGTTGCTCACTTGAGCAGCAGTTATAGACCTCTCGACGTGGTGGCTGATTAGCAATGATAGATTGCCTGCGAACCTCAGTCAAGCACATGATCATACTCTACCCGTACCGGTACTCGTAATGTCGCGATTGCAATTTCGACTGCGGATGATGTGCATGCGTTGATTAGAGGCGGAAATTTGAGTCGGGGCGCGACATCATGGTGATGCGAAGTCACACGGCAGGGTCAGCGCTTTTCACTTTTAGGCCTTGTGGTTCGTCTCGAAAACAAGGAGTTCGCGGAGGCCCACGTTGACGCACAAGCTAAACTCCAACATCCCCGTCAGGCGCTGCAGGTGACTTCGGGACGTCAGTCAGAAATCTCACAGCCTGCTCCAGTCTGCTGGATGATGGCACCCGGCCCGCTCAAAACCAAGAGCGCAGTCACATCAACCACTACGAGCAGAGTACAAGACATGCGGCGCTTCATCTGTTTTCGGGGTTTCGCCATCTGTCCTCAGACCCAGACTCTCGGACGGTCTTGCTAGAAGGACAATGCAGTGATCAGAACGTGTTAGTGCTCACGAGTACTGGAACGCTCGTGGGAACGGCCTCTATGCCTTTCAATTGCACGTGCTCGATCCAGTCTGGCCGCATGCAGGATGCCCAGCCTGTGGGTGGCAGATCTGAACCGCGTGCAGTCACTGCAGTGTGCCCGCTGTTTCATTATTGGCAGCCTACATTCCGGGATCTTCACCTGGACACAATCTGGTGCCAGGAAGCATGGCGGGGAGGCTATCACTTCCGATCATGAACTCAAAACGAATGGGAAAGGGAAAATAGCAGGAGTCTATGAGGTCCAAGATCTGGTACAACTGCTCGGTGATCTTGACATCCACAATTTGGTTTTGTATTGGTACATCGTGCCTTTCTATTATGCTATCGGTAGATGCCGCAGGTTTCATGCCGATCGCTGCGGTCTTGTCAGGCTCGTGATCAGCTTCATCATGATCCATATCCACAAACGATAGCAAGAATACATGCATCGGGCTACCCTATGCAAATGGCAGCCCGCTGAACGCCAGCGAGGAATGTGACAAGGTGGTAGTGGCACGCTTCGAGCTCACGTTGGTGAAATGCTCGAGGAGCGAAGATGTGTTAAGACAGGGTAGGAGCGCGAGATTAGCCGCATGTGCAAGATGCAAATCCGGAACATCTAGGTCCAGCGGGTTAGGAGTTATGAGATGGAGGATGCATCAAGCTTAGAAAGGAGGAGGGAGCTCGTTCCCAGCATTGCTTCGCTGCGCGACCTCTTCGAGCTCTTCAGGGGCGCCTTCGAGGGAGACTGCAAGACCGAGTTTGTGTGTGTTCTATACACCATGGTCAGTAAGGGCTCAACGGTGGAAATGCCAAGCGCGTCACTCACCTTCCATTGGTCAATTTCAGCAGCAAAGGACACTGTCACAGGAGGAGCGACACGCTTTTCTAGAACGACGCCAAACTTGCCAGCGCTGTCGACCTGAGCACGATAGACCGAAGCTTGGAAGTCGTACTTGACGCCAACGGTTGTAGTGCCCTCCTTGCGAGCACCGCCGAACATGCCGCCTCCCATACCTGGCGCAAATTGTAGCTGACAGTCGACACCGGCCTGGACCTTGTCGGTCAGCCTTCTCCAGTATGATGCACCCAAAGAACCCTGTTGAAGGAGCTGTGCGCTAGCAATCCAGTCTGAGCCTTTGTATCTTGCGCAGTATGACATGGCAGTCTCTGGTCGGGCATTCAAACCGGGTCTCTGCCAAACACCTTCGAAACCAACAGCAAGGCTTGGAGTGACAGATTGTAGGTAGCTAGCGATAACGATACCAGTCAGTCCTCCCTCTAAGATTGACGGACTAATAGCCTTGACAGATGCGGAAAAGTCTTCTCCAGTGTATTCATTGTCGAACTGAACCATCGCCTGAGCTTGACGAGGATCGATCGATGTTTGTGTTTTTGTCACAAATCTTGGAGTCCATCTCAGATTGCCCCATGCGGTCAAGGACTTGTCGCTCGAGTAGGCAGCTTGCATGAATACCTAGAGCTCGTTAGTATGCTACATTTCTCCTGACGAGACTACATACTCTCGAGTTTCCATACAACGTCATCAACTGCCAGGGTGGAAGTGCCTGGGATCCCATAGCGAAACCATGTTGTAACCTGAACAGAGGGGAAATGCTGAAGACTTTTTGCAAATCGCATCGGAGACCCGAAAACATGTAGTTCGTAAGGAGGACTTCTCGCTGCACCTCGCGTGCGATCCCATCAACCGTGCCCGGATTCTCCAAGCCCAGCGCTCTTCGTCTTTCTTGCAGATTCGAGTATGTATCGGAAATGGTTGCGGAGATGGCGTTGTCTGTCAAGAATGACAAAGGGCCAGCTTTCTGGTCCATCTCTATTACTACCGCCATGTTGGTAGATAGCGCAGCTGCGGCGTAACGTGCTTGTCGTTCTATGTTTACAGGTATATCGTAGCGATCAGCAGCAAGCGCAGAAGGAAGACAGGTAGATAGGAGATGGAAGTGCGTGGCTGTCAATGATCTTGTGCCTGCGCCGACAGCTTAGATCGCGAGAAATTACAGAATAGAGACTCCAGCTCTTGTCACGTGGACGGCGCGCCAAGCCCGTGGCAGGCGGAGGCAGACTCGACCGATGCCTGCCTGACTCGGAGTGAAGTTGAAGTTGAAGTTCGGAGTGTTGGCTGCGCCAGTGCTGCAAGCTCGACTCCCAAGGTTGTTGAGTGCCGTGTTACGAGCTGCAACCGCTGAGCCTAAAATTACAGGCGGGCGATCTCGGACAGCATTTATGCTGCCTTATCAAGATCCATCAACGTGTCTGCTTAATGACTTATGATTATCTTTGAGGTCAACCATTCTTGAATATCCAAACAACCTGGACGGCTCCTTTTGGTATTGATACATAAGTTCTTTCCTCACTTGTCCAAGTGTGTTGCAAAGGAAATCTGTGTTATCGAGCATAAGTGCTATTCCTCTTGGATACATTGCACGCGATTCACCATTCTAACACACCCCGCTAGACCGGTTGGAATCGTGTGCGTATCTAGAAGGCGACGCGCACCTGCCCAGTAGATATAGCGGCCTTGTGAACGTTACGAAGTCAATCTTCTTACTCCACAAGATCCAAATCCCAAGATGGACACCCTCCTAACAGCCGAGTCTGCGCGTGGAATGCCGAGGTTTCGACGGAAGTCAAGCACACATCTAGATGCCATACACGACCTACCCGAGAAAGGGGAAATGGCTCCAGCGCAACTATACAGCACAGAATCTGGCCGTTTGTTTCATTCCGGTCGCATAGCGATTGCCACGGTTGGCCTTCCCGCTCGAGGAAAGACACATATTTCCGTGGCTTTAGCACGATATCTTCGCTGGCTGGGAGTGAAGACGAGAATTTTCCATCTCGGTGATTACCGGCGAGCAATAGTTGGGCCCGGTAAGGATGTGCCCGACGACTACTTCTTCGTCAACGCATCGGCCTCTTCAGTCCTGCTTCGCCAGAAAATCCTGAAGAAATGCCGGGAGGACATCTATCATTTCCTCAATCACGAGAATGGCCAGATCGCCATTTACGATGCCGTGAACCCCTTAGCCGCCGGCCGCAGGTCGTTGCAGAAAGAATTTGCCAAGCACGACATCAAAGTCCTGTTTATTGAGTCGAGCTGTGACGATCAAAGGATTATTGAGGAGAACGTTCGAAGCGTGAAGATATCTTCTCCGGACTACGTTGGTTGGAGTGAGGCTGAGGCCGTCAAACATTACTTGAACAGAATGTCTGCAAAAATCCCCCATTTTGAGACTATGGAAGAATCCGAGCTCGATTGGATCAAAATGATCAACGCGGGAGAGCGCCTGATCGTTAACAATTGTGGTTTTGGCTACCTCTCTCACCGCATCGTGTTCTATCTACTCAATCTGCATATCAAATCCAGACATACCTATTTCGCTCGAGCTGGCGTGACTTTGGAGGAAGAGTCGTTCAAGGCAGATGCAAGTCTGTCACAGCAAGGTGTCGAGTACTCCAAGAAGATGACGGAAACTTTGCTCAAGCACAGAGAGGAAGAGAACGAAAATTTGAAGCACAAACCGGGCCCTCATAGCCCTCTAAAGCCCTTAACCGTCTGGACCTCCACAAGAAGGCGTACCATCGAGACGTCACAATATCTGGTGGAGAAAGGCTTCAAGGTGCGGCAGAGATCACAGATGAGTCAGCTGAATCCTGGCGTTTGTGAAAAAAAATCGGAGAGAAGGATCCGTAAGGAATATCCTGAAGAAATAGTGAAACACGACCTTGACCCGTATCACCACCGCTTTCCACGAGCAGAGGTATGTTTGAGAACGATCAGGAAATTGAGATGCTTGCTGAGTCTTCTCTCTAGTCATACCATGATGTCGCTGTCCGTCTAGAGCCGGTTATCCTTGAGCTCGAGAGAGAGCAAGATGATCTTCTGATTATCGCACACGAAAGTGTTCTGCGAGTGCTGTATGGCTATCTTATGGCTTGCAATGCAGCAGATATTCCTTTCTTATCTTTTCCAAGAGATGAGATCATCGAAGTAGGTAATCCTTTCTGAATTTCTCAGGCGTGTATTAAGTGTGTCAGATCATTCCTGCAAGCTACAACAACGAAGCCAAACGGATCAATATTCCTGACCTTCCTCCCGAGATTATTCCCGCTTCACCTGAGGGTATCAAAGCCCCAGCTCCGCCAAGCGGATTTGTGACACCTGTTCCTGGCTTGGGTAGTGGCCTTGCCAGCCCTGATGACCCTGGCACGCCTGACCCGAACAAAGGCCGCAAGACTCCGCAGGACGCCGAGGATTTGTCTATAAGGATCCATGATGTTGTATGACATTAAAACGTGTCTTGGTTGATTTTCGACGTGGTGTAAGCCACAGGGGCAAACCCTAGAGAGTGAGGCGCTCAAGGTATGGTACCGTAGCGAATTCGGAAGACACAGCAAATCAAACTCAGCCACCGTGAAGAGTAGACACGAATAAAATATTATCATTACTGACAAGCTCGTACTTGTCCTCGCCTTCAAGTTCCCAATCGGCGTCATTGATGAGCACCAGGATACCAGGTCGACTGTGTATCCTGTCAGAAAGTAGACTGCACACAGGAGCTGACTCACATAGCGCCGTCAAGAACGAACAGCTCCTTCCGTGAGTCCTTCATCATATTGTCGCACAAATATTGGACAAGATAGCCCACGTTGACCGGAGCCTCGTTGTCCATCTTGGCTGGTATTTTGAGCGAGTGCTTGGTAACATTGTCGAACAACATTTCGAGCCCTCCCCTAGGACATCGTAAGCCATATGCACCCAAAGGGGTAACATTGTGCTCACGTGAACTCGACTGTGATGGGCATTGTCCCGGCCATGACTGCTCAAGCTGATCTTGAGATCAAGTTGTGCTTGAACTGTATTGTGACTTGAAGACTGTAGCCGTTCGGACGTTCTCCGTGCCTTGCTATTCTCAATCGATTTTCCAGTCTTTGGGTGACAAGGCCGTCGCTGCATCGCGAATCAAAAAACGTTTGAGTCGTCGTTCGTGATACGATAGTTTCTGTCTTGGCAAAGATTTTGAAGATCGCAAATTCTCCCATGCTCAATTTTCTGTCTCAAAATGTCGAAAAACGTTTCGGCAGAGTATATCAGCATTGGCGCAAACAGGCACAGTACTGCTGCTGACTGGTCAAGTGGCTACGATGTCCTAGCGTATGGTGCAGACCAGAGCGTTGCTCTATGGAGGCCTTTGGGTGACCATGGAGTTTCAGCCCTGCTAAAAGGACACACGGGAAAGGTCTCTGCCGTCAGATTTCTGAAATATGACAAAGATCGTGATGCGGTATTGCTTTCTGGTTCGGCAGACGGTGAGCTGAGGTTGTGGCAGCAAAAAGAATCGCCGCAAGCCTGGACGTGCGCTGCAGCACGCCAGGCTCACGAGGGCGCGCTCAATACCATAGCCGTGCTTGAGAACTCACGACATTTCCTCACTGGAGGCGCCGATAGCACTGTCGAAGTTTGGAGGCTTGAAGCTGACGACTTGAACTTCGTTCAGTCAATCAAGCTCAAGCCGAGATTCTTACCTCTATCCCTCGTCATAGGATCGTTTCCCGGCGTGAACACAGAAGAATGCCTGTTCTTTGCTGTAGGTGGGACAAGGAATGATGTCCAGATCCACGTTGTCAAAGACTTGCACAGCACTCCTCGAGTCGAACATCAAGCCACGCTTAGTGGCCACGAGAGCTGGATTCGATCACTCTCTCTTAGCAAGGCTACAAAGGAGAACGGGCTATTACTTGCTTCGGCCAGTCACGACAAATATGTCCGTTTGTGGCGCCTACAGGTCGACGATACAAATCATGCAAAGTCTTCTCTTGGTGCAGATGCCGCACCGATGCAACAAAACTTGACAGCCAAAGTGCAGAAAGTGTCTGTACCTGCGGCGAGCTTTTCAGTGACTTTCGAAGCTTTGTTACTGGGGCACGAAGACTGGGTGTATACGGCGGCCTGGAATCCAGTCTCCGATACACAGCAGTTACTGACGGCTTCTGCAGATGGTTCTCTAGCTATTTGGGAACCCGATACATCGTCGGGCATATGGGTTAGCACTACGCGACTCGGCGAAATCAGCGACCAGAAAGGTGCGACAACAGCTACCGGCTCCGCTGGAGGATTCTGGACCGGATTGTGGTCACCCGACGGCCAATCGGTGACATGCCTTGGACGAACCGGTAGTTGGAGAGTATGGCGTTACGATACGCAGTCACAATTTTGGGTACAAAGAGTGGGCGTTAGTGGTCATGTTGGCTCCGTCAATGGTCTTACATGGTCAAAAAGTGGCAGCTACTTGCTGTCAACTAGCTCTGATCAGACCACGCGGTTACATGCGGAATGGAAAAGAGGTGAAAAACGTTCCTGGCACGAATTTGCTCGGCCTCAGATCCATGGCTACGATCTGAATTGTGTGGCGAGCACGAAAGAACACCAATTTGCTTCTGGCGCTGACGAGAAGCTGCTGAGAGTGTTCGACGAACCCAAGTCTGTCGCAAAAATGCTTGCTAGTCTGTGCAAGATTGAGCCTTCAACAGATGATAGCATGCCAGAGACCGCTGCTATGCCGGCCCTCGGCTTGTCAAATAAGGCAGTGGAGGACGCCATCGATACAAATGGAGATATAGACGAAGACGTAAACAGCACGATCGAGCCGGCCAACGTGGCTGGAGCATCATTGCTTGTTATTGATGAACCTCCAACAGAAGACCTGTTAGCTCGACACACTCTGTGGCCGGAACACGAGAAGCTCTATGGTCATGGCTACGAGATATCTGAAGCAGCCACAAGCACAGATGGCGGAATTTTGGCCACAGCATGCAAAGCGAGTTCCGTGGATCATGCTGTGATACGACTATATGACACTGCAAGTTGGCACGAGATCAAGCCACCACTTTCATCGCACTCGCTGACCGTCACACGCCTTGCGTTCTCCTGTGAACCGGACCACTATCTCCTTAGTGTAGGCCGAGATAGACAATGGGCTGTGTTCCGCCAGACGAACACCGGCGACCGGACATGGAAGCTGGTTCAGTCCAATGCAAAAGCGCACACGCGTATGATACTCGACGCTGCGTGGTCGCCCTACCACAACAAAGTCTTTTTCGCAACTGCTGGCAGGGATAAAACCGTGAAAACCTGGCTACGAAGGCAGAGTGGAGAGCAAGAGGATTTCGTTCATCGTACCACCGTGACCAGGAAGTCGGCGGTGACGGCTCTTTCGTATGTCGGTATCTACGGGCAAGACCGGGCATGCCTTGCTGTTGGTGAAGAGGACGGGACACTGTCTGTGCATATTTTCAACGTAAGTGAGGACGTGGAGACGGTGGCCACTGTTGAGGTTGCAGCAGATCAGTGTCCGTCGAAAGCAATCAACAGGCTTGCATGGCGCACAGATGGCGGCAAGCTTCTCAGTGATGCACGCAGGGCGCAGCTAGCTGTTGCATCAGCGGACGGCTCGGTTAGAATCATGAGCATCGACCTTGAAGGCGAACAGGGTGATACTACGAATGATGCCAGTCACTAGAGAATACACATTGTAACGTGCCCAGGGATTGATGCATTCAGTTGTTCCACGCCATCAATGCTAATGCTCATGGCCTTGTTGAAGACCAGACAGGGTATCTCTAAGCTGAAAAGTCAGATATCTACCACTTTGGCTTTTCCACCTCCATCCCATTTCCCGAAAATGTTGAACTGTACCTATGCCTGCTGCCATTCATGCTGCTTTGCCATAGTCTTGTCGAAGATTGAGGACCCTCGAAGGTTGCTAATCATCAGCCGAACGACAAGGATCTTTATCAATCCACCTTTTTCTCCAGCCCATACCCACCTTTTCCCTCCAAATTCTCATATGTCTTGCCCTGCCCACTCTGACCACCTCTAGGACCCCTCTCTTCCAGATCGTCCTTCAACCACCTTAACACCAAATCCCCAAGCTTGCTGTTGCCTGTCTTTCCAAGCTGATCACTTTCCTTCTCAAATTCCCCATAAGCACCCCATTCCTTGACCTTGCCCAAACTCATATGCACCAAATGTGTCGGCCAGCCCACCAGGTTGTCCAGGATATGGGTCGCGTATACCACCGTCGCGCCTCTCCGTTCAGTCTCCCCTCTCAACCACGTCAAAAACCCGCTTCGGCTCAAGAGATCAAGGTCTACCGTGATCTCGTCGAGTAGCAAGATATTCCATGGCCGAATCAGACCCATGGCAAGCTGGACACGGCGGCGTTCACCGTCACTCACAGCGTGCATTCGCCATCGGAGGTCGATGTCCAGGATTCTCACCAACTCATCCCTGCGCTCAGGATAGTGCTTGCCACCTACAGAGTCCAGGAGGATCGGGACGGCAATGTCTGTTCGGACGATGGGGTTTAGCACCCATTCGAGTCCAAGGTAGGTCACGCCCTCAAGGCCTGCTGAAAAGGGGTCCACGCCAGCGACTTTGATGGTTCCTGATGGTGCGAGCCGCTTGCCAGACAACAGGCGAAGGAGTGTCGTTTTGCCGGCGCCGTTTGCGCCTATTAGAAGGGTCCTGGACCCAGCAGGGAGATCAAGCTTGATATCTGTGAGGCCTGAGGAGCCGTCCGGAAACTTGTAGCTCAGGCCTTTTACATCAATGTCGGCTCCTTGCTGCATAGTTTTGCTGTCCGTGGACGACATAGTGAGCGGGTTTTGATAGTTCAGAATTTCGGAGATGTGAACACCTTCTCAAGTTTGGTATGTTCAATGAGAAACTGACTTTGTTGCTGAGCCAGGTTGTTACTGAATCACCACTCGCGGCAAGTGGTTAGCACCCTTGTCACCAGCGGCATGTCACCTGGTTGGCTACCGAGAAGTTTTTTGAGGATCGGAGATCGATACGTTTTGCCGACTACGGGCATCGTGAAGGCTACGGTCAAGCATAACAAGGGTAGGGTCGTACCCGTCCGTACTGGGAGGAGCTACCTTGACAGGTGCACGTGAGGTGGTCCATGCAAGATTTTGGTCTAGATCTGAACGACTCAGGACCACCGGATCACGGCTGCCGTAGAATACTGAAGCCTTCATGAAAGAACTCGACCATTCGAACCATAGATTGACCTCGGCATTGCCATTACTGTTGAGTGCGACGGCGGCATTGCCACTACTGGTCGAGAGAAGACATCGACCTCGACAAGATCCACGACGAGCACATGGACCCTTACTACAATCAATTCGATTCAATAGTCCGTGGAGCTTGACAGGTAAATGGCTACGTAGCAGTCCGAGCTTCTTCCGACCGCTTGGCAGCTGTCAACATCGTCTCGTTGTTGTAGATGGCTGTCCTCCTTGAAGCAAGGCATTAAAACTCCAAAGCGACATTATTCACAGACAACATGTCGACGTCTGAACGCATCGAAGTTCAACGTCCACAATTGATCTGCAGGCGGAAGGCGGAATTCGGAACGGTACCGGAAGGCCTAAGACAGGGAAGGATTGTCCGCTACCGCTTCGAGATGCCAAAGAGGCTCCGCTGGACCGGAATCCTGCGTATCGAGACGCTCGTTTCTGTGGGCTTCGCGAGCCACGAATCCAAGCTCATGACCTTTTGTTCATGAAGGATGTTAACCACTGCACACGGACACCATTCATGATGAATTCGTCATACCACATCTGGCACACTGACATTCTGCACAGACACTAACAATCGAAGAATTCGTAGATCATCAATTTCCGACTCAAGTGTTCGGTGTATGTTCACATCGGCAGGGGAATCATTGGCTCATTTGACAAATTAGTACCAATGCGTACCTGCATATCTAACTGTATTCATATGTTCAGGAGTCCCACAGTAAGACACGAACGATCAGCACACCGGCCAGGTGGACGCCAGCTACACTAGAAATTAAATATAGGTGTGGCTGTCATTGTGGGTTGACAATTGCGTTCTTCCAAACTCAATCTCTTGCTTCTAGGTATCGTTATACTTTTCTAGTTCACGTCCCAGTTCAACAATTACCCCAGAATCTTTAGACTTGAGAAGGGTTTACGTAGAGCGGTCTCAGTCAACCGCAGCAGGGTGCTGGAGCGGCCTCGTCATAGTATCATACGAAAATAGGACGTCCCTTGGGTTTTCCCCATCTCGAATTGATCAACTTCACGTCTCGACAGACCGAATCTACGACCATGGCGATCCAGCCAGCAGGCAGAGGGCCACAGATCATCGCGATTTATTCGTTTTTCTTTGCTCTGACGACGGTGACCGTATTCCTGCGGACATACTGTCGAGCGCGCATTGTGAAGAACTTTGGCCTGGACGATTACCTGGCAGTTGTCGCGTGGGTATGTTTGCTGGAGGTCTGTGGCTTTTCTTTGAGCGCTAACATTTCCAGTTCTTTTTCGTCTTCTTCAGTGCTTTTGCTATAACGGGCACTTACCATGGGAGTGGACAACACGCCGACGACATCCAACCACCATCGGAAATTCCTGTTGGACTCAAGGTTCGTGGTGCAAATGGTATCTTTCGAGCATGTGACTGACTCTTTCGAGTGGTGGTGGGCATGTGAGCCTGTTTATGTGCTTTCGAATATGGCTGTCAAAGCAAGCATTGCCGTGATGCTATTCCGCCTTACTGTTATCCGGACACACAAGATTATTATCATGGTGGTCTTGGCTGTCATGGAGGCCTACAGCGTATTCTTTTTCTTCATTTTCGTCCTTCAATGTCGACCATCAGCATATTTCTGGACACAATTTACCGGCGGAAAGGGTTCTTGCCTCAATGATAAAATCACTGTGAACGCCGCCTACGCCTACTCTGTTATAACATGCATATCTGACTGGACATATGCGATCCTGCCTTTCTTCATCGTGTGGAAACTGCAGATGAACGCAAGGACAAAGATAGTCGTGGCCATGATCCTTGCCCTGGGCGCAATGTAGGTAGACACTCATCTCGACCATGGGTTGTTTCACTAACCAGAACCAGTGCTTCAACAGCGACCATAGTGCGGATACCCTACCTCTCCGCATTAGCCAACAAAGAAAACTTCCTCTACGCCAACACTGACGTAGCAATCTGGTCCGGCGTCGAAACCGCCCTAGCCATTGCAGCTTCTTCATTCGCCACTTTGCGACCACTCTTCCGCACTTTCCTCGCGGAAAACAAGCTGTTTGGCGGCTCGAACAAGCAGCGCGAAATACAGCTCTGGCCTGCGGGTCGAGAGCGCAAACAAGGATATGCCCGTAGTTGTTATTGCAAAGGCGACACGTCTTCTCCTTGTGACTATTGATTCTCCATTCTCTTTTGTCCTCGGACTTGAGGAGTGAAAAGCATTATAGCATATTGTTAGCGTATATAGCTAGATTGGAGTCTTAGCGGCTGGGGATTGGTAACACATATTGAACTTTCAATATCATAGCTGGTAGAGGGATGGCTCGATTTGTATCGTTGTAGTATAGGTCAGTACAGTGCCATCGCAATCTCGTCTGCTGATCTATACCGTGGCTGCTGAAAAAAGAAGCCCTTCTAGCCATGTAGTCACCGAGTAGAAGATAGCAGTGGCTCTAGATCGCAAGTCAACGCCAAGGCCGAAGGCAAGATTTATAGACATCCCTTCCTGGACCACCCTCGCTCCACATCCATCAACCAGAACCGTGCGAGACACCGGATTTAAGCAGAACCATGGCACGGAAATAACACATGGCTTTATCTCGACGATTTCCGTCTCTCCAGCAGACAGACGGTTTTCTCACCGCACACCCACGACCATCGACCATGCATCATGCTATGACCACCTGACATCGGCTCTTCTCCATGAGCGTACCTCTACGCCGCACCCTTACCATGGCCGCCTCCGCCTCCGCTCTCTCACCTCACCATCCGCTGATCGTCATCCTAGGCGCGACGGGGACCGGCAAATCCAAAGTAAGCCATCCCATTCTACCCCCCTCTCCCTCCCCCCACAAGCCCAATTCGCACAAAACTAACCACCCCAGCCGGCGTAGCTCGCCATCAGCCTGGCAACGCAGCTAGACGGCGAGATCATCAACGGCGACGCCACGCAGATGTACCGCGGCCTGCCCATCACCACGAACAAGGTTCCCGCCCGCGAACGTGCCGACATCCCGCACCACCTGCTCGACGTCGTGGGGCTGGAGGAGAGACCGTGGACGGTGACGCGGTTCGTGAGGGAGTGTGTGGGCGTCGTCGACGGGGTGAGGAGGAGGGGCAAGGTGCCGATTTTGGTGGGTGGGACACACTATTACACGCAGAGCTTGGTGTGTAGGGATGCGCTTCTCGGGGATGCAGATGATGGGGCCGAAGTGGATGGAGATGGGGATGGGGAGGGGCACGCGGCGCAGAAGTGGGAGATATTGGAGGCACCGACGGAGCGGATCTATGAGAAGCTACGCGAGGTTGATCCCGTGATGGCGAGCAGGTGGCATCCTAAGGATCGAAGGCATATCCAGCGCTCGTTGGAGATATGGCTGCAGTCGGGCCGGAAGGCATCGGAAGTCTATGAGGAGCAGAAGCGGCAGAAGACAGAAAAGGCACGAGCTGAGGAAGAGGGCAAATGGTCAGAGTCTGGAAATGAAGCTATCGTCGGATCTAGAGAGGAGCTGCGATATCCGTCATTGTTTCTATGGGTTGGATGTGAGGACTCTACTTTGAAGAGAAGGTTGGATGATCGTGTGGGTGCTATGGTTGATGATGGTCTTCTGGATGAGGCATTATCTATGGCGGAGTTCGAGCGGAGCATGGTTTCGCAAGGCGTGCCGATCGACAAAACTAAAGGGATCTGGGTGTCTATTGGGTATAAAGAGTTGGAACCTTGGTTGCATGCAAGCCGTGACGGAGGGGCCAATCCAAAAGAGCTTTCCCTTCTCAGGGACCAGGGCATCGAGGCCATAAAAGCAGCCACAAGGCAGTATGCAAAACGGCAGACTCGGTGGATTCGCATACGGCTTGCCAATGTACTCAAGGCAGCTGGCGTAATGAACAATATGTTCTTGCTTGATGGCTCTGACCTAGACTCGTGGCGAGATTTCGTTGAAGTTCCAAGCCTTGAGATCGCCAGTGCTTTCTTGAAGGGCTTACCTTTGCCTGATCCTCCCTCTGTGTCAGACCTGGCCCGCCGGACCTTCGGTACAGTCAATGGTTTGGCTGATGCTACTTCCAGTCGCACCGCTCAACACTGCGAGGTCTGTGACAAGACTCTTATGACGGAGAAGGAATGGTTCGGCCATCTGAACAGCAACAGTCACAAGAAAGCGGTCGCGGGTCGTCGGAAACATGAAGCTCATGTTCGATGGAAAGCTGCCGCCCATGGAGTGTCAGATCTCGAACCGGAGTGATTGCTTGAGGACTTTGCGGCAGAGGTTGTCTCCTCCGCAATCTTTATTCGACAGTCAATGGCAACAGAATGGGTCCTCACCACAAAGCTTTGCTCAGTCTTGATGGCTTCAATCGATATGCAACACGTTGTTGCAACGCATATGGTGCTCTGTTTCGAGTTGCCAGCTCACGTCAAGGCGGCTCTTGCTGGTCAATGGAGGTCTCCCCATCAGCATGTTGAAGCCGCTGTGAAGCTTGCTCACGCAGTGTTTGTAGATCTGGAAGACCTGTTTTGCGCCAACGCGCAAAGTTCTGGGACAATATGTCACCATGACCGGTGTCCTCGAGCTTGAAGACCTCAATTGTCGGCATTTTCTCACGCTTTTGGATGCGCCAGACGCCATCTTCTGTGATGGTATCCTTCAACCCTGGGTTCATGTCAGCATGTCTCATCCACACCGACGAGACATCCACTCACATTCGAGAAAGCTTGCGGTAAAATTGATGCATGTTTGGCCGTCCCACATCCTCTTTCCGTGCAGGCGCACGGTTTCAGGAATAGCCTGGGTGTCCATCTCCTCGAGACGTTCCAGCACGCCCTGCTGAGAGCGATATCCAACGACGATTTTTGGTACCCCAAGTAGAAAAGACTGAGCCCAAAATTTCAACAACTTTCTTTCGAGCTTGATCTGGTCACGTTCGTTCCGCACTTCAGCTGTCGTCTTGAGCTCGACCCAATTTACAGGCAGGCTCTTGTCCTCGGGTTTGTGATCCAACACTGCATCCACCTCTCCGCCAATGACAAGCTTGGTCTTTCCAAACCCAGTCCGTACAATCGAACAGTATTGGGCGTGGTTACTCACGGTGAGCTCGGTGCGCGTCTCAATTTCTTGACGAGAAACCATTTGCCAAGGTTGGTCCAGAAGCGAGATAGTTTCAAATTTGTAGCCCCAAAAGCTCATAAGATCTTGAGACATGGCACCTCGAACTGCTCCACCCGTGTACTGGTTGTCCCTCGACGATAGCTTCTTCGAGTGATTTTCCTCGATGAATATCGTGCCCTGGAATTTTGTCGCATTCATCTCCCAGTCGTCCAGTCTAGAGTAGGGTGCTACCATGATCTACCACACGTATAAGCGATTTTCTTCTTGACCAGAGCCTCATGCTTTTCAGACCTTGGTCATCATGCCTCGCCATGTAATGATATCTGTTTCCACTTTTGAGCCTTTCTCCTGTTCGTACGCGATGATTGTGTCAAGCAGGCTGTCAAGATGGTCGTCGGCTGTGTCGTTAAGCTGCTTAAAGGAATCGAAACCTTTGCTCAAGTCGGCTGGAAGAGTAGGTGGAAAATAGTAGCGTATCGATGAATCGTCCAGTCGAAACTTGTGATCTGCATCATAGGAGAAGCAAGCGATCTCCTGTACTGCATGTCAGCAGTTTCTCTCAGTCTCTCATGAGCACTGACTCTGGGCCTACGTATAGCTGCGTTGAGATTAGCAAAGCGG
>Ga0210040_10003702_pt1 | contig 20502 bp, 9 predicted proteins | sample CryGeyCG12114_NA_FD_185462 | JGI IMG/M metagenome (GOLD analysis project Ga0210040, IMG submission 185462) | Groundwater microbial communities from aquifer - Crystal Geyser CG19_WC_8/21/14_NA (SPAdes) (version 2) | ecosystem: Environmental > Aquatic > Deep subsurface > Groundwater | place: USA... | reverse complement strand
AATTGTTTTAGCTGGTCTCCCTGACCCTTTTTTGTTCTCTCTCACTGTTTCCATCTCACTTGTATTTATTGGTTTTTAAATCTTATTAGCAGTCTTTCCTTTTGGCGACCAACGGGAGAAAAAGGCGAGCGCGTTCGTCGAACCGGTTTTTGTTCGACAAGAACACCGCTCGCCTTAAAAACTTTTGAGAGCTCTGCCATTAGCAGTTTTGCTGATTTTCAAAGTCCCTGTTTTTAGGATGTCTGTATTAGTATTCACTTTACGTTGGCTGTTGACCCCTTATAGGCTTCGCAATGCTTGTAGAGAGGCTTTGCGAAAGTTCCCTGATTAATTACTTACAAAAAGCTTTAAACTGTCCATTTGCTTGTTTTCTTGTTACTGATTATTCTGGATGATTTCTTTTATAAAATAGGTTAGCTAATGAAGAAAATCAGGACTTTTAGTACCGGATAAAATGTCAGTAGCCCATTTTCTTATTTCCGTTGTCAAGCATCAATTAAGGAAATTAAGTTTGTGATTAACGTACAGCATCCTTGTTAAATATCTTTACATCATTCATCTCATGCTTTCGGATACTTGCCTTTAAATCCATTCACAACTGGATGTTATAATCTGCCAGTTCCATCATTTCTTCCTTGGTTAATCCATAAGGATTGCTAACAGGGTCACCGGTTTTAGTAGCTGCCTGTTCATTGCACAAGAGAATATATTAGGCGCATATCCCTCTCCCACTTCAAGTGATTTTGCTATAGTTATGCTATTGCCAAATATTTTAATTTGCTTGCCCTGCTTAACTGTAGTGTTCTTCTTTTAAAATCTGCCATCATTAATTTGTTTAATTGTATTTAATAGAAAAGATTATCCTACTCATTTCTGTACTTGACAGGGGGGAAAAAATGTGACTAGGACGTAAAGCTTTAAATCTCTACTCCTCGCATTTTTAAAAAGTCGGCACATAACTTTCCTGCACTCGAACAGATTGAACTAAAAGATTATTTGAAATGCTGATTACTGAACAGGATTTAAAAGTTGCTGAATGTCCTGGTGGAGAAAATAAACCCTTGACCTGATTTTGTAAGGCTTCAACTTTCCATGCTTTACCCAATCATAAATAAATGTTCAGATAGATTTTCCATCTATGTGTAAACTTTTCAAAGTCCCATCTTGAATTTCTAATTCAGTTTTTATCTGGAAAATTTCAACTGTCAAACTTATAACTTTATTAAGTGGAGCTAAAATATAAATTCTGCTATTGCAAAGCGTTTAACTCCAACGCCTATTTAATTCCCTTACTCTTGACTTGTAAATTAGAAATGTACTGGGAAGGTGACATATTGAATTGCTTATGGAAGTCTCTTGAAAAATTAGTGGCAAGGGTGTATCCTACCATATTTGCGACTTCTGCAATTTTATAAGTATGATCAGCTAGCAATGCTGAGGCTTTCTTTAGCCTGGTTAAATTAATAAGTTCATTTGGAGTTAAATCAGAAAGGGCTTTTATTTTTCGGTATAGGGTTGGGCGGCTCATGTTCATCAACTTTGAAAGTTCATCTACATCCAGGTCCATATTTGTTATGTTTTCATAAATTACCTGGTTGAGCTTTTCGATAAAATCTTTATCAGGTTTTGAATAAGCAATACTTTTTATTTGAGAAAGCGGAGAACTTGTGAAATGCTTTTTTAAGAGACTTCGGTTGGTAAGAAGGTTATTTACCTGAACACGCAGGTGATCAAGTGAAAAAGGTTTTTCAATGTATGCATCAGCCCCAACTTCCAACCCTTGTATTTTTGACTCTAATGTGTTCTTTGCTGTTAATAGTATAATTGGAATGTGACTATATTGAATATCTGTTTTTACTCTTTTCACTAATTCAATTCCGTCCATAACAGGCATCATAATGTCACTTATTATCAGTTGAACACTTTCTTTAATTAACATTTCAAGTGCCTGTTCTCCATTGTAAGCACGTAAAATGTTATACTCAGTTTTAAGTTCCTTTGTTATGTAATCCGATATCTCCTTATTGTCCTCAACAATTAACACGGTAGCTTTAGTGCTATCCAGAAAAGTTTCTATTACTACCATTTTATTTTCAGGCAATTCACTATGGGGCCCTGTTTCACCAATAACTATTTCATTCTCCTGATGAATGGGTAATGTGAGTACAAAAACGTTCAAATTGCCTTCTGGCTGTTTCAAATCAAGAACGCCTTTATGTAATTCAGTCAAAGCACGGGAAAGGGCAAGCCCTATACCTGTTCCAGGTACTCTTTCAGTTTCTTTCAGCCTGTAGAATGGCTCAAATATTTTTTCTTTTAAGTCGTATGGAACCAGGTTTCCATCATTCTTAAATTCAATAGTAAATGTATCATCTTCACTTCCAAATGGTAGCAGCTTTGCAATTACTATTCTATCAGCATACTTTATTGCATTGCTAAAAAGATTCGTAATTATTTTTCTAAAAGCTTCGTTATCAACGAAAGCTTGCAGGGGTAGCCGGGGCACCTCTAATTTGAAATCTATATTTTTCTGCTCTGCTGCGGGTTTAAAAGTTGCATAAACTTCTTTCAGAACCCCTGTTATGTTGACCATAGTAAAAGTGAGACTGAATTTGTTTGATTCTGCTTTCCTAAAATCAAGAAGTTGGTTAGTCAGGTCAATTAGGCGAGTGGTGTTATTGTCCATAAGCCGCAAATTTTCATAAACCTCTTCATCCTCGCCTTCTTTCTTCAATAACTTCTCTAACGGCATCTTTATCAGGGTTAGCGGGGTCCTGATTTCATGGGCGATATTGGTAAAGAACTCCACCTTTGCATGGTGTATTTCTCTTTCCTTTTCAATTTCAAGTAAATCAAATCTGCGTTTGTTTTTTTCTTTTAAAGCTAACAAATAATATCTGATAATAAGTCCTGCAATTAATACCACTACCGCTACATATAATACATAAGCCCACCAACTCCTCCACCACGGAGGTAGTACTTTAATTGATAGGGTTCTTTCATTATTATTCCAAACCTCGCCACTGTTCGACCCCTTTACACGAAAAGTGTAATTTCCTGGTGGTAGTTTTGTATAATAAATTTTCCGATTGCCTTTTATTCGTGTCCACTGTTTGTCAACACCGTCCATTTTATAATCGTATTCGTTCATTTCACTTAACGAAAAGCTAAGCGCAGCAACTTCAATACTGATGTTCGAATTATCATGGGAAACAGCAATCTGGTCTGTATAAAGTATTGATTTAAGTAGGGGAGAACCTTCTGAACCAATAGGAACTTCTTTGTTGTTGATTTGTAAACCAGTTATGTAAACCGGTGGAACAAATGCATTAGCCGGAAACAAAGCCGGGTTAAAGGAAATCATCCCCTTAACTGAGCCAAAATAAAGTGTACCATTTTTTGTTTTGTAACCCGAGTTGTAATTGAACTGGTCTGTCAACAATCCATGCGCGGTAGTATAGGGTTTAACAGTATTATTTGTCGGGTCTAAACTATAAAGTCCCTTTGAAGTACTTATCCAAAATGTCCGGTTATTATCTTCAAAAACTTTAAAAACCTGGTTATCTGTCATACCGTTACCATTGGTAATTCTTGTAAACGTTCCATTTCCGGCTTCATATTTACACAGTCCGCTTTCGGTACAAAACCAATAATTTCCGCGACTATCCTTGTATAAACTGTTTACATAGTTATTTGGAAGGCTGTTCGGGTTTTTTGGGTCAAATTTAAAGTTGCCACTTTTGCCGGTTTGTGGGTTATAAAAGTAGACTCCGTTGCCGTACGATGCTATCCACAAGGTTCCATCAACATCCTCAAGAATGCCTTGTGTTTGCATAGTAAAAAATGGGTGTGGAGTAAATCCATCTGTTGTCCTGTTATAGACGAACATTCCGTTCCAGGTACCTACTAATATGTCTCCGGAACGTGTTTTATATATCGTCACTATAAAGTTTCCCTTTAAGTCATTCTGTCCTGTGCCTTTTCCATAGTGCCTGGTTACCTTGCCCGACCTGATATCCATTACATCTATTCCATGCTCATAGGTGCCAATCCATAACCTGTCGTTATCGGCAACAATTCCATGCAGATTTTGATAAGAAAGACTGCTATTTCCATTAGGAAGAAAATGTTTTATTTCACCTGTTAACCGGTTTATTCGGTTAAGTCCGGCATCTTCTGTTCCTACCCATATATTACCAAAATTATCACCGCATATCTCATGTACAAGGTTTCCACTTAAATTGTTTCTTCCCTGGTTGGGAAAATATTTTTGAAATCTGTTGTACTGCGGAGAATAATAGTTAATACCACCGAAAAACGTTCCTATCCAAATACCGCCTTCTGTATCTTTCCAAAAACTGGTAATAACATTATCAGTTAAGGCATAAGGATTATCATACTGTTTTGTTAAGTGGTCCGCCTTATCATTTTTTGCATTGTAGATATACAAACCGTCTTCGGTACCAAACCAAAATTCGTTTGCAGATTTTTGTATTACCTTATGTACCTGTATGTCTTTATTGGTTACCGGGGTTTTCAAAACAGGTTTTGCAGTAAGGTTTATAATATCCACTAGGCGAACATGCCGCATCGTGCTAACTAATACAACGTTCTTATTCAGGGGATAAATATCCTGTATCTGATTGCTGGCATTACTCTCAAGCAGGTTTTCTACATCATAAGTTGTAAAGCGGTCAGTTACAGTATTATACTTTTTTAATTTTCCAGCTTCCGTAGCTATCCAAACTTCCCGCGCGTCTAATATCCTCAAGCTAATAGTTTTGTCACCACCCGACGGATACGTGCTTAAGTTGCCAGTCTTGTTACTGTATTTATATATATTACCAGCTGCAACAATCCATACGTTATCATTTTCTGCTTCAATAAACCTTACTTCAACAGGTGGAAGTTGGCTGAATGCAGCGAATGTTTCCTTTTGCGGATTGTACACATAAATACCTTTATAGGTACCTACCCAAAGTTGTTGCCTGTTATCTTCCCCTAAACTTAAAATCGAATTGTTTCCTATACTGTTAACATCCGCAGTATTACTTCTAAAAATCTTAAAATTGGTACCATCAAACCTGTTCAAACCGTTCCTGGTACCAAACCACATAAATCCCTTTTTGTCCTGAGTTATACAGGTGATAGTATTACTCGAAACCCCATTCATTACCTGGTAGTTTTTAAAGTAATAGGGTTGGGAGAAACTAAATGTTTGTAGCCCAAAAAACAGTAGAAGAAATATGTAGTTGTATATTTTCAATTCACAATCAGTGTTACATAGTTGTTTTATCAGCTAACTATTACTTAATTCAAACTTGTACATAAAGTTATTGTTTTTGATACCAGCTTCCGTATGTCATTGCACCCTCGGTGAGTCGCGATTACTTTATGGCAAACCACAGAACATCTATAGCCTTAGTTGCTAAGCTCCTAAAAATTATCCCACGTTTTTATTGTAAATGAAAATTGATACAATTTGAAAACAAATTGAAACGCACAGATTATAACAACAAAAACAGATAGCACAACTTTGTTCCATAGATATTAGTCCAAAATTACCGCTAACGAGCGTAAAAAATCTTCTCTTAATAGTTTATAAAACAGCATGTCATATGAAGCTTGAACTACTTTGGTCAAGGGTTACTCTTTATGTCCTTACATTTCTCTTCATCGCAAATCTTCCCACACCGCTATTTGCCCAAACAGCAGCAGGTTCAGTCAGGGGAATGGTTCTTGGAACAAATGACCAGCCTTCTGCCGGTGCATCGGTGCTTATTCGAAATTTACGAACAAACTTTTCTGCAGGTACAAGTACCGATAGTACTGGTGGCTTTTCCTTTGCCCGTGTTCCTGTAAGTGGTGCTTACACACTAAGTATTTCGGCAGTAGGTTATGAAACCCAAACCCTTTCTAATGTTACAGTTAAAGAAGGTGAAAACCCTGCCCTGCAAATAAGCCTGAAAGGAAATGTTGCAAACCTGGAGCAGGTGGTAGTAGTTGGTTACGGCACGCAGCGAAAAAGTGATGTAACCGGCTCAATTGCATCTGTAAATACAAAAGAACTAAAGTCACTTCCTGTTGCAAACGTTGGTGAGGCAATGCAGGGACGTGCAGCCGGTGTTCAGGTACTTTCATCCGGTTCACCAGGCAGCAATGTTACTTTCAGAATTCGTGGTGCAGGCACAATTAATAACAGCGACCCTTTAATAGTTATTGATGGGGTTCCTACTGATATTCCTTTAAATGCCATTAACCAGGATGATATTGCTTCAATTGAGATTTTGAAGGACGCTTCTTCTGCGGCTATTTATGGTTCACGGGGAGCTAACGGTGTTGTTTTAATAACCACCAAAAAAGGAACCGCCGGTCAAAATCATTTAGAGTTTAAAGTGTTTGGCGGTCAGCAAAAAGCAACCAACATAGTTAAAATGCTGGATGCATCACAATTTGCTTCACTTCATAACGAAATGATGGCAAATAATGGACGCGCTCAAAACCCTGCATTTTCCAACCCCGATACACTTGGTAAAGGTACTGACTGGTTAGGCGCTTTGTTTCGCCCAGCAAGTATGCAGAGTTATTCATTGTCATATTCTGGTGGCAACGCCAATTCAAGCTATTACGTTTCGGGTGGAGTATTTGACCAGCAGGGCATTGTTATTAACACAAGTTACCGCCGTTATACGCTTCAGTTTAATAGTGATTCCAAAGTTTTTAACTGGATAAAGTTCGGTAATAATTTAACCTTAAACCATGATGTTAAGAAGAATGGTTCCTATGATATTCGTAATACAATGGCTGCTTTGCCTACCCAGCCAATTAATAATGCCGACGGTACTTATGCAGGTCCGGTAGGACAGCCTGAATTTGTAGGAGATATAAGAAACCCGATAGGAACAGCTACCATTAACACCAATGAAACAAAAGGGTATAACATATTGGGTAATTTATATACCGAAGTAACCCTGATGAAAGGGCTGAAGTTTAAAACAACAGGAGGTGTGCAGGCTTCTTTTTGGGATACCAGAAATTTTGCCCCTAAGTATAACTGGCAACCCATTCCGGTTCCGGATACCTATGTAGGCGAGTCTTTTAATAAAAGCCTTACATTTTTGTGGGATAACTACTTTACCTATGAAAGAAATTTTGGCAGTGCGCACCGGTTAAATATAGTAGCAGGAACAAGCGCCCAAAATAATCGTTTTGATTATATGAACGGTTCGAAAGTGGACTACGCAAACGATAATGTTATTCAATTAAATAATGGTACTTCTCAACCAACTGTTGCTGGCAGTGCAAGTGAGTGGGCTTTGATGTCATATATCGGTAGGGTTAACTATGGCTTTAGAAATAAGTATTTGGTAACGGCTACTGTAAGAAGAGACGGTTCTTCACGTTTTGGTCCTGCTAACAAGTACGGAACATTCCCTTCCGGGTCGATAGCATGGAGAATTTCTAAAGAAGATTTTTTTAAGAATGTAACCCTTGTTAATGACCTGAAATTAAGAGCTGGTTATGGCGTAACGGGTAATCAGAACATTGGCAACTACTCATTTGCGTCACAACTTTCTACCGGGCAGTATGTGTTTAATGGCACTCCTGTATCAGCTACTGTTCCTGTTGTACTTCCTAATCCTGCAGTAAGATGGGAGCAGGTAGAACAGGCAAACATTGCCGTTGATGTAAGCCTTTTAAATAATAGGATAAGCGTTACGATTGATGCTTATCTTAAGAATACCAATGATATGCTTGTTCCTCAGTCAGTTCCTATTACAACAGGATATTCTGATATTTATGTTCCAAGCATTAATGCCGGTAAAGTACAGAACAAAGGGGTGGAGTTTACTATAAACACTGAAAATACAAAGGGCGCATTTGAGTGGAATACAAACTTCAATATTTCATACAATCAAAATAAGGTAGTAAGCCTTAACGACACTACACCCCTTTTAACAGGCAGCATTGGTTTAAGTCAAAATCTGGCTATACAAAGTGCAGGTCACCCGGTTAACTCGTTTTATGGGTTTATGGCAAATGGCATTTTTCAAACCGATAAAGAAGTTGCAGACTATGCCGTTCAGGTTCCTGGTGCTGACCCTTTTAACCGGACATCTCCCGGTGATGTTAAATTCAAAGACAGAAACAACGACGGTATTATCGACGATAGAGACAGAGGATACTTAGGTGACCCAAATTCTTCCTACATCTTTGGAATGAACAACAGCTTTTCTTACAAAGGCTTCGATTTAAGTGTTTTCTTACAGGGTGTTTCAGGTAATAAAGTATTTAATGCAAACAGGGTTTACCAGGAAGGAATGGCAGTTGCTCAAAACCAGACTACACAGGTTCTTAACAGGTGGACAGGTCCGGGTACCAGTAACGTTATTCCAAGAGCAATTTTTAATGACCCTAACAAAAATACCCGTGTTTCGGACAGGTTTTTGGAAGACGGCTCTTACCTGCGTATTAAAAACATAACCCTTGGTTATAACCTGCCAAGAAACATCCTGCGAGGTGCTAAGATGTCTTCTGCAAGGCTTTACGTCTCATGCCAGAACCTTGCAACATTTACCCATTACACAGGCTTTGACCCCGAGGTAGGTTCTAATGGAATTGACTTAAACGTATATCCTGTAACAAGAACCCTAAGTGCCGGTATTAATGTTATTTTCTAAATTAAAAAAATTGGTTTGCAATGAAACTTATAAAATTTCTGTTTACTTTATTTGTCATTAGTTTTTTATTTGGTTGTAAAAAATACCTGGATAAAGTTCCGCTCGACACTATTAATACTTCCAATGCCTGGGAAACTGAAGCTGATGCCATTGGTGCTATAAACGGCGCTTACCAACCGTTGCAATGGGCTAAACTATATAATTTCCGCCTTTGGACAACTGATATATGGGCAGGTAATGCTGCCGTTGGGGCCGGCGGCGGAACAGACGGTATAGAAACACAGGATATCGCCAATTTTGTAACCTCTACCGATAATGCTGCAGCCCTGGATATATGGCGCGGTCCTTCTCCAGGAATTTTAAGAAGTAACCTGGTTCTTCAAAATGTTCCCGAAATGAATATTAATGACGAACTTAAAACCAGGATAACAGGCGAAGCAAAATTCTTAAGGGGTTTGTACTATTTTATTCTTGTCCGTTTATTTGGTGATGTACCTTTAATTACAGAACCTCCAACTCCTGAAAGTGACTTACGCCCTGCACGTACTCCGAAAGCACAGGTGTATGACCTGATTATACAAGACCTTACCGATGCTATTAACCTTTTGCCTGCCAAATCAACTTATAGCGGAACAGATATAGGACGTGCTTCAAAAGGTGCTGCCGCAGGTTTATTGGCTAAGGTTTATCTTACCCTTGGCAATTATCAAAAAACGGTTGAGTTGTGTCAGCAGGTTACGGCTCTTGGATATACTTTAAACCCTGATTACAGCGACAATTTTAATGCGGCGCTAAAGAATACCAACGAGTCGCTGTTTGAGGTTCAATATTATGGAAAAACTTCTGCCGATTTTTTCAGCAACGAAAATCAGGCTTCATGGGTAAGCACATTTACAGGTCCACGAAATTCTGACTTTGTTGGTGGGGGTTATGGCTGGATGCAGCCTACACAGGAATTTGTAAACTCGTATGAAGCCAACGATAGCCGTAAAGACAAAACAATCTTATACGAGGGTGGTCCGGCATTCGATGGCAAAGCCTACAAAAGCTCTTATTCCGGCACAGGTTATAATGTTCGAAAGTTTCTTGTTACTAAAAGCATTTCGCCCGATTACAATACCAATCCCGCCAATTTTCCGGTGTTGCGTTACGCAGATGTATTGCTGATACAGGCAGAAGCGATGAATGAGTTAGGCAATACTACCGATGCTCAACTGACTGCTACCAATGCTAATGCAACGCTTAATAAAGTTCGTGCAAGAGCTGGTTTGCCTGACGTTACAGGTCTTGGCAAAGCAGCATTAAAAGAGAAAATATTGCACGAACGCCGTATGGAACTCGCTTTTGAAGGTCATTGGTGGTTTGATATAATAAGGGTAGATAACGGTCAATATGCACTTAACTTTTTGCACAGCATTGGCAAGTCAAACGCGACAACTAAACACCTGTTATTACCTGTTCCGCAAAAAGAAATTGATGCGAACAAGAACCTTTCACAGAACTCAGGCTATTAATAACAAACAAGTTTCTTTTTATAGTAGTTATTTTTTGGGGACAGGCTGTAGAATAGGTAGCATCAATTGTTGTGTCACTCACTTACGTTCTGTTCCCTTTGCAACTGACTGAAACACTAAGACACAAAACAGTCAGAAAGCTTAGTCAAACTTAGTGCACTTCGTGTCTTTGTATTTTAGTAAAAATGTTGAATAAAGATATATAAGTACAAGAGTGCGACGCAAGAAAAGTTACATTAAAGCTCAACAGCCGGTCAACAAAAAAAATAAATAATTGAATCATAAACTCCTCATCATGTTCAAACGTTTTTGCCATATTTTTCTTCTGATGGTTTTAGTTGCCTCTTGCGATAAAACTATAGGAGGCTCAACAGGAATCGGGTCAACAGCCCTTGCTGCAGTAACCATTTCTACAGATAAAGCAACATATAAACCCAATGATAACGTCACTTTTACTCTCGATAAGAGTGTGCCAACTACGGCGCATGTAAGGTATAAATACCTGGGAGATGTATTGAGTGATGCAACTGTAAGCGGAACAACGTGGACCTGGCAAGCACCTGCCACCGATTACAGAGGTTATTTTGCAGAGGTGTATAATGTTAAAGGTACTGAAGAAACAATATTAGGAACGGTGGCAGTAGATGTTTCTACTGAATGGACAAAGTTTCCGAGGTATGGTTTTCTTTCTTTGTTTCCACAAATGACAGATGCAGATATAAAGTCTGTTATTGACAATCTTAACCGGCATCATATAAATGGTCTTCAGTTTTATGATTGGCAATATAAACATCACCAGCCGCTTGCAGGAACGGTTGCATCTCCAACACCTGTTTATAAAGACATTAGTAACCGGGATATTAGTTTTGCAACTGTTTCGAAATATATTACTGCTGCACATAACAGTAATATGAAAGCAATGTTTTATAACCTTGTTTATGGAGCCTGGAAAGACGCAGCAACTGACGGTGTTAAAGATGAGTGGTATGCATACACAGACAATACACACACAACTAAAGATAAAATCTCTTTGCCCCAACCTCCTTTTCTAAGTGATATTTATGTGCTTGACCCATCAAACGTTAGCTGGCAGAACTACCTGATTAATGAGAATAAAAAAGTATATGGAGCCCTTCCATTTGATGGATACCATATTGACCAGGTAGGAAACAGGGGAACACGGTATAAGTTTGATGGAACATCACTTGATTTGAGCCAAACTTTTAAACCCTTTATACAAGCAGTTAAAACTGATTTACCAGCAAAGTATAATGTGATGAATGCAGTGAATCAATATGGACAAGAGGGAATTGCTTCATCACCTGTTGATTTTGTTTATAGCGAAGTTTGGGAAGGAAATGAAAGCTATGCGTCGTTAGCAAGAATTATAAAAGACGATTATTCCTGGTCTGGTAATACCAAAAACTCGGTATTAGCAGCTTATATGAATTATGACCTTGCCAATAACGCAGGATTTTTTAATACTCCCGGTGTTATAATGACCGATGCGATAATATTTGCTTTTGGCGGTTCTCATTTGGAATTGGGCGAGCACATGCTAGGGAAAGAATATTTTCCAAACAATAATCTGAAAATGAAGGACGACCTTAAGCGTGCCCTGGTTTCTTATTATGACTTTCTTGTTGGTTACGAAAATCTGTTAAGGGATGGAGGAACTTTTAATAATTTTAGCCTTACTTCTGCGGATTATAAATTAAAGTTGAATAATTGGCCTCCGGCACAAGGCCAGGTATCTGTTGTTGCAAAGGAAATTGGAAACAGGCAGGTAATGCATTTGTTGAACTACATTAATGCAAATACATTGGACTGGAGAGACAACTCAGGGTCACAAACAGCACCGTCAGTTGTAGAAAATGCAAGGTTTAGCTTTACAACCACAAAGACAGTAAAAAAAATGTGGTATGCTACACCTGATAAAGATAACGGTGCATCCAAGGCTATAACTTTCACCCAATCGGGCAATCAAATAAATTTCAATCTTCCCTTTCTTCAATATTGGGATATGATTGTGGTAGAATATTAATAAACTCACATTCTCCAAACTCATTCTTAATTTCTAATTCGAATCGCCATGCTTAATTTTTTTGTTTGTCGTAGGACTAAAAACCTTACATCAATAGTTCTCTTTCTGGCTATTTTAGTTTCTTCCCTTCTTTTTTCATGTAAAAAAGAAGTTGTTCAGGATGCTTTAACAGATAACGTATTGTCTATTTCTGCCTCTGCTATAAATGTTGTACTAACACCAAAGAAAAAAGAACAAACTGCTATCCAGTTTACCTGGACTACGGGCTCAAACCAAGGCACGAATAGTTCAATAAATTATACGCTTGAAATTGATAAAAAGGGAAATAATTTTGCCTCTGCGTTTATAGTGGATCTTGGAAAAGGTGTGTATGCACAAAGCTACACGCACAATATTTTAAACGATATGGCTTTGTCAAAGTTTAATTTGCAGCCAGGAACTTCGCAGGAACTTGAAGCAAAAATTATTGTAACTGTTGGTTCTGATAAATCGGGTGGTCAGACTTCTAATGTAATTACGTTTAAAGTCACTCCTTATACACCTGTAACTTCCACATTATACATTATTGGTGATGCAACCTCAACAGGTTGGGATGCTAATACGGCGAAAGCTTTAGTTCCAGATGCAAACGACCCTACAAGATTTACTTTCGTTGGTACATTAAATCCCGGGGAGTTTAAGTTTATTACTACTCAAGGTCAATTTCTTCCCTCCTATAACAAGGGTTCAAATGACTCATCTGTTGTCCTAAGGACTTTAGACAGCGAGCCCGATAATAAATTCGCGCTTACCCAAACAAGTGTCTATACGATTGTTGTTGACCTTGTTAATCTTTCTATTTCTATTCAAAAACAAGCAGGCGCCCCTTATTCAAAGCTTTGGGTATTGGGTGATGCAACGCCTAACGGATGGGATATTAATAACCCAAGCCAGATGCGGGTTGATTCCACCGACCCATTCATTTTTACTTACAATGAAGTTTTAAATGCGGGTGAATTTAAAATTCCGGTAGCGACCGGAAACTTTGGAACTGATTATTATATGCCGCTTACAAATCATCCGCCACTTACTGCGACTTCGGTTCAGTTGGTTCCAAGTGGAAATCCCGATTACAAATGGCAAATCACAACACCTGGTGCTTATAAAATAACTCTAAACCTGCGCGACCTTACTATTTCTATAAAACCATTTACCCCATATACCGCCTTGTGGATGGTAGGTGATGCAACGCCAGCCGGATGGAATATTGACAATCCAACCCCAATGGTTAAAGATGCAAATAACCCTTACATATTTACTTATAACGGACCACTTTCTGCAGGTGAATTTAAAATTCCTGTTGCTACAGGTAACTGGGGCGGCGACTTTTTTATGCCAGCAATAAATCATCCTGATTTAGGTAGTCAGTTGGTAAAGTTTATTTCAGGTGGAAATCCCGACTATAAGTGGCAAATACCAAGTGTAGGAAACTATAAGGTGACATTTAATCAATTGTTTGAGACGATATCTATTGTAAAGCAGTAAGACAGATGTTCAACTTGCAATATTGATTTAGTATGGGCTAAGGCTAAAAGGGCTCATAAAAGGATTTCAAAGCATTAATTTAAGAGTAATTACCAGGAAGGTTTTAAAATATGTCTATAAAATACAACATGAAAAGTATTTTTGGTTTTTGGATAATGAGTTTGGTTGTTACCACGGGTTATTGCCAACAAGCGCCCTTGTATCAATCAAAAGCTTTTACTGTTTATCCTGATCGGATAGTGCAAGGCAAGTTTGAAGGGAAGATTTTATCTGCAACAGAAATTAGTTCTAATTATAAAAGTCCTGCAAATGAGTTTGTGAGCCCTGCTATCTCCTTTAAATTTAGCATTAACGGTAAAGACAACGAAATGAAATCAGGGGTTGACCACAAGTTTACCTGTATTGGTACGGATGGAAGTTGTGAAACACCTTTAATAAAATTCGGGCAGCAATTTAACGATACAAGAGCTGTTCCTGACAATACTTTTTTAAAGCCTGATACCAGGTTTACAGTAAGGCTTGATATGAGGGATGTGCTTGCAGCTTTTGATAAAGATGGCTATTATACAACTAATAACGGCGGCAAATTATACAAACAAGACTTTAAAGGTGTGTATGTAGCAGGTAGTGCGGCGCCTTTAAGTTGGGATTTTGATAACCTGGTTAACAAGCCTGAGTTAAAGTTAACTGACGACGATAAGGATGGAATCTATGAAACGAGCCTGACGCTAAACAGCCGCAAAGATGAGAAGCAAACTTCCTCAACATGGAAACAATCAAAGAACACAGAAGCTTTTGCTCAATACAAGTCTGACTATCCTGTTTCTGATGCCCTATACAATTTAGCATTGGAAGAAATGATTAATGCGGTTGAGCCTGACAGCACGTTTAGAACAGGTAAAGAATGGGCTGGTGTGTGGACCAGAGATATAAGTTATAGTATTATACTTTCTATGGCGCATATGCAGCCAAGGGTGGCAAAGTATAGCTTGATGCGAAAGGTGAAGAATGGTAAAATCATACAAGACACAGGAACCGGTGGATCGTATCCTGCTTCAACAGATAGAATAATCTGGGCTGTTGCTGCATGGGAACTGTATAAGACAACAGGAGACCAGGAATGGCTGAAGCAATTATACGAAATCATCAAAAACACAATGGAAGATGATTTGAAAAATGCTTATGATAAACAAACCGGATTGTTTAAAGGGGAATCGTCTTTTCTTGATTGGCGTGAGCAAACCTATCCGAAGTGGATGCAGCCAGTTGATATTTACGAATCTGAATGTCTCGGCACTAATGCTGTTTTTTACCAGGCAAATACAGTTCTTTCTAAAATGGCAGCATTGCTTAATGATAAACAAACTGAAATAAAATATAAGCAAATAGCCAATGGCATAAAGACTGGTGTAAATAAATATTTATGGACGGCTGATAAAGGTTATTACGGGCAATTCTTATACGGCAGGCACTCCAAATTTTTATCTCCACGGTCAGAAGCATTAGGCGAATCTTTATCTGTATTGTTTGGTATGACAGACGACATGAAAGCAAGGCAGGTAATAAGTAGTACTCCTGTTATGGATTATGGTATTCCATGTATTTACCCACAGATTCCTAATATTCCACCTTACCATAATAATGCAGTTTGGCCCTTTGTGCAATCTTATTATGCCTTAGCAGCAGCAAAAGCCGGTAATGAAGAAGCTGTGATGGAAAGCATAGCGGCTATATATCGTCCTGCTGCTTTATGGATTACCAATAAAGAAAACTTTGTAGCATCAAATGGTGATTTTGCAGGTACCCAAATTAATTCCAGTAATATGTTGTGGAGTTTATCAGGCAGTATTGGTATCATTCATAAACTAATATTTGGGATTCAGTTTAATGATAACAATATCACTTTCCACCCGTTTGTTCCTTCTGCACTTAAAGGTAATCGTAACCTTACAAACTTTACTTATAGAAACGCGGTTTTAAATATTGCAATGGAAGGTTATGGTAATCAAATAAAATCTTTCACATTAGATGGTAAATCTTCCGATCCTGTAATTCCTGCATCTTTAAAGGGAGTTCATTCAATAAAAATTGTTTTAGCTAATAACAAAGCCAAAGAAGAAAATATAAATTTAGTAGATCATTACGTAACACTTGATGCACCTGCTATTACTTATGCTGATAATCATCTTACATGGAAGAATATTGAAGGGGCAAAGAATTATATAGTATTAAAAAATGGAAAAATACTTTCTACAACTACCAAAAATGAAATGCCTGTAAATGGTGATAAATATGGAGAGTACCAGATAATAGCAGCAGATGCAAAAGGAGTTCAATCTTTCGCAAGTGAACCTATAATAACAACAAATAAAGCAACAACGCAAATAGTAGAAACTGAAACAGTTGCCACCAAAGCAGCTTATCCTTATAAAGGGTTTTCAGGTAAGGGGTTTGTTGAGATTAATAAAGGTGTAAACAATTCTCTTACTATTCCAATCCAAATAAAGGAGACGGGTGAATATATAATTGACTTTAGATATGCAAATGGTAACGGACCCACTAATACTGAAAATAAATGTGCAATAAGAACTGTAAAAGTTGGGAGCAAGGTTGTAGGTACTATAGTAATGCCACAACGTGGAAAAGATGAATGGAGCAATTGGGGATGGAGCAATTCATTTTCAACACAGCTTACTGCCGGCAAGCATATAATTACGATAAGTTTTGAGCCTAATAATGAGAATATGAATGGTGATGTTAACCAGGCTATGATAGATTATATGAGGGTCATAAGAAAGAAGTAAAGTTTCATATAGCAAGCACTCGTTAAAAGCCTACTGTTTCTACAGTGGGCTTTATTGTTAATTTTCATTCAAACTGGAATTCTTGCGAGTTTATGTTTAGTATTGTCAAGCTTAAGTAAATTGATGATGAGACTTGTACAAATGGTTGCCTAAAAGTGAGTTAACTTAAATTTTTAATAAAATTCCTGTTGACTATCACAATTTTATAGTACACTATCATCTCTTTGCTACTATAACCTCAAACTCATTCCGACGCTTGTATTAGTCCCCAAATTTTTATCTAACACGCAGGTAATGGGTAGCGCAACTTGACAGCTCATTGATTTCTGCCACTGTAGGGCATTTGATACGAAAACTTTTTCTAACGAAATTAAAAGACAAAGTTGTAATTTTCAAACAAGCAGAAAACTACTTAAAAGAGATCTTCTAATTGCACAGCAAGAAGCATTTATAAACTCCTAATACTCTAACTTCTCATCCTTTAATTTTAATTTCATCTCTGTTTTTCCATATTTCTTTAATTTTTTGACCTGCTTGTTCAGGTGCTATCTTTATATACTTATAAAAATCTTTCAAACTTTTATGCCCTGAAATTCTCATAATTAATTCTACCGGGGTTCCTGCTAAAAATTCATTTGTACAGAAAGACCTTCTGCAAGTATGCGAAGTAATCCATTCGTATTTTGGCTTCGTCTCAATATAATTTCTGCTTCCTTTGAGATAGGAATGTTTAACAAGGTGAAGTAAACCTGCAACTCTCCCGACTTCTTTTATATAATAATTAAAATCAGGATTACTAATGGCAGGAATGCTCCCTTTAAAATTGTTGACGAAAATAGAGTTTGCTTCATCTCTTAAAGGAACAACAACCCAATGTTTTGTTTTGCCTTGCTTTTTATATAACATACCATCTCTTACATCTTCATTACGAATCACAGAGAAATCTGAAAACCGGAGTCCGGTTAAACAACCAAATACAAAAAGGTTACGATACTTTTGTAAATGTGGCAGTTTTGATAAGTCGACATATAATATTTGCTTTATTTCCTGTGGAGTTAAATAAATAGCGTCTGCTTCCTCTTCCGGTATTTTAAATCCGGTTGTGTCTAATTCCGGTATTATTTTTTTCTTTTTTCTGTTTTTTAGAAAAATGATTAATTGCTTAATATTTTTTCCAACTGTGTTTGTTTTAAACCCTTTAAGTACCTCTTTTTTATTTTGATGGATATGTTCGAAGGATAAGTAATGTAAAAATTCTTCATAGAAGTTATAGTCAATTTCATCAAAAGTTATAGGCTTTTTACGAAAAGCTTCAAATGATTGTAAAATGACTTTAAGATTTTTAAATACACGTAATGTAGATGGTGCTACGCTTTGTTCTTTTGATTTTATGTAGTCGTTAAATTGAAAAAAGAAATCTCTGTTTATCTTAGGTTTTGCAGCTTTGTTTTCTTTGACCACCTTTTGAAGAGTACTAAGATCAAAATCAGGTGTAAAGGTACTTTTAGCGAATTGGACAGGATCAGGAATTTTATTAGCCAAGGCGTAAGAAATAATATCTTCAGCCAAGCGGATCTGACGCTGTATTTCTTTATTGAGATTGTTAGCTATACCAAACTCAGTTGGTAAGTAATCTGAAATACGTTCCAGCTTCTTATTCCAGTAATTTGGGGGGATTGCAATTTCAGTATTAAGTAAAGTTTTATTTTCAGCATTTTGGCAATACTGAATGAAAATAAGGCTCGTGCCATCACGCCGCGTCTTGCTGGCGTTGCAAATGGGTTTGATTGGTAACAACATAGTTAGTCGAATTTTTAGTCGAATTAAATGTTGTTACTCTAAGTAAAGATAGGTAGTTGAAGAACGCTGAATTGTTATAACAGATTGAAAAACAGCTTCTTTTCGTCTTGTTAAGTAAAGTACTGTAAAGTTTTAAACTTCTTCTGTCGTACCGTCCGGTCCGCTTATATAAGGATTACAGCAATGTAATCCTTTCTTTATTTTACTCAACTTTACTTTTAATACCTTGATTTTCAGTCTTTAATAACAAAAGTAAAAATTTCTTCTTCCTATCTTTATTTCAGGTTACACATTCTTAATCGACTAAAAAATCGACCAAATTATGCTGTTACCTATCAAACCAATTTGCAACGCAAAAAAAATTCGTAGAGATGGAACGTCTCCAATCTTCTTGCAGTATTGTTATAGTGCTACAAACAGGACATCATTAAATACTGGAATTAATATTCCTCCTGGTTGTTGGAACAACAAGCTTCTTTGCATTACAAAAAAACTACCTCCTATTTGTGGCAATTATGAACATTTAAACGAGGAGCTATTAAGATTGAAAAGGATTGCAGAAGACCTGGAATACCTGAAGAGGAAAGTGATGCTATTTATCTTTCACATGAAGAAATTGCAACTATTTATCAAACAGATTTATCTGCCTATCCTCATCTTATTGAATACAGAGATCTATTTGTTTTAGGATGTTTGACTGGACTTCGATTCTCTGATTTTTCTACTTTAAAACCCGAAGATCTAAAACGGGATATGTTGTATAAGAAACAGGCTAAGTCTGATCATTGGGTTATTATTCCTTTAAGGGAAGAAGCTAAGCTTATCTTTACAAGGCAGTTTAAGGATAAAATATCGCAACTTACAAATCCCGAATTTAACCGTCATATTAAGACCATAGGTAAACTTGCAGGTCTTAATATAACAATCAAATTCTCTTATAAAAAAGGAAATAAAGATATTGCTGTCGTCAGACCTAAATATGATTGGATTACTTCACATACAGCCCGGCGTTCGTTTTGCACAAATGAGTTTTTAGCAGGAACGCCTGTTGAGCTTATAATGAAAATAAGTGGGCATAAAAATGTAAAAGATTTCTACAAGTATATTCGAATCACACCTGAAGAAGCGGCAAGAAAGATTAAGGATTTATGGTTAAGTAGAAATGATATGAGGTTGACAAAAGAGGAACTGTAATTGTTATTGTCCCCATCACCTCAGTTACTTCGCCTTTAAAAAGTAATTTAGGCGTTGTAGTTTATGAAAAAGCAGTTATAAGAATTTTTATAGCTGCTTTTTCACATATAGTAAAATCAGTAGGAATTATAAGTTCTTAATACAATTTTATGTCTGATGACTTTTACTAAAATAGTAGCAGACGAATTTTAAACATTATTACAAGCATGAACAAAGCGTTCTATTTTTTCATATAGTAATAGTTTTAAGATAAAATATATGTTCCAACCTCTCTTTCCACTTCTTCCAGTCAGGCATCATCTTATCTTGCAACTTAAAAAATGTTTGGTATGATTGTACTGTACAAGGTGACATAGTTCATGAATTATAACGTATTCAATACTACCTTTAGGGGCTTTAATCAATTCTGAATTTAAAATTATCTTACTTGATTTGGTACTGCTACCCCAACGTTTGTCCATCTTTCGGATAAATAATCTTGGTTCTGCAATTTTGTATCTCTTAAACGTTGGTAGTATCTCCCGCTCTTTGTACCACTATTCAAATGTGTAAATGACATTTGTCATAGCCGCTTTTAAACACCTGTTTGATGCAAGAGATGTATTGCTCTATCTTTTCTGCTCTAAGGTCGTAAGGTTCAACTTTAGGATAATACTCTAAGATGAACCGCATCTCACAAACATAATTGCCAATGCTTCTGAAAGAGTAATTATCAACAGTCATTACCTGTTGCAGCTTAAGGAGGGTAATCTCTGCTGCCGAACTTATTTTGTTTTGGTAACCGTTTTCATAATTTAAAATTTAGAACTTAAATTGGCTTTGTTGCATAAAACGCATGCTGGTTCAAATTCGTCCTTTTTTCCCTTTCCTCAGTTTATCATGCAACTTTTACAGATACTGGTTTTGTAAGTTTTATCATTTCGTTTAATATCATTGAACCT
>Ga0210040_10003700_pt1 | contig 20504 bp, 15 predicted proteins | sample CryGeyCG12114_NA_FD_185462 | JGI IMG/M metagenome (GOLD analysis project Ga0210040, IMG submission 185462) | Groundwater microbial communities from aquifer - Crystal Geyser CG19_WC_8/21/14_NA (SPAdes) (version 2) | ecosystem: Environmental > Aquatic > Deep subsurface > Groundwater | place: USA... | reverse complement strand
GCAGCAACAAGCGGGTCCTGGACGTGGGGTGCGCCACCGGCTACTTGGCCCGCGCGTTGCGAGAGCAGGGCTGCCGGGTCAGTGGGGTCGAGTACGACGCGGTGGCCGCTGCGGAGGCAGAGCCGGCCCTGGACGAACTGGTGGTCGGGGACCTGGAGCAGCTCGACCTCAACGACGCGTTCGCGGGAGCCAGGTTCGACGTCATCGTCTTCGGGGACGTCCTGGAGCACCTACGCGACCCGTTGCCCGTGCTGCGCTCGGTGCGGGACCTGCTGTCGCCCGGAGGGGCAGTGGTCATCTCCGTGCCGAACATCGCGCACGGTGACGTGCGACTGTCGCTCCTGCAGGGCCGTTTCCGCTATCGGTCCCTGGGCCTCCTGGACAACACGCACGTGCACTTCTTCACCCGATCGTCGCTGCGCGACTTCCTGCGTGACGCCGGCTTCACGGCCGTTGACGTGCAGACGACGACGGCGGACCTGCTCACCACCGAGCTCGCTGACGACGCGCGAGACGCCGATCCCCGGGTCATCGACCTGCTCCGGGAGGACATCGATGCCACCACCTACCAGTTCGTCGTGCGAGCGGTGCGGGACGACGCCGTCCAGCTCGCCGAGGACCTCGCCTGGCGCGCCTCGAAGGTGGAGAAGCGGCTGTCCGCCGCGCACGGGGAGATCGAAGGACTCCGGAGCGAGGTGTCGCGCCTGTCTGCCGAGCTGGGCGCCGCTCGGCAGGCGACCCAGCGGGCAGGCGAGGAGCTTGAGGCGGTCCGGGAGCAGGGGGGTCGGCTGGCGGCGCAGTTGGAGGCGGTCTACGACACCCGCGTCATGCGTGGGGCCCGCATCCCGCGAGCCGTGTGGGCCCGCGTCCGCCGATCGTCGTGACCGAGGTCGCTGATCGTGGTGACCAAGGTCGCCGGGCGGGGACCGCTCGCCTCACCGGGCTCGGTCCGCAGCGACAGGTAGAGTCGGCGCACGATGCGAGGTGACAGGTCATGAGCGTCGTCGACGACCTCAAGGACTCCCGTGGGCTGCTCGTCAACTTGACCTTGCGGGAAGTGCGCGGCAAGTACAAGCGCACCCTGCTCGGGCAGGGTTGGTCTCTGCTGAACCCCATCGCGACCCTGCTGATCTACACGATGGTGTTCGGCTTCGTGCTGCGGGTCCCGGTCCCGGTGGGCGACCCGAGCGGGTTGCAGCAGTTCGCCCTGTACCTGGCGTGCGGGCTGCTGCCGTGGACCTTCTTCAACAATGCCGTCAGCAGTGGCATGGGCTCGTTGATCGCCAACGCCAATCTGCTGCGGAAGGTGTTCTTCTGGCGGCCGACGCTGGTCTTCGCGACGGTGTTCTCCTGGAACGTCACCTTCGCGATCGAGATGCTGGTGCTGGTGGGTGCCCTGCTCATCTTCGGCGCGATGCCCCTGCCGTGGTTGCCGGTGGTCGTGCTCGCGATCGTCCTGCTCACGATGTTCGCGCTGGGGATCGCGCTCCTGCTCTCCGTGGCCAACGTCTACTTCCGCGACACACAGCACTTCGTCACCATCGGGATGCAGCTGTGGTTCTACGCCACGCCGATCGTCTACCCGTACTCGCTGATCCAGGAGCAGGCGGCGCGGATGCGTGCTGGTGGAAACGGTTTCCCCCTTGAGACCGTCTACCGGCTGAACCCGTTGGAACGCTTCGTGAGCGTCTTCCGGGCACCCCTGTACGACAACACGTTCCCGTACTGGGGCGACCTGCTGTTCTGTGCCGTGGCAGCTGTGGCGTCCCTCCTCATCGGCATCGCGGTCTTCAATCGCAGCCAGCACCGGCTCGTGGAGGAACTGTGAGCTCTGCCCCTGCCGTCGTCGTCGACGACGTCTCCAAGCAGTTCCGGCTGTACAAGGAGCGCAACCAGTCGCTCAAGGCGGCGATGATGCGCGGGGGGCGGGCGAGCTACGAGGAGTACTGGGCGCTGCGGGACGTCTCCTTCGAGATCGAAGAGGGGTCGACCTTCGCGCTGATCGGCGAGAACGGCTCCGGGAAGTCGACCCTGCTCAAGTGCATCGCCCGGATCCTCAACCCCGAGCGAGGCACCATCCGCACCGCTGGCTCCGTGGCCGCGCTGCTGGAGCTCGGCTCCGGCTTCCATCCGGAGCTGTCAGGACGCGAGAACGTCTTCCTCAACGGTTCCATCCTCGGGATGTCGAAGCGCGAGCTGGAACGCAAGTTCGACGAGATCGTGGACTTCGCCGGGATCGAGCCCTTCATCGACCAGCCGGTGAAGAACTACTCGTCCGGCATGTACATGCGGCTGGGCTTCTCGGTGGCCATCAATGTCGATCCGGACATCCTCCTGGTCGACGAGGTGCTGGCGGTGGGTGACGCGGCGTTCCAGGACAAGTGCATGGAGAAGTTCGCCGAGTTCCGCAGAGCAGGCAAGACCGTGGTCATCGTCAGCCACGCGATGGGCTCGATGCGGACGCTGTGCGACCAGGCAGCGTGGCTGGACCACGGCAACCTCCTGGAGGTCGGGCGCGCCGATCACATCGTCGACCGGTACGTCGACAAGGGGCACGAGGTGGCCGACGCCGCCGCCCCCGTGGCGGTCGAGGGCGTCGCCGAGGCGCGGTGGGGATCGGGTGAGGCCCGGCTGACCGGCGTCCGGCTGCTGGACGCCGGCGGCACGCCGCGCACACAGTTCCACACCAGCGACCCGGTGACGGTGCGCATGGAGTACGAGTGCTCGACGCGGATCGAGCGTCCTGTCTTCGGACTCGCGATGGAGAACCTCGACGGCGTCTACGTCTGGGCGCACAACACCCGGGATGCCGGGTTGGAGCTACCGGCGATCCAGGGCCCGGGGCACGTCGACCTGCAGATCCCGCGCCTCATGCTCCAGCCGCACACGTTCGACCTGATTGCGTCGATCGTCGACCACACCACCACCCACACCTACGACTTCCTGCGGCACTGCTACCGCTTCACCGTCGAAGCCGAGCCCGACAAGCCACGTGAGTCGGGAGGCATCCTCGCGCTGGACGGCCGGTGGACTGCCGGTGAGTTCGCCCCCCTCGCCTCGGAGGCACTGCACTGATGGTTGAACCACTCGTGTCCGTCGTCCTGGTCAACTACAAGGGCGCCGAGGACACGATCACCTGCCTGCAGAGCTTCGAGCAGGTGGACTGGCCGGCTGACTCGCTCGAGCTGATCGTCGTCGACAACGACTCCGGTGGTGACGACGTCGCCCGGATCCGCCGCGAGGTGCCCGGGGCGGTCGTGATCGAGGCAGGGGAGAACAGCGGCTTCGCCGGCGGCTGCAACACCGGTGTTCGGCACGCCCGCGGCGAGGTCGTCGGGTTCATCAACAACGATGCCCGCCCAGACCCCCAGTGGGTGCGGGCCGCCGTCGAGGTGCTCCAGCGGGACCGGTCGGTCGCCGCGGTGGCCAGCAAGGTGCTCGACTGGGAGGGCACCCACATCGACTACGTCGACGGGTCCCTGACCTGGTTCGGCATGGGCTACAAGCGCGAGGTCGAGCGGCCCGACAGCGGTGAGTGGGAGACCCCGCGCGACGTGCTCTTCGGCACCGGCGCGGCGATGTTCGTCCGCAAGGACGTCTACGAGACCGTCGGCGGCTTCGACGAGCGCTTCTTCATGTTCTACGAGGACGTCGACCTCGGCTGGCGGCTGAACCTGCTCGGCTGGCGGGTGCGCTACGTGCCCGGCTCGGTGGCGTTCCACAAGCACCACGCGTCGATGAACAAGTTCGGCAGCTACCGCGAGACCTTCCTGCTGGAGCGCAACGCGCTGTTCAGCATGATCAAGAACTACGGGGACGACGCCCTCTCCCGCACCCTGGCGCCGGCGCTGATGCTGGCGATCAGCCGGGCTGCCGAGCGCGGCGAGATCGACCCCGGTGCGCTGGACCTCAAGCGCTCGCCCGGTGGCGACGACATCGGCGACATGAGCGTCCCCAAGGTCACCATGGCCGGTGTGCTGGCCATCGCCGACGCCGCGACCGACGTGGCCGGGCTGTGGGCCGACCGGGCGCGGCTGCAGGAGCAGCGCACCCGCAGCGACCTGGAGCTGGCGCCGCTGTTCCGGCAGGCGATCGAGCCGGCGTTCCCGCTGGCGCGGTACCTGAAGGCGCACGGTGAGCTCGTCGAGTCCTTCGGCATCGCCGAGCTGTTCGCCACCCGGCGCCGCATCCTGGTGATCACCGGTGACCCGCTGGCGGCCAAGATGGCCGGCCCGGCGATGCGCGCCTGGGCGATCGCGGAGCACCTGTCCGAGGAGCACGACGTCCGGCTGGTCTCCACCAGCAGCGCGAGCATCTCCGACGCGCGCTTCGAGGTCTCCGCCGTCGGGGTGCCCGACCAGCTCAAGCCGCACGAGGCCTGGGCGGACATCGTGGTGTTCCAGGGCTTCGCGATGGCCTCGGCGCCATGGCTGGCCCGCTCGCAGAAGATCATCGTCTGCGACATCTACGACCCGATGCACCTGGAGCAGTTGGAGCAGACCCGGGGTCAGGAGGACGGCCAGCGCACCCGCGACGTCGCCAACACCACCACGGTGCTCAACCAGCAGCTCAGCCGCGGCGACTTCTTCCTCTGCGCGAGTGAGAAGCAGCGCCACTTCTGGCTCGGGCAGATGGCCGCGGTCGGCCGGCTCAACCCGGCGACGTACGACGCGGACTCCTCACTGAGCAAGCTGCTCGCCGTCGTCCCCTTCGGGATGAGCTCGGTGCCGCCCCGCCGCACCCGCCCGGCGATCAAGGGCGTGGTGCCCGGGATCGCCGAGACGGACAAGGTCGTGCTGTGGGCCGGCGGCGTCTACAACTGGTTCGACCCGCTGACCCTCGTCCACGCGATCGACCAGCTGCGCCAGCGGCGTCCCGACGTGCGGATGTTCTTCCTCGGCATGCGCAACCCCAACCCGCACGTGCCGGAGATGCGGATGGCGGCCGCGACCAGGGAGCTCTCCGACTCCCTGGGCCTCACCGGCAAGCACGTCTTCTTCAACGAGGAGTGGGTCGACTTCCGCGACCGGGAGAACTACCTCCTGGACGCCGACGTGGGCGTCTCCACCCACTTCGAGCACGTGGAGACCACGTTCTCCTTCCGCACCCGGATGCTGGACTACCTGTGGGCCCGGCTGCCCATCGTGGCCACCGGCGGGGACACGTTCGGTGACCTCATCACCGCCAAGGGCCTCGGCGTGACGGTGCGCGAGCAGGACGTCGACGCACTGGCCGCGGGGCTGGAGCGCACCCTCTACGACGAGGAGTTCGCCGACTCCTGCCGGATCGCGGTCGACCGGGTCCGGGAGGAGTACACCTGGGAGCGCGCGCTCAGCCCGCTGCTGGAGTTCTGCCGGGCCCCGCGGCGGGCACCGGACCTGGTCGGGCCCAACGGCAAGGCCCGGGAGGGCGTGGTCCAGCCGGGGCGGCTGATCGACACCTCCTACCAGCCCAACCTGCGCGGCGACCTCGGGCTGATCCGCGAGTACCTGCAGCAGGGTGGGCCGATCGAGCTCGCCCGCCGGGTGGCCGGACGGGTGCGCCGCCGCGCCGTCGAGAAGGTCGGCCGCCGCGGCTGAACCGGCCGGCGGCCGCTGATCCTCGCCGGGTCGGCCGCCGCCGGTCCGCGGGAGGGTCAGTCCGCCGTCAGCAGTGCGGCGGTCTGCCGGCTGCTCACCACGGCGCCCCGGCCCAGCGCCCGACGGCGGCGCAGCATCCGCGGCAGCAGCCACAGGCAGGACGCGAGGGCGTGCACGCGGGTGGCCGTCATGGCCTCCCGCGGCCCCTGGTGAACGGTCAGCGAGGCCACCGTCAGCGGGTAGCGCAGCAGCGCGGCCACGGCCAGCCGGGCCGGCGCGTTCTTGGCCAGCACCAGCAGCCGGTTGCGGTCGTCGTGGAAGCGGAACAACCGGGACCGGACGTCGCTGCTGGCGGCGTGCTGGTGGCGCACGACCGCGGCCGGCTCGTAGCGGATCGTCCACCCGTGCGTGCGCAGCCGCCAGGACAGGTCGGTGTCCTCGTAGTAGAGGAACAGGTCCTCGTCGAAGTCGCCGACGACCTCTGCGGCCGACATCCGCAGCAGCGCCGCGGCGCCGCAGAAACCGAACACCTCGGCCGGGGGTTCGGCACCGGTGTCGACCTCCAGCCAGCTGCGGTCGCGGCCGTAGCCGCTGCGCGTGACCACGTTGCCGGTGGAGTTGAGCACGTCGACGGTGCCGTCCGGGTCGGGCCGGGCGACCCCCGCAGGCGTGACGACGTCCCCTGCCGGCTCGTCGGCGGTGCTGCCGGGCGGCAGCAGCCGGAAGCGGGGCGCCAGCACCACCTTCCCGGTGATCGCCCCGACGCGCTCGCCGCCGGGCGCATCGGCGGCGGCCAGCAGCGCGCTGAGGAAGCCGGGCTCGGGGACGGCGTCGTTGTTGAGCAGCACCGCGTACGGGGTGGTGACGGCGGTCAGCCCCAGGTGCGCGCCGCCGGCGAACCCGCGGTTGGTCGCCGAGCCCAGCACCCGCACCTGGGGGTGCTCGCGGGCCAGCCACTCGGCGGTGCCGTCGATGGAGGCGTTGTCGACGACGAGCACCTCCCAGGCCGCGGCGTCCAGGTCCTGGCGGGCGAGGCCGGCCAGGCAGTCACCGAGCAGGTGCGCGCCGTTCCACGTCACGATGACGACGGTGAGCGCGGGCGTGCCGGTCACGCCAGCGCCCGCTCGTAGGCCGTCAGCGTGGCCCGTGCGCAGGCCGACCAGGTGTGGCCGGTGGCCCAGGCCGCGGCGGCCGCCCGGCGTTCTGGGTCCAGTGGCGCGACGGTCGTCAGCGCCTCGGCCCAGCCGTCGACGTCGGTCGGCGGCACCAGCCGGGCGTGCCCGCCGGCCACCTCCCGGTGGGCCGCCACGTCGCTGGCCAGCACCGCGGTGCCGGCCGCCATCGCCTCCAGGACGGGAAGGCCGAAGCCCTCGTAGTGAGAGGGCAGCACCGAGGCGCGCGCCCGGGCGACCAGCCCGCGGAGCTCCTGGCGGGGCAGCCATCCCACGACGTGCACGCCCTCGACCGGCCCGGACTCCTCGCCCCACCCGGTCGGCCCGACCAGCACCAGGTCCGGGACCGGACCGGCGGACCGCGCCCGGCGGTGTGCCGCCAGCAGTGTCCCCAGGTTCTTCCGCGGCTCCCGGGCGCCGGTGAACAGCACGAAGTCGCGCGGCAGCCCGTGGCCGGCCAGCCAGTCGTCGTCCACGGGGCGTGCGTCCGACCAGCCGGGGTCCACGCCCAGTGGAGTGGCCACCACCCGCTCAGCAGGGACGCCGTAGGCGTCGGCCACCTCGCCGGCGACGGCGAGGCTGGGGGTGACGACCACGGTGCCGGAGCGCCGCAGCGCCCGCGGCACCAGCTCGCGGTACCGGAGCACGGCCGGGGTCACCCACTCCGGGTGGTGCAGGAAGGTCAGGTCGTGGATGGTCACCACCGACCCGGCTCGCCAGCTGGGCGGGGCCACGAAGTTGGTGGCGTGGAAGACCTGCACGCACCCGGCGAAGAGCTCGACCGGGGGCACGGGGCTGGCGCCCCACGCGGCCTGCAGGAGCCGGGCGGGCACCGGCAGGTGGCGCCAGCCGACCGCGCCGGGCAGGTCGGTCGGGCGCGCGCCGCCCCGGGCCGTGAAGGGCACCCCGCGGACGTCGACCCCGGGCAGCGCGGCGAGCCCGCCGACCAACCCGCGGACGTAGGTGCCGACCCCGGTCGACTGCCCGAGCAGCGGCGTCCCGTCGACGGCGACCCTCACTGCGGCATCCCGGTGGGTGTCCGGGTCAGCACGAGGGTGTCGTCGGCCCCTCGACCGCCGGGTGGGTCGTCCCCGTCCGGCCGGCGCCGCCGCCACACGGTCGGCGGCAGGAGCATGAGGACCAGCGCCAGCATGCCGACGCCGGTGGCCGCGAGGCCGGCCGTGGCCCCTCGCGGGGTGTAGGACAGGGACACCTCGTGGTGGCCGGCCGGCACGAACACCGCCCCGAAGGCGTGGTCCGCCGCCACGATCTCCTGCTCGACGCCGTCGACGGTGGCCGTCCAGTCGGTCTGCACCGACTCGGCGACGACCAGGTAACCGGCCCCCTCGGCGTCCAGCGTGGCGCTGATCTCATCGCCTCTGCCCTCGTCCACGTCCAGTGTGGCCGGCTCCCCGTCGGTGCTCGGGCCGACGTCCTCCAGCACCACCGTGTCGGCAGGGAGGCCCCGCTCGCCGACCGCGTCGATCCGTTCCTCCGCCGCGGGGATCACCTCCGTGGTGCTCGCCCAGCGGATGCGGGGCAGGGCGGTGAGCCGCTCCCAGACGTCGGTGCCGTTCGCGAAGGCGAGCCGGAGGCCGTCGTCGGCCGGCCGGATCACCGACAGGCTCGGGCTGCCGCTCGCGTCGGTGGCCAGGATCGGGGGTGCGGTGGGCCCGGCCCAGTGGAGCTCGATGGTGTACGTGCCGTCGACGGGCAGGTCCTCACCGGCCAGCGCGACGTACAGGGCCACCGCCGGCCGGGAGAACTGGACGAGTCGGCGCGTGGAGACCAGCACCGTCCCCTCCTCGTCTCGCACCTCGGCGACCAGGTGGCCCGAGGACACCTCGGCCGGGCCGCTCCGAAAGTCCAGCAGCACGCCGCGCAGGGGGCCACCGGGAACGGTCACCGTCATGGGGGCCTCGTCTGCGGTCGGTACGGGCGTCTCGATCTCGCCGGTGGCCACCTGCTCCTCCGTGCCGGGGATGACCGACTCGGGATCGGTGGCCAGGTATCGCACTGCCAGCCGGTCCAGGCCGGGGGACTGCCAGAGGTCGACGTCCGTGGAAGACGGCAGCACCCAGTAGGTGGCGGTGACCTGGCACTCGCGGCAGACGGCCTCCTGCAGGTCGTGGACCTGGGAGGAGTTGAAGACGTGACCGGTGGCGCTCGGCAGGCCGTAGTAGGCGGTCGACCCGTTCACCATGGTGGCTCCGGTGACCGCGATCCGGTCGTCGCCCACGTGGTCGAGCAGGTACTCGTGCACCGGGGTGGCCGGGTAGAACTGGCTCCGGTCGACCTGTGCCCAGGCCGGCGTGGCCGCAGCCACGGCCTGGACGACCACCACGATCGGCACCACGCCGAGCACGGGGCCGCGCCACGAGGGGCGCAGGCCGGCCACCACCACCGCGGCAGCCACCACGGCCGCGCCGACGGTGGCCAGCAGCAGGATGTGGCCGGGCCCCGGGTCGAGCAGCGCCCCGACCTCGCCGCGGACCCACAGCGCGAGCCCGAGGACCGCGACGACCGCAACTGCCAGCCCTGCCCCCACCCGGACCAGCGTGGACCGGGACCATCCGGGGCTGCCCGACAGCGCTGCGTCGCAACCGAGTCCCGCCAGCACTGCCGCCGCGAGGAGCAGGACCGACATCAGCCGCCCGATGGCGTTGCCGCTGAACACCGGCAGGAGACCGACCCAGTCCAGCAGCGGGCCCTGGACGTAGATGAGCAGCGCGCTCACGACGACCACGCCGGCGAAGTAGGCCCGCGCCCCGCGGGGCAGCTCGGCACGTGGTCGCACGAGCACCGCCACCAGTGCCAGCATCACGGCGGCGACGCCGAGATGGGCGTTCGCCTCGATGGGGTTGGTGGTCGTGAAGAACGGCGCGCCTCCCATCGTGCCCCAGGCGTTGGGGAAGAGCGCCGTGAGGGCCATCCGCAGCGGCAGAACGACGTCGAACTGGTTCTCCCGGTACCCCGTGTCCAGGTCTGCGTACGTGTACAGGAACGTGGCCAGCTGGACACCGGCGAGCAGGACGCCGGTGGCGAGGGCCACGCTCAGCCGGCCGAGATCCGCGGCGGCGGACGACCATCTCGCACCCAGCGCCGTGTCCCGCGTCAGCACCCGCAGCACCAGGAACCCCGCCGCGCAGTAGATGCCCAGCCCGGTGACCGCCGGGAAGCCGCCGAGCAGGAGGACGGCAACGGTCAGCGCCACGGGGACCTGGGCCCGCCAGGTGCGCAGCTGCAGCGCCCGCTCGGTCGACCACAACAGCCACGGGAGCATCGCGGCCACACCCGCCTGGGGCCAGTTCGTCCAGGCGATCATGAAGCCGCTGCCGGCGTACACCATGCCGCCGAGCCACGCGGCATGCCGGCCGACCCGGAGCCTGCGGAGGAACAGGGCGGTGCCCGCGGTCGCCAGCACCAGGATGGTGAGCTTCTCCCAGCCCGGTGCCAGGTCGTGCGGCAGCACCCACCAGGCCAGCCCGGTGGGGGCCAGCAGCCCGTAGCTGGGCACGCTGGCCAGCTCGGCGCCGGCGCCCTGCAGCGGGTTCCAGCCGGGGAGGTCGCCGTCCCGCACCCGGTCCACCAGCTGGCTGCGGCCGGGGATGAAGTAGTCGATCGTGTCGCCGACGAGGCCGTTGGTGACCTCGATCGTCGGATGGCCGTACGACGACCAGGGCTGGTTGTCGACCAGGTTGCCCCCGCCGTAGAACGCCGTCCGGCCGAGCAGCGACGTGCCGATCGTCACAGCGACGAAGGCCACGGCAGCCAGCACCATGACGCTGGTCAGCACGCGGGAAGCCGTCCTGCCGAGCTGGCGGTGGCCTGGATCGGCTCGCGTGACGGGACCTGGGGTCAAGGGGTTCTCCGTGTGCGGCCGGACCCCGCCGGGAACGGCGGCGGGCGGCGGGACTGAGTGGCGGGACGGCTGGTGCCCGATCCTGCCTAAGCTAGTCCACCGTGACCGCTGCACCTTCGCACCTCTCCGTGACCAGCTCGCCACAACCGGTCGGTGAGAACTCCCTCGACGTCACCGTCGTGCTGCCCTGCTACAACGAGCGGGACCACGTCCTGCTCGAACTGCAGCGCATCACGGCGGCCATGGACGCCAGTGAGTTCAGCTACGAGCTCCTCGTCATCGACGACAAGTCGACCGACGGCACGTTGCAGGTCCTGGAGGACGCGCTGCCGGAGTTCCCGCACGTGCGGCTGATGCCCTTCCGGGTCAACGGTGGTTCAGGAACGGCGCGTCGCATCGGCACCCGAGAGGCCTACGGCCGGATCGTGGTCTGGACCGACGCGGACATGACCTACCCCAACGAGCGCATCCCCGAGTTCGTCCGGCATCTCGTGGACGACCCGGGCGTGGACCAGGTGGTCGGGGCCCGGACGAGCGAGCAGGGCACTCACAAGGCGCTGCGCGTGCCGGCGAAGTGGGTCATCCGGAAGGTGGCCGAGACGCTGGCAGCCTCGAAGATCCCGGACCTCAACTCCGGCCTGCGGGCGTTCCGACGGGCCGTCTCCCTGCCCTACCTGCGGCTGCTGCCGCCCGGGTTCAGCTGCGTCACGACGATCACCATGTCGTTCCTGTCCAACCAGCACCCTGTCGAGTACCTGCCGATCGACTACGCGAAGCGCGCCGGGACGTCGAAGTTCCACTTCACCAAGGACGCCTACCGCTACATCCTCCAGGTGCTGCGCATGGTGATGTACTTCAACCCGATCAAGGTGCTGATGCCGATCGCGCTGACCTTGCTCGGGCTCTCGTTCGTCAAGGGCGTCATCGACGTGATCCGCTACGACTTCGGCATCACGACCAATGCGGTGCTGCTCTTCATCTCCGGTCTGCTGATCTTCACGCTGACCCTGCTGGCCGACCTGATCGTGCGCTCGCGCGGGGAGACCTGACCGCTCCCGCCCTCGTGCCGCGCAGAGGTCCTCGCCCGGTGATCACGGGGGAGGAGTGCCTCAGCGGTGCCGGAGGACCGTCGTCTCGGACTGGTAGGGCAGGCAGGGCGCCCACCCCCGGTAGCGCGTGGCCTGTGCTCCACTCGTGAGGATCGCCTCGTCGTACCGGGACCTGTTGCTGTTGTCGAACACGATGATCCCGTCCTCGGCGAGGTGCGGGATCGCCTGGCGCAAGCACGCCGACCGGGCGCGGCCGTCGACGACGATGAGGTCGAAGGTGCCGCCCACCCCGTCGATGCTGGCGACGTAGTCGGCGAAGTCGAGCCCCTCGTGGCCGTGCCGCTGCGACTGCACCCGTGCCTGGTCGCCCCGCTGCGGCGCCTCGACGTGCCGCAGGTGCACGGAGGGGACCTCGGCGAGAGCCGGGGTCAGGTGGTCCACGAAGTCACCGCTGTGCTCCACCGAGTGCACCTCGGCCGCGCGGCGGCCCAGCCAGACCGACGACGCTCCCGAGCCGTACTCGAAGACGCGCGCCTGCCCGCCGCGGCGAGCCAGGTCCGCGTCCACCTCGGCGATCGCGGGGTAGGTCCACCACGGCAGGTCGAGTCGGCTGAGCTCACCCACGTCGTGGATGGCGAACAGGGTCCGCGCGTGCTTGGCGAGGCCGTTGTCTGCTCTGTCGAGCCGCTCCAGCAGTCCGGTCTGCTCGGCTGCCCGACGGGCAACGCGCCAGCCGCTCACGTACGCCTCTCGTAGCATGCTCCTGCTCTCGCTCCGGGTCGGCTCGGGTCGCCGTCCACGGTAGGGCACGTGCTTATCCTCCGTGTCGTGACGGCTCGGTGAAGCGGACTCACGTGCTGCTCGCCCTTCTGCGCTGGGTGTTCATCGGCGCGGCGGTCGGGATCATCGCCTGGCAGGTCGTGCGCCAGCGGGCCGCAGTCAGCGGGGCCGTCACGGTCATCGGCCCGTGGGGGATCGCCGGGTCGCTGCTCGCCACGGTCGCTGGGCTCGGCGCCACAGGCGTCGCCTGGCGCGCGCTGCTGGCCGGGCTGGGCAGTCCCCTGCGCCCCGGTGCCGCGGCGGGGGTGTTCTTCGTCGCCCAGCTCGGCAAGTACCTGCCCGGGAGCGTCTGGCCCTACGTGGCGCAGGCGCGGATCGGGCGCGCCCACGGTGTGCCTTCCTCCCGCAGTGCGGCCGCCGGTGTGCTGTTCGTGCTCCTGCACTGCGCCACCGGTGCCGTCGTGGCGGCCGCCCTGCTGCCGCTGACCGGCGACGAGACGATCCGATCGCGCTTCGGCTGGCTGCCCTGGCTCATCCCGCTGTTCCTCGTCGCGCTGCACCCACGCGTCGTCCACGCCGGTCTGGTCCTGGCGCACCGGGTCGCCCGTCGCGGCAGCGCCCCGGTGGTCCTTCCCTGGCGGGCGCTGTCCGGTGCCCTGGCCGCACTCGGCGGTGCATGGGTCGCCTACGGGGCCGCGCTCTTCATGCTGGTGGCACCGCTCGGCGACGCATCGTGGCAGGCCGGGCTGCTGTCCACCGGTGGATTCGCGCTGGCGTGGACCGCCGGGTTCATCGCCGCCGCCGTGCTGGTCGTCGCCGCCCCGGCCGGGCTGGGTGTACGGGAGGTGGCCCTCTACTCGGTGCTCGCCCCTGTCCTGTCGGGTGGTGCCGCGACGGCCGTGGTGGCGTTCAGCCGCGTGGGGCAGCTGCTCGGCGACGTCATCTGGGCCGCCATCGGGGCCGTGTGGGCGCGGCGACTCGTCCGGCACGACCTCCCGCCGCCGGCAGCTGCCGGTCCGGAGCGGGACCCGGGGGCCGAGCAGGGCCGCCCGCCAGGGCGCGCCTGACCGCCCAGCAGCCGAGCGCGCGGCTCTGGGTCCCGGGTCCGGGTGTGCCGACCGCGGGGCGCTCCGCTCGGCGTTCGTGGCCTCCCGGCGGGCGGCCCAGCTGCTCGATGGCCCCGCCCGCGTAGCGAGGCCGGCGAGTCGGTGGCCCTACGATGGGCGGAGTGCGGGTCGGGATGGTGCTGGAGCAGGCCCTCGCCCCGGTGCCCGGGGGGACCGGCCGCTACGCGGTGCAGCTGGCCGCCGCCCTGGCCGACGGCGGCCTGACCGTCAGCGGCTGGACGGCGTGGCACCGGAACCGGTCCGCGGCCCAGGTCCCGGGCGTCGACGGGCTGCACCGGCTGCCGCTGCCACGCCGCGTACTGACCCTGGCCTGGGAGCACGGCCGCGGGCCGGCGCCCCGGGGCGTCGACGTCGTCCACGCGCCCACCCTGCAGCTGCCGCCCCGGGGCCGCCGGCCGCTGGTGGTCACCGTGCACGACGCCGTCCCGTGGACCCACCCCGAGACGCTCACGCCGCGGGGTGTCCGCTGGCACCGGCACATGGCCGAGCGCGCCGCTGCCTCCGCGGACGCGATCGTGGTGCCCAGCGAGGCGACCGCGTCCCTGCTGACCCGGGTGCTGCCGATGCGCCGGCCGCCGGAGGTCGTGCCGCTGGGCGTGACCCCGCTCCCGCTCCCGGCCGACGCCGACGCGCGGGCCGTCGCCCTGGCCCTGCCCGCCGGCGGATACGTGCTGAGCCTGGCCACCCTGGAGCCGCGCAAGGGGCTGGACGTGCTGCTCCGTGCGATGGCCGAGCCGTCCGCCCCGGACCTCGGGCTGGTGCTCGTCGGTGCACCCGGCTGGGGCGGGGTCGACCCGATCGCCCTGGCCCGGGAGCTGGGACTGGCCGATGGGCGGGTCCGGGTGCTCGGCCGGGTCGACGACGCCGATCTGGCCGTGGCGCTGAGCCGGGCGACGGTGCTCGCCGTGCCCAGCCGGGCCGAGGGGTTCGGGCTCCCGGTGATCGAGGGCATGGCCGCCGGCGTGCCGGTGGTGACCTCCCGGGACCCGGCGCTGCTCGAGGTCGGGGGCGACGCCGTCCTGCCCTCGGACACCGGCGACCCGGCGGCGCTGGCCGACGCGCTGCAGCAGGCCGGCACGGACGGCCGGCTCCGGGAGCGGTTGACCGCCGCCGGAGCCGGCCGCGCCGCCGGCTTCACCTGGGCGCGGTGCGCGGCCGGGCACCGCGCGGTCTACGAGCGGCTGGCCTGACCGCCGGCCGGGCTCAGCCGGGGTCGACCTCGTCCAGCAGGCCCAGCAGATAGGTGCCGTAGCCGCTCTTCACCAGCGGCTTGGCCAGTGCCTCGAGCTGGCCGTCATCGATGAACCCGCGGCGCCAGGCGATCTCCTCGATGCAGCCGATCTTCCAGCCCTGCCGGTCCTCGACCACCTGCACGAACTCCGCGGCCTGCATCATCGACACGTGCGTGCCGGTGTCGAGCCAGGCGGTACCGCGCTCGAGCACGGTCACGGTGAGCTCCCCGCGCCGCAGGTACTCGTCGTTGATCGCGGTGATCTCCAGCTCGCCGCGCGCGCTCGGCGTGATGCCGGCGGCGATCTCGACGACCCGGTTGTCGTAGAAGTAGAGCCCGGGCACCGCGTAGTTGCTCTTGGGCTCGACCGGCTTCTCCTCGATGGAGATGACCCGGCCGGCGTCGTCGAACTCGACGACGCCGTAGTCCTGCGGGTTCGACACGTGGTAGGCGAAGACGTGGCCGCCGACGGGGTCGGTGTTCGCGCGCAGGCTCTCGCCCAGGCCGGTGCCGTAGAAGATGTTGTCGCCGAGGACCAGGGCCACCGGCTGGTCGCCGATGAAGTCCGCGCCGATGACGAAGGCCTGGGCCAGGCCCTCGGGCCGGGGCTGGACGGCATAGGTGATCTCGATGCCGATGTCGGAGCCGTCGCCGAGCAGCCGCTGGAACTGGGACTGGTCGTCGGGCGTGGTGATGATCAGGACCTCGCGGATGCCTGCGTTGATCAGCAGCGACAAGGGGTAGTAGATCATCGGCTTGTCGTAGATCGGCATCAGCTGTTTGCTGATGGCCTTGGTGATCGGGTACAGCCGGGTGCCACTTCCGCCCGCCAGGATGATGCCTCGCATCGGGTCAGCCTATCGGCGACGCTGTGCGGGGGTCCTCTCGTAGGCTCGGACGGCCCCCTCCCGCCTCGATCGCCCCGGAGCTCCTGCTGACCAACCGACCTCGTGTGCTCGTCGACGCCACCGCCGTCCCGGCCGACCGCGGCGGGGTGGGGCGCTACGTCGACGAGCTGCTCCCGGCCCTGGAGGCCGAGGGCACGGACCTCGTCGTCGTCTGCCAGGCGCACGACGTCGACCACTACAGCGGTCTGCTCCCCGGGGTCCAGCTGCTGGCCGCCCCGGCGGCTGTCGCACGCCGTCCGGCCCGGCTGGCCTGGGAGCAGGTCGGCCTGCCGCTGCTCGCCCGCCGCGCGCGGGCGGACGTGCTGCACTGCCCGCACTACACGATGCCGCTGGCCGCCGGCCTGCCCGTGGTGACGACACTGCACGACGCCACCTTCTTCACCCATCCCGAGCTGCACCTGCCGGTCAAGCGGCGGTTCTTCCGCACCTGGACCCGGGTGTCGCTGGTCCGCGCCGCGTGCTGCGTGACCCCGTCGGCGGCCACCCGCGACGAGCTGGTGCGGGTGGCCGGCGCCGATCCGCAGCGGGTGCAGGTCGCGCACCTCGGCGTGGACCAGGCGCGGTTCCACGTGCCCACGGCGGCCGAGCGCGCCGCCGTCCGCGAGCACCTGGGCGTGCCGGGCCCCTACGTGGGGTTCCTCGGCACCCTGGAGCCGCGCAAGAACGCGCCGGCCCTGGTGCGCGCCTGGAGCTCGCTGCCCGAGCCGCCCACGCTGGTGCTCGCCGGTGGCCGCGGCTGGGACGAGGAGGTCGACCGCGCCGTCGCCGAGGTGCCCGCGGGGCTGACGCTGCTGCGCCCGGGCTATCTGCCCCTGGAGCTGCTGGCCGGCTTCCTCGGCGAGGCCGAGGTGGTCGCCTATCCGAGCCTCGGAGAGGGCTTCGGCCTACCGGTGCTCGAGGCGATGGCCAGCGGCGCGCCGGTGCTGACCACCGACCGGCTGTCGCTGCCCGAGGTCGGCGGCGACGCGGTCGCCTACACCGAGCCCGACGCCCCCTCGATCGCCGCGGCGCTGGGCGCGCTGCTCGCCGACCCCGACCGCCGGGCAGACCTCGCCCGCCGCGGGCGGGCGCGGGCCGGGACGTTCGACTGGCGCGGCTGCGCCCGGGCGCACCAGGCCGCCTTCGCCGCGGCGGCCGCCGCGTGACCGGGCCGCTGCGCGTCGTCGCCGTCACCTACTCCCCGGGGGAGGCGCTCGATGGCTTCCTGGAGAGCTTGCGCCGGGCCACCACCCGGCCGCTGGACGTCGTGCTCGCCGACAACGGCTCGGTGGACGGCGCCCCCGAGCGGGTCGCTGCCTCGGCCGACGACGTCCGGCTGCTCCAGGTCGGCGGCAACGTCGGCTACGGGCCGGCCGCCAACGCCGGGCTGGCAGACGTCGCCACCGGCTGGGCGGTCGTCGCCAACCCCGACGTCCGGTTCGAGGACGGCTCGGTCGACGAGCTGCTCGCCGCGGCGGCCCGCTGGCCCCGGGCGGCGACACTGGGCCCGGCCATCCGCACCCCCGAGGGCGCGCTCTACCCCTCCGCTCGTGACCTGCCCTCGCTGTCGACCGGGATCGGCCACGCGTTGCTGGGCTGGGTGTGGCCGGCCAACCCCTGGACCGCCCGGTACCGGCGCGAGCGGGAGGCGCCGCGGGAGCGCCCGGCCGGCTGGCTGTCCGGCTCCTGCCTGCTGGTCGACCTGGCTGCATTCCACTCCGTCGGCGGCTTCGACCCCGGTTACTTCATGTACTTCGAGGACGTCGACCTGGCCGAGCGGCTGGGCCGACGCGGTTACCTGCACGTGTACGTGCCGAGCGCCGTCGTGGTGCACGAGGGCGGCCACGCCACCCGGCGGGATCCGCACCGCATGCAGCGGGTGCACCACACCAGCGCGCTGCGCTACCTGTCCGGCCAGTACCCGCGGCGGCGGCACGCGCCGCTGCGGTGGGCGCTGCGCGGCGGGCTGGGCGCCCGGATGCTCGTGTCCTACGTCAGCGGGCGGGTGGGCGCCGGTGCGCGTCCGCAGCAGACCGTCGCCGAGCTGCCCGGCCGCCGCCGGTGGCTGCGGCGATGAGGCCTCAGCGCAGGAGCTGGACCAGACACGCGGACAGGAGCCGACGGTGCAGCACGCGGTGATCATGGCCGGTGGGTCGGGGACGCGGCTGTGGCCGCTGTCCCGGGCCGCCCGGCCCAAGCAGCTGCTCGACGTGGTCGCCGAGGACGGCGGCGGCGCGCACAGCCTGCTCGCCGAGGCCTTCACCCGGCTGCAGGCCGTGCTGCCCACCGAGCAGATCTGGGTCTGCACCGCCGCCCGCTACGGCGAACAGGTGCGCGCCGCACTGCCGGAGCTGCGGGCCGACCGGCTGGTGCTCGAGCCGACGGCCCGGGACACCGCCAACGCCGTCGGGCTGGCCGCCGCGCTGGTGGCCGACGTCGACCCGGACGCCGAGCTGGCGGTCGTCAGCGCCGACCACGTCATCCGCCCGGTCGAGCGCTTCGCCGCGGCGCTGCGCACCGCCTACGACGTGCTGGCCGTGCGCCCTGCGGCCCTGGTCACCCTCGGTGTCACCCCCACCTCGCCGGCCACCGGCTTCGGGTACGTGCAGAAGGGCGCGCCCACCGAGGTCGCCGGTGCCGCCGAGGCGGCGTCGTTCCGGGAGAAGCCGGACCGGGCCACCGCGGAGGCCTACCTGGCCAGCGGTGAGTACGTGTGGAACTCCGGGATGTTCGTCTGGCGGGCGCGCACCGTGCTGGACGCGCTCGCCGAGCACCTGCCGGCGTCCGCCGCCGGCCTGGCACAGGTGGTCGCGGCGCCGGCCGGCCCGCAACGGGACGCCGTGCTGGCCGAGGTCTTCCCGACGCTGCCGAAGATCAGCGTCGACTACGCCGTCCTCGAGCCGGCGGCGAGCGAGCCCGGCCGGGTGGTCGTCGTCGACCTGGACGTCGACTGGCTGGACGTCGGCTCCTGGCCGGCGCTGGCGCACACGCTGAGCACCGACGAGGCAGGCAACGGGACCCGGGGCCTGACCGCGCTGCTGGACAGCTCCGGCAACGTGGTGCTCTCCGACGACCCGGACCACCTGGTGGCGCTCGTGGGGGTGCGGGACAGCGTCGTCGTGCACACCGCCGACGTCACCATGGTCTGCCCGGTGGGCGACGCCGAGCGGGTCAAGGCGCTGCTCGGCGTGGTGCAGGAGCGGTGGGGCGCGCGGTTCGGCTGACGGGGCCGCACGCCGTCCCGGGGCTGGCTAACCTCGGGGCCATGAAGAACCTCGACGTCGCCGCAGTCGTCACCGGTGGGGCCTCGGGCCTCGGTGCGGCGACCGCCCGTGCCCTGACCGCCGCCGGGGTGGCGGTGACCGTGCTGGACCTGCAGGAGGACCTCGGGCAGGCGCTGGCTGCCGAGCTGGGCGGCCACACGACGTTCGTCCGCACCGACGTCACCGACGAGGCCTCGGTGCAGGCGGCGATCGAGGACGCCACCGGCAAGGACCGGCCGCTGCGGATCGCGGTCAACTGCGCCGGCATCGGCTGGGCCCAGCGCGTCCTGGGCCGGGACGGCTCGGCGCACGACCTGGCCCCGTTCACCCGCACGGTCATGGTCAACCTCGTCGGCACCTTCAACGTGCTGCGGCTGGCGGCGGCCGCGATGGCCCGCACCGAGCCGGACGAGGACGGCGAGCGGGGCGTGGTGGTCAACACCGCCTCGATCGCAGCCTACGACGGGCAGATCGGGCAGATCGCCTACGCGGCGTCCAAGGGCGGGATCGTCGGCCTCACGCTGCCGGCGGCGCGCGACCTGTCCACTGTCGGCGTCCGGGTCTGCACCATCGCTCCCGGCCTGGTCGACACCCCGCTGCTGGCCTCGCTGCCGGAGGAGGCCCGCACGGCGCTGGCCGCCGGCATCCCGTTCCCCAAGCGGCTGGGCCGTCCGGAGGACTTCGCCGAGCTCGCACTGGACGTCGTGCGGCACGGCTACCTGAACGGCGAGGTCATCCGGATGGACGGCGCGCTGCGGATGGCGCCTCGCTGACCAGCACCACAGCACGACCAGGGGGAGAGCAGTGAGCGATCAGGTGATGGCGGTCGACGCGCCGGCACACGAGCAGGTCTGGGCGCCGGACTGGCCGATCGACGCGCGCCGGACGCTGTCCCGCGACCGTCGCGGCACCGGCGACCCCACGCTGCGCTTCGCCGAGGACGGCGTGTGGCGGACGACGACGACCCCCGACGGGCCGGCGACGGTCCGGCTCTCCGGCGGGATCGCGGCGATCCGGGTGCAGGCATGGGGGCCCGGGGCCGGGTGGGCCGGGCGCACCGCACCGCGCTGGCTGGGCGCCGACGACCGGGCCGACGGCTTCGACGCGGCGGCGCACCCGCTGGTCGCCCGGCTGCACCGGAGCTCGCCGTGGCTGCGGCTGGGCAGCACCGGCCGGGTCTGGGACGCGCTGGTGCCCGCCGTCCTGGAGCAGAAGGTGACCGGCATCGAGGCGCATCGCACCTGGCGGGAGCTGTTGCGGGTGGCTGGGGAGCCCGCGCCCGGGCCCGCGCCGGCCGGGATGCGGGTGGTGCCCTCCGCCGAGCGGGTGCTGGCCGTGACCGACTGGGAGTGGCACGCCTGCGGACTGGACGGCGCCCGTCGCCGGGCCCTGCGCGCGGTCGCCTCGGTCGCCTCCCGGCTGGAGTCCGCGGAGAGCGGGGACCACTCAGCCGACTGCACCGACCTGCGCCGGCGGCTGCAGTCGGTGCCCGGCATCGGCGGGTGGACCGCCGCGGAGGTGGCCCAGCGCGCCGTGGGCTGTCCTGACTCGGTC
>Ga0210040_10003699_pt1 | contig 20510 bp, 5 predicted proteins | sample CryGeyCG12114_NA_FD_185462 | JGI IMG/M metagenome (GOLD analysis project Ga0210040, IMG submission 185462) | Groundwater microbial communities from aquifer - Crystal Geyser CG19_WC_8/21/14_NA (SPAdes) (version 2) | ecosystem: Environmental > Aquatic > Deep subsurface > Groundwater | place: USA... | reverse complement strand
TGGTTGAAGTGGGAGCCCTTCTCGTTGCCCTTGGTCTGGAAGTAAAGTTGCTGGACCGGGGAGAGTGCGAAAGGCTTGTCCATCTGCTCATTGCCGTAGTCAACAACGAGAGACGGCTCGATGCTGCGCGCCAGGTGCGCAAGTGACTTCGCGCGAAGAACTTGGTTGAGAGTGAGATGGATACCCTCGGCTCTGCATTTGGCGAGAAGCTGCATCGCAGTGATGGAGTCGCCACCGAGCGCTGGGAGATGATTAGTAGGAAGTTCGCGAAAGAGCACCCACTGGAAATGAACTTACATAGCCATGATCGATTAGGCTTGATATCGCCGATAGGCTTGCTCAGAATCTTTGCGCAAATCTCCTGAAGCGTCACAGACGTGTCGGTGACGGGTACGGCCGGCTCGCCGCTGCTCTCAAGATCGAGGATTTTCTGGAAGGTAACTTCGTCCAGCGTCTCAAGCCACGTACCGACCTGTTTCCGGTCTACCTTCGCTGAAGCCAACAATGGTATGCGAGGGACAGGCGCCCATACGGTTGGAACCATATACGCGGGTACAAGGTCGGACAGTCTTTCGCGTACGTGGTTGATCTGCGACGCGATATCTGGCGTTGCCAATAAAGTGCGCCATTGTTGGTCATCAATGTTCGTGTCCGTCAATTGTGTCGAGAAAGAGACGGTCGCTATGAGCTTGTTCTTTCCAGGTCCAGACTTGGGAAGCTGCACGACCGCGTGTCGAATGTGCTCATCCGTCTGCAAATGATGTTCAATCTCACCAAGCTCGATGCGCTGTCCCGCAAGCTTGACCTGATTGTCCTTGCGCCCAATGTACACAATGGAGCCATCGGGCGCATACTGAACGAGGTCGCCAGTGCGATAGATGCGGGTCGATGCTGTCTTGGTGAAGGCTCTCAAGAAAGCTGGGTTCTCAATGAAAGCCTCAGATGTCTTCTCGGGACTGTTGAGGTAGCCTCTTGCAAGGAAGGGTCCTTCGATACAAAGTTCCGCTAGCGCTCCGATGGGCGCAAGTTGCTGCGGATTTGTAGGGTTCGTGAGCCAACTCCTACCGCTCTGAGTTACACGGCCAATGTTGGTCGCGTCGCGCTGTGTTGATACTTGATCGTTGGTGACCGCGAAGACGGTGCCCTCTGTCGGACCATAACCATTGCAGAGCTGCAGGCCTGATGCAAACTTGTGAATGACTTCTGGCGTCATGGCTTCACCACCGACTGCCAATGTATTGAGAGTTGGGACCGCGGGAGGGCCATCGATGAGGCAAGCCACCGAAGGAGTGAGGAAAGCCCAGTCCGCCTCAAGTGATGTGATGGCGGCTGCCACGTCGGTCGTACGCTGCTGTTCTGAAGGCACGCAGATTGTCGCACCGCAGCTAAGCGGAGTAAGAATCTCGCCGATAGAAACGTCGAAAAGGAACGAGCAGAACTGAAACACCCTCGACGTAGAAGTCATGTGTAGTCCCTTGCAGATCGCAGCAGAGCTTGAGGCGATTGCTCGGTGCTCCACTACCACACCCTTCGGTGTTCCAGTACTTCCCGAAGTGTATATGACATAGCATGTGTCCGAAGGCTTGACTCGCAGTGGCACACCGCGCTGAGTAGCGGGTAAATTGAGGACGGAAGCCTCGCTGACACCAACGACCTTTGGCACTGCACCGGCAAACCGAACCGTATACTCTGGAGAACAGACAACAATGCATGCTTTGCAGTCGGTGATGATCTGCTGTTGTCGTGATGCCGGATGGGTTGGCGACAGAGGCACATAGCCAGCTCCAGAGATAAGGATAGCCATGATGGCGACAATCGCCCATTTCGACTTATCCAGGCATGTAGGGATAAGCTGCTCTGGTCCAGCACCGAGCTGCACCAGCTCTTGCGCGAGGCGAGACGCTAAGTCATGAAGCTCAGCATACGTGAAGTCGCCGTCAAATGCTGAGATTGCAATTGCAGTGGGTTGCTTTGCGACTTGCTTAAAGAACAGAGAGGGTATCGTGTCATCGACTGCGACAGGCTCCGTGGCGTTCCAAGTGCGCAGTAGTTGAGTGTCCTGCTCGCTGAAGACGCATATATCGCTAACTTGGCTGGTGGAGTTCAGTTGGCTCAGGACTGATTCGAATCCGTATAGGAGACGCTGAACGTCGAATGCCGAGATGGCGTTCTCGTGGTAGTGTGCCAAGAACTCAACCTTGGACTGAGACATCGTGCATTCGATCACCAACGGATAGGTGAAGAAGTTGCCTTGCGCTCCATTATCGTGGACGGACCACATCACGTCAGAGACGTCTTCGCCCGCAGTCTGTACTACGAGTAGGTTTTGGAAGTCGCATGCTGCGGCCATGTCGTCGCCGAGCTTCTTGAGCTCAGACAGTCCAAAATGTTGATGAGGGATGCGATCTGTTACGTTTGCGGAGATGGACTTGAGTAGATTCGACACCGTTGTCGAGCGGTTGATGCTGACCCTGGTGGGTACGGTGGTCAAAGTCGGACCGCATATCTCGGTGATGCCAGCCACGGAGATGTCTCGGCCAGTGAGCGTCTCGCCAAACACGACATCATCACTCCCGGTATACGCAGCCAGAAGCAAAGCCCACGCTGCGCGAATCGCATTCGATGGAGTTACATCCTTCGGTTGTTGAGATGCGAGCTTCATGGTGTGCTCCAGTGTACGTCCCGTTGGTGTATTGTTCAGCGCTGCGTGCGCTTGTTGTGGGAACTGGTATGAGGCGGCTCCAGCTAGACTACTCTTCCAGAACTTCTTCGAAGCATCAGCATCTATGATACCGAGGTACTTGATGAACTTGGTGTACGAAGTGTGCGGCAGATCAGATCGTCCGGTTTGATAGATCTGCTGCACTCGTTGTAGCATCAACGCGATACTCCAGCCGTCATACAGTGAATGGTGAATCGTCCAAACAAGGTACCTCTTGTTAGAAGCAGTCCAGACAACTGTGTAAGCCGTAAGTTCAGCACCAATGTGCTCAGGTACTCGCTTCGCATCACTCTCGACCTCCTCAAGCGATGAGGCCTCGCGCCAAACGATGGGAGCATCGACCAGAACCGCTTGCAGGAACTGACCGGACTTAAGCTGAACCATGCGGGTGCGAAGGATGTCAACTTCTTGGACTGCTTTCTCCCACGCGGATTGGAGCTTCTTGACATCAACAGAACTAGCGAGCTCCAGAATATGCTGAGCGACATATGCACCGGGTTGCTTGATCGAGAGCGTGAAGAGCGCTTCTTGCAGCGCGCTCACAGGCAGGATGTCTTGCACCTGAGCCTTTGGAACCCGGCACTGTTGTGAGACTTCGTCGATAGCTTGCGCCTGAGAAGTGTGTTGTGGTAGCAACTCGAACGGTTGCACTGGTTTCTCCGCCGGAATGGACCGATCGATGATCTTGCACTTGGCGGCGAGATCAGAAAGCTTAGGCTGTGTGAAGATGTCGATAACCGAAAGATTCATGTGCTCCGACTGAGCAGCCGCGACGAGACGCATCGCCAGAATCGAGTTGCCGCCAATACGAATGAAGCTATCGTCAATGCCGACGGCTGAAGCTGGGAGATTCAGAACTGAGCATACAATCTTGTGCAGCTTCTTTTCTGATGCGCTGCTCGGCTGCTTCTTGTTCATCATACTAGTCAGACGGTAAGGCGCCATCGCTTCTCGGCTCAGATTCTGAACCAGGTTGCGAAGGCGATTGCGGTCAAGCTTGCCAGCAGACGTCCATGGCATCTTCGTGATCGGAATGAAGATTGCGGGAATCATGTAAGATGGAAGCGACCCAGCGAGGCCATTCTCGGTTGACTTGCACATGTCGCGCAACTCGTCGCTCATGGGAAGCAGAAGCTCGTCCGCAGCTGGCAGGTCGGTGGAGGCCGGTTGAATGGTTTGAGCTGACTCTTCGAGCTGCTCGTGTACCAGAGCAAAGAAGACGGCCAGCGCTTTGGCAGAGCCACGATTAGATGGCGCTACCAGCTCCACTGCAGACTGAACATGTTCTGGGAAGTTCTTGCTCACATGAAACTCGATCTCACCGAGCTCGATGCGTTGGCCATTGAGTTTGATTTGCGTGTCCTTGCGACCGATATAGCTGACTGATCCGTCGGAGTTGTAGCGAACGAGATCACCAGACTTGTACATGCGCGAAGTGGTGAATCCAGCATGGGATGAAGCGATCATAGACGCCCAGGCAGGGTTTTCAATGAAAGCCTTGGCTGTCTTGACTTCGTCGTTGAGGTATCCTCGGGCGACTGTTGGGCCTTCGATGACGAGTTCGCCGACGCTCCCAACAGGCATGAGTTTGTCATGATTTCTTGGATGAACGATCCATAGTCGTGCTCCGGAGCCGGTGCCGATGGTGCCAGGCTCCGTTTCGAGGAGTTTGTGATCCAGGGTAGACTTGTAGCATGTTGCAGCAACGACTGCACACTCAGTTGGGCCATAGGCGTTAATGAAACATGTGCTGGTACCCCACTTCTTGATGATCGGTCCCGGCAATGCCTCTCCACCAGCCACGAGAGTCTTCAAGCACGGTACACGGTCCGGCTCAATCGTCCCAAGCACCGAAGGCGTCAAGAGTGACCAGGTCGCCTTTAACTTGCGAATAGCACCAGCAGGGTTGTTCATGCGCTCTTCTTCGCTTGGAACGCATACAGTAGCGCCTACTGTGAGAGCGGATAAAATCTCGATACAGCTAGCGTCAAAGGTGTAGCTAGCAAATTGGAATGTTCGCGATGTGGCATTGATATTCATGCGTCGCGTGAAGGCAGCTGCACTCGTACAAAATGCTGCATGCGGGATGATGGTTCCCTTGGGCTTGCCGGTCGTTCCTGAGGTGAACAAACAGTAGGCTGCGTTGTCGGGCGTTGAGATTGACTTCGGCTTTGCGGTAGATGGCAGACGCAGCTTTCTGAAAGCTTGCGCATCAACATTGACGGGAGTGGCTGCGACTTCGGTCGCTCTCGCGTGATGTGTTCGAGAACACAATACGACCTTCGCGCCCACATCGCTAATGAGTTCTTGGAGGCGGGTCTGCGGATGCTTGGGGTCGAGCGGAACATACGCACCCCCTGCTTTCATGATTGCAATCATGCTGACGATAGCCCAAGAGGATTTCTCGAACAAGATGGGAACAAAAGTCTCGGTGGTGACGCCGATGCTTTGGAGGTAGAATGCAAGCTGATCGGTGATCTTGTCAAACTCTTGATATGTGAAGGAACCATCATGACCATCGACCGCCTTGGTCGTGCGAGGTCGCGTTAGTGCCTGTTCGTGGATGACTTCATGGACGCATCGATGGATTGATGGCACGGGGTTGGCATTCCAATCCATAATCTGGCGCATACTGCTGGAGGTGTACGCATCCAACTTGCCAACAGTAAGCTCCTTGACATCGCTGGAAACAATGCCAAGAAGGATCTTCTCGAAGGTGTCGGCCATGTTGCGAGCTTGACTTGGGCATACTTTGTCTGTCCAGTAACCGAAATCGACCGAGATCTCTTCATCGGAGACATCGGCATTGATGGTGATGGCGTACTCTCCGGGGTCCTCTGCTTCCATATTCTCGTACATGAGGGCTGTCTCTTCGGGATCGCTCGAAAGACTACGTCTCTGGAAAGTGAAGGCCGAGTTGAAAAGCGCAGGAAGCTGCAACTCATTCTGCACATCCGCAAGCGAGCAGGCTTGATGAGCCAGAGCATTTACCGAGTCTGTTTGAAGAGTCTCGAGAAGATGCGCGACGGTGGTCTCGTCCGAGAATGTGAGGCGAGCAATGAGCATGTTGACAAAAACACCCACGGCCTCGTCAATGTTCTTCACAGGGATGTCACGCCCAGAGGCTACGACACCGAACGACACGTCGTCAGCGCCGACAAAGCAGTGCAATGTAAGCGCCCAGGCGACTTGCAAAACGTTGGAAAGAGTGACGCCGTTCTTTCTGCAGAAGTTCTGCACGACAGTTGTATCGTCTAGATTGACTTCGACGGAGCTGTGTTCACGTGGCGCTGACTTGCCGTCATTGAGATTGGGAAAGAAGCATGGCTCGACGCCGGAGAGGTACTTCTTCCAGTACGCCACATCGGCATCCTGAGACGTCGACAAGATGTGTGCGATGAAGTCGCGGTAGAGAGGGCCGGCGTCAGCTCGAGTAAGCTTCCTTTCATATGCTCGCGAAAGGTCGCTCAAGATGTTTGTAATCGATGTGCCATCATTGATTGCGTGGCTGAGCTCGAGCTTGACCCAAACCTTGCCAGCCTTAGTCTTGCATATAGTCATGCGGTGAGGAGGTAGAGGCTCGCGACAATCGATGCCTTGTTGCACTCGTAGGACGTTGTTGACATCCTCATCACAGTCTGTGATGAACTGGATCCTTCCAGGCTTGTTCTTCATCACGAGCTGATTCTTAGAACCGTCTCGCGCGAGACTATCGATGAAGACAGTACGCAGAGCTGGATGACGGTGTACAACGACTTGCCAGGCTTCAGCGACACGGCGAGGGTCCACCGCCTGACCGTTCGTGCATTGGACCTCAAGAATCGCGTGATACATGTACAGCTCAGGATGCTTCATCTGTGTAAGCAAGAGACCCTGCTGCATGGGCGAAGCTGGATATATGTCTTCGATATCTGCGATCGTAGCGCCTGCCGGAAGTGCAGAGGACAGTCGCGACATGCCGTTGTACGTGAGAGGCAGAAGCTTGAAGTCACTCAAACTGGGCTCCGGTCGCAGCTGTAGTAGCTCGTCTACGGCATCAACAAGCGTCTGGCGACATCCCGCAATCCATGCTCGAATCTCATCCTGGCGTTGCATGTGTCGGTTGAAACCGAACGACATTTTGATGGCACCCTGGGAGATAGCAGCGGTGATATCGAAAAGTGCCAAGCGAGGCACATCATCGCCGACTTCCTTGGTGTCGATACCATCTAGCTGCTGGAGCAGGGCGTCTTTACGGTCCAAATGTTGGAGGCGGCCATGATAATTGAAGATGACTTCAGCAGGCCAGTGGCCAGCGAAACGAGTACGGCCCGCCTCGGTCAGTTGCCGATAGGCGAAGTACGGTCGCCCTTTGCCGGGAGTTCTCTCCCGCACATCCTTCACCCAGCGGATCGTGCTTACCAGATCGGTTGAGTCCTCTGGGGAAACCGGAAGATGGATGGGAGAGAGTGTCGAAAACCAACCGACCGTGCGAGTGAGATCCTGCTTGGGATCAAACGGTTCTCGACCATGACCTTCGTTGTGGATCGTGACAGTGGACCTGTCAGGGAACGCTTTGCGGAAGGACTCGAGGAGGGCCGCGACCAGGATGTCAAGAATCTCGGTACCTAGCGCATCTTGAGCACCAAGTAGAAGCATCGTGTCTCGCGAGCTCAGTGCAATGTCCTGTTCTACGACGTCGGCGTGCACATTGCGCTGAGCCTCCATGCCCCAGTAGTCAAGGCTAGCTGGCGTGATCGAACCCACGGGAAAGACCCTGCTGGCGGATTCTTGCTTCGCTTGCGCTGCTTGTTGCTGCAACCACGCATGGAACGGGAGGCTCTGGGGCGGCGGACTGATGCCATTGAGCAGACCCTGGAAGTCTTCCAGAACGATGCCCCAGGAAACCACATCGACCACCAAGTGATGCGCGACCATAGCAATGGCCTGCGAGAACGTATCGTCAACATCGAAGACATCTACGGCAAACACGGGACCTGCGATGATGTCGAGTGTGGCTTGGCTGTCGTCGATGACAGGTCGTAGCGTGTCGTCATCAGATGTTGCGACACGATGCTGTCGAAGTCGGAAAGAGCTCTTTGTATCTTTTTCGATTCGTTGTTGCCATACACCAGTTTCGTTCTTGATGAACCGCGCGCGCAACATGGGGTGAGTGGTAGTCAGCGCTGTCAGTGCGGCCTTGATCTCGTCTAGCTCGAAAGTCCGTGCCAAGCGGAAAAGCTCGGCCTGGTTGAAGTGGTTGTGCGTGTCACCAACGGTCTCGAAAAAGATCCGCTGGATAGGCGAAAGATCAAAAGGTAGATTGTACTCTTGAGTCGTGACTGTAGCTGGGGCGTCGTTGCCTGAGGCAGCCACACTTGCAGCAAGCGCAGTGATCGACTTCGCACGGATGAGCTCCTGCACGCTGATGGCAAGGCCTTGAGAGCGACATTGCGACGAGACCTGCATCGCAGCAATGGAGTCGCCCCCAAGATGCAAAAAGGATTGATTGAGGCGTATGTCTTCGACTGGAAGGTTCAAGACCTTCGCGAAGATATCCTGGAGCTTGCGCTCGGTGCTGTTCGCATCGTCCTTGGCTTCTTCCAAACCCAGAGTCGAGATGGTGCGATAGGTGTCGGTGTCCATCTGCTCTAGCCACTGCACCACGCGTCTGCGGTCCATCTTGCCACCAGGTGTCAATGGGAACTTGGTGATGGCGACCCACAGAGACGGGATCATGTAGGAGGGTAGCCGCTCGCAGAGGTGGTCTCTAATGGTGTTGATGTTCAAGGATGCCATCTCCTGCGGCAGAAGCTGCAAAATCGCACCGGAGGCACCAGACAGAGAGGCATCATTGATCGAGACTATACCAACCAAGCGCTTTGCGCAAGGACCATTCGTCGGCACCGCTGCGAGAGCATTTTGGACCGCGCCGTCTTCCATGAGATGGTGTTCGACTTCGGACAATTCGAGCCGCTGTCCGCGAACCTTTGTTTGTGAATCTTTTCGTCCGAGGTATAGCATCGTGCCGTCTTCATTGTATTTCACCAGATCTCCGGTTTTGTAGAAGCGTGCCATAGATGCATCGACCTTTCCGGATGCCCATTTGACCTCGCGGATAAAAGCTTGCGCGGTCTTTTCCGGGTCGTTCAGGTATCCTGCGCCAACGGCCGGGCCTTCGAGCAAAAGCTCTCCAACAGCGCCAACTGGTGCGAGTATGTGGTGATTGTTTCTCGACACGACCCATCCGCGCGATGTGACAGCTTTGCCAAGATTGTTTGGCTTCGTGCGAGGCGTCATGACGTTAGACGTCGAGATTGCACTACACTCCGTGGGACCGTAGCCATTGCCCAGCGTGACACGATCAGCCCAGGTGAGCAGATCCTGTTGCGACATCGCTTCACCAACCAGTACGAGTGTCTTCAAGTTCGGTACCTGCGCTGGCTGCATCATGCGCACCACTGAGGGTGTCAACGTTGCCCAGTTGACCTTGAACTTATTGATGACGCCGACGAGGTCGTTGGTCCGAGAGTCTTGGTCGGGGACACAGACAGTTCCACCGCACATCAGCGTGCTGAAGATCTCAATCAAACACGCGTCAAAGATGTATGATGCAAATTGCAGTACTCGCGAAGACTCGGAGATGCCCCACGTCGGAGCGAAAGCTGTGGAACTGGACACCCAGCAGGAGTGGTTGATGACTGCGCCCTTTGGTTTTCCAGTGGAACCAGACGTGTAGAAAGCGTACGCCACAGACTCGCTGCTTACTTGAGGTAGCGGATTGGTGCGGTCCGGACGTTGCTCGGTGGCGTTGCGATCCACAGCCAGCGAATTGCAGCCCATTGACTGACAAAGCTGCTCGTACTTGGGCGCGCACAGAATCCACTCCGCCTTTACGTCGGCAACAAGCTCGCGTAGCCGCATGATGGGTGCTTCGAAGTCGAGAGGGACGAACGCTGCGCCAGCTTTCATCACGGCGAGGATAGCCACAATAGTCCAGCCGGACTTGTCAAAACAGAGTGGAACGAATGACTGTGGCTTGACGCCCATCGAGATTAGGCGAGAAGCTAGTCGGGTGGCTCGTTCATCCAGTTCGCGGTACGACATAGCACCAGTGTCCCACGCGTCAATGGCCGTGGCGGTGGGACGCGTTGTTGTCGGGTCTTCGGAGATGACACTGTGGATACAACGATGGATGGTAGGAACCGGCGTGCGGTTCCAATTGGTGATGGTCTCCATGTCTGTTGGACTGACTAGCTCGATATCGCTCAGTACCTGACCAAGATAGTCCGAAGAGTTGAAGCAGCTGATGATGAAATCGAACTGCTTCAGCAGCCGCTCGATGTACCATGTCTCGGTGACATGGCTGTCGTACAGTACCTCAACGCTGACATTGTCCTTCTCAACAGTGCAGTTGAAGACCAAAGCATAGCTGAAGAAGTTTGTACCGAGCGTTCCTGTGCTCTGCATACTCCACAAGTCGCTTTCGACGTCTTGCAGATTGTCGCCAGCAACAATTCCGAGGAAACTTTGGAAATCACAGGCTACTGCAGTTTCAGAGCTCAGCTTTCGGATGTGTTGTAGACCAGCGAACTGGTATGGAAGCGTAGCCGAGGCTTGGCGCTGTGTCTCGCGGAGGTAGTCGCGCACAGTCAGCGTGCGGTTGAGTGTGAGACGCACAGGTGCCGTAGTCAGCGTAGGACCAATGATGTTCTCAATGTCTGGAACAGGCGCTTCACGACCACTGTTGGTCTCACCCCATAGCACATCATCGGATCCTGAGTACGTAGCCAGCAGTAGGCCCCATGCTGCGCGGATGAGTGAAGGCACGGTAACCTCCATGTCAGATCGTCGGGCCATCTTCACAGTATGAAGAAGCTGACTAGTCGCTTGCACTTTGTAATCCGGGCTAGGCAGTTGTGGGAACTGCGGAGCTGTGATGCCCTCAAGGTGTGAAAGCCAGAACTGGTCAGAATCCTCCCTCTTCAGTGTGGAAAGATACTTGACGAAACGCGAAAAAGGTATAGAAGCAGGCAAGTCCGGCCTCAGATCCCGATAGCACGATTCGACTTGGTTGAAAAGTGTCGACCAACTCCAGCCATCGTAAACAGCGTGATGCGCTGTCCAGATAAAGAATGGCGAGTCTGTGCCCTCTCCGACGATGATGTAGCTGATGAGTGGGCCGCCAGGTGTGGCAGGAAGCTGCCGATGAGCTTCTGTGATGTCTTCGAGTCCGGCTAGGGTTTGCCATTCAGGTTGTTCCTTGATGACAACCTGGAGGAAGCCAAACTCGTCGTTGTGAACTATTCGCGTACGCAAGATAGCCTCGTTTGCGATGACCTTGTTCCACGCGGCCTTGAAGCGGGGAATGTCGATGTTCGACGGCAGACGATAGGTTGGTTGTGCAACATAAGAGCCCGGATCTCGCGTGGACAACGACAGAAGACCTTCCTGTAACCGCGAACAAGGGTAGATATCTTCAATCGCATCCGGAAACACTGCGCATTCGGCAGCAGCAAAGTCCAAGATGCGATGCTTGTTGTTTTGAGCGATGAGCTCAAACGGAACAACGGTCATGTCAGCTTGCGTTGTGAGCTCCTCGGATGAGAGCACGACAGCAGTCGCAGCCATATCGATAAGCTTTGGCTGTGCGAAAACGTTGGCGACATTCAGCACTATGCCTTGCTTTCTGCTGGCGGTGACGAGGCGCATGGCGCTGATGGAGTCGCCACCAAGACGGAAGAAAGAGTCTTCTGCACCCACTGTGTCGGCGCTCAGCTTTAGTACCTCTACCCACAGACGAGCCAGGGTGATCTCAACGTGACCTGAGGGTGCGCGACCGCTATTCCCCGCGAGTCGGTATGGTGCCATTCCAGACTCGGGAACTTCCGCGGCTAGTTGTCGCAACACCTTGCGGTCGAGTTTACCAGAGGTTGTCATCGGCATACTCGTGACAGGCATGAACATGGAGGGCACATAGTAGGCTGGCAACGCTTCACCGAGTGCGACTTCAACCTGCTTTGCGATGACACGAACTGATTCAGTCATCTCGCCAATAGCCGGAGATGCGGAAGAATCAGCATCCAGGCAGATGAAGCCAACGAGTGCCTTGCTGTCAGTGAACTTGACAAGCTCGACAGCGGACTTCGCTCCAGCTGGGAGGTTGAGCTTGAGATGATGCTCGATCTCGCCAAGCTCAATACGTTGACCGTTCAGCTGTAGTTATCAGTACATCGTCCTGTTGTTTGCAATAGCTGCAAGAGTACATACCTTGACCTGACTATCCTTTCTACCCATATAGATCATTTCTCCCTCAGATGTATACTGCACGAGATCGCCAGTGCAATAGAACCGACGCCCAGTAGGGCCAGCTGTGCGAGCCCACTCAGGGTCTTCGATAAACGCCAACGCGGTCTTCTCTGGATCATTTAGATAGCCGCGACTGAGGATAGGGCCTTCAATGAGTAGCTCGCCTTTGCACCCGATGGGCATCAAGCGGTCGCGATTGTCAGGATTGATGACCCAAGATACGCTTCCAATGGCTCTGCCGATGTTTGTGGCCTCGCCACCGTTTGTGAAATCCCGCCATGCGGAGTTAATTGAGGCTTCACTGGGTCCGTACTGACCGTAAACACGGACGTGGGGTCGCCATGTCTCGATCAATGCTTTCGTGAGGGGCTCAGCACCGAGACCCATGCTCTTGATGGAAGGCACATCGGTAGGCTTCAGCAAGGCAGCGACTGTTGGCGTAAGATCCATGAAGTTGGCGTTGAGCTCAGCGATAGCGCCAGGCAGATCGTTCACGCGCTGCTCTTCAGATGGTACACAAACACATGCTCCTCTCTGCAGCGAGGTGAACATCTCTTCCAGAGAGTTGTCGAATGTGTAACTTGCAAACTGCAAGACGCGACTACCAGGACCAAAACCTAACCTCGAGCCATGAGCTTCTGCACTGGTGACCATGGCGGAGTGTTCTAGTACGACTCCCTTTGGTCGCCCAGTACTTCCGCTAGTGAAGATGACAAAACACGGATTATCAGGTCGGACGCTGGTGCATGCTAGGCCACTAGGCGCAGGGAGTTGATCCAGAAAAGCGGTATCGACGACGATAACGTTGGAGACTAGACCGTCAAACTTTTCGGCTCGCGCAGCTGTCGTCAATACCACCATGGCTGAAGCATCCTCCAGGCGCGTTTGTAGTGCGGGCCGAGGATGCTTGGCGTCTAGCGGTACGGCAGCTCCGCCCGCTTTGAGAACTGAAAGCATTGCAATAATCGCGAACGAACTCTTGTCGAAACATGTGGGGACAAACACTTCAGGTCCGACTCCTAGGCTAACAAGGTGATGCGCTAACCGATCGGTCGCGGCTGAAAGTTCTGCATATGTGTATTTGCCATCGAACCCACAGATAGCAGGCGCCTCCGGTTGTGCCTCAACCCAGGATGCGAACTTGCTATGTACGCAGTCGTTAAGTGTGGGAGGCATGACGTTCCACGCTTGAATTTGCTGCCAATGTTGACCACTGAGGAAGTCGAGAGCAGAGAGGCGACGTTTTGCATTGTAAACGATGTTTTCGAGAGCTCGGACAAAGGTGCTAGCGACGTTGGCTGCTTGGCCCGCCGAAAGGTGGTCGGTCCAGTAGTCGAGGTCGACGGCCGCGCTCGTGTCACCGATCTCGATATTGACGCTCACAGGGTATTCCGTAGGGTCGTAGATGGGCGCAACTTCGATGAGCTCAATTCCCGTGGCTTCAACGGGAGTGTCCGGAGGTAGGCGACGATATGAAAGCGCGGTGTTGAACAGGCTGGCACCTGACAATTCCAACACGTGCTGGACATCGGCCAATGCGATGTGACGATGTGGCAGTGCCTCCATGTAGTCCCTTTGTACGTCCTGGAGAATGTCGAGAAGGCATCGCGAGCTCTCCGTGAGATTCACACGGCATACAAGCGTGTTGATCATAGGGCCGACTATGTCCTGGACGCGGTGAATGTCTTCAGCGTCGCGAGCAGAGGTCAAATAACCAAAGGTGACATCGTTGCTCCCGACATAACAGCTGAGAGTGAGCGCCCATGCTGTGTGGAAGATATTGGAAAGGGTGATGCCGTTTGAGTTGCAGAAGTTTTGAAGGTCTGGCATGCTAAAGCTGTCCATGTCCATGCGGATCGACACTAGCCGCTTGTCCATGGTCTTTCCGTCGTCGAGGGCAGGAAAAGAGCATACCTCACTGCCGCTCAGATAAGACTTCCAGAACTCGAGGCTGGCATCTTGAGGCTGCTCCATCAGCCAAGAGATATAGTCGCTGTAGGGTGCGCCCTCTCCTCGAAGCTGGCCTTCGCATGCTTCCCGAAGCTCACTGGCAAGCAGACTCATGGAGTGGCCGTCCATGATGGCGTGGCTAATGTCTAGAGAGCAGAATGTGCGACCGTCGGCTGTTGTGCATATAGTGAATCGATGATTGGGACATTTGCCGTTGCTGTAACCGACCGACCGTTGATCCTTGATAGTGCTGACGGCATGCGACTCGTCCTTGCATTCGAAATGCACAATGTTTGCCTCGATCGACTTAAGCACAATCTGGCTGTAAAGGCCTTCTTGGGTGCCAAAGTTCTCCAGAAAAACGGTCCTCAAGGCCGGATGACGCTGGACGACCTGGCGCCAGGAGTTGGCGACCATTTGCCAATCGAGCCGACCAGCACGCACCCTGAGCTCGTGTAACGTGGCTGCAGCGTAGAATCCAGCATCCTTGTTCTGAGAAAGAAGAAGACCTTCCTGCATATTAGAGCAAGGATATGCATCTTCGATCTCTGAAGGTGTAATGCCCATACTCTTCAAGCTGAACAACATTGAATCGAAACGATCCTCAGTCAGTGAAAGCAAAGGAAAGTCGCTCAGTGTCGGTGTCGGTTCACGTGCTACCAAGCCCTCTATCATTGTGCTCAGGGTATCGCGGCACTCAGATACCCATTGGTGAATGAGGTCTTGATGTCGCATGTGGCGGTTGAACGTAAATGCAAACTTCAGACGTCCCTTGAACACGATGGCGGAAATCTCAAACAATCCCCATCGCGGAGTGATGTGACCAAAATCAGACGTACCGCCAGCCGCGCGATACTCACCGGCCATGGTATCAAGCGGCTGCAGGAGGGCATCTGCTCTCTCCAATTGCTGTTGATGGTTAGCGGTCATCTCAAATCGACCAGAGAGTGGCATACCTGATACTGGCCAAGGTAGTTGAACAAAATCTCCATAGGCCAATGGGTCTTGTACTGGTCGCGGCCTTCTTCTGTGAGACATCTACGGGCAAAGTAAGGTCGTCCATTGCCCGGTATTCGCCGCTTGAAGTCTTTCACCTTGCGTACGGTTTCCGTAGGATCATCAGATGGTGCTACAAGGATTGGAGATAGAGCTGTAAACCAGCCAACAGTGCGAGAGATATCAAGCTCGGAGCTCCATGGTTCTCTGCCATGTCCTTCGTTGAAGATGGCAGGAATTGGTCGATCAACGAATACGCGCGAGAATGATTGGATCAAGGAAGCGAGTAGCAGCTCGACCGGCTCAGTCTTGAACGCAGTATGGCAATTGGTCAGAAACATTGCGCTGACGTCCGAGTCCAGCTCAAACAGCGCATGACTGGCATTGCCATAAGTGTTGTCTTCACGTTGGATGCCCCAGTATTCAAAGTCCAAAGGAGGGACGTCAACAGGCGGAAGGACCTTGTCAGACTCGAGAGTCTCAGCATGCTCAACTTGCAATTCGGCCCACTTTTGGAAAGGAAGAGCTGGTGGGAGGAGTTCTCCACCTCGCAAAATCTCCTCTAGCTCTTCCAAAAGCAACCGCCACGACACGAGGTCAATGACGATGTGATGAGCAGTGAGGAACGCGAATTGATCGTCGCCGAAGTCGAAAAAATCTGCAGCAAAAAGTGGGCCGTGCTCGTGGTCCAAACATTGCTGCGAATCTTCCATCATGGTATCGATTTCGCTTTTCGATGCTACCTTTCGGTAGCGAAAACGGTGGGACCCGCTTATGTCATCTACGCATTGGGATCTCGGTTAGTATTGGTTCAATATGGCAATTGCCCGAACCGAGTCTGACAGTAAGACGCGTAACGTCTTAAGACAGGGAAGAGCGCTAATTGTGCTAGGGAAGACTTACTGGTTAGACGTTGCTGCCAACCCAGTTCGGTCGAATGTGAAAAGCGTGCGCGAAGCATGGAATGACGAGCCACAAGCTGCTGCACAGCTGCGCGAAACTCATCTTCGGAAGTTCGCTGCTTGACCTGCAGGTAGAAGGATTGGTTGAAGTGGCCGCGTCCCTCATTTGGTCGCTGGAAATAGAGCGACTGGATGGGAGTGAGGTCAAATGCCTCGTCGAAGTACTCCACGGTATCGTAAGAAATGTGCTCGATCTCCTTCACAGCCTCTGCTAATTGAGAGATGGAGCGGCTCCGCAGCACATCTTGCACGCCAAGACCAATACCCTCTTTCCGGCACTGGCCTACGACCTGCATCGCAGAGATGGAGTCTCCGCCAACCGCGAGGAAGGGTTGATCGAGCGCAACATGAGGCAAGTTCAAAACGTGCGCCCATATTGACTGGAGTTTCTCTTCCATGTGGCCAGGTGATGATGTACTATCCTCCTAAACGATGGGGTTAGGTGACCAAATCAGTGAGGTTTAGTAGGGAAGTGCGTACCATATGTGTGTGTGTGTGTGTGCTTGACAGATTGAATGTATGTTTCCTCCAACGTACTCTTAGTCTTCCGAAGCAGGGTGATACTTACCAAATGGTCAAAGGTTCACGGTTTGGATGACTGATAGAGAGGAATGTAGTGGTCACAATGGATGAAGAGCTTTAATCAGCTTAAGGATTTTGAGAAGGCACGCTCCTCTGGCTGGTTTTTTCTGCCGCCTTGTTCCCTGGTTCCACAGCTATCGCCTCGCGAAGCAACCTTGACGGCGACAACCCAGTCCTTCTCGGCCATGAAGTCATGGTCGGGCGTTTCTGGTTCTCTAGGACAGCCACCAGAGCTCAGACAGCGTCGTATCTCCATAGCCGGTGCCTAGACGAAGCAGCGAGGTCCAAGGAGCAGTGGCGCCATGTTGAGGCCCGCATGCTCCCCAAAAGGGGTGCGCACGGCCGCCTCCACCTGCGCTGTCATGGGCAGGTACCGGCGTCCAATGCTCGCAATCATTGGCCATGCTCCAGAGTGAATTACCCTGTAGCTGCGACCACGAGGGCCGCTCAAAATAAACCGGCATGGGGCTCACGCTGGAAGCGATGCACACGCTGGCGGCTGTAGAGTGGTTGTATATTGTGGCTTATAATACGAGGAGTGGGGAATTGCTGGGTAGTACCGTGGCAATTGGTGAGGAAGTGAATGCGAGGCACGCCCTGCACGGTGACGATCGCCTCGCGATCGCGCGCCAAGCAGCCGCTAGTTATGTAAGCCGAGTGGACACGACAACCTTGGAAGAATTCCAGGATGTCGAAGGCCTTACCGCTTCAGCTGCCCACACGAAGCGGACCTGAGCCTCCGGTGTCGCGGCACCGCGGATCCATCGATGCATCCCCCATCGTCCATCTCGCGGCTACCATCCTTGCAGTCATCAATCCTCCAGGATGCTCCGCGGGAACGCCTTCGTCGCTCACTGAAGCTTGCCTCTTCCCCTAGCTAGGACCCACTCGTCGAACATCACTCACTACGTATACGTAGGAAGACGCGTCCCTGCCAATTTTACCTGACTCTCACGCCAGACAGCCTTCCCAGCGCCTGTTATTGGAGCCTCAACATCGCGGCCGCCGAAGTCGCGTGGCAGACAGCTGTCACGCTGTGTGGCGGCGTCCACATCCACAAACGGCCCAGCCAAGTCCCAAGTCCGCTCTCCACCTCTACCCGCCCGGCCGCCCGTCCTGCGGCGCTACGCTAGAAAACCGTGTTTCTAGATGGCTTTCTGGAGCTGGAGAAATTCGATCGCCCCTTGGTCCCCACATTTCATCCAAACCAGGTATGGCGCCGCGCTATTCGCGGCGTGCCTGTTTCAAGGTCTTCGCTGTTCCAAGGTCTTCGCTGCGTCTGTGCGCATGACATCCATCGCCAGTGTATTATGTATTATCCGGCTGCTACCGCTCGTATTTCCAGCGCCGTGGTACCCCCAAGACCCATGGTGTTTTGCTTACCCTTTCCAGATTTTCGACAGTTGTGGGATCCTGCTGGGTGCTTTGAAATCGGTCACGCCATGTCGCCCCAACGACATTATGAGCAGCTGCATGCTGCAGCTGCTAGCAGCAGCATGAGCTCGGCGCGTCTCCAGCCAACGCCTCGTGGTCTAATTTTCCAGCTATGGAATCCATGCCTCATATTGTACCGTCTTCGGCCCGTGGAACTCAGATCCGTTCGATCTGCGCGTCCCAGTCGTTCGAAAGCTCTTCATTGTGGGGAAGATTGGTTCGTTCAGGAGTGCAAGCCCTGGGTTGAGGCTTCAGGGATTCCATAATTATCCGTACGAGTACTGTACGTATAACCGCAACCGTTCTCGCGTAAGACTACTAGCAGCTTCATCTATATGGCAGGAGCACTATGTGCGTGTGGAACTGTTAATTCTGGCTGTGTGCTTCCGCGAACGTGAAGAGATCTGCACTGCACCGAATATCAACGGTTGCAGGGGCAGTAGAGGCAGTCTTTGATGGTTTCCCCGGATTCTTCCACCCAACAAGCAGATTCTGCATGTCTTGGATCGACGGAATGCCGGCACTGGGGCCTTCAAATTACCAACCCAACAATTGCGCTGAGGGCATGCTTTCAATCTATCATACCTCGGCTTCGGAGACCGATACATCAACCCGTCCAATTGCCGGCATACTACGACCAAATGTTAGCTGCGAACCACCTGTTGTACCACCTCAATGCACGTTATCGGAACGACCGGGAAACCGCGCGTTATGGATGCTGGGTCACGGTGACCGCATCAGCGTCTGGTAGTTCTCACCTGACCAACTTTCTTCCTCGTGACTCCATGGCTCGCGCTTGCCTAGCCACCTACCTCAGTGAGACTAGGATTTTTGACACACAAATTTGGTAGTCCTGCGCAAGGGTGGCCTCATATCCGCGTAGTCTCCGCCTCGCCTTGGCAACGGTACAAGCTACTCTAGGATGATATGTTCGAGCACCTAACCCTCCAGGGAAATGGGTCCTCTCGTCCGTATCCTAGCTTCTATGTTTGCTCTTCTTTTTATGCACGATTTATTTGCCTTCTCCCCCTGGCAGGGGTGGTTATGGCATATTCTCCAGGCTATGCACATCTCTTCACCAGTCCCAGCAACGTGGCATATCCTGCCCCAAGCAGTTCTGCCAACATATCACATGTTACATTCGAGCCACGTAGGGACATGTGAAGCTTCACCGCTTTCTATGCATTTCTGAACAGCTCACGCGAAGCCGCTTGGACGGTGCGTAGGCTAGGCTTGACGCCTCTGCTGCTCACCATTTCCAGGCTTTTGTGGAGAATATTTTCTGTAGGTAGGGTGGAAAGCGTTTTTATCCGCATCAGCTCATCGAGGCGTACCATTGCATTACTTCTATCCTGTGCGGCCCCACAGATTTTTGCCTGGCCTTATGCGAGGCCCGCTATGGAATGCATGAGAGTGGTCCTCGTCGCCCGACAAGCTACTACCTCAATATGCGGGTACCCGTTGGGAAATCCTGGCGCTTAGCAGTGCCAACCTTTTGGCAAAGGGATGGCTCAGTCGGGGAAGTTTCATTTCATGTTTTCCTCAGGACCTTGGTTTTACTAGCGCCGATTCTTAGCGCATCATCATCTTCCTGTCAAGACCCCATTTGGCATGATCGTCGCGAGCCAGCGCTGATCGGCAGACATGGGCAAGGCTGCGCCGAGTAGACAGTGTGCTTGCGCAATTAAGGTTGAGGATCATGCTCCCAGCCGGTATACGGCAACGCAGGAATGCAGGCTGATGGGAGTGGCGCCGATCCTTGCCTCAAATCTGCGGCTAAACCCAATACGAATCTGTATGTACAATCCTTGCTCTTGCTGCAGACTGACAGACGTCGTAGCTCCACTGACACGGTCGCCACAAGTTTCACAAGCTGCGATTTGCGCCGTCACGGCAATTACCACTGCTATTCGCATGAGCATTTCTTTGACCCCGGATTTGCGAATTTTCTAGCGCGCTTGACTTTCCAGACAGCCAGCCACAGTGTGCATGCCTTCTCGTGATGTCGTCAGAAAAGGGTAATTGCATGACATAGGTCAGCTCCACTTCCCAGGCCTACGTGACACTACTGCCACGAGCCCTGTTGGGTAACGTTTGACTTTGTTACCGGGGTTTTGTCAGGAGTGGTGCTATGACACCTTAGCGATGCCGAGTCAGAAGGTACTGCCCAAGCTTTACGGAAACACGTTCCTAATGGTGGAACGCCGCTGAGGTATGAGAAAAACATCCATTTTTCTGCCACCGGCTGACCTGATCAGCGCGAGGTTGTAGATCATGTCAGTGCCAAATTATGAACCCACAGCTCCATCAAGTTCCATCTAATGTATCGAGCAAAGCCCAGAGGAACTGGCCATTTGAATCGCAACCGTCACAATGGCATCGAATTCTGCTTCGAGTTGTACCTTGGTCGACGATACGTTCGGTCCATGGGCGGGGCCGAACTGTCGAGGATCGTTTGACCTGACTTTGCTTTTCGAGGAGTCTTTCCTTTCTATACTCCCTTTGGCGCTCATTCTCAGCATTGCGCCTTTTCGAATATTTTACCTTTGGAGGAAGGAGACTAAGGTGCGGAGGTC
>Ga0210040_10003698_pt1 | contig 20511 bp, 18 predicted proteins | sample CryGeyCG12114_NA_FD_185462 | JGI IMG/M metagenome (GOLD analysis project Ga0210040, IMG submission 185462) | Groundwater microbial communities from aquifer - Crystal Geyser CG19_WC_8/21/14_NA (SPAdes) (version 2) | ecosystem: Environmental > Aquatic > Deep subsurface > Groundwater | place: USA... | reverse complement strand
GGCTTCCCGATCGACGTGACCCTGGAGATGGCCGCCGAGCAAGGCGTCTCGGTCGACGAGGAGGGCTTCCGGGCCCTGATGAAGGAGCAGCGCGACCGGGCCCGCGCCGACGCCCGGGCCAAGCGCACCGGTTCGGTCGACGTGCTGGCCTACCGCCGGCTGCTGTCGGAGTTCGGGCCGACCGACTGGCGGGCCTACGACACGCTGCACACCCGGTCCCGGGTGCTCGGCGTGGTCGACGAGGCGGACGCCGAGGGCGAGCCGGTGGTCGGCCCCGGGTCGATCACCCGGGTGGTGCTTGACCGGACGCCGTTCTACGCCGAGTCCGGTGGGCAGGTCGCCGACGCGGGCGAGCTGACCTGGGACGGCGGCCGCGCCGAGGTCATCGACGTGCAGCGCCCGGTCAAGGGCCTGGTCGCCCACCAGGTGCGGGTGCTGGAGGGCGAGCTGCGGGCGGGCACCGAGCTGACCGCGCAGGTCGACCGGGAGTGGCGGCTGTCGGCCTGCCAGGCGCACTCGGGCACGCACGTGCTGCACGCCGCGCTGCGCCAGGTGCTCGGCCCGCAGGCGCTGCAGTCCGGTTCCTACAACCGGCCCGGCTACCTGCGGCTGGACTTCGCCTGGCAGGGCGCGCTCTCGGCGCAGCAGCGGATCGACATCGAGGACGTCGCCAACGCCGCCGTCCGCGCCGACCACGGCGTCCGCGCGCTGTACATGACGCTGCCCGAGGCCCGCGAGTTCGGCGCCATCGCGCTGTTCGGGGAGACCTACGGCGAGCAGGTGCGGGTCGTGGAGATCGGCGGGGAGTGGTCGCGCGAGCTCTGCGGTGGCACCCACGTCCGGGGCAGCGCCCAGATCGGCACCCTGGCGCTCACCGGGGAGAGCTCGGTGGGCTCCGGCGCCCGGCGGGTCGAGGCCGCCGTCGGCCTGGAGGGCTTCCGCTACCTGGCCCGTGAGCGCGACCTGGTGCGGCAGCTCGCCGACCTGCTCAAGACCCCGCAGGACGGCATCGTCGAGCGGGTGTCGGGCATGCTCGGCCGGCTGCGCGACGCCGACAAGGAACTCGCCGACCTGCGGGCCACGCAGACCCTGGCCGCCGCCGGTGACCTGGCCGCGTCCGCGCGCGACCTCGGCGGCGTCGCGGTCGTCACCGCCTCGCCGGCGGGCCTGTCCGGCGGCGACCTGCGCGGTCTCGCGCTCGACGTGCGCGGCCGCCTCGGGAACGCGCCCGCGGTCGTGGTGCTCGCCTCCGCCGCCGACGGCAAGGTCGCGCTGATCGCCGCGGTCAACCCCGCCGCCGAGCAGCGTGGGCTGTCGGCCAACGACCTGCTCAAGGCCGCGGCCGGTCCGGTCGGTGGCCGGGGCGGCGGCAAGCCCGACGTCGCCCAGGGTGGCGGCACGGACCCGGCCGGCATCCCGGCGGCGCTGACCGCCGTCGACCAGGCGATCGGGTCAGCCACTTCGTGAGCACCTCGTCCGACGGACCCGCCACCGGGCCGGGAGAACAGCCGGTGACCCAGACCGGCCGGCCCCCGGTGCCCCGGCCGGTGCCGTCGGACGCCGCGGAGTCCCGCGGAGAGGGCGACGGGGTGCAGCGCACCGAGCAGGTGCCCTTCCCGCTGCCGCCGCTCCCGCCCGGCTCGCCCGCCCCCGTCGCGGGGCCGGCGACCGGCCAGCTGCAGCTGGGCGGCTACCCGCCCAAGGTGCCCGGTCCCGGCCGCGCCCGGCCGGACGGCGAGGGGAAGGGCGGCGACGACGACGGCGCCGATGGCGGTGCCTCCCATGGACGCTGAGTCCGGCGGTGGGTGGCTGCCCGGGCGGAGACTGGGTGTGGACGTCGGCACCGTGCGGGTCGGGGTCGCCCTCTCCGACGCGACGGGCACCCTCGCCAGCCCACTGGAGACGCTCCGCCGGGCCAAGGACCAGAGCGATCTGGACCGTCTCGCTGGGCTGGTTGTGACACACGAGGTGGTCGAGGTGGTTGTGGGTTTGCCGAGACATCTGTCCGGTGCGTCGGGCGCCTCGGCAAGAGATGCCAGTGCCTACGCTTCAGACCTGGCCAGCCGCATCGGGGGAGTCCCGGTGCACCTCGTCGACGAAAGGCTCTCCACAGTGACCGCAGCGAGTCATCTGCGCGCCGGGGGCATCTCTGCCCGCCGGCAGCGCCCGGTGATCGACCAGGCGGCCGCAGTGGTCATCCTGCAGAGCCATCTCGACGCGCGACCACGCACTGGCCCGGAGGACAGGGGGCGCCACTCGTGACGGACCCGACCATGCCGCGTGCGCGCGGCCGGCACTCGCAGGGCGACGCCGGCGGCGACGCGGGTCGTCCCGCGGCCGACCTGCTGGCCGCCTGGGGCGCTCCCGGACTGAGCTCCCTCCAGGTGGCCGACGCGACCGGTGGCACCACCGTGCCGCGGCGTCGTCGCCGCTACGCGCCGGACACCGATGCCACCGGCGTCCAGGTGCTCCCGCGCAGCGCCGTCGAGATGGCCGACGTCGAGATCACCGGCCTGGACGCCGCCGGGATCGCCGACGTCGGGCTGACCGCGGCCGGCCTGGACCTCAGCGCCTTCGGCATCGACCGGCCCCGCGGCCCCCGCACCGGGCGCCGGGTCACCCCCGCCGCCGCGCAGCCTGCCTGGTCGTGGACCGCCGCCGACGCCGCGCTGGACGCCGCTCCGCGCACCACCGAGATGCTCGCCGTACCGCCGGCCCTGCCGCACCTGGGCGAGGACGACCGCGGCCCGGCCCGCCCGCGGCTCGGTGCCCCCGCGCCCCGGCCGGCCACCGACCCGACCACCGCCGACCGCGTCGTGGCGGACCGGTTCGCCGACGCCGAGACCGACCCGGGCTGGCGGTCCGGCTCCGGCCGTCCGGCACCCGCGGTCCGCCGCACCGACGGGCAGCCGCAGGCCACCGTCCTCGGCTCGCTCGCCGCGCTCTTCGACGAGTCCCCGGCGGCTGCGCTGCCCCGCCCGGCGGCGCCGATCGACGAGCCGGCCACCGAGGTGCAGCCCGCGTTCGCCACCAGCGGTGTCCGCTCCGGCGCCGAGTCCTGGACGCCGGTCTCCGCCCGGCACCGTGGCGGTGTGCCGGAGGACGGCGAGGACGCCTACCCCTCCGACCACCCGTACGACGACGACCTGTCCGCGCCCTCGACCGTCTCCGACCACACCGGCGGCCTCGAGGTCATCGCGGCCGGCCGGAGCCGCTCCGACGACGGCACCGGCGAGTTCGACCTCATCGACGAGCACGACGACGACCGGCGGGGCGGCTCGGGCGGCGGTGGCCGTGGTGGCCGTGGCCGTGGCCGGGGCGGCTCCGGCCGCAAGCGCCGTGGCCCCATCGCCCTGGTGCTGACCCTGCTGGTGCTGGCCGCGCTGGTGGCGGGCATCGTGCTCGGCGGGAAGACCCTCTGGGACACGATCAACCCGATGGCCGAGGACTACTCCGGGGGCGGGACCGGCAGCGTGCAGGTCCAGGTCGAGCAGGGCGACTCCCTGCGCACCATCGCCGGCACCCTGGTCGACGCCGACGTCATCGCCTCCACCAAGCCCTTCCAGGACGCCGCGAAGGCCAACCCGCAGTCCACCGGCATCCAGCCGGGCGTCTACAGCATGCGGCTGCAGATGTCGGGCCAGGCGGCGCTGGACCTCCTGCTGGAACCGGCGACCCGGATGGTCACCAAGGTGACCGTCCCCGAGGGGCAGACCGTGGTCCAGGTGCTGCAGCGGCTCGCGGACGACGGCGGTCTCCCGCTCGCCGACCTGCAGGCCGCGGCCGCGGACCCCGCCGCGATCGGCCTCCCGGCCTACGCCAACGGGATGCTCGAGGGCTTCCTCTTCCCGGCCACCTACGACATCACCCCCGACCAGACCGCGGCCGACGTGCTCCGCGACATGGTGAGCGGCACCGACCAGATGCTCACCGATCTCGGCGTCCCGGTCGACCAGCGGCTGACGGTGATCACCAAGGCCAGCATCGTGCAGGCCGAGGCCGGCTCGGTCGAGGACATGGGCATGGTCGCCCGGGTACTGGAGAACCGGTTGGCCGACGGCATGGCGCTGCAGCTGGACACCACGGTCAACTACGCCAACGGCAAGGCCGGGATCACCACCACCGCCGAGGACCGGGCCAACCCCTCGCCGTACAACACCTACGTGCACACCGGCCTGCCGCCGGGCGCGATCAGCAACCCGGGCGCCGACGCCGTCCGCGCCGTGCTCGCCCCGACCCCCGGGGACTGGCGCTTCTTCGTCGTGGTCGACCCGGACACCGGCGAGACCCGGTTCGCCGCCACCGCCGCCGAGCACCAGCAGAACGTGCTGCTGTTCCAGCAGTGGCTGCAGGACAACCCGGGCAATTGAATCCGGCAGGTGACGTCGCGACCCGCGGACGGGCCGGCATGAGGGCAGCAGTCCTCGGCCGGCCCGTCGGCCATTCCCTGTCCCCGCTGCTGCACCGGGCGGCGTACGCGGCTCTCGGGCTCACCGACTGGCGCTACGACGCGCTGGACATCGGGCCTGCGGACCTGCCGGTGCTGCTGGCCGGGCTCGGTCCGGAGTGGCGCGGGTTCTCGGTCACCATGCCGTGCAAGCGGGCCGCGGTGGAGGTCGCCGACGAGGTCGACGCGCTGCCCCGGCTGCTGGGGGCGGCGAACACGCTGGTCCGGCTGGACGCCGGCGGCTGGCGCGCGGAGAACACCGATGTCACCGGAGTCGGCATGGCCCTGCAGCTGGGCGGGGTGGAGCAGGTCGAGCACGCCGCGATCCTCGGCGCGGGCGGGACGGCGGTCGCCGCCGCCACCGCGCTGGCCTCGCTGGGCGCGAAGCAGGTGGACGTCATCGTCCGGGAGCCGGCGCGGGCCGGGGACCTGCTGCGGGTGCTGGACGCCCTCGACGTCGTCCCCGAGGTGCAGCGCCTGGACGAACTCGACGCCGTGAGCGCGCCGGTGGTGGTCAGCACCGTGCCGGTGGCGGGTCAGCCGGCCGTCGCCGACCTGACCTGGCGACCCGGGCAGACCGTGCTCGACGTCCTCTACGCCGGCTGGCCGACGCCGCTGGCGCAGCGTGTGCAGGCCGCCGGCGGCACGGCCATCAGCGGCCTCGAGGTGCTGTTCTGGCAGGCCACGGCCCAGGTCGAGCTGATGACCGGTCAGCCGGCGCCGCTCGCCGAGATGCGCGCCGCGCTGGACGCCTGAGCCTCCCACCGTGACCGGGGTGCTCGTCCTCGCCGGCATCACCCTGGGCGTGCTCCTCGGCCCGTGGCTGGCGGCCACCACCGTGCGGCTCGGCGACCGCGACCCGGCCGCCCGGCCCACCGCGGTCCGGACGGCGGTCACCTGCGGAGCTGCGGCCGCCGCCCTCGCCGCCGCCCCGGCGCTGGTGGGTGACCGGCCCGCCGTGGTCGCCCTGGGGTGGTTCGGCGGCGCCGCCGTCGTGCTGGCCGGCGTCGACCTCGCCCGGCACCGGCTGCCCGACCGGGTGCTCCTGCCCGCCGTCGTCGTCTGCGCCGTGGCGCTGCTGACCGACGCGGCGGTCACCGGGGCGTGGACCGCGGTGCTGCGGGCCGGCGCCGCCGCCGCGGTCAGCTACGGCCTGGCCACCGGAGCCCGGCTGGCCGGCCCGGACGGCCTCGGCGGCGGGGACGTGAAGCTGCTCGGCCTGCTGGGACTGGTGCTGGGCTGGGCGGGCTGGGGCGTGCTGATGGCCGGGGTCTTCACCGGGTTGCTGATCGGGGCGGGCGGCGCGCTGCTGCTGATCGCCGCCGGCCGGGCGGGGTGGCGGACCCGGGTGGCGTTCGGCCCGCCGCTGCTCGTCGGCGCCTACGTCGCCCTGTGGCTGGCCGGGCCGCTGACGGCCTCCTGAGGGAGGGGGTCCGCCGACTGGCAGGATGTACGGCATGTTGCGCTGGCTGACCGCAGGTGAGTCGCACGGTCAGCAGCTCACCGCCATCCTGGAGGGGCTGCCGGCCGGGGTGCGGGTGCAGACCGCCGACCTCGACCGCCAACTCTCCCGACGCCGGCTGGGCCACGGCCGGAGCGCCCGGATGAGCTTCGAGGAGGACGTCGTCACCCTCAGCGGTGGCGTTCGGCACGGGGTCACCCAGGGCGGCCCGATCGCCGTCCAGATCGGCAACACCGAGTGGCCGAAGTGGCAGAGCGTCATGGCCGCCGACCCGGTCGAGGCCGACGTGCTCGCCGGGCAGGCGCGGAACGCCCCGCTCACCCGGCCCCGGCCCGGTCACGCCGACCTCCCCGGCATGCAGAAGTACGGGTTCGACGAGGCCCGGCCGGTGCTGGAGCGGGCCAGCGCGCGCGAGACCGCGGCCCGGGTCGCGCTCGGCACCGTGGCGCAGGCCTTCCTGCACCAGGTGCTCGGCGTCCGGGTGGTCAGCCACGTGGTCGGCATCGGCCCGGTCGTCGTCCCCGACGGTGTGCTGCCCGGCCCCGAGGACAACCAGCGGATCGACGAGGACCCGGTGCGCTGCGCCGACCCGGCGACCAGCGAGCTGATGGTGGCCGAGATCGACGACGCCCGGCGGTCCGGCGACACCCTCGGCGGGGTCATCGAGGTCGTCGTCCACGGGCTGCCGCCGGGCCTCGGCAGCCACGTGCACTGGGACCGCCGGCTGGACTCGCGGCTGGCCGGCGCGCTGATGGGCGTGCAGTCGGTCAAGGCGGTCGAGGTCGGCGACGGCCTGGAGACCGCCCGGCGCCGCGGATCCGTGGCGCACGACGAGATCGAGCTGGTGGACGGCGAGCTGCACCGGCTGACCGACCGGGCCGGCGGCATCGAGGGCGGCATGACCAACGGCGAGGTGCTGCGGGTCCGCGCCGCGATGAAGCCGATCAGCACGGTTCCCCGGGCGCTGGCCACGATCGACACCACCACCCACGAGCCGGCCGTCGCGATCAACCAGCGCAGCGACGCCTGCGCCGTGCCCCGCGGCAGCGTCGTGATGGAGGCGATGGTCGCCCTGGTGCTCGCCGACGCCGCGCTGGAGAAGTTCGGCGGGGACTCGGTGGTCGAGACCCGGCGCAACCTGCAGGGCTACCTCGACGCCCTGACCCTGCGATGACCGGGCCCGTCCTGGTCCTCGTCGGGCCCCCGGCGTCGGGCAAGACCACGGTCGGCAGCGCGGTCGCGGCGCAGCTGGGCCTGCCGTTCCGGGACACCGACGCCGACATCGGGGCACTCGCCGGGAGCACGATCGCCGATCTGTTCGTCGAGCGCGGGGAGCCGCACTTCCGGGAGCTGGAGGAGCAGGCCGTCGCCCGCGCGCTGGCCGAGCACACCGGCGTGCTGGCCCTCGGCGGCGGCGCGGTGACCAGCGCCGCGACCCGCGAGCTGCTCGTCGCCCACGGCCGGGCCGGCGGCGTCGTGGTGTGGCTGGACGTCGACCTGCCGTCGGCGGCCAAGCGCGTCGGGCTGTCCCGCAACCGGCCGATCCTGGGGGTCAACCCGCGGGCGGTGCTCCGGCAGATGCTGGAGGCCCGGGCGCCGCTGTACGCGGAGGTCGCCACGCACACCGTGTCCGCCGGTGGCCGCGAGGCCCGCGCGGTGACGGCCGACGTCGCCGCGCTGGCGCGCCCGGCGCAGGACGCCTGATGACCACGATCACCGTCGCCGGCGACCGGCCCTACGACGTGCACATCGGCCCGGGCGTGCAGGTGCAGCTGGGCGTGGTGCTCGCCGGCACCGCGCGGGCCGCCGTGGTGCACAGCCGGTCGCTGGCCGCGGCCGCGGGTGCCGCGGTGGAGACCCTGCAGCAGGCGGGCGTCGCCGCCGAGGCCGTCGTCGTCCCGGACGGGGAGGCGGCCAAGACCGTCGAGGTCGCCGCCGGCGCGTGGGAGGAGCTGGGCCGGCTGGGGCTGACCCGCTCCGACGCCGTCGTCGGCATCGGCGGGGGAGCCGTCACCGACCTGGCCGGGTTCCTGGCCGCCACCTGGCTGCGCGGCGTCCGGGTGGTGCAGGTGCCGACCAGCCTGCTCGGCATGGTCGACGCCGCCGTCGGGGGCAAGACCGGCATCAACACCGCCGCCGGCAAGAACCTGGTCGGCGCCTTCCACCCGCCGACCGCGGTGCTGGCCGACACCGACGCGCTCGCCGGCCTGCCGGAGGCGGAGTTCCGCTCCGGGCTCGCCGAGGTGGTCAAGTGCGGGTTCATCGCCGACGCCCGGATCCTGGACCTGCTCACCGCCGACCCGACCGGCCGCGCCGACACGACCGAGCTGATCGCCCGGGCCGTGCAGGTGAAGGCCGAGGCGGTGGGGGAGGACCTGCTCGACACCGGGGTGCGGGAGTTCCTCAACTACGGCCACACGCTGGCCCACGCCATCGAGCGGGTGGAGGACTTCGGCTGGCGGCACGGCGAGGCGGTGGCGGTGGGGCTGGTCTTCGCCGCCGAGCTGGCCGCCGCGGCCGGCCGGCTCAGCCGCCCCGACGCCGACCGGCACCGCGAGCTCATCGCCGCGATGGGCCTGCCGACCAGCTACCGCGGCGACTGGGCGCAGCTGCAGTCGGTGATGCGGATGGACAAGAAGGCCCGCGGTGCCTCGCTGCGCTTCGTCGTCCTCGACGGGCTGGGCGCCCCCGGCATCCTGACCGATCCCGACCAGGCCTGGCTCGACGCCGCCTGGGCGGCTGTCTCGAACGGAGCGGATGCGTGACCATCCAGGTGCTCAACGGTGCCAACCTCGGCCGGCTCGGCAAGCGCGAGCCAGAGAAGTACGGCACGACGACCCACGCCGAGCTGGTGCAGCTCATCGAGGCCGCCGCCGCCGACCTGGGGCAGGACGTCGTCGTCCGGCAGACCGACTCCGAGGCCGAGCTGCTCGGCTGGGTGTTCGACGCCGCCGACGCCGGCGACGCGGTGGTGATCAACCCCGGTGGCTGGTCGCACACCTCCGTGGTGCTCCGCGACGCGCTGGCCGGGCTGACCGGGCCGCTGGTCGAGGTGCACCTGACCAACATCCACGCCCGCGAGCAGTTCCGGCACCACTCCTACGTCTCCGGGGTGGCCGACGGCGTGATCGCCGGCCTGGGCGTGCTCGGCTACGAGCTGGCGCTGCGCTACCTGGCCGGCAAGGGCGTCCGGTGACCGCGACCGCGGAGCGTCGGGACCGGCTGCGGGCGACCGCCGCCGCGGCCGGACTGGACGCCGTCCTGGTCACCAACCTGCTCAACGTCCGGTACCTGACCGGGTTCACCGGCTCCAACGGCGCGCTGCTGCTGCGCACCGACGGTGCCGACCTGTTCGGCACCGACGGCCGGTACACCACGCAGGCATCGGTCCAGGTGCCCGACGTGGAGCTGCTCGTCGACCGCGGCACCGAGCTCGCCCTGGCCCGCGCAGCGGTCGCCGGGGGAGCGACCCGCCTGGGCTTCGAGTCCCACGTGGTCACCGTCGACGGGCTGCGCGCGCTGGAGCGGGCGACCGGGGAGAGCCCGGCCGCGGTGCAGCTGGTGAGCATCGGAGCGGCCGTCGAGCAGTTGCGCGCCGTCAAGGACGACGCCGAGGTGTCCGCCCTGCGGCAGGCCTGCGCGGTCGCCGACCGGGCGCTGGCCGAGCTGGCCGCGGAAGGGGCGCTCCGCCCCGGCCGCAGCGAGCTCGAGGTCGGCCGGGAGCTGGACGCCCGGATGCTGACGCTGGGCGCCGAGGCCCCCAGCTTCGAGACGATCGTCGCCGCCGGCGCGAACTCCGCGATCCCGCACCACCGCCCGGACGCGACCGTGCTGCGCGACGGCGACTTCCTCAAGCTCGACTTCGGCGCCACCGTCGACGGCTACCACTCCGACATGACCCGCACCCTGGTGCTCGGGCACGCGTCCGACTGGCAGCGCGAGGTGTACGAGCTGGTCGCAGCGGCGCAGGCGGCCGGCCGGGCGGCACTGGCGGTCGGCGTCGACGTCACCGCGGTGGACGCCGCCGCCCGGGACGTGATCGTCGCCGCGGGCCACGGGGAGTACTTCACCCACGGTCTGGGCCACGGGGTCGGCCTGGAGATCCACGAGGCTCCGGGCATCTCCGCGCTGGGCGCAGGTACCCTGGCAGCCGGCATGGCCGTCACCGTGGAGCCGGGTGTCTACCTGCCCGGCCACGGCGGTGTCCGGATCGAGGACACCTTGATCGTCACGGACGACGAGCCCGAGTTGTTGACCCTCACGAGCAAGGAACTCCTGGTCCTCTAGATGGCTACCACCAACGACCTCAAGAACGGCACCGTCCTGAACCTGGACGGGCAGCTGTGGACCGTGACCGACTTCCAGCACGTGAAGCCGGGCAAGGGCGGCGCCTTCGTGCGCACCACCCTGAAGAACGTGCTGTCGGGCAAGGTCGTCGACCGCACCTTCAACGCCGGCACCAAGGTCGAGACGGCGAACGTCGACAAGCGCTCGATGACCTACCTCTACGCCGACGGCACCGACTACGTCTTCATGGACGGTGACACCTTCGAGCAGATCTACGTGCCGGGCGCCACCCTCGGCGGCGGTGCGGACTACCTGCTGGAGAACACCGAGGTCACCGTGGCGGTGCACGACGACACCCCGCTGTACGTCGAGCTCCCGGTGACCATGGAGCTCGTGGTGCAGCACACCGACCCGGGGCTGCAGGGCGACCGCTCCACCGGCGGCACGAAGCCGGCGACCCTGGAGACCGGTGCGGAGATCCAGGTGCCGCTGTTCATCACCACCGGCGAGAAGCTGAAGGTCGACACCCGCGACGGGCGCTACCTCGGCCGGGTCAGCTGATGGTCATCCCGACCCAGCCCACCCCGAGTCCGACCCGGCCCACCCGCTAGTGGCCGCCCGTACCAAGGCACGCAAGCGCGCGGTCGACGTCCTCTACGAGGCCGACCTGCGCAGCAGCGACCCGCTCGCCGTGCTCCGCGACCGCATCGCCGACGGCAACCCGCCGGTTCCCGAGCACGCCGTCCGGCTGGTCGAGGGCGCGGTCGAGCAGCGGGCGCGGATCGACGAGCTGATCGAGCAGCACGCGTCGGGCTGGTCGCTGGACCGGCTGCCGGACGTCGACCGGGCGATCCTGCGGATGGCGGTCTACGAGCTGCTGTGGGTCGACGACGTCCCGGACGCCGTGGTCATCGACGAGGCGGTGGAGCTGGCCAAGGCGCTGTCCACCGACGACTCGCCGAGCTACGTCAACGGCGTCCTCGGCGGCATCGTCCGGGCCGAGATCCCCACCTAGCAGCCCCTCCGCCGGGTCGACCGGTGCGGGGCGCTGACCGGTGCTCCAGTGGAGAACGCGAACGGCCCACTCCGGGAACCGGAGTGGGCCGTCGGTGTCCTCGCTCAGCGCGGGCTGCGCCGCCGCTCGCCCCAGCCGTTGTCGTCCTCGTCGTCCTCGGTGGCGTAGCCGACGCCGTCGACCCCGGGGGAGAGCACGCCCCACTCGATGAGCCGGGTGGTCAGCTCGTCGGGGCTCATGTCGTAGATGATCGCCAGCGACTTCAGGTCCTCGGCGCGGATGGACAGCACCTTGCCGTTGTAGTCGTGCCGCTGCGCCTGGATCGTCGAGGCGTACCGGGCCAGCGGGCCGGCTTCGTCGGCGGGCAGCGAGCCCAGCGACTCCAGGTTCAGCACGATCTTCGTGCTCTTGGTGACCGCGGAGCTCGGCCGCGGGTCGGGCAGCAGCTCGGAGACCGGCACGCCGTAGAAGACGGCGAGCTCGGAGAGCCGCTGCACGGTGACGGCACGGTCGCCGCGTTCGTACGAGCCGACCACCACCGCCTTCCACCGCCCGTGGCTCTTGTCCTCCACGCCCTGCAACGACAGCCCTTGCTGGTTGCGGATGGCCCGCAGGCGGGCGCCCAGCGCCCTGGAGTAGTCGGTGCTCATGACCTCTGCTCACTGACTGTCGTCGGATCGGGACCGTGCTGGTCACGCAGAGTACTGGTCCTGGCTGTGCGGCGACAGTCAGGAGCCCCCGATGGGGGAGATCGGTGCCCGGCGCACGTGGTGCTGCTCACGGAGAGGCGTGCAGTACCGTCGTTGCCGGTCCACACCGCCGCCGGCGCAGCCGCGTCGACGACGGCCCACTCCTTTAACGACCCGTCCCGTGAGGCGGGGAAGGAGGCTGCGATGACCGAGTCATCAGAGCTGTCCGCACCACCGGCGCCCCCGTTGCTCTCCAGCGACGACGTCGCCCGGGTCATCGACCGCGTCGCCCACCAGCTGATCGAGCGGGCGGCCAGCTCCGCCGGGGCCGGCGCCACCGACGGCGGCCTCGCCGACCTCGTGCTGGTCGGCATCCCGACCCGCGGTGCCCCGCTGGCCCGCCGGCTCGCCGCCCGGATCGAGGCGTTCAGCGGCACCCGCGTCGACGTGGGCACCGTCGACATCACCCTCTACCGCGACGACCTGCGGCTGCGCGGAGTCCGTGCGCTGGAGGACACCCGGCTCCCGGAGTCCGGCATCGACGGCCGGCTGGTCGTGCTGGTCGACGACGTGCTGTTCTCCGGCCGCTCGGTGCGCGCGGCCCTGGACGCGCTGCGCGACCTCGGTCGCCCGCGCGCGGTGCAGCTGGCGGTGCTGGTCGACCGCGGGCACCGGGAGCTGCCGATCCGCGCCGACTACGTGGGCAAGAACGTGCCCACCTCGCGCAGCCAGAAGGTCGAGGTCCACCTGGCCGAGATCGACGGCCTGGACGAGGTCCTGCTCACCGGCGGCGACCAGTGAGGCGATCGGGAGCGAGCATCGCAGTGAGGTCTGCGAGCGAGGAGCGGAGCGACCGCGGAGCCGATCGGATGCCCTCGTGAAGCGGCACCTGCTGGAGGCCGGCGACCTGGACCGGGACGACGCGACCCTGGTGCTGGACACCGCCGCGCAGATCGAGTCCGCGCTGGCCGGCCGCGAGGTGAAGAAGCTGCCCACGCTGCGCGGCCGCACCGTGGTCAACCTGTTCTACGAGGACTCCACCCGCACCCGGATCTCCTTCGAGCTGGCCGCCAAGCGCCTGTCCGCGGACGTCATCAACTTCTCCGCCAAGGGCAGCAGCGTCTCCAAGGGCGAGAGCCTCAAGGACACCGCGCTGACCCTGGAGGCGATGGGCAGCGACGCGATCGTCGTCCGGCACTGGGCCTCCGGTGCGCCGCACCGGCTGGCCGGCTGGGTGCAGGGCAGCGTGGTCAACGCCGGCGACGGCACCCACGAGCACCCCACCCAGGCACTGCTGGACGCCTACACGATCCGGCAGCGGCTGGGCCGCCTGGACGGCGTGCGGGTGGTCATCGTCGGCGACGTCCTGCACAGCCGGGTGGCCCGCTCCAACGTCTGGCTGCTGTCCACCCTGGGCGCCGTGGTCACCGTGGTCGCTCCGCCCACGCTGCTGCCGGTGGGCGTCGGCAGCTGGCCGGTGACGGTCGGCTACGACCTGGACGCCGTGCTGCCCCAGGCCGACGTGGTGATGATGCTGCGGGTCCAGGGCGAGCGGATGAACGCCTCGTTCTTCCCCAGTGCGCGGGAGTACAGCCGCCGCTACGGGCTGGACGGCCGGCGGATGGCCGCGCTCCCGGACGACGCGATCGTGATGCACCCCGGGCCGATGAACCGCGGCATGGAGATCGCCGCCGAGGTGGCCGACTCGGTCCGCTCCACGATCGTCGACCAGGTCGGCAACGGGGTCTCCGTGCGCATGGCCGTGCTGTACCTGCTGCTGGGAGGGACTTCCGAGTGAGTGAGCATCGCAGCGAGTCGAAGGACCCCGTTCTCCGCACCGCTCGCAGGCTCGCGCCGAGCCTCCGAACGGGGCCTGAGGCGGAGCGCGCGACCGAGCGGAGCGAGGAGGTGGGCAGAGCATGAGCACCGTCCTGATCTCGAACGTGCGCCCCTACGGGGAGGACGCGGTCGACCTGCTGCTCGAGGACGGCCGGATCGCCGCGATCGGGGACTCGCTGACCGTCCCGGGCGCCGACGTCGTCGACGGCACCGGCCTGGTCGCGCTGCCCGGCCTGGTCGACCTGCACACCCACCTGCGCGAGCCGGGCCGCGAGGACGCCGAGACCGTCGAGACCGGCAGCCGCGCGGCGGCGCTGGGCGGCTTCACCGCCGTGCACGCGATGGCCAACACCGACCCGGTCGCCGACACCGCCGGGGTGGTCGAGCAGGTCTGGCGGCTGGGCCAGGAGGCCGGGCTGGTCGACGTCGTCCCCGTGGGGGCGGTGACCGTCGGCCTGAAGGGCGAGCGGCTCGCCGAGCTCGGCGCGATGGCCGACTCCGCGGCCCGGGTGCGGGTCTTCTCCGACGACGGGCACTGCGTCGCCGACCCGGCGCTGATGCGCCGTGCGCTGGAGTACGTCAAGGCGCTGGACGGCGTGGTCGCCCAGCACGCCGAGGAGCCCCGGCTGACCGTCGGCGCGCAGATGAACGAGGGCGACCGCTCAGCCCGGCTCGGACTGACCGGCTGGCCGGCCGCCGCGGAGGAGGCCGTCATCGCCCGCGACGTGCTGCTGGCCGGGCACGTCGGCGCGCGGCTGCACGTCTGCCACGTCTCCACGGCGGGCTCGGTGGAGATCCTGCGGTGGGCGAAGTCCCGCGGCGTGCAGGTGACCGCCGAGGTCACCCCGCACCACCTGCTGCTCACCGACGAGTGCGCGGAGACCTACGACCCGGTGTTCAAGGTGAACCCGCCGCTGCGCACCGACGCCGACGTCCAGGCGCTCCGGGCCGGGTTGGCCGACGGCACGATCGACGCCGTCGCCACCGACCACGCGCCGCACGCGGTGGAGGACAAGGAGAGCGAGTGGGCCGCCGCCCGGCCGGGGATGCTCGGCCTGGAGCAGGCACTGGCCGTCGTGGTGGCGACCATGGTCGAGCCCGGCCTGCTCGACTGGCGCGGCGTCGCCGACCGGATGTCGGTGCGCCCGGCGGAGATCGGCCGGCTTCCCGGGCACGGCCGCCCGCTCGCCGTCGGTGAACCGGCGAACCTGCTGCTGCTGGACCCCGCGCACCGGGCCGTCGTCGACCCGGCCGCCCTGGCCAGCCGCAGCCGCAACAGTCCCTATGCCGGCCGGGAGCTCCCCGGCCGGGTGGTCGCCACGTTCCTGCGCGGAACGGCGACCGTGCTCGACGGAGAGGCACAGAAGTGAGTGACGCGATCCTCGTGCTCGAGGACGGCAGGACCTTCCGCGGAGACGCCTACGGGGCGCTCGGCACCACGGTCGGCGAGGCGGTGTTCTCCACCGGGATGACCGGCTACCAGGAGACCCTGACCGACCCCAGCTACGCCGGGCAGATCGTGGCGATGACCGCGCCGCACATCGGCAACACCGGCGTCAACGGCGAGGACGACGAGAGCCGCCGGATGTGGGTGGCCGGCTTCGTCGTCCGCGACCCCGCGCGGCGCCCGGCGAACTGGCGGGCCACCGGCAGCCTGGACGACGAGCTCGTCGCCCAGGGCGTGGTCGGGATCAGCGGCATCGACACCCGGGCGCTGACCCGGCACCTGCGCGACCGCGGCGCCATGCGCGCCGGGATCAGCACCGAGCTGGGCGCGGACGAGCTGCTCGCCCAGGTGACCGGCAGCCCCAGCATGACCGGCGCCGACCTGGCGCCCTCGGTCAGCGCGGCGCAGCCCTACGTCGTCCCGGCGGTGGGGGAGAAGCGGTTCACCATCGCCGCCCTGGACCTGGGGATCAAGACCGCCACCCCGCGGTACCTGGCCGCCCTCGGCGTGGAGACCCACGTGCTGCCGGCGACCGCGACCGCCGAGCAGCTGCTGGAGCACGGCGTGGACGGCGTCTTCGTCTCCAACGGCCCCGGCGACCCGGCCGCTGCCGACTACGCCGTCGAGGCGGTCCGCGGCGTGCTGGAGGCCCGCCGTCCGCTGTTCGGCATCTGCTTCGGCAACCAGATCCTCGGCCGTGCGCTCGGACTGGGCACCTACAAGCTGCGCTTCGGCCACCGCGGGCTCAACCAGCCGGTGCTCGACCGGGTCAGCGGCACCGTCCGGGTGACCAGCCACAACCACGGCTTCGCCGTCGACGCGCCGCTGGACCGCCCCGTGGACACCCCGTTCGGGCCGGTCGAGGTCAGCCACGTCGGGCTCAACGACGAGGTCGTCGAGGGGCTGCGGCTCATCGACGCGCCCGCGTTCAGCGTCCAGTTCCACCCCGAGGCCGCGGCCGGCCCGCACGACGCCAACCCGCTGTTCGGCCGGTTCGTCGACCTGATGGCCGCCGAGCGGCAGCGCGGCGACGCGGTCAGCCCACCGCTGACCGTCCAGGACACCACCGCCGAGAAGGAGGCCTGACATGCCCAGGCGGACGGACCTCCAGCACGTGCTGGTGATCGGCTCCGGGCCGATCGTGATCGGCCAGGCCAGCGAGTTCGACTACTCGGGCACCCAGGCCTGCCGGGTGCTCAAGGCCGAGGGCCTGCGGGTGTCCCTGGTCAACAGCAACCCGGCCACGATCATGACCGACCCGGAGATCGCCGACGCGACCTACGTCGAGCCGCTGACCCCGGAGTTCGTCGAGCGGGTGATCGCCGCGGAGCGCCCGGACGCCCTGCTGGCCACCCTCGGCGGGCAGACCGCGCTCAACATCGCGATCGGGCTGTTCCAGAACGGCGTGCTGGACAAGTACGGCGTCCAGCTCATCGGCGCCGACGTCGACGCGATCAACCGCGGCGAGGACCGGCAGCTGTTCAAGGACATCGTCCGGTCCATCGGCGCCGACGCGCCCCGCTCGACGGTCTGCGGCACCGTCGAGGAGGCGATCGCCACCGCGGAGGAGGTCGGCTACCCGGTCGTCATCCGGCCCAGCTTCACCATGGGCGGGCTGGGCTCGGGCATCGCCACCGACGAGCCGATGCTGCGCCGGATGGCCGGTCACGGGCTCGCCGACTCACCCGTCCACACCGTCCTCATCGAGGAGTCGGTGCTGGGCTGGAAGGAGTTCGAGCTGGAGCTGATGCGCGACCGCAGCGACAACGTGGTGGTCATCTGCTCGATCGAGAACATCGACGCGATGGGCGTGCACACCGGTGACTCGGTGACCGTGGCCCCGGCGATGACGCTCACCGACCGCGAGTACCAGCAGATGCGCGACGTCGGCATCGCGGTGCTGCGCGCGGTGGGTGTGGAGACCGGCGGCTGCAACATCCAGTTCGCCGTGCACCCCGACACCGGCCGGCTGGTCGTGATCGAGATGAACCCGCGGGTGTCCCGGTCCTCGGCACTGGCGTCGAAGGCCACCGGCTTCCCGATCGCCAAGATCGCCGCGAAGCTGGCCATCGGCTACACCCTCGACGAGATCACCAACGACATCACCGGGGTCACCCCGGCGTCCTTCGAGCCCTCGCTGGACTACGTGGTGGTGAAGATCCCGCGGTTCGCCTTCGAGAAGTTCCCGGGTGCGGACCCGCGGCTGACCACCACCATGAAGAGCGTCGGCGAGGTCATGGCCATGGGCCGCAACTTCACCGAGGCACTGGGCAAGGCGATGCGCTCCACCGAGACCACGGCCTCGGGCTTCTGGACCACCCCGGAGGACGGCGCCGGCGCCGAGGAGCTGCTCGAGGAGCTGCGCACCCCGGTCGACGGCCGGCTCTACACCGCCCAGCGGGCGCTGGCGGCCGGCGCCACCGTCGAGCAGGTCGCCCGGGCGTCCGGCTTCGACGGCTGGTTCGTCGACCAGATCGCGCTGGTCACCGAGGTCGGTGACCAGGTCCGCGACGCACCCGCCCTCACCCCCGACCTGCTCCGGCTGGCCAAGCGGCACGGCCTGTCCGACCGACAGGTCGCCGAGCTCCGCCCCGAGCTGGCCGGTGAGGACGGCGTCCGGCGGCTGCGCTGGCGGCTGGGCATCCGGCCGGTCTACAAGACCGTGGACACCTGCGCCGCCGAGTTCGCCGCGAAGACGCCGTACCACTACTCCTCCTACGACGAGGAGACCGAGGTGGAGCCGCGGGAGCGCCCGGCGGTGCTCATCCTCGGCTCGGGCCCCAACCGGATCGGCCAGGGCGTGGAGTTCGACTACTCCTGCGTGCACGCCGTGCTGGCCCTGCAGGACGCCGGCTACGAGGCGGTGATGGTCAACTGCAACCCGGAGACCGTCTCCACCGACTACGACACCGCCGACCGGCTGTACTTCGAGCCGCTCACCTTCGAGGACGTGCTCGAGGTCGTGGAGGCCGAGCGGGCGGCCGGGCCGGTCGCCGGGGTCATCTGCACCCTGGGTGGGCAGACCCCGCTCGGCCTGGCCCAGCGGCTCAAGGACGCCGGCGTGCCGGTGCTGGGCACCACACCTGCGGCGATCGACGCCGCCGAGGACCGCGGCGAGTTCTCCCGGGTGCTGTCGGACACCGGGCTCCTCGCGCCCAAGCACGGCATGGCCACCACGGCCGCCGAGGCCATCGAGATCGCCGCCGCCATCGGCTACCCGGTGCTCGTGCGGCCCTCCTACGTGCTGGGCGGGCGCGGCATGGAGATCGTCTACGAGGACGCCACCCTGGAGGCCTACATCCGCCGGGCCACCGACGTCAGTACCGACCACCCGGTGCTGGTCGACCGGTTCCTCGAGGACGCCGTCGAGATCGACGTCGACGCGCTCTACGACGGGACCGACCTGTTCCTGGGCGGGGTCATGGAGCACATCGAGGAGGCCGGCATCCACTCCGGTGACTCGGCGTGCGCCCTGCCGCCGATCACCCTGGGCTCGGCGGACCTGCTGGGCATCCGGGCCGCCACCGAGGCGCTGGCCGCCCGGATCGGGGTGCGCGGGCTGCTCAACGTCCAGTACGCGATCAAGGACGACATCCTCTACGTGATCGAGGCCAACCCGCGGGCCAGCCGCACGGTGCCCTTCGTCTCCAAGGCGACCGCCGTCCAGCTGGCCAAGGCCGCGGCCCGGATCGCGGTGGGGGAGTCGATCGCCGACCTGCGGACGGCCGGGGTGCTGCCGGCCACCGGCGACGGCACCGACCTGCCGGTCGACGGGCCGATCTCGGTCAAGGAGGCGGTGCTGCCCTTCCACCGGTTCCGCACCATCGAGGGCCACGGCGTGGACACCGTGCTCGGCCCGGAGATGAAGTCGACCGGCGAGGTGATGGGCATCGACGCGGAGTTCGGCACCGCCTTCGCCAAGTCCCAGGCCGCCGCCTACGGCAACCTGCCCACCGGCGGCACGGTCTTCGTCTCCCTCGCCAACCGGGACAAGCGCTCGGCGGTCTTCCCGGTCAAGCGGTTGGCCGACCTCGGGTTCACCGTGCTGGCCACGGTCGGCACCGCGCAGGTGCTGCGCCGCAACGGGGTGCCGTGCGAGGTCGTCGGCAAGTTCTCCCAGGGCCCGGGCAACGTGGTGGAGAAGATCCTCGCCGGGGAGATCGACCTGGTCGTGAACACCCCGTTCGGCACGCCGGGCAACAGCGGCCCACGGCTGGACGGCTACGAGATCCGGGCCGCCGCGGTGAGCATGGGCGTTCCGTGCATCACCACGGTGCAGGGGATGGCCGCCACCGTGCAGGGTGTCGAGGCGCTGCGCCGCGGCGACCTCGGGGTGCGGAGCCTGCAGGACCTGCACCGGGCGCTGGCCGCCGCCCAGGCCGCCGAGCGGGCGGCGGCCCGGGCATGACCGGTCCGCAGGGCCACGACGGCCAGCCGCCTCCGGATGCCCCCGCCCAGGGCGGAGGTGGTCACTCCCGCCCGGAGGGGCGCCGGCTCCTGACCCCACCGGTGCCGCCCGCGCGGTCCGCGCCGGTGCAGGGGATGGCCGAGGTCGCGTTCCGCCGTCCGGTGGGGGAGTACGTCGAGCTCGGCCTCTACGCCCCGGACATCGCCGAGGCCGCCGAACCCGGGCAGTTCGTCGCCTTCGCCGTCGGCGGCCCCACCTCGGCCAACCTGCTCCGCCGGTCCATCGCGATCGCCGGGGTGGCCGCCGGGCGGGTGCACGTCGTCGTCTCGGCCAAGGGCGTCGGCTCCACCTGGCTGGCCGGGCGGCAGCTGGGCGACGAGGTCGACGTCGTCGGCCCGCTGGGCCGCCCGTTCCCGATGCCGCCGCCGCGCACGCCCGCGCTGCTGGTCGGCGGCGGGTACGGCGCCGCGGCCCTGGTGGGGCTGGCCGGCCGGCTGCGCGCCGCCGGGCACGAGGTGGCCGCCGTCGCCGGAGCCGCGTCGGCCGGCCGGCTGTGCTCGGTGGAGGAGCTGGGCGCGCTGGCGGCACCGTTCGTCGTCACCACCGACGACGGCAGCGCCGGGCGTCGCGGCTGGGTGACCCAGGCCGTGGCCGAGCTGATCCGCGGCGCCGGGGTGGTCTACGCCTGCGGGCCGATGGGGATGCTCCGGGCGGTCAGCGAGCAGGCCGGCGCCGTGGGCGTGCCCGCCTACGTCGCGGTCGAGGAGTCGATGGCTTGCGGGATCGGGGTCTGCATGACCTGCGTGCTGCCGGTGGTCGGTGCCGACGGCCGCACCCGCTTCGCCCGCTCCTGCGTCGAGGGGCCGGTCTTCGGCGGGGACCGCGTGCGGTTCGCCGACGTGGGCACCCTGCCGCCG
>Ga0210040_10003697_pt1 | contig 20512 bp, 13 predicted proteins | sample CryGeyCG12114_NA_FD_185462 | JGI IMG/M metagenome (GOLD analysis project Ga0210040, IMG submission 185462) | Groundwater microbial communities from aquifer - Crystal Geyser CG19_WC_8/21/14_NA (SPAdes) (version 2) | ecosystem: Environmental > Aquatic > Deep subsurface > Groundwater | place: USA... | reverse complement strand
TGACAGCATCGCCATGCATACCTGAAGAAGACAGGCCTGCACGTACACCAAAAGAAGGTTTTACCTGAGCTATTGTGAGTGTTGAAATAGCTATAAAAGCTATTAGTAAAGCTTGCTTTTTCATATGAGTAAGGGAACGGATTTTATAGTCGTTCTAAACCATTTGAAAGCAAATTATTACTTACGTTAAATGACTGCACGGTAAGTTTTTGTTAAAGCAATTTTTTTATTCATATTTAAAAAAACAAATCTAAAAGATCGATATTAGATTAATAATTTTAAGAGTATTTAGCAAATCTGATTTAAACAAGGTTAGATTTATTTTTAGAAATCTCAGTTGAAGCTTACTTCTAATGATTACAAAAGGAAATTAACTGGCACAAATTGTATTTTTAAACAATAAACTATTTAAAAAAAATGCAATCAAGTTACTTTTAGTTGTTGCTGTATCATCTTACACCTAAAACCGGGATTAAATACAGGTAATCATTTTGACAAAAATTATTAAAATTTAAGAATCAGAATAATAATTGCCTGTAAGAATGCGTATAAGCAAACACGATGAGCTATTCAACCATTTAGAATTATAGTTAAAGCGCTCTGTTCAACAACATTTAAATTTTTTACAAATGCCGTATAAACATCAGTATTTTCTAACAGTAAAATGGACAGGTAACAAAGGACAGGGAACGAGCAACTATAATTCTTACGAACGGAGTCATATTATTTTAGCAGAAGATAAAGAAAAAATTTCAGGTTCCTCTGACCCCGCCTTTCGTGGCGATTCTTCAATGTATAGTCCTGAAGATTTGTTGGTTGCATCTCTTTCGTCATGCCACATGCTCTGGTATTTACATTTATGTGCAGAAGCAGGTGTGGTAGTTGTTGATTATTATGATAATGCAACGGGAACAATGATGACAGCGTCGATCGAAGGCGGACATTTTACTGAAGTGACACTTTTTCCTACGGTAACTGTTACAGAACAATCAATGGTAGAAAAAGCCAATGAATTACATAAAAAAGCCAATGAACTTTGCTTTATAGCAAACTCATGCAAGTTTCCGATTTATCACAAACCAACCTGCCTGACCTTGCACAAAGCGCTGGCGTAAAAAAAGGAATCGTGGCTGTATTGATTTTTACTTGCATCAGTATAAACCTACCGGCAAAATAATTTCCCATTGGTTAGATTGCCTTAGACCTAAAGTTTTGTAATCAAGCAAACGGCTAAAGCGTATACCAAAAGAAATATTCTGCTGGTTCCACCATTTTGTATCAAAAAACAATTCTGCACCTGTTGTTCTAAAGAAAAATTTACTGCCCGAGGATAAGCTTTTAACCTGCGTATAATCGTAAAAACCATTGGTTCTTATACGCTTAAAATATACAATGTTTCCAACACCAAGGTCCGGATATAACAACGGAAAGTGATAGTTGGAACCAAACCTCCACATGTGTGGAAAATCAACGGACGAATAACCTCGCGAGAACGGGAAACTATTGGAAAACGTATACTCCCTCATCGTATCGCGTTGCTGGTAAGCGACAGATAAAATGATATTATGATTTATGTAAAATCCCGGTAAATAAATATATCCGGAAGCAAGAAACTGGTTGGCAGTATATTTATTAATTACGCTGCGATATTGTACCAACAGCGTTTGCGCCCATCTCGGATATATCTGCTGGGTAGCTTTTTGTATTTGGCCGGAATACTGTAGCTGGCCCTGCCAAAAATTAAAATGCTGGTTACGAAGAAGATCTTTACCAATGCCATTCCATTTTACCTGCTGATTATTTATTGTTCCGCTCACACTCAGGTAGCGGTACTGTTTGCCTTCCGAAAAATTTAAAGGAAGCCGTAACCCTGCATTTGCATTGAATTCATTATAAAAGAAAGTAGTATCAGCATTGTAATAAACATTGCGGTTCCAGGTTTGATTTACTCCGATTACCGGCTGAATGTACCAACCACCATAAATAGCATCAAGACCAGCGTTGTGACTGCTTTCGTTTCGGTTATAAGTATATGAAAGTTCTGTGCGAAGCGTATTCAAAACATTTTCACCTAAAAGAGTCAGCGACAATTCAGGATTACTAAATGTTGGCTGAAGACTGTGAAAGTTGAGCAGGTTAAAAGCTTTGTTGTATTTTCTTACAGCAAAATTTTCTGCAGGAATGTTTTCAAGCGTAGTCGCCTTTTCCTGTTGAAGTGCTTTTTGCACGTATAAATCAGGTAAAGCGTCTTCTTTTGCATCTGCTGGCTGCCAAAGTAATGAGTTTTGATTAATTGTTGCAATCCTGTAACCGTTAGCAGTGAAATTAGAAGTTATTAATCTTTTGCCTGTATTATCGTACATTGCCTGGTAATATCCTGTAGTGTTTGCCGTAACCCGAAAAGCTTTATTCTTACTTTCTATAAAGGCCCATATTTCATCACTTCCCTTGTAAGAGCTGCTAAAAAAAATAGTGTCGCCTTGCACAGTTGGCAAACCGATAATACGGTTTAGAAAAGGAAGTAATTTCGTTTCTTTTCCCGTTGAGAGATTTATTTTTAGCAGAGACATTTTTCCATCTTCATTACGCGTCAGTGAGTAAACAGATGAATCATTTGCAGAAAACTTAGGATAGGTATATACAATGCCACGCGCTGCTTTTGACCTGAACAACGTTTCACCCTGCAGGTTTACAATTATTAAAGCAGAGGCAAGGTTTGTCCGCATTTCCACAGCAACTACCTTTTGACCATCATGTGAAATATCGGGTGAAAAAAATCTTTCTTTATTGGTTATTTTCTTTGTTTTACCCGTATTTACATCCATTATTTTTATATCGCTGTATTCGCGGTAACCCCATCTTTTATCCGCTTTATAGGAGGTATAAACAATTTTACCATTACTGTAAGAAAAGTAATCGTCGTTAGCAATATCTCTTACGCCTATTTTTTCTTCTTTTCCACCAGGGGAAATTTTGTAAAAAGCCGGAATGCGCCTGTAACTTTCTTTTAAAACTATCAATGCTCCACCCGCATTTATATAAGGATATTTATAATCAGTAACATTATTGTTTGTTACAGGTGTAAAATAATTTACTGTCTCTGCTTTTGCCTGCGGCCATTTGTTATTATAAAATGCAAAAGCATCTGACACAAACTGTTTATAAGAAATGCCTGCATATTTTTTAACAGCACCTTGCCACGGATAAAAAAGAGGCTTGTAAGCTGCTGCGTCATGCGAAACTTTTTTCCAGAAGTCTGTTCCATACTTTTCGCGGCCGTAACTTACCAGCAGATAACCAAACTCATAATGATCAGGAATATAATTTCGCAGCGATCCGTTGCGCAGCTTCATATAAGAATATTTTTTTCTCTGCAGGTACAACGACTGGTAACCATTAAAAAAATGGGGCAATCTTCCTCTTCCCTGCCTGCTTAACGAAGTTTCATTAAAAACTGCGTCACCTTCAAAAAACCAGTTGGGAACCGCAGCAGCATTAGCCAAAGCCTGTCCCTGCTGCCCGAATAAAACACTTACTGCCTTAGACAATCCGACATTAAAATTGCTGAATTGTTCTGCATGCCTGTACTCATGCAACGAAAGGTTATCTACCCAGTTTAAAGCACCTAACTGAAAACTCTTTTGCGGAGCAAACAAATAAAATTCGCTGCGATAAGGCCCCAAACCAACATAAGCATTGGAAACGGTAGTTTGATTTTGTAAAACAATATTTAATTTTCTTAGCCTGTTACCAATAGTTGCTGTATGATTTTTTTGCAGGTCATGTACAATTGTTGCCACTCTTTCGCCCGCATTTTCAAGTCCTGCAGGAAAAATAATTCTGGCAGTATCGGTATTAATCTGCCGCCATTTTATAGAAGAAGGATTGCCCCCAAATTGCTGGCCTTTTGCTATAAAAGTGTAAAGAACCATTACCGGTAAAATAAAAAAATATCGCAGGCCTTGTTGCATACAACCTTTAATGATAAAAAAGTATAAGAATTACAAAAAACAGGAACAACAGGTACGTAAACAATCCTCTTAAATGCAGGAAGCCCGCTTATACAAACGGGCTGCGTAAACATTTATGTTGTATAAATTACTCGTTTTTACTAAGATGCGTTTTTGTCATATCGAGGTACTTGTTTTGAAAATCGTGTACATGTATTGGCTCTTTTATATGACGTATATCTTCGCGGTACCACATTTCGAAATTATAAAAATCATCAGGATTATGAATAAGAACTCTAAAAGCTCCTTTTACATACTTAACCGATCCATCGTCACTTGCCTCTTTTTGAAATCCAAGTTTAAATAACTGCGATTCATCCAATAAAATAGGTCTAAGATGTGCCAGATCGTACCAAAACTCCTGGTCTTCTGTTAAAACACACACTTTTTTATCAAGATGATCTACGTCTGTTATTTCTCCTTCTTTCAATTTTCCATCATATTCTGCCATTATAAGGTCGCCCGCCTTTAATTCATTAAATTTCAGCATACGCTTTGGTTTTTAAAATGATAAATTTCCTTATTTTTTCTATTAATGCAATAATTATTATACCATATGCTATTCTTTTTAAAAACAATCTCTTTACCACAATATGTATTTGTTATAACCAGCATTAGAATATTTGTCAGCTCTCGTTGTGTCACTCCCTTGTACCGCAAATCTTTATTGAGCTTTTATCAAAAATGTATCTAAAAAAGTCCGTTTAATTAATTGTTATTTTATTTGCCTGCACAACAAAATTTTTTGCGTTTTATTAAAAATACAATCAAAAACTTCCGGATGATGCATCGTGTAAAATCAATCATTTTTACATTCTGATAAAAACATCATAGCTTTAAGCTTTTAAATAAACTTCTGTTTTTCTTTTTAAATAATCAAAATTAATTATCTGTATACATGTCATCGGTAAAGCCCCTTATAAGCACTGCTTTTTCTTATGAAACTTTAGAAGAAACCCTCGATATAAAAGTAAAGGGTGCAGAATTATATATAGGCATACCTAAAGAAACCGCGTTTCAGGAAAACAGAATTGCGCTTACGCCTGAAGGAGTGAGCGTAATGGTTAACAACGGACATAATGTAGTAATTGAAAGTACCGCCGGCGAAGGCAGTAAATATAGTGACAGAGATTACAGTGAGGCGGGTGCAAAAATAGAATACCAGCGCGAAGAAGTTTTTAAAGCGCCTATATTGGTTAAAAGCGCCCCGGTAGTTGAGGAAGATCTTCCATTACTGCAAATGAACCAGACCATTATTTCTCCAATTCACTTGTCGGCTATGAAGAGTGAGTTTCTTGAAACAATGATGGAGAAAAAAATAACTGCTTTAAGTTTTGAAAATCTTAAAGACGACAGCGGCACTTATCCGATTGTAAGAAGTATGAGTGAAATAGCCGGAGGAGCAATTATGCTGATTGCAGCACAATACCTCGGATGCGCAAACAACGGAAAAGGAGTTTTGTTAGGTGGTATAAGCGGCATTCCGCCGGCAAAAGTTATTATAATCGGTGCAGGTGTAGTTGGTGAATTTGCTACGCGTACTGCTTTGGCGCTTGGTGCTTCAGTAAAAGTGTTTGACAATAATATTTACCGTTTAAAAAGATTGCAAAACAACCTCGGTGTAAGAGTCTGGACGAGTGTAATAGAGCCAAAAATTCTTGCAAAACAGTTAAAAACCTGCGAAGTAGCCGTCGGAGCATTAAGCAGCGAATTTGGCCGCACACCTGTATTGGTTACCGAAGAAATGGTAGCTGCTATGCGTACCGGAAGTGTGATAATAGACGTTAGCATAGACCGCGGAGGATGTTTTGAAACCAGTGAAATAACCAGTCACGAAAAACCAACTTTTGTAAAACATGGAGTCATTCATTATGGTGTGCCCAATATTCCCAGTGGATTTGCCCGTACGGCCAGCCAGGCTATCAGTAATGTGCTTATGCCACTATTGTTAGATATAAGTGAAGAAGGCGGAGTGGAAGAAATGGTGTGGCACGACTTTAACCTTAGAAACGGCATTTATATCTACAAAGGCTATTTGACAAATTTTTACTTAAGTCAGCGTTTCGATTTAAAGTACACAGACCTTAATTTGCTTATTGCCAGCAGACGCTGATTATATAGAATTAAAATTTAGGTAATTTAAAAAAAAACTTCTTTATTTTATCCGTTATAGCGCTATTTATCAATAACGATCTTTTTTAATGCTTTTTGTGTATTTGATATAATTCTATATTATATCAAAATTTCTTGTCAAGCTGTCAGTATAAGTTCCTTTGGTATTTTATTTGACAAGAGTGATAAAAAAGTTTTTATTATGCAAAAAGGTCCGATAAGAGTACAAACCGAGAATATTTTTCCCATTATTAAAAAGTTTTTGTACAGCGATCACGAAATTTTTATTCGCGAGTTGGTAAGTAATGCTGTAGATGCTACCCAAAAACTAAAAACGCTTTCATCTATAGGTGAAGCTAAAGGCGATTTAGGCGATTTGCGTATCGAAGTGGAGCTGGATGCTAAAGAAAAAACAATCAGCATTATTGACCGTGGTATTGGTATGACCCAGGATGAGGTTGATAAATACCTTAATCAGGTTGCATTTAGCGGAGCTGAAGAATTTGTAAAAAAGTATAAAGGCCAGAATGAAGAAAATATAATAGGAAAGTTTGGTCTTGGATTTTACAGCTCTTTTATGGTAAGTGAAAGAGTAGAAGTTTATACAAAAAGCTTTAAAGATGAACCAGCCACTTACTGGAGTTGTGACGGCAGCCCCGAGTTTGAATTGTATTCTATAGAAAAACCTAACAGAGGAACTAAAATTGTATTACATATAAATGAAGAAAGTAAAGAATTTTTAGATGCATCAAGAGTAAAAGGTATTCTTGAAAAATTTTGCCGCTTCCTTCCCGTTCCTATTTATTTTATAGACAAAGGTGCTTCGAAAGAAGAAGAAAATAAAGAAACAGAAGAAAAACCAATTAATAATACTTCGCCTGCCTGGACTAAAAAACCTGCTGAATTAACCAAAGAAGATTACGAAAACTTTTATAAAGAATTATATCCTTTCGGCGAAACTCCTTTATTCTGGATTCATCTGAACGTTGATTATCCGTTTAATCTTACAGGTATTTTGTATTTTCCTAAAATAAAACAGAGCTACGAGATACAAAAAGACAAAATACAACTGTATAGCAACCAAGTATTTGTAACTGACGAGGTCAAAGATGTTGTACCCGAGTTTTTGATGCTGCTTCATGGTGTAATTGACAGCCCTGACATTCCACTCAACGTTAGCCGTAGTTATTTGCAGGGTGATCCGAATGTGAAAAAAATAAATGCGCATATAACAAGAAAGGTTGCAGACAAGCTGGAAGAAATATTTAGAAACGACAGAAGTTCTTTTGAAGAAAAATGGGAAAGCCTCGGCTTATTTGTTAAGTACGGAATGATGACCGATGACAAGTTTCTTGAAAAAGCAAATAAGTTTTTGGTAATGGAAGATGCGGCTTCTAAAGAAGGCGCAAAAAAGTTCTATACGCTTGAAGAATATCGTATAGAGGCTGAAACTTTGCAAAAGAACAAAGATGGTAAAGTGGTAATTATATACACCACCGATCCTATACAACAGGATGCATACATTCAGCCTGCACAGGCAAAGGGTTATAAAGTAGTAAAGATGGAAACACTGGTAGACGCTGCTTTTATAAACCACATGGAAACGAAGTGGGAAAATGTACAGTTCACCCGCGTAGATTCTGATATAACAGATAATCTTATTGACAAAAAAGAAGAGCAATCAAGCGTTTTGAGCAAAGATGAAGAAGAGAAGCTAAAAGGTTTGTTTGGTATAGAAATGTCAGATTTGCACGTAACTGTAGATGTAAAAGGTTTAAGTGCAGATGCTCCTCCGGTTGTGGCTACAAGACCAGAGTTTATGCGCAGAATGAAAGACATGGGAGCTATGGGAGGCGGAATGGCAAGCTGGTATGCAAATATGCCTGATGAAGTAACCCTGACTGTAAATGGTAATCACCAGATCTATCAAAACCTGTTGAAAGAAGATGATTCTCAGATGCAGGAAAAACAGGTTAAAAATCTTGCTGACCTTGCTTTGCTTGGCCAGGGATTATTAAAAGGAAATGCACTTACATCTTTTATAAACCGCAGCGTAGAATTGATGCAGCCTAAAACTACATCAGGCACTGTAGCAGAGGTTTAATTAAACTATAATTTGAATTTTTCATAAAAACCGTTTCAAATTCGAAACGGTTTTTTTTACGAGAAACTTTTTTAGATTAAATTGTTTGTCTGATCTGATAGCAGGTTTTCCAGATTTCTTTGGTGTTGTCAGTAGCTTTTCAAAAATGCTGATCTGATTTTATTGATATTGAAGGACTTGTATTGTTTTTTTAAACCATTATAAATGTTACATAGGCTTTACTTGCAACTAATTTCAGCAGCTTTCAGTCTTATTATTCACTATAAAACTTGCAGCAAAAAAAGAAATAGCTGCTATAAAAACCACTTTAATAAATTAATTTACCCTCAAAATCATCTTTATATGGAATCATTGATATATCGTCTTTCGGCTAACTTTACTTATAATGAAGTATACGAAATTTTTTTAGCTGAAAATGATATACATGTTCTCGATGAAATACTTGGATATTTTATAAGTATTCAGAATTACAATGCCTGTCGTGCTATTAAAGACTTATTTAAAGAAAAAAGCCTGAAAAACTAATTTCAGGCACTTTTCTTGTTTTTTATACAAACTGTAAAGCATCAAAGTCATACAAAAACTGCTAATTCAGCAAATTATTCTCCAGTAAATATTCCGCAATCTGAATGGCATTTGTCGCCGCACCTTTTCTCAGGTTATCACTTACTATCCACATATTCAGTGTATTTGGCTGGCTCTCGTCTCTTCTTAACCTGCCTACAAATACATCATCTTTCTCGTGTGCCCACAGCGGCATCGGATAAACCTGCTCCTGTATATCATCCTGCAGTACAATGCCTGGCGCCTCAGTAAGCAATTTTTTTACTTCGTCCAGGTCAAAATCATTTTCAAATTCTACGTTTACACTTTCACTGTGGCCGCCCATCACCGGTATGCGCACGGTGGTAGCTGTCAGTCGTATGCTGTCATCCTGCATAATCTTTTTTGTTTCATTTACCATCTTCATTTCTTCTTTTGTGTAACCGTTTTCTAAAAACACATCTATTTGCGGTATCACATTCAGATCAATAGGATATTTATAAGCCATTACCGCTTCCTCTTCTTTGCGTTCACTCATCAGTTGTTCCACCGCTTTTACGCCTGTACCTGTCACACTTTGGTAAGTGCTTACCACCACGCGGTTAATTTTATATTTTTTATGCAAAGGCTGCAAGGCAACCACCATTTGTATAGTAGAGCAATTAGGATTGGCAATTATCTTGTCTTCTGTGGTCAAAACCTCTGCATTTACTTCCGGCACTACCAGCTTTTTCTGTACATCCATGCGCCATGCGCTTGAGTTGTCAATAACAGTTATTCCGGCTTCAGCAAACTTTGGCGCCCACTCCAGCGACGTGCTTCCTCCTGCAGAAAACAGTGCTACATCAGGCTTTGCTGCTATAGCGTCTTCCATGCTTATCACGGTGTGCTTTTTTCCTTTAAAAATAATTTCCTTTCCCACTGATTTTACCGAAGCAACCGGTAATAATTCGGTTACCGGAAAATTCCGTTCGGTTAGCACCTGCAACATTTTTGTACCGACAAGGCCTGTAGCGCCTACAACTGCAACTTTCATTTTTTGTTTATTTTTTCTTGGGTTTTTCTAAATTATTTAATTTGTAACCAACAGTTTATCTCGTTTCAGCCGTGGTTGTGTCACTCCCTGCATCTGCACCAATTCTATTCAGCTCCGGTTTCCTTTGCCATCGGCCTGACTATACATCTGTTTGCATTATTTCAACACTTTTTTTTCAAATCAGCATAAAAAAAGCCTTCCTGTTTAGGGAAGGCCTTACTTAAGATGTATAATGTACAAACGCAGGCGGCTTCCCTTAGGGTAGCTGTTTTTTTATGCGTTTAATATTTTGCTGACTTATAATCACTATTGCGAAAGTAAAGACAAAAACAAACAAACAAACATTTTTCAATGGTTTTTTTTAAAGGTGCTAATAATGCTGATGATTTTCATCGTAAATCAAGTGTACTTTTAACAATAACAGCCATAATGAAGCAATATGCAAAAAATTGTCTTTTTTACTTTTATTGTTATTTTTTGTTTTGTTTGTAAAAGTACAATTGCTCAAACTGATAGTATACCTCCGCAGCGTTTTGATGTTGTAATTGATGAAATACTTGCAGATCCAAATCCCGTTGTCGGATTACCGGATGCAGAATTTATTGAAATAAGAAATACCAGTCAAAAAAGCATTAACCTCGATGGCTGGAGGTTAAAGAGTCTGACAACTGAGAGCCGTCCTTTTCCTTCATATACATTACCTGCTGACAGCTTCGTTATTATTACAGCCATCAGCAATGTTGATCTTTATACAGTTTTTGGAAAAGTGTTAGGAATTGTTGCTTTTCCCGCCCTTAATAACAGCGGCACAACCTTGTCACTTACTTCAAAAGAAGGAATTACGATTCATTCAGTTAGTTACAACAGTACATGGTATCAAAACGATGTAAAAAGCAATGGCGGATACAGTTTAGAAATGATTGATACGAAGAATCCGTGCACAGGCGCCGGTAACTGGAAGGCAAGTGCAGATATAAAAGGCGCAACGCCGGGGATAAAAAATTCAGTTGATGCAAATAATCCTGATAACATAGCGCCTGCATTTGTAAGCGCTGCTGCTGTTGATAGTGTGCATCTTGTAGCAACCTTTAGTGAGCCCGTTGATAGTGCTAAAGCAGCCATTCCATCTAACTACAGCATCAGTGATGCAATTGGTTCACCTGTTGCCGCTGTTGCTGTTTCGCCTTCTTTTAATAAAGTTCAACTCACTTTAGCTTCTCCTTTAATTAAAAATAAAGTTTATACCATAACAGCAGATAATATAATTGATTGCAGCGGCAATATGATACAGGCTGTAAAAACTGCACGGGTTGGTTTGCCATCCGTTATTGATAGTTTTGATATTGTTATCAACGAAATACTTTTTAATCCTAAACCAGGTGCTGTGGATTATGTTGAAATGTACAATCGAAGTAATAAAATTTTCAATCTGAAAGATTTGTCTGTTGCTAACAGATCTGCTGCCAATGTTATAGGTAGTGTGCATCAAATAACTGCTGATGATCTCTTAATTTTTCCAGGTGATTTTATGGTTATAAGTGAGAATGGTACAATTGTAAAGCAAAATTGTGCAGCAAAAAATCCTGATAATTTCATTGATGTTGCAATGCCTTCCTTACCCAATGAAGAAGGATCTGTTGTTTTATTAAATGCACAAAAAGAGATAATTGATGAGCTTCATTATTCTTCCAGATGGCATTATGTATTAATTGATAATGAAAAAGGAATTTCTTTAGAAAGAATTGATTATAATCAGCCAACGCAAAATAAAGAAAACTGGACTTCTGCTGCATCAACTGCTGGTTTTGGAACTCCGTCTTATCAAAATTCACAATTTAGAGCAGATCTGTTTGTAAAAGCAGAAGTAAGTGTATCACCTAAAACTTTTTCACCTGATAATGATGGTTTTGAAGATTTTACTACTATAAATTTCCGTATGTCTGAGTTAGGTTTCGTAGCAAATATTACTATTTTTGACGAAGCGGGAAGACCGGTAAAAGCCTTGGCAAAAAATGCAACTCTGCCGCTCGAAGGATCATTTAAATGGGATGGATTAAATGATAAACTTAATAAAGTTTCTCGCGGTATTTATGTTATCTATACCGAAATATTTAATCTGAACGGGAAGAAGAAATCTTTTAAGAATACGGTAATAGCAGCTTCAAAGTTTTAAAATTCAAACTTAGATTTATACAATTTTGAAAAATACTTTGTTTTTTATCCGTTTGTTAGTCTTTTTTATTACAGATAATAAAAAAGGTGAGACAATATCTCACCTTAAATCTTTATGATCACAAATAGAATTTTTATTTTAAACCAACATTCTTAAAGGTTCTTCCAATAGGCTTTTCAGTGTCTGAAGGAATGCCGCCCCCGAAGCTCCATCCACAACACGGTGATCACAGCTAAGCGTTACTTTCATAACATTGCCAGGCACTACCTGTCCTCCCTTAACAACAGGAACCTGGGAAATGCCACCAATAGCTAAGATGCATGCATCTGGCGGATTGATAATAGCAGTAAATTCATCAATACCAAACATTCCGAGATTGCTTATGGTAAAAGTGCTTCCTTCCCAGTCAGCAGGCTGCAGCTTTTTATCTTTAGCTTTTTGCGCAAATTGTTTTACCTCTCCGGCAATCTGGCTTAGGCTTTTAGCGTCAGCAAATCGTACCACAGGCACCAGTAAACCTTCATCTACAGCTACGGCCACACCAATATTTACATGATGATTAACGCGAATTTTATCACCAAGCCAACTGCTGTTTATTTTTGGATGTTGCTTTAGAGACACAGCAGCAGCTTTTAAAACCAAATCATTAAAGCTAATCTTTACAGGTGAAAGCTCATTTAGTTTAGCCCTGGTTTGAACTGCATTATCCATATCTATACTCATAGTAAGGTAGAAATGGGGAGCAGAAAACTTGCTTTCAGCAAGACGTTTTGCAATTACTTTACGCATTTGCGAAACGGGAACTTCATCAAAGCTTACCTGGCCTATCGTACTTTGTGCAGCTGCAGGTTTTGCCTCTGCTGCTTTTGCAGGTGCAGGAGCTGTTTGTTCAGGCTTTGAAACCGGAGGTTGAGCAGCAACAGGTTGTTGTGCAGCAGGTTGTTGAGCTGAAGTCTGTTGTTCGGGTTTATAATTGTCTATATCTTGTTTTACTATTCTTCCGTTATCTGCCGAACCTTTTACATATCGCAGATCTATGCCTTTTTCTTCTGCCAGTTTTTTGGCTAATGGAGAAGCGATTATACGTCCTTCATTTACCACTGCAGGTTGTGCAGAAGCTGTAGATGGCTGTGTAGTTTCTCCTTGTGCCTGTACTACCGGAGCTTCTTCTGTAGAAGAAGGTTGCGATGAAGGCGCTGTTCCTCCTTTTGCTGCAGCAACAATAGTCTCTATATTCATTCCCGGTTCGCCAATAATACAAAGCAGTTCGTTAACAGCTATTTTTTCGCCTGCTTTTGCTCCCTGAAATAATAAGGTTCCGTTTTTATAGCTTTCAAGGTCCATTGTAGCCTTGTCAGTTTCAATTTCAGCAAGAACTTCTCCTTTTTTTACTGCATCGCCTACGTTTTTTTGCCATGTAGCAATAACGCCTTCTGTCATTGTATCGCTTAAACGGGGCATTAAAACTACCTGGTCCATTGTAGAAATATCTAATGGTGCAGCACCGGAACTACTTTCTTGTGGCTGGGTTGATGCTTGTGCTGCAGGAGTAGGTTGAGCAACGGCAGGAGCATCTTGTTTTTGGGGCTGTTCTTGTGGCTCAGCCGGTACTTGTGTGCCAGCACCAGTATTTTGTGTAATAAGAGCAGAGACATCTTCGCCTTGTTTGCCTATAATTGCCAAAAGATCGTTTACCTGCAACTTCTCCCCGTCAGTCGCACCTCTGTGCAATAATACACCGTCCTGATAGCTTTCGAGTTCCATCGTGGCTTTATCGGTTTCGATCTCGGCAAGTAAATCGCCCTTCTTTACTGTATCTCCTACGTTTTTGTGCCATGCAGCTATTACGCCTTCTGTCATAGTATCGCTCAGCCTGGGCATTAATATCGGTTCCGCCATACTTTTTAATATTTTGCTAAACATCGTAACGTTAAATGCAGTGTAAGCTGCAAATCGCTGTGACGTTATTTTTTGAGCCGTGAAATTACATGAAAATGAATTAAAGGCAAGATGAGGAATAAAATTTCATTTTAAAAATTATAAAGCATCTTTTTTTAAGGCTTTTCTTTGAAAGGTAATATTTATTTTTTTGTAACGCTCACACAAGGCCGGTCTTTAAAAACTAATAATCCAGCTCTAATTTTAACCTGTCTTTCAATTCTTTTATCATCGGGTATTGCTCAATTACTTTTTGGTATTTTTCACGTGTTGTTAATGTTATCTCCGAAGTCACATTCTCTTTTATCTGTTCATTTACAATTACTGTAAAACCTATGTTCCGGTTATTAAAACAACCTTTTAAATACTCCAGCAAAGTTGTTTTTTCCTGCTCTATAAATTTTTGCTCAAGACTTGCTGACACAGTTATAGAAAAATGTTGCTCGTTTACCACCTGCAGTTGAGCATTGTTAAAAACCGTAACGACAGAATGTTTAAACTGTTGCTTCAGCTTTTCCTTAAAACAGTTCCAGTGCTCCTGCAAATTTTCTGCAGTTACGGGAAGGGCTTCTTTTATATTTTCGCTTACTCTGTTTGTTATATGTTTATCACGTAAACTTTCCAGCAAAGATTTTTTACCTGTTTCAGGCGCTTTGGCTTTTTGCGGTTTCTCTGCTATTTCAGTTAAAGTTTCCTTTTGCTGTAGTGTAGAAGTTACTTTTTTTTCGGGCTGGCTTTTTTTCATTACGGCTTCGGGCTCAGCTAGGGTCGCCACTACCGGTGGTTGTATATACAATTTAGAACCTGATAAAGGTAGTTCAGCAGGTGCAGGCTGCTGTGCTTTTATCTGTAGCGATTGCAGAGATTCGAATTTAACTGCTACTGGTCCGCTAACCCGCTTTTTTTTTACAAGAGCCGAGGTCTGATTATCAAAAGCTAATTCAATTGCCTGTTGCAAAAAGGTTAGTTTAATCATTGCCATTTCTACATGGAGCCTTTTGTTTCGGGCCATCTTGTAGTTTATCTCTGCTTCATTCAAAATATTTAAAGCGCTAACCAGGTAAGCAGGACTAACCTTTTTAGCTGTTTCTGTATATTTTGGCTGTAAACCTTCCACCACATCCAATAAAGAAGCAGCTTTGGGATTTTGGCAAACCAATAAATCACGTATAAATTCTGCATAACCATTCAAAACAAGATCACCTTCAAAACCTTTGCGGTTTATTTCGTCATATAACAACATAGAGCCGGCCATGTCCTGGTTTAGCTGTGTATCGAGCAGCTTAAAGTAATAATCGTGATCCAAAATGTTTAAATGCTCCAGCGTATTTTGATAAGTAACTTTACCATTTGTAAAACTTACTATTTTATCAAGAATACTAAGAGAATCTCTCATACAGCCTTCACTTTTTTGAGCAATTACCTGAAGGGCAGCTTTTTCAGCTTTTACATCTTCTTTATCAGCAATTTCCTGCAAATGTTCTACAGTATCATTATTGGTAATTCTCTTAAAATCAAAAATCTGGCATCGGCTTAAAATGGTAGGAAGTATTTTATGTTTTTCGGTGGTAGCCAGTATAAAAATAGCGTAGGAAGGAGGTTCTTCAAGCGTTTTTAAAAAGGCATTGAATGCACTGGCGCTTAGCATATGCACCTCATCCACAATGTACACTTTGTATTTGCCTGCCTGTGGCGCAAACCTGACCTGCTCTACTAATGAACGAATGTCATCTACAGAATTGTTGCTTGCTGCATCCAGCTCGTGAATGTTGAGAGAAGTGCCTTCATTGAAGGATAGGCAGCTATGGCAATGGTTGCACGCCTCGCCGTCAGCACTTAAGTTTTCGCAGTTAATTGTTTTTGCTAAAATACGGGCACAGGTTGTTTTGCCTACTCCGCGAGGGCCACAAAATAAAAAGGCATGAGCCAGCTGATGATTGCGGATAGCATTTTTTAATGTAGTCGTAATATGACTTTGCCCGACAACAGTATTAAAGTTTTGCGGTCTGTATTTGCGTGCTGAAACAATAAATTTTTCCATAAATTTTTCTATCTCCTCAAATTCAATAAGGTGCAAATTAATAAACTTTGCTATAGCATAAAATCCTGATTATGCACAAAAGCTAAGACACTTGTTATTAATTGTTATAAAACAGATTATACTATACGTGATTTTTTTTGATCCCTAGCTAAGCAAACTAGTCATTATTTATTTTGTATCAGTTAAACCTCTTGTGGTTTGCTTTTTGCATTTTGTATGATTTATAAGAAAAGGGTACAAAAAGATTGGTAAGAAATGATATTATTATTTCTAAATTATGTATCGAATAAACTTAACATTACCAGGACTTTTCCAGTATTATATTTGAATAACAATTTTTATGAGCAAACCCAAAATTATTCCACGCGATATTAGCTGGTTAAGTTTCAATGCACGTGTATTGCAGGAAGCCAATGACAGTAGTGTACCACTAAAGTCACGAATCAGGTTTCTTGGAATTTTCTCAAACAATCTTGATGAATTTTTCAGGGTTCGTGTTGCTACATTAAAGCGTATGACAACACTGGGCAAAAAAAATATGCATCTTGAAGAAAACCCGCAAAAGATATTAGAAGACATTCAGATGATAGTTTTGCAGCAGCAAAACGAGTTTAACCGTATTTGGGATGGCCTTCTTGAAGAGCTTGAAAATGAAAAAATTTTTATTGTTAACGAAAAGCAGCTGGATACTGAGCAGCAGCAGTTTGTAAAAAAATACTTTGAAGAGGAAGTCCGTAGCAATGTTATTCCACTGCTGGTAGAAAGTATTCCGCAATTTCCTTATCTGCGTGAAAAATCTATTTATTTAAGTGTTGTGATGCGGAAGGAGGACAACGCTTATGACCAAAAATATGCTTTAATAGAAGTGCCCACCAGAGCGGTAGGGCGATTTTTGCAACTGCCTTCCGTTAATGGGGAGCACTACATTATTTTGCTTGAAGATGTTATTCGGTTTAATCTTCCGGAAATCTTTTCCTATTTTGGTTTTGACCATTTCGACTCTCATATTTTTAAAGTAACAAAAGACGCTGAAATTGACATTGATAACGATCTTTCTACGTCATTAATTCAAAAAATAGAAAAAGGTATTAAAAACCGCCGTAAAGGCAAACCCGTTCGTTTTTTGTACGATAAAGAAATGGATGCAGGATTACTTGAATATCTGATTCGTAAACTAAATTTATCGAGAAAAGATAATATTATTCCTGGCGGTCGGATACATAATCATAGACATTTTATGGACTTTCCTGATGTATTTAATTCAAAAAGTCTCCGCCGGACTGCCATTATACATCCTGCATTTTCAAATACATTACGCGTTACTGACATTATTTTAGAAAAAGATGTAATGCTGCATTTTCCCTATCATTCTTTTAATTCAGTAATTGATCTTTTGCGTGAAGCAGCGATGGACCTACAGGTAACAACTATAAAAATTACAGCTTATCGTCTCGCATCAAATTCCAAAATCATCAATGCTCTTATAAACGCTGCCCGTAATGGAAAAGAAGTAGAGGTAATGATCGAGCTAAGGGCACGTTTTGATGAAGAAGCAAACCTTTACTGGAAAGGAAGACTGGAAGAAGAAGGCGTAAAAGTATTGATAGGTGTAGATAATCTTAAGGTTCATGCAAAGGTTTGCATTATTAAGAAAAAGGTGGCTAACAGGGTCTTTCAATATGGATTTGTAAGCACTGGCAATTTAAATGAACAGACTGCACGTGTATATGGCGATCATTGTTTGCTTACGAGCAATCGGCATGTAATGTCTGATATCAACCGTATATTTAATTACCTGGAAAATCCGAAAGCTGGAAACGAGCCTTTAAAACTTTGCCAAACACTTATGGTTTGCCCGACAAATATGAGGCATGAAATATATGGACTTATTAACAAAGAAATAAAAAACGCCAAATCAAAGAAAAACGCTGCAATTACTATAAAGGTAAATTCTCTCAGTGACCCCAGCCTTATTGAAAAATTATACGAAGCGGCTCATGCAGGTGTAGAAGTAAAAATGATAGTAAGGGGAATTTTTTGCGCTGTAGTCGAAAACTCCAAATTTAAAAAACCTATCCAAGCCATTAGTATTATTGATGAATATCTTGAGCATGCCAGAGTAATGATATTTCATAATGACGGCAAAGAAAAAGTGTATATTTCATCAGCCGATTGGATGGTTAGAAACCTTGATCATCGTGTTGAAGCTGCAATACCGGTTACAGATAAAGGTATTATACAGGAATTGAAAGATATTATAGCTATTCAGCTACAGGATAATGTAAAAGCAAGGTGGCTTGATAAGGACCTGTCAAATAAATACGTTTCTTCTGATAATGAGGAGGAAAAAAAGATCAGGTCTCAGATTGAGATATACAATTACCTGTATCAAAAAACGATGCAGTTGAAGGAAGTTACTGCTGAAGCTTAAAGAGGGTTTACTTTAAATGCAAATGATTAATGCTTGCTTATTTTGGTCGCAGCATTGAACTATGCTCAAAGCTGTTAATAATTTGATCGCCTGCCTCTCCTGGATTGCAGATAATATTAACCATTAAAATTATTCTGCAATCCAGTATTATAACAAAAAGTATTTGTTTTTTTTAATTGATCATTTGTTCATATCATCTATATCGCAAATGTTTGATCTTCACTTTCTTTGTTGCCATTGATACCTCGTGCTATTGTATAGTGAGAATCAATTTTTGTTTTGTTTTTGTCTTGGTTTTTCTCCAATAAACCTTTTCCGCGTACCACGATATAAACTATTGTGCAATAAATAAGCACAAGAAGACCTGCTAATCCCCATGATCCTGCAAACATGCGTGCCACAGAAATTTCTACTGCTAAAGCCATTAATACCAGTTTCATTTTTTTAATTTTTAAAAGTGTTTTTTAATGTAATTTATTTTTTACATCTTATAGTTGGGTTGTGTAATAACATATTCCAACATCCGGACAAATTGATATGCTTTTTTAATATCTGTTTAATCTTTTTAAGATTGTAAAATTCATGATGCAAATAAGCACCCGTATGTAAACAAAATGTAAAGCAATTAAAAACTTAATGTTAACAATTTCGGTAAAACCGTTTGAAGGAAAAGAATGAGAGATAAAAGCAGTAAAAACGGAACGTTTCTCTTTTTTTAATTTTACGAAAAATCCTGCTTTTATTATTCGTAATATTTTCATATAGCAAAAATCAAAGGGCGCTTAATAAAATTATTCTATTTCATATTCCATGTTATCTTATTATTAAGAAATAGTTAAGTGGCTATGGTTGATATCATAATTATAATTTTGCCACAAATAAAAATGTATGGGATTAAATTCTATCGGTAAGTTTTTTATGCCTAAAAATACTATCTTCTACAACTTGTTCGAAGAAGTAGGTGTAACCGTTCGGGCTATGGGCGGAGTATTAAAACAACTGGTTAATGAACCTGATGTTGATAAAAGAGCATCTCTCTCATCAAAGTTAGAAGACCTTGAGCATGAAAATGATGACAGTACACATAAACTTTTTACCGAGTTGGGAAGAAATTTTATCACTCCTTTTGATAGGGAAGATATTCATACCCTTGCCTCTGCATTAGATGATATTGCTGACTACATTTATTCTTCTGCAAAAAAAATTATTTTTTACAGGGTAAATCCTAATGATACAGGTATACAAAAAATGGCTGAATTAATAGAACAAGGCACCATACATATCCAAAGCGCAGTACAGGAACTTCGTAATATGAAAAACCTGCGAAAAATAACTGAAGCATTGGTAAGGGTAAACGATATAGAGAACCAGGCAGATGATATTTTTGATCTCAGTATTGAAAAGCTTTTTAATAATGAAAATGATTTTAAAGAAGTAATCAAAAGAAGAGAAATTTATCAGGCACTGGAAATGGCAACCGATAAATGTGAAGATGCAGCGAATGTAATTGAGTCAATTATTGTTAAATACGCTTAATTACCAATTATATAACTGTTTAAAACCTACCTATGGTTCCTTTATTGATTGTAATTATTGGCTTTGCTTTAATTTTTGATTATATAAATGGTTTTCATGATTCTGCAAATAGTATAGCTACTATTGTTTCTACCAAAGTACTTACTCCTTTCCAGGCAGTTATATGGGCTGCTTTTTTTAACTTTTTGGCTTTTTTCATTTCAAAATATTTGATAGGTGGATTTGGAATAGCTGATACTATTTCCAAAAGTGTTACTCTTCAGCAACATGATCCTCTTGCTTTGTATGTTGTTCTTGCCGCTTTGCTTTCTGCCATCATCTGGAATTTGATTACCTGGTGGTTTGGTATTCCTTCAAGTTCATCTCACGCATTAATTGGTGGCCTGATCGGAGCAGCAGTTGCTCATTACAAGACTTTTGAAGTCGTTGCTATGAAAAAAGTAATTCCGATCATATCTTTTATTGTTGTTGCACCTTTTATCGGAATGATAATAGCGTTTATCATTACCATAATTATTGTAAGGATTTTTAAAAATGCAAATCCTTACAAAGCAGAGCGTTGGTTTAAAAAGTTGCAATTACTTTCCT
>Ga0210040_10003696_pt1 | contig 20513 bp, 23 predicted proteins | sample CryGeyCG12114_NA_FD_185462 | JGI IMG/M metagenome (GOLD analysis project Ga0210040, IMG submission 185462) | Groundwater microbial communities from aquifer - Crystal Geyser CG19_WC_8/21/14_NA (SPAdes) (version 2) | ecosystem: Environmental > Aquatic > Deep subsurface > Groundwater | place: USA... | reverse complement strand
AAATACAAGACGTGTGTCGAATAACATGTAAACAGCTATCATCAAATACGTACGTGTGTATTGATTGCATGATAATTTCTTTGCTATCAAAATAGTTTCACCCATTCAGTCAGTTGATAGTAAAAATAAACATTGTTTTTTCTTCGGATACGATAGCATAGACAGAATGCAAACGACAGCTTTTTGTAGACACACATGGAATATTTTTTTGCGGATAATCAAAGGTCATTATACTTCCAATTGTTATCTTTACGAATTCTTTGTAGTCAGCATTTGTAATTTACAATCTATCGATATCAGGTTTCACAAATTTTACGTCTTCAACTAACTAGAGGGGAATAGAACTGTTGGCTCCCCCTATTGCTTTTAACGTAAAATATATCAACACTTCCCTAAAAACGGAAGAAAAAATTCATCTCGTTTAATTTACGTAAAATCTAAAAAATTACAGCATATTTAACGTTAAATACAATCTAGTAATTTGACTGTAGCTTCATTTGCACATATTTGGGCGCAAATAAATTTTTACTGTATTATTGTAGAGAGCGTAAAAAGTTGTGTAACTTGAGATCACTAGCTAACTAAACTAATGGGAAAGGCAATTGTCACCCTAATAACTCAATCATCAAATGGCAGTTCTCGTGACCATGTCTTTATCTTTGTCTACAGTGAGGAGTCGTTTATGAAACGTGGCTACCAAGGGAAAAGCCTCAACTCTTGGAAATGGTCCGGTTGCTCTCACAATATGAACTATGGGATCAAGTTTGCCAAAATGTTGCTCGACTCACGAGAACGTTCCAAAGATCTACCATCCAGAATTAATATTCATAACAATAAAGTCGGCCGACTGGTAAGTTATTTCATATTGTATATTCAGTTTATTGCTTCTTCACATGCAATACGTTTCTTGGGTAGATAGATACTCATTTTTTCTTCTCACAGAATCCACTTTTCTCTTGAATCATGATACCAACTAAATAGCATTGTGCTGCATTTGCCGTATATAATATAACCGTCTATAATCTAACATACAATATTGATTGGTCTGAAATTGCCCATGTTTGCATGGTTTGAATACCCTGCACAATTTCTGCTGAATTCATTTCATACTTCTATAGAATTGTCCTGCCAGGTTGCGTCTAAATACTGTAGAAACGAGGTGGAAACTTGGAAACTAGATAGATTATTAAACATTCACCACATTCACATGTTGTGTAGCATATAGAATTCAAAGAATAGCTTTAGCCCCATGTCGAATCATAGCCTTGATTTATGCTCTTTAGCCTGACATTTTCTGCACCGGTGATAGGTATATGTAATAAAATAGTGCTGATGACTAGCAGGACTAATAGGTGCTAATTTGAGGTTTTAATCTCATTCACAATGAATGACATATCACCTCGGCTTTGCATAATAATGTGAGCCCCTTGGTCCGTGTTATTGTTATCCATGCAGTGATAATAAAGCGGAAAATCCTCATGTGTGATCCTGTATGTGCCATGTGATGACTTCATTTGGAGATTTTCCCTTCTTGGGTACTACAACCGGTTGGTGTTGAATGAAGTTCTGAACGGAAGATTTTTAGGTCGAAATAGTTTTGCTTAACTTACACGCTTAGTAAGATAATTTTTGTAAATGCAAATATAGGTGACTTCACAGGTAGTTACTCTCCTCTACTCCTTGCAAATATTAACAGAAAATTAAGTCCAGATTCTGTGTATAAAACGACAAATGTAAAAATTGGATTGCCAGAGAAAGGTTAAAAAAATTGGATCGATTTGGTTTTACAGCAAAAAAAGTGTCTGATTAAATTTTCACTTGGTAGACATGCTTGTATTTGTGATTTTAAGGTAGAAAGCAGGTACCGAATAGATATTAAAATGAAGTGATCATTGTAAGATGATGATTGCTCTTTTTGTGGGTCTCACTCACACACACTATATATCCATAACATAGGGTTATTATATAATGCGCTGGAGCTTTAGGGAACGTAGTAATGTTAATTTTAATAAGGTCGGCTATTAGCTTAATATAAGGTGTTGCGGATGAGTTAAATACAAATATGAAAGCCTGATTATAGGTTTCGTGTTCATAAGTGATGTTGTTCCCAAAGGAAGTTACTAAAATTCTCTCGTGTGTTCTTTTTCCTATATTCAGAGGTCGGATTTTTTAAACACTAAGTTCAACTATCATTTTTTTTAGTAAATAAATTAAATTAGCAAACTCATGTAATAAACTATGTAAAAAATTAGAATTTAGCTTCTTATTTAGCTATTTTATATTCAAAAAGTTGATAATTCTATGTGGATGATAAAAATTTTCTAGGAAAAGGACAAAACTAAATTTTGTGTGTGCTTAAAAGCCATTAGATCCGAAATCCGACCTATATAATAAATTTCATGTCTTCATTTTCTCAACGGACGAGGTTCCTAGATGTATTATTTGTTCCTCGCTGCATTTATGTTTATGGTGATTATATTAGGAACTCACTTACTAACTTACTAACTCACCTACTAACTAACTAACTTACCCATATAATATAGGTAGAACGCAAGAGATTAGATGCACTTTTTTATTCCAACAAAGAAGGAGAAAAGATGTTGGTTTGGTTCGCACCTCTTGCCCTTTAGCTAATAATTTTCTTGTACAAAAATAATGAGTTTTTATCTCCATGGTGGCCGCCCTACCACGAAGACGTCTCCGTAGTCTCATTGTTGTTCTGAGCAGTCAACTCATTAAGTCCCTCAAAGGTGTTACCAAAGCCATCTTTCAAAAATATACATTCCTTCTCCTATATATCAACTTATCATGCAGCAGTCCAGACCAAAACTGAAACTTCCTCAGCATAATAACATTACTAGATAGGTACAATTGTCCAGTCTAGTATTTTTCTTTAAAGCTATAGTTAGTCTGAGAAACTGAAAAGTTTCACACTATATTAGCTTTTACACTCTAAAAACCAGTTGATAATATCAATATGCAATATGAAAAAGTTAGTCCTATCCTATGCAATTTCCATCAATTTCATGGTCAGCTTGGCTTTGATTTTGATATGCTATAGTTCTACATATTTGATAATTGGAAAGTTTTATTCTAGTAATGACAGGGTATGAGATTTGGGACGTATAGTTACTTCTTTTTACACATTCATAATGCAATACATTGATTTTCGAATTGATTAACTATGGGTTTTTTGGTTAATAGATTTGACTGTATCAATTTTTTCACTGTTAGTTAGTTAGTTGAACAGAAGATACTTTTTTAGGCATAGTGGGTTTCATTGAAACCTAAATTTTTGCTAGACAGCCGACAGCTACTCATGCGGTGCCCAAAATGACTGCAAGTACAAATTGAATTACCCAAGTACCTAATAAAAACGTGTGGCTTCACCTACCAATAACCTCACCTTATAATTTTTTGCATCCGACCTAAAATCATTTGCTGTAAACATTCCGTGAGTCAGAATGAATTGGAAGGGGATTCCTTTTTCTTGGCCTATTATTACATTAGTAGTGTGAGAGCACACTTTAAGCGGGTCATAAAAAAACGCTCAGGTTGTGGAAAAACAATAATAACTCAATCTATTATTTTTTCACCTGCATTTTTGTACATACACAAGAGAGTTGAGTGATAGTGAGCGAGGGGAACAACATGTCTAACTAACTAACTAACTAACTACTGGTTATTATTATCATACACAGGATTATTAGTCTTCGTGTGTGTTCCCATTGTTTTCCTCAGAGCGCATCTTTATCTCACCTTGTATTAATAAAATTAGTCACTTTTCTTACACTTTTTCCCCCCAAGTGGCTATTCACAAGTCATCTCTATTATTAATTCTCAAGGCATGATTTATTCTGTCTGTGCAGGTAGATTGAGGCACAAATGAATAATAACGCTTAACTAATAGTCTGTAAGTATCGTTTGGAAGGCTTTTCCGTGAAAACACGGAATAAACACGGAATATAAAGTCACATTCTATAGCCAAGGCTTATTTTTAGGTTTAGCACTGTGAATCAGGGAGTTTTTATCTTAAGGAATCTATATTTTTACTATAAGCTTGGGAACTTACTAAAATTAGGAAAAAGAGGGGCAAAAAAAGCGTTTTTTACTTAAAATTTTATTCTTTTCCTTTCAGGCGGTTATATCTAATATGGAAGTACGTTGCAAATGCCATGGGCTGTCTGGAAGTTGTGAAATGAGAACCTGTTGGCGATCACCATCCGATTTCCGTCGAGTTGGAGACACTCTGAAAAATAAGTTCCAACAGGCTGTAATGATTGATCACTCGGATTTAGGAAATCGTCCCCTAAACAGAGTACAAAAAATGAGTCGTCGTCGACGTCGAAAAAGGAATCGGCGGAATTCCAAAGAAATTGGTGAAGTAGATTTGTGGTACTATGAGCGATCACCGACGTATTGTGAATCCAACAATGATTTCAGCATTCCGGGCACTTCGGGTAGGATTTGCAACCGGACGGGTGGGGCCGATGCGGGAAGTTGTAGCACGCTGTGCTGTGGCCGCGGGTATAACACGTTGAGGCGTGTTTACACCAAGAGGTGTAATTGTCAGTTTGTATGGTGTTGTGAAGTGACTTGTCAAAACTGTACAGTTGATGAGTGGATTACTGTTTGTAAATAAGGTTATATAAGCATTCAGGTGGAATGTTTCTGTTTGTATTTAACTGTGTTTTATTCAATAGAAAAGATAGATTATGGACAGACAAATCTTACTATCATGAATGCATTTTTAATTCTTTGCATTGGCACTGTAATTACTTTTTTCAATTTGCTATTTAGTCAAAAAAAAAACATAAGAAAGTTGTCAGTTAAAAGAAAGAGAACAAAATATTTTGACATAGGAATCAGTGTCATTTTCAAAAACGCAGGAAAAAATCTTTGTTTTGCTTCAGAAAAATGTAAAATGCTTTTTATTTGAATTCGCGCAGTAATGCAAACTGGCTTGAACCAGCAGTGTTACTGTGCTACCCATAAAATTCAACCTGTGTAAAAGAAACTCCCATTTTTACATTATTTGAGAGAAAGTGTACATTTCAAAGTAGAAAAGTATTTTTGAATATCTAGCAAATTTTGGGTTTCTTATCTACATGTTACTATGTACTTATATTTGGGATTTTATAGGATTAGTTATGTTTTTATTTTGTGCATATAATTTTATGCAGTTAGTAAGTTTACCGTTTTTCACTGTAAATTGTCATATCTTCTTTCATGTGCAATTTTGAATGCATTCCGGCAGTGTACCAGTTCCTTGTCAGTATTACTATTTGTTACTAAACTGTATACATAATTATTTTGCATGCTTCCTACATTACTTGTTGAGTTAATTAGTTAAAAAGGTGTATGAAAAAGATTGTTATGAGCTGTAACATTTGCAACACATGTAATTTATTACTTGCAGCAACCACTATAAATATATTAAGTATATGATAAGACTGATGTGATAAAAATTAGTGCTTGTAAGCTCCATTATATGTAAAACTGTTTGCAGGGAACATGATTATGTAGGATAAGTGTTTAAGTAGAATTCAGAGTGACATGCATAATATGTTAATTCCTGTACAGAGAAATAATAATCGCTCTAGCTTTTATACGGATTCATGTCATCACTAAAATCAATATTCCATACAACTATCCTGTCAAATTTTAATTAGTTAGTAATGCAACCTTATTGTTAAAGTATTCCCAGGTTTTTGTACGGTCAAAAATGTTGTTTCAAAATTTTATTCAATAATAAAGACGACTGATGATAAAATATTGTTTTCCAATGAAAATTTTTTCTATTTTATTTTTCAAATTGTTTAAAAGCTCTAAAAACTGAAGCAGCACATCTTAAAAGACAGGAAATGTGAAGATGTAGGATGAATTGTTTTTTAAACACGGACTCAGATATGACTTTTGGAAAGAATTTCTTGAGCAGACATTAAAAAATTCCCGATCTTCATTTCTGCGTGAGAGAAAGGAAACCAAAAAAGTTGGTAAGCAGTTATTTGTACATTTGCATTTGACATTCTTAGGGTTTCTCAACTTGTCCGTTTCATTTGCTCGAAGAAGGCAATTATTGTGCCCTAGTTTTTGTTACTCCAGTGAGCAATCATCATTTCAGTGAATAGTTTCAATCTTCCCAAAAAATGGCATCTGACTGGGTGAAAACTTTGAAAGAAGTTGGGGACAACTTTACATTGGGGAAAAGGATTGGGTCAGGCAATAGTTCTGATGTATTCGAGGCTACTGATAAAGGTATGGACCAAAACGTGCATTAAAAACAAGCAAATGAAAGCCCTATGAGTGCATATAATTTTTCATTTCACTTCTTGTAACTAACCCATTTAGATGGCAAACTAGTTGCTGTGAAAATTCAAGAAGAATCTGAAGATTCCATTCAGTTTATACATGAGGAATTTCAAGTCCTGTCTGAAATATGCGGTGGAAATCCACATTTTCCGACATTAATTGGGGCGTACCGAAAAACTACAGTTGCTCCACGTTCTATTTGGTTTGTTATGGAGGTAAAATAACTAAATTAAAAAATTTCATAGAATGTCTACTACGGCCTATTGAGCAAAATTTATTACAAATCAATGCAGATCCCAAAGAAAAACAAAATTTTAAGAATTTTTGTTAAAAATTAGCTATAGTTAGTCAGTTAGTAAGTTTGAGCTACTATTTTTTACTTGCTTTGTATGCATGAAATGAAAATGCACATGCATTTTTCGTTCCACTGCAAGCAATCACGTAACCGGATGTCGAACTTGACTTTTTTCCAATCATCCCACCCAGGGATTCAATTAAGACAGAGGGAAAACCATTTTCATTATCTTTCTTATGATTATAATAGCAGTTAAGTTAGTTAGTTAGTTAGTCAGTCAGTCAGTAGCATGATGAGTCTATATGAAAATATTTTTTCTTGTATCTTACTTACTTACCGACTGCACCACCTATAATAACAGCTCTGTGAGATTGGATCAGTGAAAAAAGTGTTGTCTAAACTGAAAGCACGTGAACATGCTCTCACGGAGGATATCATCGCCTACATCCTACGGGAAGTTTCACTTGTAAGTCTACAAATCTCTAATATTCATTTCATAATAATAATAATACGGTGTACATTTGCATAGTTGTGCGTACATTATGAACACAGGTCGGATTTTTTTAGTTTTCGTTTCAAAACCACTATTCTTGAACTTAAATTATGCCCTGCCAAAATCCAGGAGACATTGCTTTGAGAATCTGAAAATATTTTGACCTATCTCTCAGCATTTTTTTGCAAAAAAAATAAAGCGAAAACTGTGAAACAAAAAAATAAAAAAGTAAAGTAAAGTGGACAAAATACGTCCCATCTCTGACCAAAAAAAGTCGGAGTCAGCTCATATTATCATTCATTAAGAACCTGGAAGGCATTTTGTACGCACAGGCATTTCATAGCATAGCACACACACACGCATTGTAAAAGATTGGAGCACGTAATGCCGACGCCTGCCTAACTAACTAACTAACTAACTAATGTTAAATAAGTTATAGTAGAGTTGTGGCTGCCACTTTTTCCGCTCAAATCGTGATCACCACTTTATAAAAGTAAATACTTGCGGCTACTCCACGGTGGCAAATCTATTCACTCACATCTAATTTACGGGAGAAATGTAACACCTATTTAGTCCTGGAAGCGGTTCATACATTTTTTCCATTCTTTACATGAATACCAGTTTTTAGCCTTCATTATCTAATTTGATGACATGATTTCACACAGCCGTAAAGTTGGGGTGTCTGTAACTGAGTTTTCACCCTGTATTGTTTGAAACTTTAGTTGGCATGTATTTTGAATTCTTTTTTTTTTGCCACTAGCAGACTTTTGGGCAGATATTTCTTAGCTATTGAAAGGATTCAGGTTTTCTGATGAAAAAATTACATGATTTTCATAAATATCAACATATTGTGTAATACACAATATGTGAGCAAGCTCAACTTGCTAGAATGTACTATATATGTGATATTAATACATACATATAAAAATTCCAGGCACTCAAAGATCTTCACGAGCAGAACATAATTCATGGCGATGTGAAAGCGGCCAATATTTTGGTTACAAAAGACGGTCACATCAAACTCTGTGATTTTGGATTGTCCAGGTATGTTGTAAACTCCACTAGTCATAAACCTGCCCCTAATTGAGTTTTCAACTACTGTCATCATCATTTATGAAATGAAAGTTTGCCGCCTACTATTTGGTGAACGCAATAGCGTTATTATTGTGTCATTTCAATCAGCCCCCGCTCTATTCCATATTATGGTTTCATTGCACTGAAAGGTCAGAGTTTTTAACAGTTTTAACAAAATTCCTCCCAAATTCTATAGTAAATCCAACATTTTTTCATAGGATTTCGATCTTTTTTTTACAAATTTTTAACATAATTCATATTCAATTGTAATCTGTAAACCTATATATAGCTGGGAGCATATTATCAAGAAAATTCAAAAAATATCTTCAAAATACATAAAAAAAACTCACCTTTCCCCATGTGAAACCCAATACAGCAAATTTCGAAACATTAGACATGAGAATCAATCAACCAAAGTCAACAAGGCCTACCCATTTTGCCCATGCAAGGTGTAACGCCTCTGCAAAGAAAACTTAGAACTAAAGAATAGTGGGAAACAAAGAATTTTGTATGCTTGAACTTCAGAGCTAACAATAAATACGAATAAATGTGTATGCATCACATGCTCACCATTTGTATTACAGACATGTGGAAGGTTCAGATGGGAAGTTGCGAACACTTTTAGGGTCTCCTCATTACCTCGCCCCTGATGTTGTCCACTTGGATCAAAATCCGGACGTTGGTTATGACTCTAGGGCTGATGTATGGTCTCTAGGTACTATCTTGTCTCTAAAAATGACATTTTTCGCTTTCAGTAGTATGTATCATATTACATTTTTATTGATTGGAAACTTTCTTTACTAAGTAACTATAACTATATGTAGGGATCACTGCAATCGAATTGGGAGACTGTGTAACCCCATTATCTGATGTGTATGCACCGCGTGCTTTATTCCAAATCTTGCAAAATCCGCCACCAACATTACATAAGCAATCTTCTTGGTCTCAGATTTATAACGATTTCATTTCCGAGTGAGTACAATAATATAGTTTGAAGGGTGGGAATAAATAAGTGTAAATATGGCCTTTTTCTCTCTTTTTAGGTGTCTGGAAAAAAATGCTGACCATCGGCCATGGTCTGTTGAAGTAGTAGAACATCCATTTATCAAGGAATCTGAGGAAGACTGTGAAAAAGTAATAGGAATGCATTTACATAAAAAATGTCCAAAATGGAAGCAAAATAGGTTGAATGTTTCGTTCACTTTTATAGGCAGTGAAGAAATTGCTGTGTGTGATTGAAAACCTTGAAAGCGATCCAGAAATATCGGAAGAACCGGAAATTACGGTCAAATTTGATAGAATTAAGGTAATGATGACAAACTAATGAAGCTTTTAAAACAAGAAAATTGTTTCATAATGAAAATAAGCAAAAAATTTATAATTTCTTCAGTTTGGTCACAAAGGAACCTACCAACGAATGTACAAAGACGATTTGACCACATTGACTACAGTAAATGAAGAAATTGTATTGGACACATTGAGTCAAAGATTCTCTCAGGGAAACATTTATACCTTTGTTGGTGACATTCTGATTTCTATAAATCCCTTCCATGAATATCCAATTTATAGTCCAGAGGTACGCGCCGATTTTACATACAGACAAAAAAATTCAAAATCAAGTGAAACAGTAAAAGACTTATATTACGGTTAGCGATTTCAAATACTTAACCTTTTAGATTGCCGAAAAATACAACTACAAAGCTAGAAGTGACAATGAGCCTCATTTATTTGCTGTGGGGGATCGAGCCTTTCAAGACATGTTGCATCATGAGGAGACTCAAAATATTATATTGAGTGGTGAAACCGGCGCAGGGAAAACTTTTGCTAAGAAGCGATTAATATGGCATTTGGCGAATATGACTGCAGTAAAAAAAATTTTTGTGGTTTTCAGTATCCCAATGAAATGTTCTACAAACAAATATTGTGCATTTTGTTTTGTTTATTACAGCCTAATACGAAAATGGTAGAACGGATTTCAAAAGTGTCCACAATTTTGGATGCATTTGGAAACGCTGAAACAGTATTCAATAAAAGTGCGACTCGCCATATTGAGTATTTTGAACTTACTTTTTCTAAAAGTGGAAAACTAAGTGGTGGGATTCTTTGGAATTACTGTCTAGAAAAATGGAGAGTTACAAATTGTGGAAGGTTTGGTTTCAATATTGAAAATTAGTAGGATTAGTTTTTTGAAATTATTTGAGGAATTCATTTTTTTAGAAATCAAAGCAATTTCCACATATTTTACTACATGATGGACGCTTTATCAGGGGCAAGTGAATGTGAAAAATATCATTTGGAGAAGGGAAAAACTTATGACTATTTGCCATCAAGTCCAGCTCATGCAGCGTTGGCAAATATGGAGAAATTTTCTGCAGTCAAACATGCATTTGATTTTCTAGAATTTTCGGAATCTGAAAATGATACTATTTTGAAGATTTTAGCTGCTATACTTTTGTGTGGTCAAGTTCATTTTAAGCAGATGGATGATAAAGTGGACATTCAGAATATGGAGGTCATGGAGAAAAGTTAGGATTTGGTCAATTCTTTTAGAATATTGTATATGCTGTAGTTTGTAACATAAATGGAATTTTGTAGTTGCAAATTTGCTGGAGTTAAAAGATGCTAAAAAGCTTGCATGGACGTTTACGAACTTCTGCTACGTGGCTGAAGGAGAAGCAGTTTTGGGCAGGAATACAACAAGAGAAGCTATCGGAACACGAGATAGTTTAGCTCGCTCCCTATATTGCCGACTTACTGACTGGATTGTCAACCTTATCAATACAAAACTTGCCTTTACGCGACTCGTTTTGTAAAAAAAAACTTGAAAAATTTCACTTCTCATCACTTGTTACTACTTCAGTACGCAGCATAGGTCGGAATTTTTTCATAGTGGATGAAAAAAAACTTGTTTGAACAATTTGTGTTATTAAAATAATAAATTTTTTAGTAAAAAATGACATCTATATCCATGTCATTTTTTTTAAACTTTGGTCAAACCAATTTTAAAAGTAAATTAAAAATTGAATGTTAGTGCAAATAAAATAATTGCATAACAAATTTAAGTGTTGATTTCTGTTGAGGAGTTTTAAATAAAAATCAACACGCTAATACTACGCATTAATTGAAATTTAAAATTTATACTTCACTTATGATCCACGAAATACCGACCTATGGTTGCTACTATGCTCAAGAACTGTGATAACTTTTCTCTCTCTTTGTAGTGGCGATAAGCATTCATTAGGAATTCTGGACATTCCTGGCTTTGAATGTTTTGCTCAAGACAACACTTTGGATCAATTTCTTGTCAACATGACAAATGAGCAAATGCAGTTTTTCTACAATCAACGAGTCTTTATGTGGGAAATGGTAATGCAGAGTTCACATTTTATCGCACAAGACAATTAGCAGCCCATTAGTGATCATGTTCATGAGAATTCTCATTTAATTTCATTCGATATTTGAATAGCCAAAAAACATTAGTAAAAACGTTCAATTATTTACATGCATACACGTATGCAGGATATTTTAAAGCAAACTGTCTTTCTTTAAAGAACATCTGTAATTCAATTTTTTGCATGCTTTGTTGAAATGCATGAACGAAGTACGAGATATTGAAAATGTGCAAACTTTTTAGGAAGATTATGAACGGGAAGAATTGCCTATGACAAACTACAACTATCATGACAATCGTGAATTGTTGGATGCAGCATTATCGAAACCATTAGGTTTGTTGGCCTTTTTGGATGAAGAAACCAAGAACCCGAATAGTGAAGAACACTTTGTTGGTAAGGGAAGAGTATAATGGATTGTCTATGAAAACGGATTTGGCAGAAAAACCTGATTTCGTGTTTGATTACAGATAAAATTGAAAACAAGCTGCTCAGCCCGTTTATAAAAGTGGTTGACAAGGTCAACTTTACTGTAGCTCATTTCTTGGGTCAGGTATAATACAAGGAAAACAAAAAAGCTGCAAGCTGCATGAAACATTGCCAGTTAGAAGCTTTAAACGCTTTTTTTACCAGGTCAACTATGATTCCAAAAATTTCGTGGAACGGAACAAGAATTTTTTGGCTCCAGAACTTATTGAGACAATGAGGTCTTCCAAAAACCCTGTGATTGTTACACTTTTCACTAATTTGATGACCAAAACTGGCAATTTGACAATCTATGATGATGATGTTAAGCAAACTCGATGGACTTCTGCTGTAGCTTGTCAGCCGCAGTTGCAAAAAGTATTTTTTTTCTCTCCTAAATTGGGAAACTTAATTAACACAAAAATTATGAGTTTTGCACACTTTTACTTTCCTTATGCAGCGATATAATACGAAATCGAAAGGAAAATTTTCCCAAAGTCGTCAAATGCAAACTATTGCTGCTACAATGCGAAACTCATTGTTGGAAATGCTTCAAAAAGTTTCATATGGATCCCCGCATTTTGTACGATGCATCAAATCGAATTTGAAACAAGTTGCTTTCAATTTTGACCAAGATTTGGTCAAATATCAGGTACTAGAATTAGACTTTTTTGCTTGAAATCACAATAAAATTCTAACGCTACATTTAATATACTTATGCACAGATTAAAGCCATTGGACTATTGGATTCTATCAAAGCCCGTCAAAATGGATTTTCTAGGCGATTGCCTTTTGCTGAATTTTTGAAAAGGTAAAATTTTCATTGAAAACACAAAAAGTTGAAATGAACAATAAAATATGGTTCCACTGAATCTTGCAGATACAAATTTTTGGCATTCGATTATGAAGAGCCGGTGGAAGAAACTCGCGAGAATTGTAGACTTCTATTGATTCGCTTAAAAATGGAAGGATGGACATTGGGGAAAACTAAAGTATTTCTCAAATCTTACAATGAAGAATTTCTTTCAAAGTGAGTCCATAATGCAACATTATTGCGAACAAATTCTTTCCGTGCATTAAATTTTTTTTTTTTTAGATTGTATGAATACCGAGTCCACAAAGTGGTCAAAGTGCAGGCGATCATGCGAGCTTTCTTAGCGCGACGAAAAACAGATGATATTCACCCCAGGTTGCAAGAATTGCGTACTCAAGGTAGCATCAGCAAAGGGCTGAGTCCACAATCCTCTTTGTCCAACTGAATTTGAAATAGAAAAACAAATCGGTAGAAATTCGTTTCCATACCTAGAAAAGTAAACGTACCCATACATTGTTAGCTCCTGTCAAATTTTAAATTGTAATTGTCCTACAACAACGACTTGCTTCGTGCATGTGAAATTATTTGTACAAAATCAAAATTCAAAGTGAATTAATATCGCAATAAAAAGTATAATGTATTATACACTTCGTTCGATGATTTTATTTGCACACACACTATGCACGAAGCAAGAGCGCTGCGTTGCTCTAAAAGTAAGTAACGAATACATACAAGGATTCATTTTTTGCACAGCTTCAGCCACACCTCCACTAAATTCAAATTTCTTACGTGTGGACAAAGAAAACGTGTTTGAAATAATTGAGTCAGATTGTGACGATGATTCAATTGTCGGGGATAGGAGCCCAAGTCCTTACAACGGAAAGGAAATCCAAATGCCAACAGTGCCGAACTCTAAATCACCATTGAAGTCCGTTAGACAGAATTCGAGGACTCAACTTTTCGTAGATTCAAAGGCTAGTGTAAAATCTACGCATGGGTTTGAAAAAATGCCGGTCAAGAAGCCATTGTATGTAAATCTACCAATCGAACATTCAAAAGATAAATTATGCCCAGAAAATAATACGGACGGTGTAGATGAAACCCGACCTCCGAGTCCAAGAGATATAGCAAAACGTTTCGAAGCGAAAAATGAAGCTTCAAAGGGGAATCCAATTGCTGGCCGATATAAGCCAAATACAGTGCCTGCAATATATTTGAATAATCAGGAGCCTAAAAAACTTGTTAAAAAACCTACTAATGATCCCGTTATTATAAATCCTATGGAAGAATTTGGCAAGGCTGCAAATCAGTATATGGAAAAAAGTGAGGTGCAAAAAATCAGTGTTCAGGTAAGGTTGTAAAAAATTATTGCCAATGCATTTATGAAGATTGAATTTGTTATGGGATCCTTTTTCGTATTTTAGAGCCGAATGAAAAACTTTCAAAAGCCTACTAATGAAGAAATTACCATTCCACCAGCAATGCCATTATTGAAGAGCAGAATGAATCATGAACAGGGTATAACACGACCCACAGAGTTTGCAGGCAAGCAACGACAAATTCCTAAGCCTGTGAGGAAAAAAATTATTAGCAACGATAAAAAATGTGCTAGAAACGATTCTCCACCGGATTTTATTGCGCCGTGCCCGAAAGCTTTGAATACGATTTTTTCATCAAGACTAGAATCCCTGAAGACTTTTGAATTGGCTCCAGGATTGGTTTTGGAAGGAGAGGAGCAAGAATTGTGAACCAATGCATAGAAAAAAATCTATAAACATCTAATTTTTAATTTTATTTGGCCTGTTCTCAAAATATAGAAAGTGAAATGGTAATACAATGAAGTCAAATAAAATTAAACTTGAATCAGTTCCCAAAGCTGCCAAGGGGCGTAATATGATTCACAATCGTCAATATCCAAACGCCGTTCTGGACTAAAAATTAATCAATAGACAAAAAAACTTTAGTTTCAAGGGATTTTTAAGGCATATTTTAAAATCGAATTGATCTTTACCCATTAGACTGAAGACAAAATCGATTCCGTATAAGAATTTGCCACTCATTATTCGATTTTTGAAAAAAATTCAATGGCCTCGGGAATAGATCAGGGTTTTCAGGGAACTCAAATCCTGAAAGATCGTTGTATGGCACCACTGCTTGTTTTAACTCATAGAATCCAGGATCTAGAAATAATGTATTTTGGTTTTAAAGACTTCAAATTGCAACTCGAAAAATGTAATGAGCTGCTACTTACTCGTAGGATGATCAACAGCTTCCCAGATTTGGTTAGGTTTAGCAGTTAATGCATCCCCTGGTGAAGTTACAACTACTCCATCTTCTAGCACTGTGATAAACTAGAAAATATGAAATTTTTAAAAACTTCGCTTTATGAACCAATTTTAAAAATTTTATGGATGGCTTACACTTCCATCCAAAGTGCTACGAAATAAAAAAGACGATCCGTTCTCTATCAAATGGGTGAATTGAGATTTCGGTTTCAGTTCATTTAAAATGGAAAATGGTAGTCCATAAGCGAGATTTGGTATTAGTAGAAACCATAAACCGATTGCTTGAATTGACTTCATTTTTTTCGTCGGATTGTATACACGATTAAAGTTAACGTTTCAATGTTATTCGGAACTAAATTGTAATTTGCCAATTTCAGAATCATTTATATTTATGCAATTTTTATATTTATTTGAATTATGGAAAGTCAAATAGAATCGAATTTCATCCAGTTTTCCTATGAGCATACTGTACCGAGCAAACTTTAGTTTCCGCTTCAAATATCACATATTCAGTTTCCAATGAAAGTTCAAAGTCAATGAGTGCTGATTGCAAAGTCAAGTTCACCATAATGTTTACGTCAGGTTCATCAACACGTAAATATAAACACATTCAATTCAGCTGTCAATCATTATGACTAACTTTTTTATCCGTAGTTATTGTGCGATATCTGTTATACAACAGTACTCACAAAGCTTTTCGTAAATTGACACAAAATTTTAACATAGTGTTGAAAATGTTTAAAACTTTTCCACAGGCTGGAATAATTTTCTGTCCATTAAATGTTGCAAGCATGTTTCTATCGTTTCTAAGCCCAAAATGCTATGAAATAAATCGTAAACAAGAAATCAATGCTTACATTTGTAACTTTGCACTTCAATCCGCTCATCTATTTCTTCACTAATCCAATCCTAAAAATGTAAAAAAGTTGTCCAAATTCCAAGTTTTTTTCCAAATTCCCAGTAACCAAAATTCTCAGTCATATCAATTATTCCATCCCAATGCGCATATGAATCAACACAAGTGTGGATAAAACTTAAATATCATAGTTTAAACACGCATTTAAAATCCAGCTGAAAATGTCTTACTGTGGGAATTTCAATGATTGCTGTCCACCTCCGCCCATTTATTGTTGTAATCCATGTCCACCGCGTGATAGCAATGGTGGATGCACATCTCAGATTTCGTCCATAGCCAATTTCTGCCATCTGGGTGGAAATGACAATAACTCTGCCGATTGCAAATATGGTTACAACAACAGAAGAAGAAATTGTCCTGATCCTCGATTTCGAAATGAATGCAATGCCAATTGTGGCATCCCAAAATGTCCCCTTCCGCCACAACATCTTTGCAAGCCATCTTGTGGTCCACAAAATGGGAAAAACTTTTGCTGCGGCACAATCATAAGACCAGTGTACAAGCCTTTGCCTCCTCCAGTTTATATCGACAATAAACCGAAATGCCCCACGGACAATAGTCCAGCACATCGACTAAAAAATGTGGATGTTCAGGAAGATTTCTACTATTATTCTCCATCCCCCACGGCGGATTGCTATAAAGTTTGCAATGATTGCGGGACCAGTGAATGTGTAGAAGTCGTCCATTGTGGTCCTGGTAATCCAGTCAAGTATAGCAAACGGCAAAGGTTTAGTTTTATCGATCCTTGCGGTGAGCAAGATGAACCGAACAAACTAATTGTTTTCGACCAAGGCCCAGAATGGCCTTTTCAAGATTCTTGTTGCAGTAATGAAGCCTATGATAATACTTCTTGTTGTCATAATAAGGCTGCGAAACATCATCACCACAAGAAAAAAGATTCTTCTGAGTGAGTACAAAGATTATTTACAACAAATTAATGCGATGGTGATAATAAAAATTATTTAAAGAAAGTTAGTAAATGCAAGCTGTAGAAACCGTAAAGAATTTTCTATTCCCAATACGAAAGTAAGAATTTGAAAAATGGCTCGCTTTTTTCCGTAATTAAATCAGCCATTAAATTATGGCGACCTGTTCATTCGAGTCAAGAACAAAGGTTACTCACCATTAATTTCCCAGTGGATTGCGTACGCCATCTAGCGATAGTAAGCATTACTTTTTCGAATTTTTTATTGCTTCAGGTCGATTAATTTCAAAATGGCGTCTATTAGTTGCAAACGACACTATTGCACATTGCAACTGAAAGCTGAATCTTTTTTGCTCGATTTTCAGGCTTTGCCATATTATTTTCTTTGTTTTAAGCAAATAGTTTTCCGAAAGTTCGTGATTTAAAGATATAATTAGTGAATTTCGTGTTATTTCCAGCCTATAGGGATGAGTTGAGTAGATAGAGTAAACTACGGAGTAGGTTAATAATGTGACCCATGTTCGAAATAATCAGCAATTGGATTGTACCTAGAGACGGAGGAAAAAGAGTAAAAAGTCGAAGAAAAAGCGACACAGTGACTGTTAGTTGCAGCTCTGAGGAAATGAGCGGTTGCTGTAAAGACGGGAAGAAGGAAAAAAGTGACAAGCATCATCATCATGACAAGAAAAAGGACAAAGACAAAGTTCGCTCTACACATTGCCAACTACCCGGCTGCAGTGGAATCTACTATTACGATCGAACAAGGCAAGCTTTTATTCCCAAGAAATGTATGCCCAAACAGCCCGAAATAATTTTCGAAGGGGAAGATTGTTGTAATCCACCCGAGTGCTGTCCACCTCCACAATGTTGTCCACCACAATATTCACCATGTTGTCCACCGCAGTGTCAACCGAATCCTTGTTGTCCACCAAATCCATGTTGCCCAAATCCTTGCCAGCCCAACTATTGTCAACCGAATCCATGCTATCCACCTCCGTGCTATCCAAATCCTTGTCAGCCAAACTATTGTCAACCAAATTATTGTCAACCATGCTATCCGCCTTCTTGTCCACCACCATGCCCTCCGCAATGTCCACCGCCATGTCCTCCACAATGTCCACCGCCATGTCCTGACCCTCCACCATGTCAAGAAGAATCATCGTCTGAATCAGAACCGGAACCACCGCCATGTCCACCACCGCCTGAAATAATTATACAGCCAGTGATTCAGTCTCCAATCTGTAAACCGTGTGGACCTTGCAATCCATGTGGACCATGCAATCCATGCAATCCTTGCAAACCTGGAGGGGGATGTGGACCGTGTGGTCCCTGTGGCCCAGGCTCATGCAATCCTTGTAATCCATGCAATCCTTGCAACCCTTGCAACCCATGCAATCCAAATCCTCTGATGAATATGTGCAATCCATGTGCACCAGGGATGATCCCCATGTGCATTCCGATGTGTCCTCCTCAGCCACCACCTTGTCCGCCCCCAATGTTCCCATTTATGCCCAAAAAGAAAAAAAAGAAGAAGAAGAAAAAGAAGAAGGAACTGGAGGAAACAGTCATTGACTTCCAGGATGGAAGTACATACTATTCCTATCCTCAATCGGGTGGCAGTTACTACACGGATAATTATATCGTTCCGGGTGCGCCAACCTCATATGTTGGTAGTTATTCAGCTTCGAATGCAACCAAGATTTCCAATCCAAGATCATCCCAGGGGGAGGATGTGATAACTACTACGATTAGAGTTCCAAGTCCAAAACCAATGAGTCCAGGACCAGGACAACCGCCGCCTCCTTCAGCCCATTCTTCAGAACAAGTTGGCACTTTTGCTTAAAAAATTTGTTGCCTTCAGTATGTGTCGTTATGTGAGACCAGTGTGTGTTTGATACGATTTAAAATGCGAATAAATTCTCGGTTCCCGATTCACTTTAATTAATGCAATTATGGATTTAAAATTTAATTGTAGAATTTATTAACAACATGCAAAAAGTACAAAATTTAGGATGGTCCAGAACAATCACTTTTTTTGCTCCTTCCTCTTTAATGTGGATCCTTCCCCTTCAAACGCTGTAAATGTTCGTTTAGAGTCTTTTTTCACAGGTGCGGGTGGCAGTCGACGAATAAAGTTTATTGTGCCTACTTTAAAATTAAAATCTGGTATTCCCCGTTGTACTGGAGTTTTCAAATTTTTCTTACTAGGTGTTAGTGGTTTTCCATCCAAACTGTGCAAACAAACAAATCTATCCTGACAAATGCAAAATTTAACTAAATAATTTAAGCGTTTGAAAAAGTTGCATACCGAAATCCAGCTCCTTCAAAAAATTTGCCACTGGAATTTGAATATTCTTCGTCGATATCTTGTGAACTGCTAGTCGGAGAATGATAGTCTGTTGGCGGTGCAAAATCCACCTTTGATAAATTGAATAATAAATATTTAGCATTTGAAAAAGTACTAACATTTTAGGATCAATACTAACTTACATCCATGTCGCACTCAATTATATTTACTGCCGCTGCAGGTTTTGTTTCCAGCACAATGAGTTCAAGAATTTTTGCGTTGTACCAAATGCAAATGGTATCCCCTGAAGTTAAACAGGCATAATCTCTCAAAGCCCTTTCTAAAATAGCTTTTGGATTTGTGACGTCCAAAAAATCTACAGAAGTTGGTTGGAATTTTGAAAAACTTGCTATTGGGAGCACGACTTTCTCTAATGTCACTGTGTCGCCCTCTACACAGTTTATGTTTTTCATCATCTTTATAAAAATGCATCATTATCTCAATTAGTAAGTTTATTTGCATCACGTTATGTTTTAAAATTAGATAATGTTTTATCAACACTATGTAAGAGCCGTACCCAGCTTGGCATATAACATTTCCCTTCGTCCGCAATGAATTCCAAAACACCACAATGAGTATGACGCTGTGAATGTAGATTTTTATTGGTCACTTTGAACATTATTGGGGTTATCAGAGAAGCATTGCGAGTGAGTCTTTCCAATGCAGAAGGTGGTAGTATAACTAGGTTCAACATTGCAAACATATTTGTATGAAAATTTTAAATTTTGGAAGAATTTCGTAAAAGGAGTCTTTGAGAGAATGTGTTGTTACCTTTGCCCCCTTTTTCCAGCTCATGACGATTCGACCCAGGGAGTTTGGAAATGGCAATAAGCTTGTAATCTTGAATGAAATCTCTACCCAAATAGAATGGAAGGGGCATTGGATTCCAAGGAACGGGTGCACTGCTTGCAACACTCATGGGAGAATTGGCTCCACTTCCCATGTGTTCATCTTGAAAGATTTCCTCAATCCCAGTTGGAGTGGCAGGAGGAAATGGTGGAGGAGTTGGAGGATTAGGAGGCTGGTTGTCCATTCAAAATTTATTATCACACAAAGGATTTGCCAGAGAATTTGAAGTTTCTTAGAAGTACAAGTTTTCTGATGATTCACAAGGCTGAAATTAATGTTTTTGACCTAGAGTATTCGTTTTGTGACATTTCCATAGAGCTTATTCAAATCAATATTAGCATGCACCAGA